>Ga0105243_10001708_pt1 | contig 18921 bp, 24 predicted proteins | sample KBSM34metaG_FD_81525 | JGI IMG/M metagenome (GOLD analysis project Ga0105243, IMG submission 81525) | Miscanthus rhizosphere microbial communities from Kellogg Biological Station, Michigan, USA - KBS M3-4 metaG | ecosystem: Host-associated > Plants > Roots > Rhizosphere > Soil | place... | reverse complement strand
GGCAAGCCCGATGTGCTCGCCGACCACCCGGCCCTCCGGGGTCTTGATCGGCCCTGGTGCCTTCGGCAGGTAGCGGTTCAGGAATTCCCGGAACGGCCGCTCGCCGATGAAGCAGATGCCGGTCGAGTCCTTCTTGGCGTGGTTGGGCAGGCCCGCCTCGAGCGCGAGGCGCCGCACCTCCGACTTCTTCAGCTCGCCGACGGGGAACATCACTCGCGAGAGCTGCTCCTGGTTCAGGCGATGGAGGAAATAGCTTTGGTCTTTCCCCGAATCCAGCCCCCGCAGCAGCTCGAACCTTTCACCTCCCTTTTTTATGCGGGCGTAATGCCCGGTCGCGATTTTCGAGGCCCCCAGGCGCATGGCGTGGTCGAGGAAGGCCTTGAACTTGATCTCGGCGTTGCACAGCACGTCGGGGTTGGGGGTGCGGCCGGCGGAATACTCCCGCAGGAACTCGGCGAACACCCGGTCCTTGTACTCGGCGGAGAAGTTCACCGCCTCGAGATCGACGCCGATCACGTCGGCGGCGGCCGCCGCGTCGATCAGGTCCTGGCGCGTCGAGCAGTACTCGTCATCGTCATCGTCTTCCCAGTTCTTCATGAAAAGACCGACCACGTCCCAGCCGGCGCGCTTGAGGAGCAGCGCGGCGACGGACGAGTCGACTCCGCCCGACATGCCGACCACGACCCGCTCAGGCATATTCGCTGGAGAAGACCTCGAGCGGGAACCTGCGTCCCGCGAGGTAGTCCTCGACGCAGCGCTGCACGAGCGGCGAGCGATGCTGCGCGCGCCGCTCGAGGAGCTCGTCGCGCGAGAGCCAGTGCAGCCCGACGATCTCCCGGTCGAGCGGCCGCTCGTCGACGCCCTCGATGTGCCCGCGGAAGCAGAAGCGCAGGAACGTCACGTCCCGCGGCGCGTAGTGCCAGCGGTAGATGCCGACGAGCGCGGTCGGTTCGAAGCGGTGCGCCGTTTCCTCGAGCACTTCGCGCCGGCACGCCGCCACCAGCGATTCGCCCGGATCGAGGTGGCCGGCGGGCTGGTTCAGCACCAGCCTGCCTTCGACGCGCTCTTCCACAAACAGAAACCGGCCGTCGCGCTCCACGACGGCCGCCACCGTCGCCGACGGCTTCCACACACTCATGCCGCCTTCTTGGTGTTCGTTCGGATGAAATCCGCCATCCGCGCGACCCCCTGCTCGATCGCCTGCTTCGAAGCGGCGTAGGAGAACCGCACGTGCTGCCCTTCGCCCGGGACGCGCGAGCCGAAATGGATGTCGGCGAGGAGCGCCACGCCCGCCTCGTTCAGCAGGCGCTTCCTGAACTCCTCGGAGTCCTGCGCACCGACCCGGCGGCAGGCCTCGGTGACGTTCGGCCAGACGTAGAACGCCCCGCCGGGCTTCTGGCACTTCACGCCCGGCACCTGGTTGAGCAGGCCGACGATGAGGTCGCGCCGCTCCTCGAAGCTCTTCTTCATGGCCTCTGCGGCCTCCTGCGGCCCGTTGATCGCCTCGACCGCCGCCCACTGGCTGATCTGCGAGGCGCAGGAGTCGGTGTTGGTGATCCAGCGCGTGAAGACCGGCGCGAGCGCCGGGTTGGACGTGAGCCCAATGCGCCAGCCCGTCATGGCCCAGGTCTTCGAGGCGCCGTCCGAGATGATGGTGCGCTCGTACATCCCCGGAACCTGCGCGATCGAGAAGAACTGGCCCGAATACGCCAGGCGCGAGTAGATCTCGTCCGCGTACACCCAGACCTGGGGGTGCTTCTTCAGAACTGCGGCGATCTCCTCGAGCTCCTTGCGCGAGAGCAGGCCGCCGGTCGGGTTATGGGGGTAGTTGAGGATGAGGAGCCTCGTTCGCGGCGTGATCAGCCGCTCGAGCTCGGCCGGGTCGAACGAAAAGCCGCGCGCCTCGTGCAGGTGGATCGGCACCGGCCGTGCGCCGTGCGCCAGAATCTGCGACTCGTAGATCGGAAAGCCGGGGTTCGGGTAGATCACCTCGTCGCCGGCGCCGTAGTCGGTGGTTGAAAGGATGGCGTAAGCAATGAAGGGCTTCGCGCCCGCGCCGACCACCATGTCCTCTGGACGGATCGGCAGGCCGCCGCGCATGGCGGCCATGTACCGGGCGGCCGCCTCGCGCAGCTCGTCGATGCCGGCCGAGGGCGTATAGCCATGCTTGCCGCCCTTGATGGCGCGGATCGCCGCCTGCTGCACGTTCTCGGGCGCGGGAAAGTCCGGCTGGCCGATGCAGAAGCTGATGATGTCGCGGCCCTGGCGCGCGAGCGCGTTCACTTCCGCGAGGACGACGAAGGCGTTTTCGGTGCCGAGGCTGGCGGCGCGTTTGCTGATGTCGGGCATGGATGGGGTTGGATCGACTTTTTCAGAGCCTGTGATTGTAACGGGAGTAACATGCGCGGCGAAAAAGCGAACCGACATGCTCATCAACTGCGTCGTCTACCAGGAAGGCCGCAAGCTCGCCGACATCGACTTTCGCGAGATCCACAGCTACCTCGCGCGGCCAGGTTGCTTCGTCTGGGTAGCGCTCAAGGACGCGACGGAGGGCGAGCTCGAGCAGATGCGCGAGGAGTTCGAACTGCACCCCCTCGCGGTGGAGGACGCCCGCCACGGCCACCAGCGGCCGAAGATCGAGGAATACGGCGACCAGCTGTTCGTGGTGGTGCACACGATCGAGATCGCGGGCGACGACTTCAACATCGGCGAGGTCGACATCTTCGTCGGGCGAAATTTCGTGCTGTCGGTGCGCAGCCGAACCGAGCGCGGTTTCCTGGAGGTGCGCGCGCGCGCCGAGCGCGAGCCCGACCTCCTGAGGCACGGCGCCGGATTCGTGCTGTACGTCCTCATGGACGCGGTGGTCGACCGGTATTTCCCGGTGCTCGACGCGATCGAGGCGCAGCTCGAGAAGCTCGAGGAGCGGCTCTTCGGCAGCAGCTCGCCGCGCGAGAACATCGAGGCGCTCTACTATGTAAAGCAGAAGCTGACTACGCTCAAGCATGCGGTGGCGCCGCTCCTCGAGAACGTCGGCAAGCTCTACGGCGGGCGCGTGCCCATGGTCTGTAGCGGCCTGGGGGAGTACTTCCGCGATGTCTACGACCACCTGTTCCGCATCAACCAGTCGATCGACGGGGCGCGCGAGACGGTGAGTACCGCCATCCAGGTGGCGCTCGCAATGGTCAACATGGGGCACGGCGAGATCACCAAGCGCCTCGCCGCCTACGCCGCGCTGGTGGCGGTTCCGACGATGATCGCCGGGGTCTACGGCATGAACTTCAAGCACATGCCGGAGCTCGACTGGACCCTGGGCTACCCGGTGTCGATCGCGCTAATGGCCGGGATCGACGCGTTTCTTTTCACCCGCTTCCGAAAAGCCGGGTGGCTGTAAACACCTAACCTACGGTCTTGAGGACCTCGGCTACGGTGCCGAACATCTGGTCGAGGTGCTTCTTCTGCGCGATGAGCGGCGGGCAGAAGGCGACCGAGTCGCCCACCGGGCGCACGAATACGCCGCGGTCCCAGCATTTCTCGAAGACCTCGTAGCCGCGCTCGCCGACGGCGCCGGGGCGCGGGGCGAGCTCGATCGCGCCGATCAGGCCGAGGTTGCGGCAATCGACGACGTTCGGCAGCCCCTTGAGCGAGTGCACCGCGTCCTCGAAGTATTTCGCCTGCGGCGCCTGGAACAGGTTCTCTTCCTCGTAGGTGTCGAGGGCGCCGAGCGCCGCGGCGCAGGCGAGCGGGTGCCCGGAATAGGTGTAGCCGTGGAAGAACTCCATGCCCGAGCCCGGCGAGCCCATGAAGGTCTGGTAGATGCTGTCGCGCACCAGCACCCCGCCAAGCGGCACCGCCCCCGAGGTGATGCCTTTGGCGAAGGTGATGAGGTCGGGCTTGATGCCGAAGTGCTGCGCGGCGAAGGTCGCGCCCAGGCGTCCCCAGCCGGTGATGACCTCGTCGAAGATGAGCAGGATGCCGTGCCGCGTGCAGATGTCGCGCAGCCGCTCGAGGTAGCCCTTCGGGGGCACCAGCACGCCGCCCGAGGCCGCGACCGGGTCGACGATCAGCGCGGCGATGTTCGAGGCGTCGTGCAGCGGGATGACGCGGCTCTCGAGCTCGTCGGCGAGCTCCGCGCCGAGGTCGGGTTGTCCCCGCGAAAATGCATTCCTGGAAGGATCGTGCGTGTGGCGCAAATGATCCACGCCCGGCATCAGCATGCCGCTGTAGGCCTTGCGATTCGCGGCCACGCCGCCGACCGAGGTGCCGCCGATGTTGACGCCGTGATACGAGCGCTCGCGGCCGATGAAGCGCGTGCGCGTGCCCTGGCCCCTCAGCCGATGGTAGGCGACCGCGATCTTGAGCGCGGTGTCGACCGCCTCGGAGCCCGAGTTGGTGAAGAAAACCTGCTGCATGCCCTGCGGCGCGATGGCGGCGATGCGCTCGGCGAGGCGGAACGGCAGCGGATGGCCGAGCGCGAACGAGGACGCGAAGTCGAGCTCGCCGGCCTGGCTTCTGATCGCCTCGACGATGCGCGGCCTGCCGTGCCCCGCGTTGACGCACCACAGCGTCGCGAGGCCGTCGAGCACCTGCTTTCCCTCGACCGTCGTGAAGTACATGTCCTTGGCAGAGGCGATCAGGCGCGGCTTCGCCTTGAACCGGCGGTTGTCGGTGAAGGGCATCCAGTAGTGCTGGAGATTGACTGGGGTCATGGCCTGCGGGTCGACGCGCGCGTTCATGGTGCCACCCTACGCTTTCTTTTTGACAGCTAGAGGGCGAATTCTGCGCGCAACACCTCCCAAGGAACTAGGACACGGTTGTCACTTCCCTTGGCGATGACGCCCAAGGCGGCCAACTGCGTCACATCCGTGTGCACATTCTTGTAGTTGCGCCGCAGGCGCTTGGCGAGCTCGTAGATCGAGAGGGGCCCCGAGCCCCGCAGCGCCTCGAGCAGCGCCCAGCGCGCCGGCGACAGGGTCTTCACCAGCCGCGCCAGGGTGGGCAGCGTGAGGACGCTGAGGGTCTTCACCGGGCGTCCCTCGACCTTGCGGTTCCACGCTGCTTCGAATCGGTCGAGGGCGTCCGCGGCCGGCCCGACGCGAATCTCCAGAACCTTAGCCAAGCGAGCCTCCCGCCGCGCGCACGTCCTGCTCGAAGTCGTAGCGCAGCTGCTCGACCGACCTGAACGCATACGGCAGCGCTTTGCCGCGCACCCGCCGGCGCCCGTTCGAATACTCGACCAGATCGCCGTAGCGCAGGCAGTAGCTCGAATCGCTCTCGAATCTGACGGTGAGAATCGCGTCTTCGAGGATCACGGTCTCGCTGACCATATATGGCTTATCGTACCATATAAAGGGTACGGTAAAATGTGCCGGTGAAGGACTTCTTCAACCTGTACCGGCACGGCTTCGCGCGCGTCGCGGTGGCGACGCCGATCGTGCGCATCGGCGATCCGCGGCACAACGCCGAAGCGACGCTCGATCTGATCGAGCAGGCTGCGGCCGAGAGCACCGCCCTAGTGGTCTTTCCGGAGCTCGGCCTCACCGCGTACACCTGCGACGATCTTTTCCACCAGCGCGCGCTCGTCGACGCAGCCGAGGAAGCGCTTGCGCGGCTGATCGAGCGCACGCGCAGGCTGCCGATCGCCGCCCTGGTGGGGCTGCCGGTGAGGGTGAACGGCCTGCTCTACAACTGCGCGGCGCTCCTCTGCCGCGGCCGCCTCGTGGGCGTGGTGCCGAAGATCTACCTGCCGAACTACCGCGAGTTCTACGAGGCGCGCTATTTCACGCCCGGCGACACCGCCTCGCGCGACGGGATCCAGCTCGCCGGCCAGTCGACCGCGTTCGGTACGGGACTCATCTTCCGTGTCGCCGAGCAGCCCGGCTTCGCCCTGCACGTCGAGATCTGCGAGGACCTGTGGGTGCCCACGCCGCCGTCGTCCTACGCCACGCTCGCAGGCGCGACGGTGGTGGCCAACCTCTCGGCGTCCAACATCGTGATCGGCAAGGAAAGCTACCGCCGCCAGCTCGTCGGCAACCAGTCGGCGCGCTGCCTCGCCGCCTACCTTTACAGCGCGGCCGGCATGGGCGAATCGACCACCGACCTCGCCTGGGACGGCCATGCGCTCATCTACGAGAACGGCACGCTGGTCGCCGAGTCGAAGCGCTTCGCCGACACGCCTCAGCTCGCCGCCGCCGACATCGACCTCGGACGCCTCGCCGCCGACCGCATGCGCCAGAACACCTTCGGCGCCGCGGCGCTGCGCCACCACGCGGAGGTGGGCCGCTTCCGAACCGTCGAGTTTTCGCTGCCGGCCCCTGAGGGACGCCTCAACCTCATTCGGAAGATCGACCCGCTGCCCTATGTTCCCAGCGATCCCAAGACGCGCGACGCCCGCTGCGAGGAGGTCTTCCGCATCCAGGTGAACGGCCTCGCCACGCGCATGCGCGCCACGGGCGGCAAGAAGCTGGTGATCGGCGTGTCGGGCGGCCTCGATTCGACGCACGCGCTCCTCGTATGCGCGCGCGCGATGGACCACCTGAAGCTGCCGCGCAAGAACATCCTCGCCTACACCATGCCGGGCTTCGCCACGTCGAGCCGCACCAAGAACCAGGCCTGGCAGCTCATGCGCACGGTCGGCTGCAGCGCCGAGGAGATCGACATCAGGCCCTCGTGCATGCAGATGCTGAAGGACATCGGCCACCCCTACGCGAAAGGGCGCAAGGTCTACGACATCGCTTTCGAGAACGTGCAGGCGGGGGAGCGCACCAGCCATCTTTTCCGCCTCGCCAACCAGCACGGCGCCATGGTGGTCGGCACGGGCGACCTCTCCGAGCTTGCGCTCGGCTGGTCCACCTACGGCGTCGGCGACCACATGTCGCACTACAACCCGAACGGCAGCGTGCCGAAGACGCTGATCAAGTTCCTGGTCGCCTGGGTCGCCGAAGCTGACGAGCTGGGTCCCGACGTGAAGCGCGCGCTGCGCAGGGTGCTCGAGACCGAGATCAGTCCAGAGCTCGTTCCGGGCAATCAGGCGACCGAAAGCGTGGTCGGCCCCTACGAGCTGCAGGACTTCAACCTCTACTACGTGCTGCGCTTCGGTTACGCGCCGACCAAGATCGCCTTCCTCGCCTGGCACGCCTGGCGCGGCAAGTACAAGCTGCGCGAAATCAAGAAGTGGCTGGGGGTGTTCCTGAAGCGCTTCCTGGAAACGAGCCAGTTCAAGCGCAGCGCCGTGCCGAACTCGCCGAAGGTCGGATCCGGGGGCTCGCTCTCGCCGCGGGGCGACTGGCGGGCGCCCTCGGACGGCAATGCCACCACCTGGCTGAAAAACCTGGCCGAGGTCCCTGACAGGGATTAACAGCCGCGCGCCTGCGGGTCAAAGAGTTTCAGTTCCACCACGTCTTGACCGGGTCATGACCGGGTCATGACGAATCCAAAACAGATTCTGACCCCGCGTATCATGCCGATGCGGTCCAATCGCTCGCCATGGACAACGCCCATGTCGCAGCGACCCGACGGCCAGGCAGCGGCCGAGCCGCGCTTCTGGTCTTGGCTTTCGTCCTTTTCCCGTCGCTCTGCCAGGCGACCGACCCTTGGGAAACAACCGATTACGCCCTCGCCGGCGCCGCCGTCGCCGCCCTCGCGGTCGACTGGGGCCAGACGCGCCACATCGCGAAGAACCCGCAACGCTTCGCCGAGACAAACCCGATCCTCGGGCCCTCGCCCTCGGTCGGGAAGGTGGACGCCTACTTCGTCGGCGCCATCGTCGGTACCGTCGCCCTGGCGCACGTGCTGCCAGGCGATTGGCGGCAGCTGTTTCTCGGGGGCGTGCTTGCGCTGGAGCTCAGCGTAGTCAACCAGAACCGCTCGCTCGGCATCAAGATGGCGTTTTAGGGTGTAGTCCTACCGGACTATGCCCGCTCGTAGACCTGTAGGATCGAAATGACGCATGATCTCTACCTGTGTAGATCGCAGTCTACACAGCGACGAACGGGTGGCCAGCACGCTGTTATCAGCCCCAGCCCGAGAGACCGATCCACGATGCAGTCCGAGGGACCGGTCCACGGCAGGGCCAAACAAGGTGTAGTCGCAGTTTGATCGCCGCTTGAGCTTCACGAGAGGGCACGGCTAGCGGCTGTGCCCTCTTTTTTTTCTACCTGCAATTTCTCGCCGCAGAAGTCATTATCGGCCGGAACCGGCGCGCGACACTATCGCCGAGCGCGGCTGCGTTCTGTCGCGATCCGTGGAATCGAAAGCGGGCTGGAGTCGACACCCCGTCGCCGAAACTCCGAGCAGCAGCAAGGACTTGAATCGATGCCGCGGCGCGAGATGATTTCCCGCCTCGCTTCGCGTACGCTTCTCTCGCGAATGAGCAAGGTTTCGAAGGGACGGCCGGTGGATGGCCGTGGCTTCCGCAGTCCCCCGCTCTGGATCCACGTTTCCCAGGCCGGCCGGTGGCTGCTCTCGCCGCGGGAGGCGAGAAAACGGGCGGTCATCCGCCTGCTCGATACCGTGGAAAGCCGGGGTCGGATTCCCCCCGCTAAAAGCGGGGCCTAAACCCGCTCAGGCCGCTCGGCGCTCGATTCGCGGCAACTCGCCCATCGCGGTCTTCACCGCGTCCTCGACGCGCTCGAGCAGCACGAACTCGAGCTTCTGGCGCGCTTCCGCCGGCACGTCCTCCAGATCCTTCTCGTTGCGCTTGGGCAGCATCACCGTACGGATGCCTGCGCGCAGCGCCGCAAGTGTCTTCTCCTTCACGCCGCCGATCGGAAGCACGAGACCGCGCAGCGAGATTTCGCCGGTCATCGCCACGTCGGAGCGCACCGGGACGCCGGTGAGCAGCGAGACCAGGGCGAGAAACATGGCCACGCCGGCGCTCGGACCGTCCTTGGGCGTGGCGCCCGCCGGAATGTGGATATGGATGTCGGTTTTCTCCAGCGACTCGGCCACGAAACTCTTGGAGAGTGTAAGCGCGGCCTGCGCCGACTCCTTCATCACGTCGCCCAGCTGGCCGGTGAGGATCAGCTTGCCGCTGCCGGGCACCTTGGAGGCCTCGATGAACAGGATGTCGCCCCCCACCGGCGTCCAGGCGAGCCCGGTGGCAACGCCCGGCACGGCGGTGCGCTGCGCCACCTCGTTCTCGAAGCGCCGCTGGCCCAGGATGGCGTGCAGGTCCTCGGGCTTGATTTCCAGCTTTCCTGAAAACCCTTCTGCAACCCTCATCGCCGAAGACCGCAGGACCGCGCCGATCTCGCGCTCGAGGTTGCGCACGCCGGCCTCGCGGGTGTAGTCGCGGATGATCGAGCGCAGCGCGTCGTCGGTGACGCTGACATTTGCGGGGGTCAGGCCATTCGCCTCGAGCTGCCGCCTCACGAGATAGCGCTTCGCGATCTCGAGCTTCTCCTCTTCGGTGTAGCCCGGGAGGTGGATGATCTCCATGCGGTCGCGCAGCGGCCCCGGGATGGTGTCGAGCACGTTCGCGGTGGTGATGAACATGACCTTCGAAAGGTCGAAGTCCACGCCGAGGTAGTTGTCGCGGAAGCGCGAGTTCTGCTCGGGATCCAGCACTTCGAGCAGGGCGCTGGACGGGTCGCCGTGGAAGCCCCCCTGCCCGAGCTTGTCGATCTCGTCGAACATCAGCAGCGCATTCTTCGACTCGGCGCGGCGGAGCGCCTGGATCACGTTGCCTGGCAGCGCGCCGATGTAGGTGCGCCGGTGTCCGCGGATCTCGGCCTCGTCGTGCACGCCGCCGAGCGCGATGCGCTGGAACTTGCGCCCGGTGGCGCGCGCGATCGACTGGCCGAGCGAGGTCTTGCCCACGCCCGGGGGGCCGACGAAGCACAGGATCGGGCTCTTGCCCGACGGGTTCAGCTTCCTCACCGCGAGATGCTCGAGGATGCGGCGCTTGATCTTGTCCAGGCCGAAGTGGTCCTCGTCCAGGACACGCCTCGCTTCGCCAACATCGATTTGCTTTGCCGAAGCGTCCTTCCACGGGAGCTCGGCGAGCCACTCGAGGTAGGTGCGCAGCATCGAGCCCTCGGCGCTGCCTTCGCCCATGCGTTGCAACCGCTTGAGCTCCTTGACGGCGTGCTTGTGGACGTCCTCCGGCATGCCGGCGTCGTCGATCGCCTTCTTCAGCTCCTCGATCTCGGCGGCGGTATCGTCGCCCTCGCCGAGCTCCTTCTGGATCTGGCGCATCTGCTCGCGCAGCACATGCTCCCTCTGCCTCTCGTCGAACTGCTTCTTGGTCTTCTCGCCGATCTCCTTGGAGATGCGCAGCACCCCGACCCGCTCGGACAGGAGCTCGAGCACCTTGTCGAGGCGACGCTTCAGGTCGAAGGTCTCGAGCAGATCCTGCTTGTCCTCGTTCTTCACGTCGAGCAGGTTCGCCACCATGTCGGAAAGCAGCGCCGGCGAGCTCACCTGCTGCACCACCACCGCGAGCTCCTCGGGCGCGTTGGGCAGGAGCTGGATCGCCTCGACCGCCTGCTGCTTAAGCTGCAGGAAGCGCGCCTCGATCTCGGGCGAGGTGCTCTCGTCCTGCCTCACCATCTCGACCCGCGCCACCATGAACGGCCAGCCCTCGAGGAACTCGAGCACGCGGAAGCGCGAGAGGCCCTGCACCACGATGTGGTGCGACCCTTCGGCGCCGGTGATGTAGCGCACCACCTGCCCGGCGGTGCCCACCCAGTAGAGGTCCTCGGGCCTGACGTCGTTCTTCTGCGGGTCGCGCTGCAGGGCAAAGCCGACCTTGCGTTCGCTGCGTACCGCCTCCTGCGCCGCCGCGACCGAGCTCGCGCGCCCGACCGTGATCGGGGTGATCACGCCCGGGAACAGGACCGTGTTGCGCATCGGAATCACGATCAGCGCGTCCGCCGGCAGCGGCTTCGACGCCGCCGCGCTCCCGGCCGCGGCGCCGGCGGCGCCCGGCCGGTCCTGGTTTTCGTTCGAGAGCACTTTGGTGTTCATGCGCCTTCCTTCCTGCGGAACGAGAGGGTGAGCACGCCATCGGCGAGCTGCTTGGCCGCCAGCTCGATCGGGGCCTGGGGCGGCAGCGCCAGGCGCCGCTCGAAGCGCCCGTACGGGATCTCGAGGCGGTGGATGTGCGAGCCGGTCTCGCGGCACGGGAATGGCCGCAGGGCCGATACCACTACCGCGTCGGGCTCGAACGCGATCGTGATCGACTCCGCCGAAACGCCGGGCAGCGCGATATGCACGTCGAGGCGATCGGCCGACTCGACTACGTCGACCGGCGGCTCCCACGTGTGGGCTGATTCCGCGCCGGCAACGCGGAAGAACTGGCGGTGCAGGCGATCGGCCTGCTCGAGGAGCGAGAGCGCCTCGCCCCACATCCAGCTGGAAAAATCGCGCGATCTCACGGGCGGTAAATGGCGGCGGTCGGGAAGGGAATCAAGCCCGCCGCAAGAATTACGCCCGTTTTCAGCCCTTTACAACAGGGCATGGCCAGAAAATCGGGGCTGACCCCGATGGTCCTGCTAGCGCCTTGGCTTCTTGTAGGCCGGCTTTCTCTGAGGATTGAACACAGGCGCGCGCTCGTCCTTGTGGCGGTAGTTGATGCGCCCGCGCGTGATGTCGTAAGGCGAGATCTCGAGACGCACGCGATCGCCGGCGAGGATGCGGATGCGATGCTGGCGCACGCGTCCGCCGGCGTAGGCGAGCACGCTCGCGCCGTTCTCGAGTTCGACGCGGAACTGCGTGTTCGGCAGCACTTCCTGGACGGTACCGTCCATTTCCAGCATTTCTTCCTTGGCCAAAATAACCTCTGGCGCTCCCGGGAGCGCATTGGACTGCCGGTGGTTGGACTTCGGGGTCCGGAAACCTCGGAGGGACGCTGATTATACCTGCTCGAGGAGCCACTTCCTGAATGCGCTGACCGCAGGCCGTTCGGCGATGACCTCGGGGCAGACGAGGTAATAGGCCGATTGGGGCTTCATTTCGATGTCGAACGGCGCGCACAGCCGGTTGGAGGCGAGGTCCGCATCGACCAGCGGCCTGAGCGCGAGCGCGACGCCGAGCTTCTGCGAAGCGGCCTCGAGCGAAAGGATGTTCGAGGAGAAGCGCGGCCCGCGGCTCGCGTCGACCCGCTCGCCGATGCCGGCGGTCTCGAGCCAGCGCTGCCAGGCGTTGCCGCCGGCGACGAGCTCCATCGCGTCGTCGTGCAGGAGGACGTGGTGCGCGAGGTCGGCGGGCTCGCGCAGCGGCGGAGTGCCCTTAACCAGTTCCGGGCTTGCCACCGCGGTCATCGAAACGCCGAAAAGGCGGTCGGCGCGATAGCCCGGGTAGTGACCGCTGCCGAGATGGATCTCGACGCCCGAGGCGTCCTCGCGCAGGTCGAGCCCGCTCACCAGCGTCGGTGAATCGAGCGCGCCGGCGTCGACCATCTTGCTGGAGGCGAACACGCGCAGCTCGACCCTCGGCTCGCGCTTGGCGAAGCCGGCGAGCCGCGGCATCAGCCAGCGCGCGGTGAACACCGGCGGCGCGGTGATGAGGAGGTCGGCTTCCGCGGCGCGCTCGCGGATCATTTCCACGGCCGCAGCGAGGGAGTCGAAGCCTTCGCGCAGGCGCGGCAGGCAGGCGCGCGCCGCCTCGGTCAGCTGGACGCGGCGCCCCGCGCGCCGGAAGAGCTCCACGCCGAGATATTCCTCCAGGCTCTTGATCTGGTGGCTCACCGCCGCCTGCGTGATCGAGAGCTCGTTCGCCGCGTCCTTGAAGGACAGGTGGCGCGCGGCGGCCTCGAACACGCGCAATGCATTCAGCGGCGGGAGGCGATATATCACGCCAGGGATGAGTTTTTCTTATGCAAGACTTGATAAACGATCGTTTGTTTGTTGCCGGGCGCGGCCTTATCTTCCACTGCATGAAAAAGGCCATGTTCCAACTCCCCACGGCCGAGGAATTGTACGCGCTGGAAAAGCGCGCCCGTCGCGAGCGCTCGATGTACCTGGCTGCGCGCGTGAGCTCGCTCTACGAGCGGGTGCACTCGGCCCTTACGGCAAAGGTGGTACACCATGCGTAACCAAATCACGACTCCGTTCTGGAAGAACGCTCTCGCTTCGCTGCCGGCCTCGGTACGCTCCCGCTATGCGGCCGACATCGCGGCCGCGGAACGCTGGGAACTGTGCATCGACGCCGCCGTCAGACGCCTGACACGCGCGAGACGCGCTCTCGGCAGAACAAGCTAGGCTAGTCCGGCCGGCGAGCATTATCCGATCGGGGCCCGCGCAAGCGGGCCCCGATTTTTTTCAGTACTTGATCTGGAAGATGCAGCGCTGGTCGCGGAACTCGGGGCACACGCCGCGCAGGAACGGCACGAGCGTCGCGGCGGCTTCGGGCCGCGGCTCGGCGGTGCCGGAGAGCGAGAGGCCGCCGCGCGGCGACCAGGTTCCGCCGCCCGCGACGCGCAGCGGACCGTCGAGCGTGGCGAGCTCGATGTCGACGCGGCTTCCCGCCCCGCGCAGGCGCGCGACCTGCGAGCCGAGCTCGACGCCGGAGGCGCGCGCCAGGCGGATGTCGCGCCACTCGATGGTCGCGAGGCCGAGTACCGAGTCGCCTTCGAGGCGCAGGTCGTCGGACTGGATGCGCACCCGTCCGCCGGGGCCCAGGATCTCGAGCGGCGGCGCGAGCGTCCCGAGCGCCTTTCCAGGCACCTCGAGCGCGAGATCCTTCAGCGTCACCGCGCCTGGCGAGAGCTCGACCCGGATCGGCTTCGGGCTCTCGTTGAGCGTCATGTCGGCGGCGAGCTTGCCCCGCAGCAGCGCCGCGGGCGTGCTCTTCCAGCGCACCGAGCCAAGGTCCAGGAATTCGCCGCCGCGCGTGTGCGCATAGAGGCGCCCGCTGCCCGACCAGGCCGAACCGGCCGCATCGCGCAGCTCGAGGCGCTGCTGCGACGCCCGCTCGACGCTCTGCGCGAGCCACGCGGCGGGCGCAAGGGCGAGGAATACGAGCACGTATGCGGCCACCCCCCACGCCGCGTACAGCACGAGGCGCCGAGCGCTCATCGCTTCGCCGCCGCCCCGAGGGCGACGAAGGTGGCTTCGGCGCGCACCATGCCGGGCGTGTCCAGCGCGCTGATGCGGCACCTTTCCAGGCGCGCGCCGGCTTCGCGCTGCGCTTCGGCGACCCAGCGCAGCCAGTCGTCGAAGTCGGCGGATGCGACCAGCACGGTGGCACGATCGCCCGAGGCGGCATCGATCCGCTGCACCGACTTGCCGAAAGGCGCGCGCCCGACCGACGACTGCAGGACGATTCTCAAGTCGCCGCCCTGCGCGGCGGTGCCCGCGCTCTTGCGCAGCGCCGCGATCTCGGACTGCTGCGTGCGCATGAGCTCCACCTGGGCGCGCAGCCTCGGCAGCGTAGCCGCGAGCCGCTGACCGGCCGCGAGACCCGGTTGCCACACGAACAGGTACAACGCGACCAGCGCGACCGCGATCGCGCCGCCGGCGAGCAGCGCGCGCTCGCGCGGTGCTCGCTCGCTCCAGAATTCGCGCAGACGCCGCGGATTCATTTCGACCCCGGCACGGCCGCGATCAGCCGCAGGGCTCCGCCGGCGCCCTCTTCCACGCGAATCTCCAGGCCCGGGGCGCTCGCGCTGGCGCGTAGCTGCGCGGCGAGCGCAGCGGCCTTGCTCGGCTCGCGCGCTCGAAGCGAGAGCGAGACCCGTCCGTTCTCGTAGTCGATCGCTTCGACGCGCTGCGCGCCGGGCTCGGGTATCGACTCCGCCACGGCATTGAGGAGCGCAACGAAATCCGAAGCGCTACCCTGTCCCGCGGCGACGCGCAGCTCCGTGAGCGCCCGGCTCATCTGCAGGGGCGGATCGACCAGCACGGCGCTCTCGCCGAAGCTCTGCCGATAGAGCGCGCGCATCTCTTCCTGCAGGCGGTCGCGCTCGGCCGATTTCAGCGCCCAGTCCGCGGCGATGGCGACGCTCATCAGGACGACCAGCGCCGCGGCCAGGAACGCGGGCCGCGCTAGCGCCTCGCGCCAGGCGCCACCCGACCCGCGCGGCGCAAACTCGCCCTGAAGGAGCTCGAAGCGCGGGCGCTGCCTCGCCTGCGACCAGCGCCAGGCCGCGCCGGGCTCCACCGGCAGGTCCAGGGCCGCGGCCCAGCCCGCCGCGGTCGGCTGCGCCGCGCCGGATGCGGCGCGCAGCACGAGGCGCTGCGGCAGCCGTCCGGCGGCGCGCGCCCCCTCGAGCGCCAGGTGCAGCGCGACCGGCGGCTCGTCCTCCGCCGCACTGTCGAGCGCGAACCCCTCCGCCTCGCCGGTGCGCACGAAGCTCTCGTCGCCATTGCACGCCACGACCCATGCGCCCGGCTCGAGCGGCGGCAACAGGGTTTCGGGGTAGGCCGCGACCGGCGCGATGCCGGCGCGCGCGAGGCGGGCGAGCGCCTGCGCGAACCATTCCCGGTCGACCACGCCGACGCACACCACGTCCTTCTGCGGCGTGCGCGCGGCGGCGACGTGCACCCGCGCGGGATCCGGCACGATGCTGTCCTCGGCGAGAAAGCGCAGCGCCGATTGCAGGCGGCGCTGTTGAGCGGCCGGCAGGGCGACGCGCTCGAGCAGCACGAGCTCGGCCGCGAGCACCGCTTCGCACGACCGGTCGCGCGGCGGCATGGCAAGATCCGAGACCCCGCTCTCCAGGACCGACCCGAGCTCGTTGACGAGCGCCCACTCGAAGCGGCCGCTCTCCGGAAAATCGCGCCCGAGGCGCACGCGGCAGGTGCTCATGCGTTGCGCTGCCAGACGATGACCGGGAGGCCGGTTCCCGTGCGCTGCAGGAGCGCCTCCATGCGCAGGTCGGCGTCACCCACCTTGGCCCGCCCCATCACTACGAAGAACTGGCTCGAGGCGGAAATGGCTTCGAGGTTGGGCCTGAGGTTGGGCCGCAGGCGCGTCTGGAACTCGTCCCGGGTGCGCACCGGGTCGCTCGCGAGGCGCCGCGCGAGCGCCTGGGCCTCGGAAGGGGCGAGGCCTTCGACGATCGCCGCAAGCACTTCCGCGGGCGCGGTGTTGATATTCACCGCGGTCGGGCGCGGGAGGGCGGTGGCGTAGCGCCGCAGCCGGCCGAGCGCGTCTGCGTCGAGGCCGGGGAGCCCAGCGAGCTCGCCGACGTCGGCGAGCGGGCGCTTGGGGTCGATCCGCGCAGCGATCGCATCGGCGAGCGCGGGACTGAGCCCGATCGCGCCGAGAAGGCGCCCAAGCGCGGCAACCTGCAGCGGATCGGGCTTTCCGCCACGCAGCAGGTTGTTGAGGTTGAAGAGCCCCTGCTCGTCGCGGATTCCGCCGGCGAGGGAGCCGAGCTGCACGTCGGTCGGCGGCAGCCCCGAAGCCCAGAGCTCGCGCTGGTGGTCGCTCGTCCCCGCGCGCGCGTCTTCGGCGAGAATCGAGCGCGCCCAGTGCATTCCACCCCGCAGCATCCAGCGCGCCTGCTCGTAGTCGCGCTGCGACTGTAGCGCGCGAGCGTCGAGGTCCTGGCGCTCGAGCATCGCGGCGGCGCCCGCGACCGCGAGCGCGAGCACCAGCATGGCGATGATTACCGCGGTGCCGCGCTGGGGTCGCAAACTTTTCATTTCAGCGGAAAGAGCCGAGAGACACGTTCACCGCTCGTCAGCGCCAGCTCTACCGCGACCGCGCGCGGCAGCGGCTGCCCGGCGGGCCACACCGGCACCCAGGTGCCGTCCTCGCGCAGCGCGGTGAGCCTCAGATCCGCCACGTTGGCGAGCACCGCGTACGCCGCCGCCGGCGGGCCGGCGTCGAGACCCTGCGGCCAGAGGAGATACTGCACCGTGCCCTCGCGCAGGCGATAGCCGACGCGCCGCGGCGGCGCCCCGGCCTGATCGGCGAACCGTGTCAGCACGAGGTCGGCGTCCGTCGTGGCGCCGAGCGCGAAGCCGCGGCTCTCCACCGCCGAGGAGATGTCCTCGCGAAGCTGGCCGAGCAGGATGCCCACCTCGCTCCAGCGGCGCGCCTGCTCGCGCACGTGAGCCTCGCCGTCGAGCACCGACGAGAGCCCGCGGAAGCTGAGCGAGGCCAGCACCGCGAGCACCGCCAGCGCCGCGAGAAGCTCGAGAAGGGTGAAGCCCCGTTTGGAATTCATCAGCTTTCCCTGGGCAGTATGCCGACGAGCGTGCGCAGCACATGGGTGCGGTCGGTCGGGTCCAGCACCTGGACCTCGACCCGCCGCAGCAGCGGATGCTGGGTAGCGAAGACTTCGGTACGCCAGGGAAAGTCGAGGCCCGCCTGGCGCTCGAGTCCTTCGCTCACGCCGACCGGCGGCCAGGCGCGGCGCGCGTCGAGCTCGCCCAGGCGGTTCTCGGCGACGAACCCGGCGAGCGCGCGCAGCTTGATCTCGGTGGCCGAGGCGCTCGATACCGCCGCCGACCGGCTCACTGCCGCGAGCGCGATCGCCGCGATGGCGAGCGCCACCAGCACCTCAATTAGCGTAAACCCGCGCGAGGCTGACCCGCCCAATGACGTCTCCGTAGATCGTGAACTGCTCGCCAGCGCCAACCACCGTCACCGCAAGCTCGTTGCGCAGGCCATGTGGCGAAAACACCACCCGCTCGCCTGGCGCGAGGTCGCGGCCGTCGACGCGCACCCGCGCAAGCTCGGTGCGCCCGGCAAACACCCGGCTGCGGTACGGGCTCGTGCGCGGGTACGGTACCCAGTCGCCGTCCTCGCCGCGCTGCCAGAACGCGTAGCCCTGCCGCTCGGCGGACCATGCAATGCTGCTGCCGCTCGCGCGCGCTTCGCGCATCGCCGATTCAAGCAGCGCCGCCAGCCTTTGCGCCTCCGCGCGCGCCGCCTCCGCATCGCCGGGAAGCGCCATGACCACGACCGCCGCGGCGACCACCGCCATGATCGCGAGGACCACCAGGACCTCGATCAGCGTGAAACCCGCGCGCCGCGCGGCCTGGAAGGCTACAGGTTCCACGAGCCGATGTCCGCGTCGAAGCCTTCCCCGCCCGCCACGCCGTCGGCGCCGAAGCTGAAGACGTCGACCTCGCCGCGCAGGCCGGGGCTGAGATACTGGTACGGATTGCCCCACGGATCGCGCGGCAGCCGCTCGAGATAGCCGCCGGGCTTCCAGTTCGGCGGCACCGGCGCGACGCTCGGGCGCGTCACGAGCGCGGCGAGGCCCTGGTCGGTGGTGGGATAGCGCAGGTTGTCGAGGCGATAGAGCTTGAGCGCTTGCAGCAGGCTGGCAATGTCCTGACGCGCCGCGACCACGCGCGCCTCGTCCGGACGGCTCATGACCTTCGGCACGATCAGCGCGGCGAGCACCGCCAGGATCGCGATCACCACCATCACCTCGATGAGAGTGAACGCGCGGATGCGACGTCGACTCATGGGTCCTCCGCTGGCCGCGCCCGATACAAGTAATTGTAGTAGCTCGGGGATCGGGATACTATACCTTGTAGATGGCAGGCCGGTTCAAGAACACCCTGCAGCGCTGGCTGCATGCAGGTTCCGCCGCTCTGGCGCTCGATCTCGCACTGATCGCGGCGCTCGCGGCTGCCGCCGCCTACGGCACGTGGGTGCTGCTCGCGCCGCGCGCAAAGGCCGCGCCGGCGCTCGGCGGCGAGGCGCGCGCGCTCGAGGCGCCCTCGCCCGCGGCGCGGCGCCTCTTCGGCGCCTCTTCGGCGCCGCAGGCCGCCTCCTCCGGGGCGGTGCGCCTGATCGGCGTGGTCTCGCCCTCCCGGGCGCTCTTCAGCGAGAACGGCCGGCCGCGCGCGGCCGCCGTCGGCGAGTCGGTCGGCGAGCTGGTGGTGCGCGAGATCCATCCTGACCACGTCGTTGTGAGCCGGCGCGGCGAGCTCGAGCGGCTCGTGCTCGAGCGGCGCAGCGTGCCGCTCGAAGCGCCGGGCGGCGCACGGGGCAATGCCGGCCGCTAGGCGCGCT
>Ga0105243_10001699_pt1 | contig 18975 bp, 18 predicted proteins | sample KBSM34metaG_FD_81525 | JGI IMG/M metagenome (GOLD analysis project Ga0105243, IMG submission 81525) | Miscanthus rhizosphere microbial communities from Kellogg Biological Station, Michigan, USA - KBS M3-4 metaG | ecosystem: Host-associated > Plants > Roots > Rhizosphere > Soil | place... | reverse complement strand
GGATTGCACGGCCCGGTCCAGCGGCCAGCGCGAGGGGTCGGCCGCCAGCTCCATGTCCAGATCCATGCCCGTGGCGCAGAGCATCCTGAAGGCCGGGCCGCTGGCGCCTGCGCTGCCCGCGGCAGGGGTGTCCACGCATTCGTAGATGATGGCGAAGGGCACGTCGTAGGGGTTCTCGTCCAGCACGGCGCAGACTTTCTGGGCGGCGTCCCTGGCGTTGTGCATGTCCAGCGTGCGTATGCCCAGGCGGTGCAGCGTCTCCAGGCGCCTGCGGCTGACGATTTTTTCCGTGGTCTCGGTGCAGGGGCAGAACACGCCCTGCACGGTGACGCCGTCATCGGCCAGGATGGGGCCGTAGGTGAAGGTCACGAAGACCTCTTCCTGCGGCAGGTCGCGGTCGAAGAAGTAGCGGGCGTCGGTGGACCAGGTGGCCTCTCCGGTACGCATCACGCCTTCCAGCATGGGGCCGATATCGCTCCAGATCTCGCTCCAGCAGTGCGCGCCGGCCTGGCCCAGCGCCTGGGGGTGCTTGCTGGTTCCCAGGAAGGGGATATAGCCATCGTTGTAGATCAGGCGGAAGTCTTCGCCCCACCAGATGGTGATGGGAAAGCGCGAGCCCAGCGCCAGGCTCACGGCGTTGCGCAGGGTCTGCGGCCAGCCGTCCGGCGCTCCCAGGGGCGTGGCCGCCCAGTCGTGGGAACGCACGCGTGCCGGCATTTCGCCGCGCTGCGGCAGGAATCGAAAACTGTCTTCTGAGTTCACACTTTCTCCCACGGCAATTGCGGGTCTCGGGTCTCGGGCCTGGCCGCAGTCGCGGTTATTTTGACTCGGACTGGCCCGCCTGCCTGCCCCGGCCCGAGCCCGACAGCTTGCCGCCGCCGCTTTGCCTGTTCACGGTGGCCCAGGCGCGCTTTTCAGCTTCTTCGTGGCCCACGCCGCGCGACTCGTAGCTGTCTTCGATATGCCGAGCCTGGCGCTTTTGCTTATCGGTATAGGCCGATTTGTCACCTTGTGGCATGTCACTCTCCCTTGCGCGTCTGTTCCTGCTCCGGGGACGGTGGCAGCTCGATGGGCGGCGCCGTGGTGGGCGGGTCGATGGGCTCGGGCCCGCGCGGGCGGCCGGGCTGGCGGTTGGGATCATCGGGGGCCACGGGGTCGTTGGGCGTGGTCGGCACCTGGGGAATATTGGGTGCGTGGGGCAGGGGGTGGTTCATGGTGCGTGTCCTTTTGGGGGTGTGTGGTGATGAGGGGTGCATGCCCTCTCAGCGCGCAGGCGTGGAGTTGGGGGCAGGGGCCGTGGCCGGATCAGCCTGCTGCGGCGCGGCGGAAGGCGCGGGCGGCGACACGGGCTGTGTCGCGGGAGACGGTGAGAGCGACGGTGAGGGCGAAGGCGTTCCAGTCGCTCCAGTGGCGCTGGGCGCATCCAGCCGGCCCTTGGGGGCCATGAAGTTGAACATCAGCACCAGGATCAGTGCGACGGCGGCGGTGAGTGCGCCTATGCGCAGGGGCCAGCGTCCGTCGCGGATGTGGTTGTTCTCGCTGCGCTGGCGTTCTAGGGGGGCATGCATTCGGCGGGGTGAGTTGTCCATGGCGGGCTCCTTCTGTCCATGAGCTTTCACCTTAGGCCGGGCGGCGGCCTGCAACTGTCGGACAAGGCATGCCCTGCGGGAGCGACAAGCCGCTGCACGGCGGTGGGGCTTGGCAGGACGGGCCGGACAGGCTTTTGGACAGGCACGCCGCTTGCCACCAAGCCAGGTTTCAGGCGTGGCGCCTGCGCCGGTCGGCCGGTTCTATGCGCAGCAGCTGGCGGTATTTGGTGACGGTGCGGCGCGCCACGACCAGGCCCTGGGCACCGAGCTGGCGTGCGATTTCAACATCCGACAGCGGCCGGGCATCGGACTCGGCCGCGATGATGTCGCCGATCAACTCGCGGATGGCCGTGGCCGAGCAGGCATTGCCGCTGGCGCTGAGCATGGGGCGCGAGAAGAAATGCTTGAGCTCGAACACGCCCGTGGGCGTGGCCATGTATTTGTTGTTGGTCACGCGCGAGACGGTGGACTCGTGCACGCCCACTTCCTCGGCAATCTCGCGCAGCACCAGCGGCTTCATGGCCATGGCACCGAACTCCAGGAACAGCTGCTGCTTGCGCACGATGGCCTGCGCCACGTCGAGGATGGTGGAAAAGCGCTGCTCCACGTTGCGTACCGTCCAGCGCGCATCCTGCAGGTGGTCGGCCAGTTGGTTCTGGCCGCTGCGGCGGTGGCGCTGAAACAGCTGCTCGTAGACGCGGTTCAGGCGCACGCGCGGCACGACCGCGGGGTTGAGGTGCACGTTCCAGCCGTTCTGGCCCCGGCGCACGATCACGTCGGGAACGATGTAGTCCACGTGGGAGGAGCCGAAGTTCCAGCCCGGCCTGGGATTCAGCCGACGTATGCAGTCCAGCGCCTGCGTGATCTGCGCGGGCGGCACCTGCAGCGCCCGGGCCAGCCGGGGCACGTCGCGGGCGGCCAGCGCATCCATGTGGTCCTGCACCATGGCCTGGGCCAGCTGGCGCAGGTGGGCATCGCCGATCTGCGGGCATTGCAGCAACAGGCATTCGCCCACGCTGCGGGCGGCCACGCCGGCCGGGTCCAGCGATTGCACCAGGCGCAGGGCAATGAGCATTTCCTGCGCGTCAGGTGCGGGGCTGAGGGCCAGCAGGCCGGCCAGCTCCTGCAGCTCGGTGCGCAGATAGCCGTCGTCGTCCAGCGACTCCACGATGGCGCGGGCCATACACAGGTCGCGCGGCGTCATCGCCATCACATTGAGCTGGCCGTGCAGGTGCATGGCCAGCGTGGTCTCGCAGGCCGCCAGATCCATGGCCGTGCCTTCTCCATCCATCCCCTGGCGCGCGCCGGTATGCATGTCGGCCAGCCACAGGTCGCGGTCGTCGGCGGGTTCGGTGGCGGGGCCGGGCAGGTGGTCGGCCGGGTCGGGCGGGTGCTGCGTGCCGGGGAGATCGCGGTCCATGTCCAGACCGATGCCCATGCCGATGCCTTCATCCATGCCCGTGTCCGGGGACAGGCCTGCCTCCGGGGCCAGCCTGCCCATGCCGCCTTCCCGGTCCTCTTCACCCAGCTCCTTGCCGTCGAGCAGCCCCTGTTCGTACTCGCCGTCCTGCGCATCCTGCGGGTCTTCCAGGAACGGGTTGTCCTCCAGCTTGCTGCGCACCACGGCGGCAAAGTCCAGCGAGGACATCTGCAGCATCCGCACTGCAAGCTGCAGGCGGGGAGAAAGCGTCTGGGACTGGCGTATGTCCGCCCTGAGGTGCATGGAACCCATTTCATCTCCTTGGTGCGATGACCCGAAGACGCAAGCTCCATGCCGCCATGCGGGCGGCGAATCGTCTGGATACACTTTGGGCACGAAACCTGCTGTGGTCTCCCTGCGCAGGCGGCACGGGGCCCAGGGTTTTGCCGCCGCTGCGGGGGATCGGTTCTGGAACAGCGGGGCCGGTCATGGCGTCCACGGCAGAAATTGCCGTTTGGGCGCAAGGTTTTCTGCAAACTTTGCCATGTACCAGTCCACCAGCTTCCACACGGTCCCGCCCCCGGGGGCCCAGAATTCCGTTCCACGGGAGGCGCCGCGTGATGCCCTGCCCGAAGATCCCATGTCCATACGCCTGAGGTTGGTCCTGCTGCTGCTGGCCTTGCTGGTCTTTGTGCTGGCGGCCTCGTCCTGGCTGCTGTTGCGCGCCTACCAATCCGAGCATGCGGCGCAGGAGCAGGCCGCGCGCGTCAGCAGCATGGCCGTGGCCCGTCTGCTGGACAAGGAGCCGCGCACGGCCGGCGCCGACCAGGTGCTGGCGGCCCTGGGGCCCTTGCTGGACTCCGGCTGGCCCGGCTTTCTGGTGGACAGCACAGGTCGCGCCCTGCCGGCCGGGCCCGGCGCGGCAGCCGACCTGCCTGCCTTGCCCGCCGATTTCAGCGAGCGGCTGGCGGCCAGCCTGGCGCAGGCTGCGCCCGGCGCGAAAAGTGCGGGGCAAGGCGCAGAGCAAAGCGCTGGGGAGGGCGCAGGGCAGGGCGCAGGGGAGGGAGCTTCGCAGGGCTGGCTGGATCTGCCAGATGCGCAGGGCGGGCCGCTGCGGGCCTACTTCAGCAAGTCTGCCCAGGGCTGGACCTGGGTGAGCTGGGTCCCCTGTTCTGCGCTGGACCCCGCATGCTCCCGGCCCCTGAAGGGGGTGATCTGGGTGGCCATCGTTTTGTTTGCGGTGGCGGGCCTGGGACTGGCGCGGCTGGCGCTGCGGGGCAGCGCAGCCCTGGTGTTGCCGGCAATGGGCGGCAAGGCGCAAGACCATGGCCAGGGCCATGGCGGCGGTGATGCCGGCCGGTCCGAAGGCGCTGCGGTGGACACTGCCGGTCTCGAAGCGGCCGCTGCCCGTCTCCAGAGCGAACGCCTGCAGGTGGTGGGGCGGCTGGCAGGCCGGTTTTCCCATGAGTTCAACAACCAGCTGGGCATTCTGAGCAACAGCGCCTATCTGATAGAGCGGCGCTCCGAGGACCCGGGCCTGCGCCTGCCCGCCCAGGCCATGCTGCGCTCGGTGGACACGGCCAGCCGCCTCACGCAGCAACTGTTGCGTTTTGGGGCGCACCATTGCACGCATGCGCTGGTGGTGGACCTGTACCGCTGGCTGCCCGGCCTGCAGGGCACGCTGGCCGTGGTGCTGGGCAAGCGCATGGCGCTGGAGGTGGCGGAGCCTGCCGAGGCCAGTCAGCCCGGCCAGCCGGCGCCGCGATTGGGCGTGCATGTGGACCCGGATGAGCTGGAGCTGGCGCTGATCAGCATTTTTCTCGCCATCCGCGAAGCAATGACCGATGGCGCGCAGGTGCACATGGCCGCCCGGCCCCTGTCCGAGGACCTGACCCAGGCCCAGGCCGCAGATTCTCGCGGGAATGCGCTGGTGGAGATCCGCATCGAGGCCATGGCCCACGGGGCGGGCGCCGCCAGCACCGGCTCCGGTACCGGCGAGGCGGGCGCGCCACGGCTGGAACGTGTGGAAAGGCAGGAGCCGCCGCCTGTCTTCACTCCATTGAACGATGCCGATGCGGACGCCACCTGCGGCCTGAGCCTGGCGCGCCGCCTGTGCCTGGAGCGCGGTGGCGTGGTGCGGGCCGAGGGTGAGCATGGCCGCTGCTTGGCGGTCTCACTGGTGCTGCCGCGCGTGGCCATGGCGGCGCAGGACTGCCTGGCGCAAAGGCTGGACTGACAGGCCGCCTGGCTGGGTTTCAGCGCGGCACGCTCCGCTTGCACAGGTTGAAGATGGCCAGCAGCGCAACGGCGCAGGCCAGAGAGACGAAGATGGACATGGAGGTGGCCGGCGCCTCCGTCTGCGCATTCATGGCCGAAGGCCCCAGCATCGGCGCCAGCAGCCAGCCGCCCAGCAGTGCGCCTATGGCGCCTATGACCACGTTGAGCAAAATGCCTTGCTCGGCCTGGGTGTTCGTGACCATGCTGGTAATCCAGCCGATCAGGCCACCCACCATCAGCCAGATGAGGAAGTCCATGGCATCGCCCTTGAAAAAAAGTTACGGTTGGTGATCAAGGGCAATCGGCGTGCCCGGCTCCTGCAGGCCGTTCAGAGCCTAGGCTTGTCAGGGGCGGTGTCCTGGTCCGAGGCAGGGCGAATCTCTGCACGCTCCGCCTCATGGCCCGAAGGCGTCTGGGCATCCAGGCCCCGGTCGGGCGACTCGCTGACCTGGGGCAGGTCGGCGGCGTGCTCTATCAATTCCTCGATGATGAAGCGGCCATAGAGTTGGGCGCGCTCGGCGCCGGCGGCCTTCAGGGCATCGGCGGCCGTGCGTGCAGCCTCGTCGTTGTCCACGCGCACCACCAGCCAGTGGTAGCCGCGTTCGGCCAGGGCCTGGTGGGCCTTGACCAGGTTGAGCTCCTGGCCCACGGCGGCAACGGGGCTGGCCTGGCGCAGGTCTTCATCGATCTGGGCCAGCATTTCCCGGTCGGAATAGCGCTGGATGTCCTGGGCGGGCAGCTCCAGCGCCTGCAGCGCGGCCACGCCGTCATCGGCCTGCGCAGCTGTGGGAAACGAGACCACCATGTGGCCCACGGGCTTGAAGACACCGTAGGCGCGGGGAGGAGAGGAGTCCATGGGCTTGTCCTTGGTTGCACGAAGGTGCAAGCAAGGTGGCAAGCAGCGTGCCTGCAAGTTTGGGTGTCAGCCGTGCTCGGCGTCCGTCTCGCCCTTTTTGCCGCCCGCATAGTCCCTGAGCCGGTTGTACAGGGTCTTGAGGCTGATGCCGAGCACGGCCGCCGTGCGTTCCTTCTGGTACTTGCACTGCTTGAGCGTGGCCTGGATGAGCAGCCGCTCGGCCTGCGCCATGGTCATGCCGATGGGCAGCTGTATGGTGGCCGGCTCGGTGTCCGGCAGGTCGTAGGTGGCGGCTGCATGCGCGTGGTCGGCGGGCGCATGCGCTGTGATGGTGGGGGTGATGGGCGTGGTCGATGGCGTGGTCAATGGCGCGGTCAATGGCGCGCTCATTGGCATGGACCCCGCCTGCGGCATATGTGGCATTTGCGGCAGGTGCAGGGCGTGGGCGGCCGGATGCTGGGCAATGGCCACGGGCGGCCGGGGCAGCCATTCCTGGCTCACCAGCGGGCCGGGCTCCATCACATAGGCGCGCTGCACGGCATTGCGCAATTCGCGCACATTGCCGGGCCAGCTGTATTGCGCAAGCTGCTTGAGGGCCGATGCCGTGAATTGCTTGGCCTGGCCCTCGCGCTGGGAGATGGCCTCCATGAAATGCTGCGCAAGCAGCGGAACGTCGGTCAGGCGCTCGCGCAGCGGCGGCAGCTCGATGGGGAAGACGTTCAGGCGGTACAGCAGGTCTTCGCGCAGCTTGCCGCTGGCCACGGCCTCGTAGGGGCAGCGGTTGGTGGCGGCGATCACGCGCACATCGGTCTGCAGCGTCTGGGTGGAGCCCACGCGCATGAAGCGCCCGGTCTCCAGCACGCGCAGCAGCTTGACCTGCAGCTCCATCGACATTTCCGTGATTTCGTCCAGAAACAGCGTGCCCGTGGCCGCGCGCTCGAAAAAGCCCTGGTGCTGGCGGTCGGCGCCGGTGAAGCTGCCCTTTTCGTGGCCAAAGATCTCGCTTTCGATCAGGTGCGGAGAAATGGCCCCGCAGTTGACCGCCAGGAAGGGCCGGCTGCGCCGCTGGCTCAACTCATGCAGGGTCTGTGCCACGACTTCCTTGCCGGTGCCGCTTTCGCCCGTCAGAAAGACCGTGACCGAGGTGTCGGCCACCCGCTCCATCTGCTGGTACAGCCGCTGCATGGGGGCCGAGCCGCCCCACAGCCGGCCAAAGCGCCCTTCCTGCGCGCAGTAGCCGGCGCCGGGCCTGTCTTGCGGGGTGATCTGGTCGAAGGCCGCGCCCGTGACGGTGCTGGTGCCCGTCTCCGGCAGGCCGGCCGTGGGGATCAGAAAGCGCGAAAGAATGTCCTCCAGCCGCCCGATGCCCACGGGCTTGACCAGATAGTCCATGGCGCCGCGGCGCAGGGCCTCGATGGAGGAGTCCAGGCTGGCGTGGCCGGTCACCAGCACGATCTGCGAGTCCTGCGGCACCTGCTGGTCACCGAAAAGGTCCATGCCGTTGCCATCGGGCAGTTGCAGGTCCAGCAGCACCAGGCTGGGCGGCTGCATGGCCATCTGCCGGCGCGCGTCGCGCAGGGTGTGGGCCACGGCGACCGAGAAGCGGTCCACGCCCACGAGTTCGCGCATGGTCGCTGCGGAATCCGCATCGTCATCGACGATCAGCACGTGGTTCATTGCATGGCCTCCAGGGGTCCTCGCCGCAACGCGTTTTGACAAAATTTCATGATCTGCCAGTTTAAGGGCGAGCATGCAGGCGTCTTTGTCAGTCCACAGGCACAGTGTTTGCCGGGCGTGCGGGAGGCGGGATCAGGGAGGTGGCTGGCGGCTAGCGCGCCGGCCGCTGCGGGGCTGCAGCAGCCCCAGGAACAGGCATTCCTTGGCGCTCAGTCCGCGCGGGCGCCTGTCCGGTGCGGTGGGAATGTCCTGTCCAGGTTGCTCGCACAGGGCCAGCACCTGGGGATGGATGTAGAACTTGCGGCAAACCGCACAGGTATTGCCCAGGCGCCGGGCGACCTGCGTGACCAGAGCGTTCAGCGCCGCCGCACTGGTGCCTGCGCCTTCTTGCGATGCTGCCTTGCCTGCAGTCAGCGCAAGTTCCAGCGCCAGTTCCAGCGCGTACACGCTGGCATGCCAGGTGCGGAAATCCTTGGCGCTGAAATCCGGGCCGTCTGAGGTATCTCCGGCATCAGCCCCATGGGCCGCAGCCTTGCCGCAAATCCTGCGGATGTAGTCGTTCACATGCTCGGATCGCACATGGTGGACTTCGCCTTCATCGTCGATGAACTGGAACAGCCGCTGGCCCGGCAGCTCCTGGCAGCGCTTGACGATGCGGGCCACGGCCCGGTCGGACACGCGGGCCTGCTGCAGCACGCCACTCTTGCCCTTGAAGCTCAGCGTCAGCTCACCCGCGTGCACCTGGGCATGGCGGTTTCTGAGCGTGGTGAGGCCGTAGGAGCCATTGCTCTCCGAATACTCGTCATTGCCTATGCGCAGGGCCGTGCAGTCCAGCAGCCAGACGATGGCGGCCACCACGGTGTCCAGCTGCGGCCGGCCAGGCTTGAGGTCGCGCGCCACCGCCCGACGGATGGCGGGCAGGTGGCGGCCAAAGGCGCGCATGCGGTCGAACTTGACATGCTTGCGCTGTTCCTGCCACTGCGGGTGGTAGCGGTACTGCTTGCGCCCCCGGGCATCGCGGCCCGTGGCCTGCAGGTGGCCCTGGGCATCGGGGCAGATCCAGACATCCACATAGGCCGGTGGAATGGCGAGTTTGCGGATGCGCGCCAGCGCCTGGGCATCGCGCACGGGCTTGCCGTCCTGCGCCACATAGGAAAAGCCCTTGCCGCGCCGCACGCGGCGCCAGCCGGGCATGCGGTCGTTCACATAGGTCAGGGCAGGGCCGGGGCCATCCCCGTTCGCTGTCCTGCCCCTGGCTGGCGCGGAGCTCAGTGCACCCCCTGCGGCGGCGGTGGCGGTGGGGCAATGGGCGGGTCGGAGTAGGGCGAAGGTGCCGGGGCCGGTGGCGGGTCGCCCACGGGGGGAACCAGCGGCTCGGTGGGCGGCGGGTTGACGGGGGGCGCGACAGGCGGGGTGACAGGGGGTGCAGGTACCGAAGTGATCATGGGAAGTTGCTCCTGTAGGTGGCAGGCCGGGCCGGCCTTGGTGTTGCCATGGCAAGCGCCATGCCTGGGCCCGAGGGAAATGGCCCGGGTACAAGGTTGGTTGAAGTCCGGCGCGGTGCCATCTGGTGGCAATGATGTGGCGCACGCCGGGACGGGGGTCAGGCCAGCGTTCTCAGCTTCGCTTCGCGGGCCCAGAAGCGCTTCTTGGCGCCTTCGATGAAGGGTTCGGGCTTGTCGATGGGGAACACGCCCTCGTCCGGTGTGATGCCGGCCGTCTTCATGATGTGCTGTGTCGCCTTGCAGGCGGCAATGGCCTTGAGGTGGCCGAAGGCGTCGCGGAACCAGTCCTGCGCGGCTGCCTCATGGGCCAGCGCCTGGCCGCGCTCCAGCGTGATGATGGACACCACGGCATCGAACTGCGCCGATGGCGATCCGGCCAGCTGGCCGTCGGCCGGCAGGTGGCTGCCGTCGTCCAGCGTGGCGCCGCCGATCTTGGGCGCAATGATCTTCACGCTGGCCTTTTGCGCCACCAGCGCCTTGTGGAAGGCGGCAACGTGCCGGGCGCTGGAGCCTTCGTCCACCAGGATGGCAACGCAGCGGCCCTGTAAGGTGGGTTTCATGCGGTCGATGATGCGCGTGGCCGGGCTGAGCGGCAGCTTTTGCGGGGGCACGGCAGGCTTGGCGGCAGGCGGCAACTGGGGCAGGCCCAGGCCGTCTGCCACGCGCTTTGCCAGGTCGGCGTCTATCACCTGCAGGTGGCCGACCACGGCCAGGCGCACATGCGGCGTCTGTACCTTGGACAGCTCGAACACCAGGGCGCTGGCGATGTGGGCCTGCTCCTGCGCGCTCTGGCTTTGGTAGAACATGCGCGCCTGGCTGTAGTGGTCGGCAAAGCTCTCTGGGCGGATGCGGCCCTTGGCGCCCTCCTGCGCGGGCTGGGCAAAGTGCCGCAAGCCGCGGGCTGCCGAGGCGCGCGGGCTGTCGGCCTGCAGGCTGGAGGGCTCATAGGCCACGCGGCCCTTGGGCACCTCGGTCTGCATGTGGCCGTCGCGCTGGTGGTGGGCGAACGGGCATTTGGGCGCGTTGATGGGCAGCTGCGTGAAGTTGGGCCCGCCCAGGCGCGACAGCTGGGTGTCCAGGTACGAGAACAGGCGGCCCTGCAGCAGCGGGTCGTTGCTGAAATCGATGCCGGGCGGGATATTGGCCGGGCAGAAGGCCACCTGCTCGGTCTCGGCGAAGAAGTTGTCGGGCCAGCGGTCCAGCACGAAGCGGCCGATCTTGCGCAGCGGAATTTCCTCTTCGGGGATGAGCTTGGTGGGGTCCAGGTGGTCGTAGGGCAGGGCGTCTGCCTGCTCCTGCGAGAACAGCTGCACGCACAGCTCCCAGGCCGGGTAGTCGCCCGCCTCGATAGCCTCGAACAGGTCGCGGCGGTGGTAGTCGTTGTCTGCGGCCTGCAGCTTGAGGGCCTCGTCCCAGACCGTGGACTGGATGCCCAGCTCGGGCCGCCAGTGGAATTTCACGAAGGTGCTTTCACCCTGGGCATTGACCAGCCGGAAGCTGTGCACGCCAAAGCCCTCGATCATGCGCAGGCTGCGCGCGATGGTGCGGTCGCTCATGATCCACATGACCATGTGCATGGACTCGGGCATGAGGGAGATGAAGTCCCAGAACGTGTCGTGCGCCGTGGCGGCCTGCGGAAAGCCCCGGTCGGGTTCCATCTTCACGGCATGGACCAGGTCGGGGAATTTCATGGCGTCCTGGATGAAGAAGACCGGGATGTTGTTGCCCACCAGGTCCCAGTTGCCCTCTTCGGTATAGAACTTGATGGCAAAGCCGCGCACATCGCGCGGGGTGTCCACCGAGCCTGCCCCACCGGCCACGGTGGAGAAGCGCACAAAGATCGGCACTTGCTTGCCGGTTTCGGTCAGGACCTTGGCGGTGGTGTATTGGTCCAGCGAATCTGTCAGCTGGAAATAACCGTGGGCGCCTGTGCCGCGTGCATGGACGATTCGCTCTGGAATGCGCTCATGGTCGAAATGCGTGATTTTCTCGCGCAGGATGAAATCTTCCAGCAGCGTAGGGCCTTTTTCCCAGGCGGTGAGAGAGTTCTGATTATCAGGAACCGGAATGCCTTGCTGCGTGGTCAATCCGGGGTGCTGTCCGTCGGCCTGTTGCTGTAATTCTCCGCCATGGCCTGTGGGGGATTGCTTGGACGATTTCTTTTCACCAGGGGATTTCTTAGCCACGATTTACTCCTTGAAAGAAAGAGGATGGCCTGTTGTATGAGGCAATAATTATTGGAAGAGGCGATTGGCTGAACCAAAGGGCATCGTCAGCAAAGCTCTGGAGATAAAAAAAGGGCCCAGGGGGCCCTTTGCCAGTTCACGCTATCGGCAGCTTAACGCTGCTGATGGCTGCCCTGCTTTTGCTGTTCCCCTGGTTGGTTGCGCTGGGGATTGCTCTGTTGCTGCTGTTGGTTGGGATTGTTCGGGTTGTTGGGATTGCTTTGCTGCTGCTGCCCCGGATTGTTCTGTTGCTGCTGCTGCTTGTTCTTGTCGTTTTGCTGGTTGCTGGCCGTGTTGCCTTGAGGGTTGTTGGTCTGTTGCGTCATTTCCGTACTCCTTAAGTAAACAGCGATGCCGTCATCACTGCAATTTCATTGTGCGACCGTGAAAATGGCTGGCTTGTAGGATATTTGGAAGATTACTTTTGGTAAAGCATTGGAATTTGCTATGGAGTAGCTTTGTTCCATTTTGTCGGTACAAATGGATGTATTTCTTATAATGAAATTGCTTTTGTAAAAAATGCAGCCAGGCCAAATATGGGGTTATTTGGCGGCGGGGCGTTTTGCAGGGGTCCTGGCCGGGGTTTTTGTGGATTTTGTCGATTTTCTGGATGTTGGGGTCTTTGCATTTTTTACCGTTGACGCGGTATTTTTTTCCTTGGCTGCGGTGGCGGATGGTCCGCCTGCGCCCTTGCCCAGGCTGTTCTTGAGCAGGGCCGTCAGGTCCAGCACGGCCGCGTTGGCCGGCGCGGCAGGTGTGGTCTCCTGTTTTTCAACGTTTTGGACATCGCCCGCATGCGCCTTGGCCTGCACGAGCTGGTGGATTTCCTCGCTGAAGGAGTTGCGGAACTGGTCGGCGTCCCAGGCCTGGCTCATGTCCTTGATGAGGGCCATGGCCATGGTCATCTCGGCGCTCTTGATGCCGGCGGCCTTGGCGTCCAGCGGCGGCAGGTCCAGCTGCTCGAAGGAGCGGATCTCGCCGCCCCAGCGCAGCAGGTTCAGCACCAGCGCCCGGCCGCAGGGAATCAGGATGGCCAGGTGCTGCTTGGTCTGGATGACCACCTTGGCCACACCCACCTTGTTGCTTTTGCGCAGGGCCTCGCGCAGCAGGGCGTAGACCTTCTCGCCACGGTGCAGGGGGGCGGTGTAGTAGGGGCGTTCCAGGTAGATGAAGGGGATGTCCTGGGCATCGACAAAGGCCTCGATCTCGATGGTCTGCGTGGTCTTGGGAAAGGCGGCGGCAATCTCTTCAGCGCTCAGCACCACGTAGCGGCCTTCTTCGAATTCCACGCCCTTGACGATGTCGGCCGTGGCCACTTCCTTGCCCGTGACCTTGTTGATGCGCTTGTAGCCCACGGGCTGCATGTTGCGCTTGTCCAGCCAGTCGAAGTCGATGTCCGAGCTGGCCGTGGCTGCGTACAGGCCGATGGGAATGTGCACCAGGCCAAAGCTGATGGCACCCTTCCACATGCTGCGCGCGGAGGTGGACGGGCTGGACTTGGGGGAGGCGGCTTTCTTCATGGCGGTGCTTTCTTCGATCCCTGCAGGACGGTGCTCAACGCTGCGCCTCAAAGCCCAGCGCCTTCATGGCGCGGCCCAGGCCCACGGCGGCCGTGCCGTAGTGCTCCCAGGGGGAGTTGCCCAGGCGCAGGCGCTGGTCTACCGAGCGAATGGTCCAATGCGCGCCGCCCGTGAGCCTGTCCAGCTCGTTCCAGGCCACGGGCACGGAGATGCCCATGCCCGGCCGCGCCCGGGCCGTCCACGCGCAGGCCGTGGTGGCGCCGAAGCCATTGCGCAGGTAGTCCACAAAAATCTTTCCCACGCGGTTGCGCGGCCCGCTTTTGGCCACGAAGCGCTGGGGCACGGCATGGGCCAGGTGCTGGACCACGGCCTGCGAGAAGGCCTTGACGGTGTCCCAGTCCAGCAGTCGCTTGATGGGCACGACCACGTGCAGCCCCTTGCCGCCGCTGGTCTTGAGGAAGGCCGGCAGCTCCAGCTCCTGCAGCAGCACATGCAGCAGGCTGGCGGCCTCCTGCACCTGCGGCCAGGGCACGCCTTCGCCGGGGTCCAGGTCGAAGGTCATGCGGTCGGGCCGGTCGATGCGGTCCTTGCGCGCGTTCCAGGTGTGCCATTCGATGGTGTTCATCTGCGCCGCCGCCACCAGGCCTTCGCGCCGGGACACCTCCATCAGCGGGGCATGGCCGGGGTCCAGTTGCGGCGACAGGGCGGCGATGCCCTGCAGCGGCGCATGGTCGAGGTGCTTTTGGAAGAACAGCTCGCCCTCGATGCCGTCCGGCGCCCGCACCATGGCCACGGGCCGGGACTTGAGGTGGGTGATCATGAAGGGCGCCACCGTGGCGTAGTAGCGCGCCAGATCCATCTTGGTGATGCCGGTGGAGGGATCAATGACCCGCTCGGGATGGGTGATGGTCATCGAGGCGGGCAGTCGCGCCGCCCTGGCATTGCGGGTTTTCGGTCGTGCAGCGCCAGGCATGGCTGCAGCGCTGGCGGAAGATGCGGTCGATGGCACGTGCTGTGGCTCCTCTTTGACAATGCTGCGTGCAGGCTTGTCCGCACGCAGGCCCTGGAATACGGCATGGCGGACCTGGCCGTCCTCGGTCCACTGCGCGAACGAGACCTCGGCCAGCAGCGTGGGGCGCACCCAGTGCACCCCGCTGCCAAGGCCCCGGCTGTCCGCCAGCGGCGAGGTGCCGGTGGCAAGGCGCTCCAGGCGCTGGCGCAGGTCGGCCAGGGTGCGCCTGTTGAACCCCGTGCCCACCTTGCCTGCCGCGCGCAGCTGGCCGTCCTCGCCATGCACGGCCAGGACCAGGGCGCCCAGGCCCGTGCGCGTGCCCTGGGGATCGGTGTAGCCCGCGATCACGAATTCCTGGCGCAGGCCGCACTTGAGCTTGATCCAGTCCGCGCTGCGCCGCGAGGCATAGGCGCTGCCGCGCCGCTTGCCGATCACGCCCTCCAGGCCCAGCTGGCAGGCGGCGGCCACCAGGTCGGCGGGCGGGGCGTCAAAGGCCTCGCTGAAGCGAAGGCGGTCCGAAGGCGCCTTGTGCAGCAGGGCCTGCAACTGCTGGCGTCGCTGCTCCACGGGCTGGGGCCGCAGGTCCTGGCCGTCCTGCCACAGCAGGTCGAATGCGAAGAACACCAGGTGGTCGGTGCGCTCGCCGTCAAAGGCGTTTTGCAGGGCCTGGAAGTCAGGGCGGCTGTCGCTGTCCAGCATGAGCACCTCGCCATCCACCCAGCCCGATTGCAGGGGCAGTGCGGCAAAGGCGCGGGCCAGGGCGGGCATTTTGGTGGTCCAGTCCTTGCCGTTGCGCGTGAAAAGGCGAACGGCGCCGTCCTCGATGCGCGCCAGCAGCCGGTAGCCGTCGAACTTGCTCTCGAAGATCCATTGCCCGGCATCTGCAGGTGCATGGTCCACCAAGGTTGCCAGCTGCGGGGCGATGCTCTGTGGCATGGGCGCGGTGACGGGCGTAGCGACGGGCGTGGTGACGGTGGGCAGGGGAAGGCCGGCCACGCTGTCGGGCATGTCCTCGACCACGTTGAATTCGCTGGCAGCACGTTCCAGGCCGTCGTGCTCCTTGATCAGCAGCCAGGCGGGCTTTTTGGCATCGTCCTTGCCGCGCATGCGCACCAGGGTCCAGCGGCCCTGCAGCTTGTGGCCGCGCAGCGTGAACTTGAGCTTGCCCTTGCGATAGCCTTCGGCCGCATCGCCCTCGGGCAGCCACGTGCCACGGTCCCAGATGATGACCTTGCCCGCGCCGTACTGTCCCGGTGGAATCTGGCCCTCGAAGCGGTTGTAGGCCATGGGGTGGTCTTCCACCTGGACGGCCATGCGCTTGTCGGCCGGGTCGTAGCTGGGACCCTTGGGCACGGCCCAGCTCTTCATGCTGCCGTCCAGCTCCAGCCGAAAGTCGTAGTGCAGGTGGCTGGCCCAGTGCTTTTGAATGACGAATTGCAGGGCGCCCGCGCCGGGCTGCCCTGCAATCGTCTCACTGGAAGGTTCTGCCGAAGGTTCCGGTGTGCGCGTGAAGTCGCGCTTTTGCCGGTACAGCGCGAGCGAGGCCTGGGGTGTCGCCGCCTTGGCCGCCCCTTTGGTGGGGCGGGCCGGGCGGGATGCCTGGGACTTGCTGCGCGTGGCCGGCATGGCGGCATCCGTCAGTGGATGAGCGCAATCAGGATGATGATGGGAATGGGAACGCCCAGGAGAAAAAGCAGTATGGATCGCATGGCAAGCCTCCGTTGAATGGATTGAATTGGATTGATTGGGTTTCAGTGCCGGGGATTATCAAAAGGCATCGCGTTGACGACCACCCCAGGTGGCGCACAGGCTGCCCACAAAAGCGCCCAGCATCAGCGAAACAAACAGCCAGAGCATGGAATGGGCCGTGGCCTTGCGTGCCTCTTCGGCTGCCTGCTTGGCCTTTTGCTTGGCTTCTTCAGCCTTTTGCTCGGCTTGCTTTATCTGCATTTGCACGGAATCAAAGGTGCTTCGCACTTTCTTTTGCGCATCTTCCACGGACATATCGGAATTGCGCGCAATCAGCTGGGCCAGGTATTGCTCGTCGGCGGGAGACAGCTGGCCGGTGCGCAGCGACTGGGCAAAGATCACGCCGGCCTCGCGGGTGGCGCTCGCCAGGTCGGCGGGGGTGGCATTGCTGGTGGAGGTAGCGGCGCCGGAATTGCGGAACAGGCTGCCGGTCCAGTAGGCCAGGCCCTGGGGCGAGGCATCGGCGCCCGAGGCACCGGCCATGGCTGCGGCACCGCCAGCAGCCGCACCGCCGGCGGCGCCGATCGCGCCGCCCACCACGTTGGAGGCGCTGGTGGCCACGGTCTGCGCGGCCTTGAAGGCGCCGGAGACAGCACCGCCTGCAGCGGCGCCCATCAGGGCCACCATGGCCAGCGTGGCCAGTGCCCAGGACAGAAAGCCGTGGGCCGTGTCGCGGAAGTAGACCTCGTCCGTGTGCACGCCTTGCCAGCGTGTGCGCAGCCGCCCGGCCAGATAGCCGCCCACGCCGGCCGAGGCCAGCTGGGTGAAAGCGATCCAGGCCACGGCCGTCAGGCCCAGGGCGCCGGCATCCAGGCCTTCACCGGACCATACCGACACCGACGACAGGCCCAGGCCCGTGCCCAGAATGAACAGCAGCAGCGACAGCGATGCCGCCGCCATGGCGCCGGCAAATATCGCGGCCCATGAAACGCCGCTGCGTGAGGTATCTACGGTGGCGACCGTGTTGACCACTGGCGCTTCAGCCAGGGGCGCGGATTCGGAATAGGCAATGGACATGGCCGACTTTCTTGGAGTTGAGTGCCCCATTCTTGCCAGTCGCAATAGACGCCGCTGTAGGAGGATTGGAAATGCAGGACTGGCAAACGCAGATGAAAAACGTCATCCTTTGCCAGATGACGATTTTCAAGCGAATGCGCAGGCTGGATATGGAAAATGCTGCCTGCAATCGGTAATTCTTGCAGAACATTTTCCAGGGCGGGTATTCGGATTATTCAGGTCAGTGCGGCGATGCTTTTTCCATTGCCGGATATTCATCGCCGCATTGAAGCTGCCATCCGGAAAATGCTCAGGGCTGGCGCACGTCGGCCACCACCTGCTCGCCAAAATCGGCACGCTGCAGCCAGCCCAGCACCAGCGCTGCCGCCTGCTCGGGCGTGGACAGCTTGCCGCCATCCTTGAGCTGGGCGAAGTTGCCTGCATCGGGGAAGGCGGCGGTACCCGCGCTGCGCAACTGCACCTGCATGTCGGTGTCGATGACGCCGGGCGCCAGCGAGCAGATGCGCGCGCCGTGGGGCTTGAGCGCCTCGTCCAGCGCCACGCTGCGGCTGAAGTGGTCCATGCCGGCCTTGGCCGCGCAGTAGGAGGCCTGCGAGGCAATGGCGCGCCGGCCCAGGCCCGAAGAAATGTTGAGCACCTTGCGCGGCACGGCTGTCCAGCCCTCGGTGGCGGCCAGGAAGGCGGCCGTCAGCAGCATGGGCGCCTCCAGCCCCACGCGCATGGCCTGGGCAATGTCGGCGGGCTGCAGCTGCGACAGCGGCGCAATCTGCGGAATCACGCCCGCGTTGTTGATCAGGGTGACGTTGGCGTAGCGCGCGGCGTCCAGGCCGGCCAGCCAGTCGCCCAGCCTGCGGGCCGCGGCCTCGGGCTCGCCCAGGTCCACGCTCCACTGCTGCAGCGGCGCGCCCGCCGTGGCGGCCGCCTGGGCCAGATCTTCGCTGGTGGAGCGCGACAGCGTGACCAGTTCATGGCCGGCATCCAGCAGTTGCCGGGCCATGGCCAGGCCCATGCCGCGCGAGGCGCCGGTAAGAATCGTCAGGGAAAGAAGAGGCGATGCATTGTTCATGCGGGCGATGGTATCGCTTGTGCCCGTGCTGCCGGCCCGGCCGCTGCCTGGGCGGCGACAGGGTCCGATGGCAGCAGCAGCTCGGCGCTGTGCGCCTGCCGGGTGCGCTCCAGCGCCTGCACGATGCGTTCGCAGGCACGCTCGGCTGCCTCGTGGAGGCTGGCGCCCTGCAGCCAGTGGCCGGTGAGCGCGGCACTGAACAGATCGCCCGTTCCCTTGGGCACCGCACCCACCCGCGCGTGGGTGATCACGTGCACGTCATCGCGCGTGACCAGGGCCACGCGCATGCGCTGGGCAGGCTCGCCGTCCAGCTCGGGCGATGCGCTGGTCACGGCCACCCACTGCGTGCGTCCCTTGAGCAGGCTGCGCGCGGCCTGGACCACATCGTCCATGCCGCGCACTGGGCGCGCGGTCAGCCGCTCCAGCTCGAAATGGTTGGGTGTCAGCCCGTCGGCCAGCGGCAGCAGGTGGCGCTGGTAGGCCTCGACCATGGCGGGGTCCACATAGATGCCGCTGTCGTGGTCGCCGATCACCGGGTCCACCACCACGCGCAGGCCGGGCCGCTGCGCCAGCAGGCCGGCAACCCAGTCCGCCAGCAGCGTGGCCTGGGCCGGCCCGCCCAGGTAGCCGGCCAGCACGGCCTGCAACTGCCGCAGCCCGCCGCGCGCACCCAGGTCCTGCAGATAGCCCGCAAACCACTCGGCGGCAATCGCCCCGCCGTGGATGCTGGGATAGTGCGGCGTGTTGCTGAACACCACCGTGGGCACGGCCGCTGCCGCCAGCCCCAACGCTTGCAGCGTGGGCATGGCCACGTTGTTGCCAACGCGGCCGTAGACGACCTGGGACTGCACGGACACCACGTCGATGGCCAGGGGTTGCAGCATGTCTTGGGGGGCGCAGGCGTTCATGGGCGTGAGGGAGCAATGAGAGGCAGGGACGTGTTTTATAACGCCTGCGCCCAGGCCGCAGACCCCACAATCGGCCGCGCATGACCAGACCACTGTGCGATCTGCGCGTGAAAAGAAAAAGGCCCGCCAAAGGGCGGGCCCGTGGAGCGCCAGG
>Ga0105243_10001697_pt1 | contig 18983 bp, 18 predicted proteins | sample KBSM34metaG_FD_81525 | JGI IMG/M metagenome (GOLD analysis project Ga0105243, IMG submission 81525) | Miscanthus rhizosphere microbial communities from Kellogg Biological Station, Michigan, USA - KBS M3-4 metaG | ecosystem: Host-associated > Plants > Roots > Rhizosphere > Soil | place... | reverse complement strand
GCCGGGGCCTCCCTCTCGGCGAACCTGGTGTCCTCGATGCCCATGCAGTTCGCGGCCGCCTACAGCGACTACCACGTCACCGGCCTCAACCCTGCCGGCAATGCGACCCTCACCGACGAGTCCTTCATCGCCGGGCGATTCCGCATCGTCCAGGATCGTCGCCAGATCGAAGGGGAGTAACCATGTCCCAGTTCACATCCGGCGTCTACATCTACGACGCGGTTCGTACCCCGAAGGCGCGGGTCCGGCGCCAGGGCGGCACGTTCGCCGACGTACCCTCACACGAACTCCTCGCCCAGTTGCTGTCCGCCCTGCAGGAACGTGGACTCCCCGCCGACACGGTCGACGATGTCATCGTCGGCACCAGTACGGCTGTCGGCGACCAGGGCGGCGATGTTGCGCGTGCCGCTGTGCTCTGGGCGGGCTGGCCGGACCAGGTCGGCGCCGGGGTGGTCTCCCGACTGTGCTGCTCGGGGCTCGACGCGATCGAGTCCGCCTCGGCCAAGGTGGCCTCCGGCATCGCCGATGTCGTCGTCGCCGGCGGCGTCGAGTCGATGTCGCGGGTACCGATGCTCTCGGACAGGCCGGCCTTCGTCTCCGACGAGGAGCTCGGCGACCGCACGGGCTACGTGACCATCGGGGTCTCCGCCGACCTCACCGCAGCCGAATACGGTTTGACACGAACGGATCTCGACGCCTACGCGGTGACCTCGCATCGCCGCGCCGCCGCGGCCCCGGCGTCCCGGTCCGTGATTCCGGTCCGCTCGGGCGCCACCACGATCCTCGAGTCGGACGAGGGACCCCGACCGGACATCAGTCTCGAGTCACTCGCCGAACTCGCCACCCTCTTCGGGGAGGATCCGTCGTGGAGCAGGGTGGCGATGCGTCTGCCCGCCGTCCGGCGTCCGGATGGCGGGCTGCACACCGCCGCCACCGCCCCGCAGATGGCGGACGGTGCGGCGATGGCGGTCTTCGGTTCCTCCGCCGCGCGCGATCGGATCGGCCGCGAACCGATCGCGGAGGTGGTTGGCGTCGCCCAGGCCGCCGTGCGCTCGCCGCTGCTGACGGCATCCGTTGTCGCCTCCAGGCGTGCCCTCGAGAACGCGGGGATCACCGCCGGGCAGCTCGACGTGATCGAGGCGAACGAATCCTTTGCCGCATCCGCCCTGGTGATGACCCGCGAGCTGGGGCTCGATCCGACCAGGGTCAACCCGCTCGGCGGATCGCTCGCCACCGGCCACCCACTGGGCGCGGGTGGTGGAGCCCTCCTCGTCAACGCCCTGGATCAGCTCACCCGCATCGACGGCGAGTACGCCCTGGTCACCATCCCGGCAGCGCTCGGGCTCGGTGCCGCCGTCGTCGTTCGCCGACTCCGCTGACCCACTGCCCCCAGACCACTGCACGAAAGGACGCCATGAACGCCATCTCGGCAGGCCACACCGCCAACCGCTTACGCCCGTGCCATCCCGACAGCCGTGTCGACGACTACCTCGAACACCAGTGGTGGTCGCCGCTGACCGTGCTGGACCTCCTCGACGGCCAGGTGCGAAGCCGCGGAGACGCCCCGGCGGTGACCGATCCGACGAATCTGCCCGCGCTGTGCGGGATCGAGCCGGAGTCACTGACATGGCAGGAGTTGGACGCACGCGTCGACGACCTGGCCGCGAAGCTGCACGAGTCGGGAATCGGTCCAGGCGATGTCGTTGCCGTGCTGATGCCCAACTCCGTCGCCCTGACCGCGACCTACTTCGCCCTGTGGCGCCTCGGAGCGATCGCGGCCCCGATGCCGGCCTCGTACCGACGGTACGAACTGACGCGGATCGTCGAATCCGCTGCGGCCGTTGCGGTTGTCACCGTCAACAGCTTCGGCGACCGGTCGCCGTCCGAGGAGGCGCTCGGCCTGATCGGCGAGTTGCCCTCCCTGCGCACCGTGTTCACCTTCGGCCCGCCCGCATCGGATGGAGGACGGCCGCTGGACGCGGCCCCCGCCACCGACGGATCGCTCGATGCCGTGCGTCGCGCCTATACGGCGCTGCCCCGATCGGTGAACGACTGCATCACGATCTGCTGGACCAGCGGCACCGAGGCGGCGCCCAAGGGCGTACCCCGGTGTCACGGTGACTGGATCGCGGTCGGGCAGGCGGTTCAGGACGGACTGGAAACGGACGAGGCAACGGTCATGCTCAACCCGTTCCCGATGGTCAACATGGCCGGGTTCGCGACCTCGCTGCTGCCGTGGCTGCTCGGCGGCGGTCACGTGGTCCACCACCACCCACTGGACCTGGCCGTCTATCTCGATCAGCTCCAGCGCTACCGCGTCACCCACACGAGCATGCCGCCCGCGATTCTCACCATGCTGCTGCAGCGGGAGGACCTTCGGACCGCATACGACCTGTCCGCGCTCCGCCGGGTGGGTTCGGGTGGCGCCCCGCTGCCCCCCGGCGTGGTGCGCGACTGGCAGTACTCGCTCGGTGTCGAGGTGCTCAACTTCTTCGGCTCGAACGAGGGAGTATGCCTGCTCGGCGCTCCGTCGGACACGCCCGACCCGCTGATCCGCGCGGAGTACCTGCCGAACTACGGCGCACCGGACAGGTCGTGGGCCACCGGGGTGGCCGAGCGCACCTCGGTGCGCCTGGTGAACCTGGCGACGGGCGAGGAGGTGACTACGGTCGGCGGACGCGGCGAGCTCAGGCTGAAGGGACCGACGATCTTCGCCGGCTACCTGGAGGGAACCGCAGCATCGAGCCCGTTCGACGAGGACGGATACCTCTGCAGTGGAGACATTTTCGAGCTGTGCGGAGACAACGGCGAGTACCTCAAGTTCGTCGACCGCAGCAAGGAGATCATCATCCGCGGAGGCATGAACATCGCTCCTGCCGAGATCGAGGGGATTCTCATCGACCACCCCGCCGTCGCCGATGTGGCCATCGTCGGGTATCCCGATGACGTCCTCGGCGAGAAGTGCTGTGCGGTAGTTGTTCCCGCCAACGGTGACGGGGTCGCACTCGAGGACCTCGTGGACTTCCTGCGCGCGAAGGAGGTGGCGTCGTTCAAGCTGCCGGAACGGATCGTGACGGTCGACGAGCTTCCCAGGAACCCGATCGGAAAGCTGCAGCGGCGCGACATTCGCGGCGCGGTCGAGAAGGTCGGCTGACATGGCATCACCGGATGGCGACGGTGCACCGGTCGGCAGGCCACGCGAGACACCGACCGGGTCCGGCCGACCCATCGCCGACGAGATGACGGCGATGCTGGACGGGCGGTTCCCTGGCCTGGTCGGCATGCGCATCCTCGAGGCGTCGGCGTCGGAGGTCACCGGCGAACTGCGGGTTCGCGAGGAGCTGCTGGCACCGAACGGATATCTGCACGCGGCCACCGTCGTGGCACTGGCCGACACGGTGTGCGGTGTCGGCGCACGGCTGGCGCTGCCCGCCGAGGCATCTGGATTCACCACACTCGAACTCAAGACGAACTATCTCGGCACCGCGCGGTCCGGGACGGTCAGCGTGGACGCGACGCTCGTCCACAGTGGGCGGCGAACCCAGCTGTGGGACGCCACCGTCCGCGACGGCGCCGGGAGGGCGATCGCCCTCTTCCGCTGCACCCAGATGGTGCTGTACCCCTCAGCATCGCAACAACATTCAACTTCGCGATCAGAACACAGCAACACCGAAACGGAGCAGGCATGACTTCCACCCAGCCCCGCGCGAACGGCGACCCCATCGCCGTCGCTCGCCCGGTCGACGCCACCGACGACAATCCGTACACCCTCGGGGTGTTCGCGCCGGTCCACGACGAACTCACCCTCGACGATCTCACCGTCATCGGTGAGATCCCCAAGGACCTCAACGGTGTGTACCTCCGCAACGGCCCGAACCGGCAGTTCGAGGCACCGGGCCGCTATCACATGTTCGACGGCGACGGCATGATCCATGCCGCACATTTCGAGAACGGCAAGGTGCGGTACCGCAATCGGTACGTCCAGACCAAGGCCTTCCAGGACGAGTCCGAGGCGGGCCGTGCCCTGTGGACCGGTCTGATGGAGAACCCGCAGGACAATCCGTGGGGGAACGGACACGGCCTCGGGATCAAGGATTCCGCCAATACCGACGTCATCTACCACCGCGGCCAGGTCCTGGCGACCTGGTACCTCTGCGGAACACCCTACGCCGTGGACCCACTGTCCCTGGAAACGCTTGGTGCACAGGACTTCCTGGGCACCTTTGCCGGCGACATGATGGCCCACCCCAAGGTCGACGAGGCCACCGGCGAACTGATCTGGTTCGACTACGGCCCCGACCAGGACTTCCTCCGTTACGGCATCATCGGCGCCGACGGTCGTCAGACGCACCTCACGCAGATCGATCTGCCGGGTCCACGACTCCCGCACGACATCGGGATCACCGAGAACTACTCGATCCTCATGGACCTGCCGCTGGTGCAGGATCACGATGCGCGCCGGGCAGGCAAGTACCGGATCTTCTACGATCAGGAGCTTCCCGCTCGATTCGCGGTCATTCCCCGGCACGGCAACGGCAGCGAGGTGCGCTGGTTCGAGGTGAAGCCCTGCTACATCTACCACGTCGTGAATTCGTGGGAAGAGGGCGACGAGATCATCATGGACGTGTGCCGGGTGAAGAACCCTCAGCACCAGACGACTTTCGCTTCGCCGCTGTCCAACATGCTCGCGTACATGCGGCTCGACGCCCAGCTCTACCGGTACCGCTTCAACCTTCGCACCGGCACCACCATCGAGACCGAGCTCGACAATGCCAACATCGAATTCCCCAGCGTGGATTCGCGTGTCATGGGCCGCTCGCATCGGTACTCGTACAGCATGAGCCTCGGCAACGAGCCGACGCTGCTCTTCGACGGGCTCGTGCGGTTCGACTCACAGACTGGCATCAAGGAAGAGCACAAATTCGGTTCCGGGCGTTGGGGTTCGGAGGCACCATTCGCCCCGCGCGACGGATCGACGGGTGAGACCGACGGCTACCTGGTCTGCTTCGTCAACGACGAGGCCGAGGACAAGGGCGAGATCAACATCTTCGATGCCGAGGACGTCGCGGCGGGACCGATCGCGCGGGTGCTGCTGCCGCGCCGGGTTCCCTCCGGCTTCCATGCCACCTGGGTGCGCGCCGATCAGCTCATCGAGGCCCGCGCGTAGAAGAACGTAGGTCTCCCGGTGCGGGGCGGTCCGAGAGCCGCTCCGCCCGGGAGACCTTCGTCGTCTGCGTGGCTACGCTCCGCTTCCCCGGACCACGACCGTGGCCACCGCGGTCGTGAACGAACCACCGATGTTGACGGTGAGGGCGCGCCTGGCGTTGTCGACCTGATGGTCCCCCGCCCGGCCGGTGACCTGGCGAGCGGAATCGAGCACCATGCGGACGCCAGTGGCACCCACCGGGTGCCCCTGCGACATCAGCCCACCGCTGGGGTTCACCGGCAGCCGGCCGCCGCGCTCGATCGAACCGTCCATCACCACCTCGCCGCCCTTGCCCGGGTCCGCCAGTCCGATGTGCTCGAGCGTGACCAGCCCGTTGATGGTGAAGCAGTCGTGGATCTCGGCGACATCCAGGTCGGCGACCCCATCCAGTCCCGCGCGCCGGTACGCATCCTCGACGGCTCCGCGCAGGTGTGGGAAGAGGTAGTCTCGGTCGGCGCTCTGGGCGAGCTTGTCCGCGAGCAGCAGGGTCGCCGTACGGTGGCCGAATCCGGCGATGGTGGCCTCCTGGTCCAGGTCGGCTCCGGTCCGTTGCGCCCACGCCTGCGCAAACTTCGGCCCGGCCAGCACCACGGCTGCACCTCCGTCGGTGATGCGCCCGCAGTCGGTCTTGCGGAGCATCCCCTCCACAATCGGGTTCACCTCGTCGTTCTCGTCGAACGACCCCGCCGGGAAGTCCCAGTCCCTGGTCTGCGCAAGACCATTGCGCGATCCATTGCCGAAAGCGATCTCGGCGAAACGACCGAGATGTGCGTGGTCGAGGCCATAGCGCCGTGCGTACTCCTGTGCGATGTCGGCGAAGAGCGCGGGCCACGGGTACTTCACGCCCAGCGCCTCCCGCCCCGCCCACGCCGCGGTACCCAGGTACTCGGCGGCAGTCTGCGCGGACACGTTGCGCATCAGCTCGACCCCGACCACGAGCGCCACGTCGTACCGACCCGACTCGATATCCGCGCTCGCGGCGAGGATCGCGGTGCTCCCCGAGGCACACGCCGCCTCGTGCCGTGTGCTCGGCAGGCCGTCGAGGCCCGGGACGGCCGCAACCACCATGCCGCCGAGCTGCGCCTGGCCCGCGAAGAGCTCTCCAGCGAGGTTGCTCACGTGAATGACACCGACCTCACGGTCGTCGACTCGAGCGTCGGCCAGGGCGGCAGGCACGGTCTCGGCAAACATGTCGACCAGGCCGAGGCCCTCCTTCGACCAGTTCCTGGCGAAGTCGGTCTGAGCTCCTCCGAGCACGTAAACGGGGTTCGTCATCTTTCCTCCTTGTTGTCGCATCTCAGGTTAGCCACGGCCTACCGTTACTACAAGATCCATAGTTGCTCCCACGACTGGGCTCAACAGTGAATCAACAAGCGGTACAACAGTTGGACGTAGGGAACGCGGACATACCCCTATGAAATGGGTGCTGTATGCCGATATCACTTCTCAATGAGAAGCCGAAGGTCCGGGAATGGAACCGGAGCGCCGCGGTTCCCGGCCACATGCTGTTTGCGATGATTGACGGCATGTCCCCAGTCCCGACGCACCCGGCATCGTCCGCGCTGGGGCACGCCCTGCTGATCGCGGGTGACCGATGGAATCTGCAGATCATCCGGGCGGTCTTCGACGGCGCCGAGCGCTTTTCGCAACTACGTGACGAACTGGGAATCTCGGACGCAGTCCTCTCGCATCGTCTGGGTCGCCTGATCGAGGACGGAATCCTCGATGCGCACCCGTACTCGACCGCGCCGCCGCGCAACGAGTACCGCCTCACCGACCTCGGTGACGACCTGTGGCTGGTCTTCGTCGCGTTGTGGAGTTGGGACCGCCACTGGGCACCGTGGGCACCCGACCGGCCGACCACTCACCTTCGTCACCTGCCGTGCGGGCACCTCATCACGCCGATTTTCGGGTGCGCCGCCTGCGCGGCGATCGGCGTGACCGCCCGCGACGTGCGGACCGAGGTCGACGCGCCGCTCCTCGTCGACATCGCCGACCGCCGATCTCGGCGCACTGCGAAGGGTGACGCGCCGGGGATGGACTCCACCAGCGTGCTCGCCGATCGCTGGTCGACCTTCCTGCTCGCCGCCGCACTCGAGGGCAACCGCCGGTTCGGCGACTTCCAGAACCGGCTCGGGTCGATCTCGCCGGTCACCCTGACCGACCGCCTCGCCTACTTCGTCGACAACGGAATGCTGGTCCGTACGCCGATCACGGATGGCGCACGGCGGCACGAATACCGCACCACGCCAAAAAGCCTCGACTTCTTTCCCGTGTTCGCCGCGCTCAACGCGTGGGCGGCGCGGCATCTGTCCGAAGACGGGCGATCCGGCCTGACCATCGTGCACAACGCAGGCGAGCACCTGCTCGAACCCCAGTACACGTGCAACGCCTGCAATGCCGTCTTGCGTCGGGCCGACACCGAGTTCAGGCGGGCGACCGCCGGTCACTGATGGGCCGACCGCGCGGGCAAGAGGACATCGTCAGCCCCGGATCAGCCCGTCGTGCTCGGTCACCTCGCGCGCGGCCCGTTCACCGGAGCGGACGGCCCCGTCCACCCAGCCGCACATCTGCGCCGAGCTCTCCGTGCCCGCCCAGTGGATGCGACCGCAGGGCTCGCGGAGCGCGTGGCCGAACTCCGTCAGCACCCCGGTCGGCGCGTGGCTGAGCATGGCACCGCCGGAGTATCGCTCCACGGACCAGTTCTGCTCGATGTAGTCGATCGGTGTGCCGGCCTTGTCGCCGAAACGCCCGGCGAGCTCGCCGAGGACCGACTTGCGGCGTTCGGCCTCGCCGAGGCGCCCGATCTCGCGGGCAATCGGGCCCTCGACGATGACGCACAGCACCCCTGGCGTGGCCGCGTCCGTGCAGGCGTCGATGGTGATGGTGGCGGGGGAGCCCGGTGCCGCCGACTGACCTGACAGCCCATCGGCCCGCCAGAACGGCTCCTCGTACACGACCGCGATCTTGAAGATCGCGCCGCTCGGCATCCGCTGGTGCAGGAAGGAGCGGTCGACGGGCAGCATCGGCTCGTAGAGGATCTGGCTCGCGATCGCGAGCGGCACCGCGACGATCGCCCGCCGGGCACGCACGGTCATGTTCTGGGAGCGAACGGTCACGCCGTTCCCGTCCTGCTCGATATCGCGAACAGGCTGCGCGAGATGGAGGGCGTCCCCGATCTCGGCCGCCATCGGCCGGTAGACGGCGCCCATGCCGCCGACCGGTCGCTCGTCCTCGGCCGCGTCCTTGACCCCCAGGACGAAGCTCGGACCTCCACCCGTCGCCATCTGGTACAGAACGAAGAGCAGCGAGACCTCCGAGGCTGCCGAGGTGTAGCAGCCGGCGATCGCCGTCTCGAGGAGATCGTGGGCCGGCCTTGAGTGGACGTTGTCGTCCAGCCATTTGGCCAGGCTGATCCGGTCCCACTCGGCGGCCTTCTTCGCCTCCCACGGGGCGTTGAGCGGGATCGTCTTACACATCGAACCCAGTTCCAGGAAGACCGCACCGAGATTCGCCGTCACCCACGGGCTCATCGTCAACGGAATGGTGCCCTCGTAGCGGTGCTGCTTGCCGCCGACCACCATCATGGCCTCGCCGTCGGTGTACTGCTTATAGCTCGGCACACCGAACTCGTCCATCAATGCGTAGATCCGGTCCTGACCTGGCCCTACCCAGGCACCGCCACGGTCGATCCACGACCCGTCCTCGCGCACTTCTGTGAAGGTTCGCCCGCCGACCCGGTCCCTCGCCTCGAGCAGCGCCACCGATTGGCCGCCTTGTTTGAGCCGCAGCGCCGCCGTCAGCCCCGCGAATCCCGCACCGACAACGCAATAGTCGACGTCGACGTCAGCCATGACAGCACCCTGCGTTCACCAGATCTGCGCGCACACCCCTCGCCGGGTGCACCACTCGGCTGCACTCGCGTAGCGGGGGTCGAAAACGCCTCGCATCTATGCGTACTCGCAGTGCACGTGCAGGTCAAGGGCGACGGAATGGCACCCGAAAGCCGTTGTCGCAGATATGAACCCGCGACATCACCAGGTATAGGTGAACTCGTACCAGGGGCCGCCGAGATGAGTCGAGGAGAACTCCCTGCTGTCGGATCCGTTGGGCGTCCGGTTCGGCGCGTATACCCACCCACTGGAGGCCCCGAACCCGTCGGCATCGGTGAACTGGACCTCATCCGCAGCGATCTTCCGAACGTAGCTGATCTCGAAGCCGTCGATCTCGATGTCCGCGAGCCGGGTATCGGGTTCGGCGAGTACCTGACGTGCGATGCGTTCGAACTCGGGGCGCGCCTCGTCGAACGTCGGTGGTGGCCAGATCATCCCGACGGCGACGGCCGCGACCACTACGCTCGGCGCCGCCACGATCCACCAAGACCACCGCCGGTCCTCCCCGACGACGTACAGGCTGCGGATCGCCCAGATCAGCCCCGTCAGCGCGAGGACCAGCAGCGCCGGGACGCCGTATAGGAAGGCGTCAGCACCGGTCAGATTCCCGTAGCGGGCGGGCTGCCAGTCGTATTGGATGCAGAGCAGCACCGCAATCGGGAGAACCGTCATGGCCAGCACGATCGGGCCCGGCGGCTTGTTCCGCTGATCCCGCTCGACGTCGTCGGCTCTCGTCACCCAGTCACCGTAGCGGCCGGCGGGCTCCACGCCGGGGCACGAACCGGCGGTTCTCGGGCGACCCGCTCGGCCGATGATCCGATAACCGCCCGTTCGCGCCATCAGGGCGAACGGTCAGGCGCGCAGCTTCGCCAGTGGCGAGGGAAAGCGGGGGAGCACCTTCTCACCCTCGAGCCAGGCCGTCAGCTTCGCCGCCTCGTCGTCGAACGCGCATCGCGCCTCGGCACCGACGTCCTCGAGCAGGTGTACCACCACCTGCCCGGCCTCGTCCTGCCACCAGCCCCCGACTATCCGTCCGTCCCACCACGCCGTCGGGCCTGCGTTCCCGCTGGTGTCGAACAGCAGGTCCTTGTGCGGCCCGAGGTACCAGTCCCGGTCCCGCCAGCCCATCGTGGTGGGGTCGAGGGCGGGCAGCAGTGCCGCCCACGGTTCGACGGGATCGTCGTGTTCCTGGTCGTCGGCCATCAGGTAGCCGGTCTGGCCCTCCAGGTCGACCGCGACGACGTCCAACTCCGACAACGCCTTCCGCACGATGGACACCGTCGACCCGAGCCACCACTTGAGGTCGGCCTCGGTGCCGGGGCCGAACGCACGCAACCACGCCTCGATCAGCCAGGACGCGCCTTCCGTCTCGGTGCGGCGATCGATCGGCATGCCCAGCCAGGATTCGCTTGTCGCCCAGCGGTTCCGCGACGCCCTCCAGGGTCCGTCATTGGTCGCCCGCACGATCCGGCCCTCCGCCGACAGCACCGTCAGCACCCGGGGACCGACCGACACCTGTCCGCCCCAGCTCCGGCCCTCGCCGTAGGTCATCGAACCCTTCAACAGCGGGATCTGATCACGCAGCGACGTGTACGCCATCGGCGCGCTGCCCTCCAGCGCGTCGAGGACCGCATCCTCGGCCGCCCCGAGCCAGCCCGCCCCGTCCTCGAACAGGCCTGCCTTCTCCACCTCCCGGATCAGGCGCCGCCGCTCTGTGTCGGCGACCCGGTTACTGGCACCGGCCTGGACGAACGGCAGCGACTCGCTGGGGAACACGAACAGGGTGCGCCGCATCGCGAGGTGCTTGACCAGCGAACGCTCCTCGTACAGAGCACGTTCCAGGTCCGCCACCATCATGTCGTCGACCCTGGCCCTTGCGGAGAGGAAGATCGTCGCGGGGTCGGTGCCGTGCAGGCACACCAGGCTCGTCGCCGCCTCGGTCACGCTCTCGGCGCGGGCCTCGGGCGCGAGCCGGTGTCGGCGGGCAAGCCGGGCGCGGCGCTGCGCCTGGTCGAAGGGTGTGGCGTGATCGGTGGGCACGGGTGTCATTGTGCCCGCTCGCGGCAGGCGTGCACGGCTACCCCAACGCGGCCCGCACCCGCAGGTCCCGTGCCAGGTGGTCGCGCTGCTCGATCACCAGCCGGCACAGCGCGTTCGGTGCGTGCGGATTCGCGGCCAGCCAGGCGTCGACGGGGCCGAGTGAGTCGGCCGCAGGAAAGAGTCCCAGCACGATGCGCCGCGCGATCTCGATGCTCCGCCCTGCCCATACCTCGCCGATCGCCGCGAAGTACTCGTCGTCGTAGCGGGCGATGAGGTCGCGGCGGTCCCCGGTACGGAACCCGGCGATGACGGCGTCGAGGTGCTCGTTCGTCAATGACGTGTCACTGAGCGCGGACTCCCAGGCGCTCACCTTCACCTCCGCCTCCGGCCGCGCCGCCAGCGCCCGCAGGTGGGCGGTTCGGCCGGAGGCGGTGTCGTCGCCGCCGAGCTCGGCGTCCAGCTCCGCCGCGTCGGCGTGGCCGGTGGCGGCCAACGCGGTCCACAGCGCCCAGCGCAGGTCGGGGTCGAGCGCCAACCCGTCGGGCGCGGGCGCCCGCCCGTCGAGGATCGCCCCGATGTCGGCGGCCATGCGATCGTCGACGGCGGCCGCGGTCGCAGCCGCGCGCGCCCAGGCGAGCTGGGCGCCGGAGCCGGGCGCGGCGGATTGCATTGCGGCCCAGGTCGCCTCGAGCCAGTCACCGCGCCACCGATCCCGCTCCACGATCGGCAGGTAGTGGCCGATGACATAAGACGCATTCGACAGCACCGCGGCCAGCAGCGCCGTGTTCGACTCCGCCGGCGCGAACGCTCGGGCCATCGCGAGATAGCGGTCGGCGGCCAGTTCGCCGTCTCGGGTCGCGTTCCACAGCGCGGACCAGATCAGCCCGCGCGCGAGCGGATCGATGACGCGGTCGAGTGAACGCTCCACGGTGCCAATCGATCCGGGATCCAGGCGCACCTTCGCGTAGGTGAGGTCCCCGTCGTTCAACAGACGAAGGGGAGCGGGGTCGAGCACGATCGGCGTGCGTTCGGCGACGAGGTCCACCTCCACCCGCCCGCGACGGACCAGGTCGCCGGCATCGTCGAAGTCGTACAGCCCGACCGCGAGACGGTGCGGACGCGGGTCCGTCTGGACGATCACGTGAACGCCATTGGTCTCCTCGAGCGTCAGCGTCGACATCCCCGAGGTCTGTAGCCAGGCACGCGCCCACTCCGTGAGGTCACGACCCGACGCCGCCGACAGCTCCGCCAGGAGGTCCGCGAGGGTGGTGTTCCCGAAGGCGTGCGCGCGGAAGTAGCGGCGGGAGCCCTCGAAGAAGGCATCGCGCCCGACGTACGCGACCAACTGCTTGAGCACGCTCGCGCCCTTCGCGTACGTGATGCCGTCGAAGTTGAGCTTGGCCGCCTCCAGGTCGACGATGTCCGCGACGATCGGGTGCGTGGTGGGCAGCTGGTCCTGCGAGTACGCCCAGGCCTTGCGACGGCTCGCGAACGCGACCCATGCGTCGGTCCACTGCGTGGCCTCGGCGCTGGCGAGCGCGCCCATGTAGTCGGCGAACGACTCCTTGAGCCACAGGTCGTCCCACCACACCATCGTGACGAGGTCCCCGAACCACATGTGGGCCATCTCGTGCAGGACGGTGTTGGCTCGACCCTCGTACTGCGCGGCCGTCGCCGCGCCCCGGAAGACGTAGGCCTCGGTGAACGTCACGCAGCCGGGATTCTCCATCGCGCCGAGGTTGTATTCCGGCACGAACACCTGGTCGTACCTGCCCCACGGATAGGGGTAGCCGAAGTGCTCGGCGAAGAAGTCGAGGCCCTGCCCGGTCACCTCGAAGAGAGTGTCCGCGTCGAGGTACTGTGCGAGCGAGGCGCGGCACAGCAGACCGAGCGGAACCGTGAGATCTCCACGGCTCCAGATTGATTCGACCCGGGCATAGGGCCCGGCCACCACGGCGGTGAGGTAGGTGGAGATCGGCAGGGTGGGGGAGAACTCCACCGTCTGCCGGGAGCCGTCGTCCTCGCGGGTGGCGACCGGGCAATTGGACACCAGCTCCCACCCGACCGGGGCTGTGACGGTAAAGGTGAACGGCGCCTTCATGTCCGGCTGCTCGAAGCAGGCGAACACGCGGCGCGCGTCCGACGGCTCGTATTGGGTGTAGAGGTAGGTCTGGCCGTCGACGGGGTCGAGGAATCGGTGCAGACCCTCGCCGGAACGGCTGTACTCGCCGGTCGCCTCGACCACGACCCGGTTCGTCGCCCGCAGATCCCGGACCCGGATGCGGGCACCGTCGTACTCGACGGGGGCTGCCGTCCCGTTGACGGTCACCGACTCGACCGACTGCCCGATGAAGTCGATCCACGTCTCGGCGGTGGTGGCGTCGAACTCGAGGGTCGTGGTCGTCGGGAAGCCCGGCCGGGAGTGGTCGGGCGCGGCCAGGAGGTCGAGTTCGACGCGATAACCGTGGACGGTGACCACCGCCGATCGGGCGGCGGTTTCGGTGCGGGTCAGGTTCGCGATGGTCACGGATCGATCCTGCCAGGCGGGCCGCGCGCCAGGGCGGTACCGACGGCTTCTATGCCAAGCGTCATACTTGGGGTCGATCCGTCATCGCCTACGAGGAGCCACCGTGACCCGGACCATCGCCCCGCCGCACCCCTTCGACTCCGCCGTCGAGCTCACTCCCGCAGGCGAGGGACGTTTCAGCGGTCACACCTCCCCGGCCTACGCCAACATGGTCGGCCCGTTCGGTGGGATCACCGCCGCGACCCTGCTGCGGGCGGTGCAGCAGCACCCGGACCGGCTCGGCGACCCGCTCTCGCTGACCGTCAACTACGCCGGCCCCATCGCCGAGGGCGCATTCGAGATCTCCGCCCGGCCGGTCCGGACCAACCGCAGCACCCAGCACTGGGCCCTCGAGCTGTCCCAGGACGGGGTCGTCGCGACGACCGCGACAGCGGTGTTCGGCACCCGCCGCGAGACCTGGTCGTCCACCGAGATCGCCCGCCCGGACGTTCCTGCCGTCGATGACGTCGAGGCAGGCGCCTTCCCCGAGTTCATCGCCTGGTCCCGCAACTACGAGATGCGGTTCGTCGAGGGCGGAATTCCGACGGCCGAGGCCGCCCCGCACCCCGACACGGTCTCGACGCTCTGGGTGCGCGACACCCCCGCCCGTCCGCTCGACTTCGCGGCCCTGACCGCCCTGAGCGACGTGTTCTTCCCCCGGATCTTCCTGCGCCGCGGTCAGTTCATGCCTGCTGGCACCGTCTCGATGACCGTGTACTTCCACGCCGACGCCGAGGTGCTCGCCGAGCAGGCGGAGGACGCCCTGCTCGGTACCGCCCGCGCCCAGCAGATCCGCAGGGGCTATTTCGATCAGAGCGCGGAGCTCTGGGGACGCGACGGCACGCTGCTGGCGACGACCCATCAGCTGGTCTACTTCAAGGACTGAGGCGGCGGACGCCGGACCCGGTCCGGCGTCCCTCCGACACCCGCGCCTCACGCCAGGGTGCGCTGCTCCGCTTCGGCCAGCTTCTTCAGAATCAGTAACTGCTTTCGCATCATGACCAGGTCGCCGAGCGCCAGCACCCGCGCGACGACCCACGGTGCACCGCAGTGCATCCGGACCACGAGGCGGGTTCCGCCTCCCTCGGGCCGGACCGCGTAGGTGACGCATATCTTGCCGGTGACAAGCGTGATGTGCCGATCGGGAACGAAGGACACCAGATCGAACTGGGACATGAAGCGTTGCCCCACTTCGAGTTCGGCCAGCTCCGGGTCGCGACGGCGCGGGCCGCGGCGGCCGAATCGGTCGAGCAGGTCGTAGCTGTAGGGCGCGACGCGCAGCTGACACAACCAGGCGTAGACCACCTGCGGTGATGCGTCGATGCTGATGGCCCGGTCCGCCTGCACCCCGCCGAAGGCCAGCTCGTCACACGGCAGGGGTTGCCCGCGCTCGACCTCGGTGGCGCCCCAGACGAGCCCGGGGATCATGCCGCGACCGCTATCTGGCGCAGCAACCGACGCACGACCACCTGGTGACCGCCGCTGCCGATCACCAGCGCCCGGTAGATCTTGCCGTGCAGGCCGGGGAACTCTGCCCACGACTGCGCCCGGACCCGAGTACGGCCGGGGCCCTCTTCGTCGAGTTCGAAGATCAGCGCGTAACGCGAGAACCAGTGCCTGCCCGACAGCGCCAACCGGGCAGGCGCTTCGGCCGATTCGAGCCGGAAGCCCCTCGGCGCGGACGGGTCGTCCGGGTCCTTGCACATGACCTCGAGCAACGCCGTCCATGCCCGATCCCGATTCGCGTCGATCGTTCTGGCATGCTGGTCGATGTAGGGCAATCGCTCCATATAGAAGGAACGTACTAGTAGTGGCACCACCCCGCAAGCACGACACCGATGCGATCCTCGACGCTGCACGCGCACTCGTGCTCGCCGACGGCCCCCGCGCGGCAGGCGTCGCGGCGATCGCCGCGGCGAGTGGCGCACCCGTCGGCACGCTGTACCACCGCTTCGGCAGTCGCAACGGCGTCCTCACCGAGGCGTGGTTGCGCGCGCTCGCCCGCTTCCAGGAGCGCGTGATGGGTGTCGCGGGCGACCAGGACCCGGTCGAGGCGGGCGTCGCGATGGCGGTGGCAGCCGTCCGGTTCGGTCGCGAGTTGCCCGACGATGCAAAGCTTCTGCTCAACCTGCGTCCGAGCGATCTGCTCGACGGCGGCCCCGATGCGGAGTTCCGCGGTCGCCTCGACCGGATGAACGCGCCATTGTTCGAGCACCTGCGGCGTCTGGCCCGCGACCTCCTCGGCGCGGACGGCGACCGGGAGATCGATGCCGTCAGCCGTGCCGTTGTCGACCTCCCGTACGCCGCGCTGCGCCGCCACGCCAACGCCGCCGAGCTGCCCCAGTGGCTCGACGCCGACCTGGCCGCGACGGCACGCACGCTGCTGACCTCGTACCGACGCTGACGCACCCGCTGGGCCGGCATTCCGCCGGCAACCGATAACGTGTTCTCATGAACGAACAGCAGGTCGGCGACTCGCTACCCGATCAAGAGCATCACGAGGGCGGGTTCCGGCCGATGTCCGAGCTGATCAACGCCCGCGAGGAACAGGGTGCCGACATCACCCGGGGTGGACCGCACTACGGCGAGTTCATCGAGCAGGTGCGCGGCCTGATGGATCGCGCGCGGCTGGCCAGCCCCTCCGACGAGCTGGCGCTGGAGACGATCGGCGCGCTCAAGCAACTCAACGACAAGCTGGACGCCGCCGTTGTGAACGAGTGGTCCGCGCCGACATGGACCAGGTTCGATCTGCCCGGTCGCGGGAACATCACCCTCCCGCCCTTCATGATCGATCACGCCGACGCGAGCGGCGTCGACGCCCGCATCACCTTCCGCACGTACCACCTCGGCGGCAACAATGCCGCGCACGGCGGGCAGGTGGCCGTCGGTTTCGACGACCTGCTCGGCATGGCCGCCGCGATGCACGCGGGGTCGGTGACCAGGACCGCGTCCCTCACCGTGGACTACCGATCCGTCACCCCGCTCGACACCGAGTTGACGGTCCGCGCCTGGGCCGAGCGCCAGGACGGTCGCAAGGTCTACGTGCGCGCCACCATGCACGACGGCGACCGGCTCTGCGCCGAGGCACACGGCCTGTTCATCGTGCTCAAGCCCGGGCAGGCCTGAGTCGACAGTTCCGTCGAGGATGCTCTCGGTGGGCCGTCGCGGCTATCCGCGAGCGACGCGAAACCCGACATCGTCGATCCGGTAGGTGGGGTGACTCCGCCGCCGGGCTGACGCCCGGCAGCTCCAGTGCTCGTCGAACCAGCCGCCTCCGCGCAGCACCCGATAGGTTCCGTACACCTCGGCGTCGTAGAGGTCCCAGCACCATTCCCAGACATTGCCCAGGGTGTCGTGCAGGCCCCACGCGTTCGGCTGCTTCCCACCCACCTCGTGCGGCGCGCCGTCGGAATTCTGTCGATACCAGGCGATCTCGTCGAGGGGTCCGTGCCGCGGACCGGTCGTCCCGGCCCGGCAGGCGCGTTCCCACTCGGCCTCGGTCGGCAGCCGGTACCCGTCGGCCCTTGTGTCCCAGGTGACGTCGTCATCGACTACGCGGTAGGTGGCGGCGAGGCCGGCCTGCTCGGACATGGTGTTGCAGAACGTGATCGCGTCCCACCACGACACGCCCTCGACCGGCAGTCGCGCACCCCGGGTCGCCCCGGGCCACTCGCCGGTCATCTCGGCGTACTCGCCCTGGGTCACGGGAGTGGCGGCGATCTCGAAGGCACCGACATCGACGCGCCAGCTGCGGCTGGTCCGCCGATCCGAGAGGGTGACGTCCCCCGCGGGGACGGCGATCATCTTCATGGCCGGTCGGCTCCTTGCAATTCGTTCATCGGGCGCTGTCACATTCTCGGCGTGGGGGCCGTCATGGTGGTGAGTCCATTCGAACCCGATGAGGAGACAATCCGATGAACACCGCCTTTGTCATCGTCACCATCCTGGCCGCAGCGTGGGTCGGCTACTCGGCCGCCGCCGTCTTCTTCCGCGCCGGATGGGTCGTGGAAGCCCTGACCGACTACGGCGTCCCCGAGTCGTGGTGGCCGTGGCTCGGCGCCGCCAAGGCCGCCGGGGCGGCGGGGCTGCTGGTCGGCCTGTTCGTGCCGGTGATCGGGGTCCTGGCCACGATCGGCCTGTTCCTCTACTTCGCGGGGGCGGTCATCGCCGTGATCCGGGCGCGCTCGTACGCCCACATCCCGTTCCCACTGCTGTACCTGGCGCCGGTGCTCGTCGCCGCTGCGCTGGGATATGCAGCCGCCTGAGCACGATCTCCCGGTCGGCACGGCGGGGCCGCGGCCGACCGGGGAGGTCCGGGTCAGTGCTGCGGGATGGGGTGGCCCTCGGAGGCCTGCACGACGACGAATCCGTTGCCGGTGAGACACAACTGGTACGCCTCACCCGAACCGCGACCGATCGCGGCGGACATCTTCGCGGTCTTGCGGATGGTCGACTGCAGCCCGGTCGACCACACCACCGCGCTCTGCATGTCGACAAACGTGGGGGTGTCCACGTTCAGCACCACGGGCGTGCCGTAGACGTTGATCGCGAGCACACCGCGCCCGCTGAAGGTGGTGTTGAACAACCCACCGCTGAGCATCGACGCACCCTCGACCCGATTGATGTCCCAGCTCAGCGAGCTCTCGAAGGCGAGAACATTCGTCCCGTTGACGGTCACCGACTCGTCCTCGAGTTCCAGCAGGAAGATCTCGTCGGCGTCGCGGGCGAGGAAGACGTCGCCGCTGCCGGACACCTTCATCAGCGACATGCCCTCGCCGGTGAGCGCCTTCTTGAACAGTTTGCCGAGGCCGCCGCTGCCCTGGTAGGCGAAGTCGACATCACCCTGGTAGGCGACCATCGACCCCTGACGGGCGAGGAAGTGCCCACCCGTTCCGGCCAGGTCCACCTTGAGCATTCGGGAGTTCTGGAGCACGAAAGTCCCCGGCTCACCACTACGTTCCGCGTTCTTCATCAGGTCGCTACGCATGCTCCCGATGCTAGCCGAATACGATTCCGTCCGGGGCGGGCCAACTCGTCGCGACGACCGCCTGAACTCCAGAATCATTGGAGCACCACCTGTTTGGTTGAGCGCACGACTCCGGGGTAGAAGCTGCATCGCCTCCCACCCCGGGGTCGTGTTCGCAACCCGCCGTTCGGTCAGCCGATGCTGAAGGGCTGTCCCCAGAGGGTGACGGTGCCCTTGACGTTCTCGGTGTCGACGGTGACGTTGACGTAGGAGCGGGCCTGCGCGTAGCCGGCGCAGCCCTCGACGCCCATG
>Ga0105243_10001696_pt1 | contig 18984 bp, 15 predicted proteins | sample KBSM34metaG_FD_81525 | JGI IMG/M metagenome (GOLD analysis project Ga0105243, IMG submission 81525) | Miscanthus rhizosphere microbial communities from Kellogg Biological Station, Michigan, USA - KBS M3-4 metaG | ecosystem: Host-associated > Plants > Roots > Rhizosphere > Soil | place... | reverse complement strand
CGAGTCTGGATTGTTCACCATGGTTATCCAGTCCCGTACCTGATTTGCGAGTCGCGCCCTGAACTCCGGCAGCTTGCGCTGAAGCCTCTCCGGGATAACAACCGACTCGCTTAGAGCGCGGGCCGCATCGTTGACTCTGAGATCTTTCACTGCCTGAAGATACCGACCCTGTGATTCGGCGAGTTCTTCGTCCATTTGGCCCACGATTCCAAAATCGACGTACCCGATGACGTTGCCTTCCAGAACTACGATATTGGCGGCGTGCGGATCGGCGTGAAAGTTGCCGATTTCGAATATCTGGCGCAAGCCAATTTCGAAGATACGGCGGGCCGCGAGTTTGCGGTTCAACCCGCAGGCCTTGAGCTCTTCAAGCTTCGCTGTGTCATTCGCATGGATTGCGGCGAGGATTTCATTGAGCCAGAGGCCCGTGAGAAATTCCATCGTCAGCACACGAGAGGTACACAGGTCATCGTAGACTCTCGGGACCTTCAGTATCCGGAAGTGGCGGCTTTGCTCGACCGCCCGCCGGATATTGTCAGCCTCGAAGTGATAATCGATCTCCTCATAAAGGATGGGTTCAAGTTGATCGATCTGGGTCTTCAGTCGGATCGATCCAAGCAGTCGGAAAGTATCGAAGAAGAAGGCGAGAATTCGGAGTTGCAGTAGATCGCTTCGTACGATCAGCTTCAGCCCCGGCCTCATCACCTTGACCGCTACCTCTTCTCCGGTGAGTAAAATCGCGCGATAGACCTGGCCGAACGAAGCTGCGGCGATGGTCTTCTTTGGAAAGTCCTCAAAGACTTCTTCAATCGGCCGGCCGAAGTCTTCAATTATGGTTTCTTTGGCAGTCTCGTATGGAAATGGAGGAACATTGTCGAGCAGTTCTGCCAGCTCGTCAATCATGCGTGGCGGCAGGAAGTCGCTGCGCATTGCGAGAATCTGGCCGAGCTTGATCCATGCTCCCCCTGCTCGTTCCAGGAAGAGGCGTAGGATTCTTGGTCTGGAGTCGTTCTGGCGGAGCCCGAGCCTGAGACCAACGGTGACCCAGATCCACTTAGTCACCGAAAAGTACAGGAGCCAATTTATTCGGGTCCACCGGATCAAAATGCGAAGCGGATCCAGCAGCCTGTCCAACACCTTGACTGGATTTAGAGGACGGAAACTTTCGGCTCGATTACTCGCAGCACCGGACCTGTCCACGGGCGAGGTCGAAGGCCCCAGGGACACTTACTAACCCTTTCGCGTCGAGTGTTGTTGTGTTTCAGTGTTCCGGCTTTCCTCGCGCCGTTCCTCTCTTCGTTTCTCGCGCCTACTGATCAGTTTTAAATCTTCTTTGAGATCGTTCAGCGACTCGTCCAGTTCCTTGTCCGTTATAGCGCGGTCATCGCGCCTGGCCTTCTTTAGTTTCGCTTCAATATCGGAGCGGAAGTCTTCAATAATTTGATTCAGCATATCACTATCCTCAGTTCGCGTTCGCACAGTCCTAAGGGCATGACGCCTGCCGACTACGCTTGGTCTGTATCCATAGTAATACGGCCAGAAGTTCGTCCAGGCTCCGTATCGCGGCCAGCATCCACCCCAGGCGCTCGTTGAGCGGAGGTACTCGCCGCGGTCAAGCCGTTCCAGCAGGTCCTCGTCCAATGACCTCTCGACGATGTCCAGCACGTCGGAGACTACCTGATGTGTCTCTTCTTTTGCGTCGTCGTAATCCTCGTCGTTGCCGAGGACAGTCCGTTCCATTTCCTGCTTTGCAAACATGGTGGTCGCTGCCATGAGTCGATCGAAATCTCGGGAAAGCTCCCGCTGTTTACTCATAGAACCTCCTTTAGGTGAGTCAAGAGTACGTGGTTGTTGAGCGCTTTTAGCGGATCATGTCACAGACGCTGCGACATCATACGCCCTATGCCCGGTTACCGCAATTTGGTTGAGGCGCTGTGGTGGACAGCACTTCGGTCAAGATTCGAAAAGCATGCGAACGAGATTCGTTGAACGGGAAGAAGTGATCTCCATCCATAAGACGCAATGCAAAGGCGCCACTGGTATAACGCGACCAACCTCTTAGTTCATCGGGAGACGCTTCGTTATCACGAAGTCCTCCAACAACGGTAAGAGGACAAGCAATGGGCGGCTCGGCGATTGTTCGGAAGGTATCATCGATCTGCAGATCACATCTAAGCGCCGGCACGATGAGATCCATCAGTTCAGCGCTGTTCAGTACAGCCTCAGGCGTGCCATTCAGTTTCCGCAGCCACTGCTCCAGTTCCTTTCGCGACAGGTTGAAAATCTGCGGCCTCCGTAACGGCAAGTGTGGTGCAGCCCGAGCTGAAATAATCATGTGACATGGAACTGGTGCATAAGTCGCGGCCAGCCGCCGCGTGACCTCGAGTGCAACGAGCGCACCCATGCTGTGCCCGTAGAGAGCGAAAGGAAGGTCGCGCATCAAAGGTGATAGAGCTTCAATCAGTCGATCGACAACATCTTCTATGCGCTGTAATGGTTTTTCCCTTAAGCGATCCTCGCGGCCCGGCAACTGCACGGGCACTACCTCTATGTCGGACGGCAGCTCGTTAGACCATCCACGATAGCTCGAGGCGCCTCCGCCGGCGAACGGCAAGCAGAAGAGCCGCAGTCGCGGTGCGGCTCGGGGACGATAAAAAGCTACCCAGGGAGTTGTATGGCCTCGCTCGCTCGCGAAGAAAGACATTGGTAGACCTCGGAAAGTGCTGCGGCTCTATTCAAGCCTCTCCAATAGGAACATCCCGCCCGATCGTCGCGGAGTATATAAAGTCCGAAGCGGCTCGCCAAGAAGTCATGGGAATGCGACCGCTCCTTTCTTTTGCCACGTGTGCTACAATCCCGCGCGAATGGAGAAGGCGTCTGTGCGGACTGGTGTGGTCCCACAGTTCAGAACAAACTCACATCCGGCCGGCTTAACCGGTCGCAACCTCACGTGCCAGGGCTAATCAACTTCGCCTCTGAGCCGGGCACGGTGATTCCGCTCCCGACAATGCAACCATGAGTGCCGACCCCAACGATACCGGATTCTCAGAGACCCACCGGAAGTCGAATGCGACTCCGTCGTTTCAGACAGCTGATTCTCAGGATCACAACCAGGAGCGTTACCCTGCCACACCGTTGCAGCTTGGAATGTTGCTGCACAGTATCGTATCTCCGGGTGAAGGCGTCTACGTTCAGCAAAAGATCTTAACGCTCCGGGAGAGACTCGATCTTTCTTCATTCGAACAGGCTCTGTTTGATCTCGCAAGCAGGCATACGGTGGTACGGACTGCGTTCGAATTGGAAGCTGGCGGCCGTGCGACGCAGGTCGTGGATCGTCACCCGAAACTGAGACTGGTAAAGAGTGATTGGCGTCCTCTGCCGGCGAAGGTACAGCAAGCCAAACTCCGGACCTATCTTAACGAGGACAAACGCCGTTCGTTCGACTTCGCGGAGGGACCTCCTGTGCGATATGCGTTGTTTCGCACGGGCGATGCCGAATATGAGTTCATCTGGACGTCTCACCACGCGTTGATGGACGGAAGGTCCTACCTGATACTCCTATCCGAGTTGTTCGAATTGTACGAAGCGCGTGTCGCGGGGGATGAAGGTTCGCTTCCCTTTCGACGACCCTTTGCTGACTACAGTCGCAGGGTTGAGCGATTGAATGATGGAAGTGCCGAGGCGTTCTGGCGTGCTCAGGTTGCAGGAGTAACAACTCCGACGCCGCTGAAGGGCGATCAACAATCGGGGATCGTTTCGGTCACACACGCTTTCGCGGACACGAGCACCGAGTTACCGATTCCTGTGACTGCCACCATGATCGCGGTAGCTAGGGCACATCAGGTCACGGTGAACAGCTTCGTTCAGGCCGCCTGGGCTCTCCTGCTGAGCCGCACATCTGAGTCTGAAGACGTCCTGTTTGGAACGACGAAGTCGTGTCGCGGATTGATCGAAGGTGGGGACGATATCGTCGGATTGTGCATCAGTACGATTCCGTTTCGCGCCAGGGTTGATCGTGAACTGACTGTAATCGAGTTCACGAAAAAAATGCGTGAAGAGCAGCTGGCACTTCGCGGCCACGAGCACCTATCGCTGTCACAAATTCGCGAATGGAGCGAGATCCCCCGGCATCTACCTTTCTTCGAGAGCGTAGTCGTCTTCGAGGATTTTCTCATCAACACCCGGCTGCGTTCGTTAGGAGGCGGGTGGACCAATCGACAGTTTCGGCTCGAAGAGCGTTCGAACTATGCACTGACGCTCAGCGCCTATCTGGATTCATCGTTGATCATCAAACTCGGATACGATCAGCGTCGCTTTAGTAAGGTGTTCGCCGGACGGATCGTCCACTATTACCGGACTTTGCTTGATGCGATGGTCACAAGGCCCGAGTCGAGGCTGGCTGAATTGCTGTGCCTTTCAGAGCCGGCGGGTCAGCTTTTGTGTTCTGAAGTTAAGGTTCAAGATTCGGGATCGAGTGGCGAATGTCGTGAGCCAGAGCAGTACCTGCAAACAGTGCGGGATCAAGAGAACTACTGGGTTGATCGCCTTGCGCAGGTGGAAGCCCTCGAGCTGAATTGCATGGAACGTCAAAGTACCCGAAGCGGTGCCGCGACAGGCTTCTTCGAGCTGCGCTTTCAAATCCCCGGTGCACTGCTTGCACTTGAGAGTGATTCCCGGAGCGAACGGCTGCTGACGATTATTCTGGCGTTTCTTGTTCGTATTACCGGCGGTGAAGTAGGAGATGTCGAACTGCGTTGGCGAAATCGATCGGATATCAACCAGGGCTTTGACGACCTGTTGGCTGCTTACTGGCCTTTTCGTACACCGGCTCTTGATGGCGGTTGTACTCTTCTACAATTGTCCGAGGATGTTCGGCGCCAACTCCGGTCTCTCGCAGAGCACAAAACATACTTGCGTGACGTGTGGGCCAGGAATCCAAAATTGCTATCTAAGCGTTTTATCGAAGAGGGATTGCCGATCGCGATCGAGTTGGTCGATCAACTGGGCGAAGGTGATGGGCCGGGCAACGCCACGCTGCATTTTGAAGTTCCACGCGATGATGAGGAATGCCGTTGCTGGGTAGCCGAAGACTGCGCCAATCGAAGCGAAGTCGAAGCGCTGCACGGCCGGTTCGCCGCTTTCCTGACTGCTGCCAATCCATCGGCCGATCTCGCGCTTATACCGATCCTCAGCGATGAGGATCATAAACGACTTGAGGAGTTGAACGACACTGTCGCGGAGTACCCGAGCAAGTGCACGTCTCAGCTCTTCATGGAACAAGCGAGAATGCGCCCAGCGGCCCCGGCGCTGGTTTTTGAAGGCCTAACCTTGAGCTATGGTGAGCTGGACCGCAGGTCTTCCTCGCTGGCGGCGTTTCTTCTCTGTCAGGGAATTGGTCACGGGTCACTCGTCGGAATCTACATGGAGCGGTCGGTGGATTTAGTGGTTAGTCTATTGGCAGTGATGAGAACCGGCGCCGCATATGTACCGATGGATCCAACCTATCCCGCCGAACGCATCGCGTACATGCTTTCTGATGCGGACCTTCCTCTTCTCCTGACGCAATCGAGCCTTCGCCGAAACATACCTGATTGTTGCCCGACGATCATAGCCCTTGACGAGATTTGGGACACAATCTCGGCCACGCACAACGATGGGCCATTCGACCGTGCAACAATCGATGGCCTGACTTATGTGATCTATACATCCGGCTCGACTGGCAAGCCAAAGGGAGTTCAGGTTCGTCACCGGGCAGTAACGAACTTGTTGTGTTCCATGGCCCGCACACCAGGGTTTACCGAGCACGACAAGCTCCTTGCAGTAACAACGATATCCTTCGATATAGCAGCACTGGAAATCTACCTGCCTCTTATTACCGGGGGTATCGTCGAACTGGCGCCGGCTTCAGTAGCCAGTGACGGTTTCGAGTTGCGTCGTCGAATTGAGGAGAGTCGCCCAACAGTGATGCAAGCGACGCCTGCGACCTGGCAGATGTTAAGAGCGACGGGATGGGCGGGGGATTCCGACCTGAGAGTCTTCTGCGGCGGCGAGGCGCTGCCGCAAGAGCTTGCAAACTACCTGGTCCCACTGGTGAAAGAGGTTTGGAATCTGTACGGGCCGACTGAGACGACGATATGGTCCTCGGTAAGCTCCGTCAAAATGGATCGCAAGGTTACAATTGGTCGACCCATTGCTAACACGCGGTTTTATGTCCTCGATCGATCGCTTCGGCTCGTGCCGCCAGGAGTGTCTGGTGAGCTCTATATTGGCGGAGACGGCGTGTCGGCCGGATACCTACATCGCCCGGAACTTACTGCCGAACGCTTTCTTCCATGTCCGTTCGCAAAAGACGAGTCGCTTATGTACGGCACGGGTGATCTTGTCCGGGTCCTCGCCAGCGGCAATTTCAAATATCTTCAGCGAGTCGACCGGCAGGTAAAATTACATGGTTATCGAATAGAACTCGGCGAGATCGAGCATGTTTTGCAGGAGCATCCGTCTGTGCGGGAAGCCATTGTGATCGTTCGGGAAGATACACCTGGCGACCGGCGCCTCGTGGCTTACATTGTGACGGCCTCAGAGACAGCAGAACTGACTGCTCCCGAATTCCGCAGTTTTCTCAAGTCCGGTTTGCCGGAATATATGATTCCGGGAGTGTTCGTCCCCATTGATCGGGTCCCATTAACGCCGAACGGCAAAGTCGACTACAAGGCGCTGCCTCAAACTTCAGCTGCGATCGAACGCGGTGAATCGGTTCAGCCGGTGAACGGCACTACCGAAGAGAACATCGTCTCGATCTGGCGCAACGTCCTCGGTCACGAGCGGTTTGGTCTCGCAGATAGTTTTTTCGACGTCGGTGGGAATTCTCTGCTCGTGATGGAGGTGGTCAAGCGGCTTCGTGATGAATTCAGAGAGCCGATGACAACGGTAGATATGTTCGCGCATCCGACCGTCACGTCGATGGCGCTGCATCTGAAGGGAAAGTCGGGTAATGACCACCGACATAGTCGTTCGCTAGTCAGCGATCGACTCGAGCGCTACAGCGGCGCTCTTGGAGAACTGCGGCGAACGCGCCTTCGAGGCAAGGAGTCAAGCGCCGCCGCGAGCAGTTAAACAAATCAGACTCGGTAACCTGGCGCAAGACGTTTCAATCGTCTGTTTAAGGTGGACTCGTTACAGCAGACGGGAGGGAGTATGCCGCACTGCAAGGTGTGCTTTCTGACAAGTGAGCATCCCGGAGTATGGCTCGACAAAGACAGTGTTTGTAATCTCTGCAAGCTCGAGGTTGCGACCGAGTTTCTACATAACATCAAATATGCGAATGAAGTTTACGAGGAATTCAGGACGAGCGGAACCAACCCGCGGGGTCCCTACGATTGCCTGTTGATGTTCAGCGGCGGCAAAGACAGCACCTACCTGCTGGACAAGTTCGTCAACGAAGAGAAGAGGAGTGTCGTCGCCTACACTTTTGATGTGCCCTTCGAAAGCGACCATGCGGCTGAGAACCTCCGTCTCGTGCGTGAGAAGATTCCTGTCACGTTCGTGGTGGACAAGGACGATGACAACATCAAGAAGGTAGTAAGGGAAGTGTTTAATCGTCCGGCTCCTGAAAAACCGGGAAAGTACCTCGACGAAAAGTCGCCTTGCATGTCGTGCCGGACGTTTTTTGTAATCCGCGCGATTATCTACGCCTACCGGAATGCCATTCCCTACGTCGTCTTCTGCGCCGACCCGCAACAGATCATGACCATAGACTCCAATGTTCGTGAAATCCTGAAGAGCTTTTACAGATCGTTCGGCGAGGAGTTCAGTGACACGCAACTCAAGAGCGAGGTCGAGGAAATGATGTTTGCGGAAGACGAATACTTGCCGAAAATCGTCTTTCCCTTTATCGCCATGCGTAGCGACTACGACCCTGACACAATAGTCGAGAAGCTCAAAGCTAAGGGTCTCTATAACTCGTCACCACTCGAGACGCATTGCACTCTTTTCCCTCTCCTCAACTACTATTCGTTCAAGCATTGGGGCTGTATGTTCTACAAGCTGAATGCTTCGAGTTACGTGCGATCAGTGAAAAGAAGCAAGGAGTCCGCCCGTACCACCTACAGCATCAAGTTTCCGCGATCGATCAACATTCTGGAGATTGAGGAGAAGCTCAAGAAACTTCTTTTCGAAATCGCCGCAGGCGAAGGAAGCCCGGAAGTACAGGAAGAGATGCTCGTTGCTCTCTTCAGGCAACTCGACGCGACCGAGGAGGCCGCCCGATTTGTCGCTCGGACTTGTCTCAACCTGCGGGAGACAGCAGCAGAGATGGGCATCCAACTGAGCTAGGAGGAAGTCGTGCGCCAGGACGAGATCCGTGCGTCGGACATTGCGCTGGTAGGAATGGCGTGCCGCTTTCCGGGCGCTTCTACCGTTGAGAAGTTCTGGCAGAACCTGCAAGAAGGTCGCGATACGGCCACGTTCTTCTCTGACGAACAGCTTCTTGCCGAAGGTATCAGTCAGGACTTGCTGCAAGATCCTCTATACGTAAAAGCCGGCCAGATCCTCCCAGACGTCGAGATGTTTGACGCGGACCTCTTCAAAATCACCAGCGATGAAGCGGAAATCCTAGATCCGCAGCACCGGCAGTTCCTGGAGTGCGCGCTCGAGGTGCTCGAGAGCGCCGGATACGATCAGGAAATCTTTCCAGGGCGGATCGGAGTTTATGCCGGAGTGGGGATGAACACTTACCTTTTGTCCAACCTGACCGATCGCTATCGCAACGCTTCATCGGTCGATCGTTATCGGTTGATGCTGGCAAACGATAAGGACTTCGTTGCAACTCGAGTGTCCTACAAGCTGAACTTGCGCGGCCCGAGCGTCAGCGTCAACACTGCCTGTTCGACTTCGCTTGTAGCGGTTCATATGGCCTGCCTGAGCCTGTTGAGCGGCGAGTGTGATATGGCGCTCGCCGGCTGCGCTCATATCAGGGTTCCTCAGGCTGAAGGTTACATGTTTCAGCAGGGCATGATCTTCTCACCCGACGGCAGATGTCGCGCCTTCGATGCCAGGGCACAAGGGACAATTGTAGGGAATGGTGTCGGTATCGTTGCCCTGAAGCGGTTGAAGGACGCGCTAAGCGACGGCGATTGGATACATGCGGTTATCAAAGGCACATCGCTCAACAACGACGGCGGTTTGAAAGCCAGCTATACAGCCCCCAGTGTCGACGGGCAGGCTGCAGTAATCACCGAAGCACAGATGATGGCCGGGTGTGAAGCGGAGACGATCTCCTACGTCGAGGCCCACGGAACCGGCACGCCACTCGGTGATCCGATCGAATTCAAGGCGCTAACGCAGGCATTCTCCCTTGACGCGAAGCGAAGACGTCAGTGTGCGATCGGATCGGTCAAGACAAACGTTGGACATCTCGACGTTGCTGCCGGGATGGCAGGACTCATCAAAACGTGCCTGATGCTTCAGCATAAGCGACTGGTCCCGAGCCTGCACTTCGAAGAACCGAACCCGGAGATCAACTTCGACGACAGTCCTTTTTACGTCAACACTGCACTGAAAGATTGGGATACAAACGGAATACCGAGACGCGCCGGCGTCAGCTCATTCGGCATCGGCGGCACAAACGTGCATATCGTACTCGAGGAACCACCCCCTCGACAGCTTCCTCAGTCGCAGCAGCCATGCCAGCTGTTGACTTTCTCAGCCCGATCGCCGGAGGCACTCGACAGAACGACTAATGAATTCGCTCGTCACCTGAAGCGACATAGTGAGTTGGACCTGAGTGATGTAGCTTACACACTGTCCGTGGGTCGCCGGCCTTACGCACACCGGCTTGCGATGGTGTGCAGCGATAACCGCCAGGCCGCCTTGGCCCTGACCCTTGGCGATCACAATCGCATTGTGAGAGGTCAGATCGAGAGCGGTCCGCACGACGTTGCCTTCGTGTTCAACGATTGCACCCCACGCGATGGCGCTTGTCTGTCCGAACTCTATAAGGCATTGCGGTCGTTCCGGAATATAGTCGACAGCGTGGTCGGGCTTGTGAACAATGACTTCACTGCTGGTCCGGCGACGCATCCTCTTGCAGAAATCACGATCACTTCTTTTATTTGGCAATACGCCTTGGCTCGGCTCTGGATGTCATGGAATGTGCACCCGAAGACTGTAGTAAGTTTCGGGGTCGGAGAGTTGGTCGCTGAATGTCTGTCAGGCACATTACCAATCACAGCGGCTCTGGATCGAGTGCGCGGGTGCGGCGAGCGTTCGGTTATGGCCGGCGCTTCAGCCTCGACTAACCGCGATGCCATTGGTGACACTCAAATCGTGATTTCGCCCGATCAAATTTCACTGCCGGTCGAACTGGCTGACAGGAAAGAAGGAGGATCTTGCCTCGAAGCGTTGTTGCGGAGAGTTGGGCAGTGGTGGACCAATGGGATTGACATAAATTGGTCCGCCTTTTATTCGGATCAATCCTGCGGACGTGTTCCGCTCCCGCCCCGTCCTTTCGAGCGCAAGCGTTATTGGATCGACGCGGACCGCCAGGAAGGTTCCTCTCAGGGCAGCCGGCCAAAGCTCAAACAGCAAATCGCTGAGGCTGGCGAAATCGCCAGGGTCCAGCTCGTTGTAGATTTCATTCAGCAGGAAATAGCGAGAATACTCGGAACCGAAAGCGACCAGTTCGACGCTGACACAAGCGTCTTCGATCTTGGCATTGACTCTCTGATTTTAATTGAAATAGCCTCTAAGCTTACTACTGAGATGGGTCACTCTGTATCACCGTCTTTGTTTGTAGATCATTTCACGATTCGCGCATTTTCCGTCAATCTTATCAAGATTCTTGGATACGAGGTTGGCCGCAAGCGTCCGCTGCAAGCACTTCGGCGTGACATCTGGGATGCGTAAGGTTGCAGGGTTGCGCTCTATACTGGCGTCTCAGACTTCACTCGGACAGCTTAGACCCACGCCACTAATGAGTCCGTTCCGGACCACTTCGGGATGTAATGCAGGTGTCCGTCACGTGTTGGGCCGAAATGACAGAGGTTTGCCATCACGAGTCGAAACATCTATCTACATCGCTTCTGTTGTCCGTTTAAGGCCCGCTTAGTTTAGTGATTTCTTCTTGCCGCATCGCTTCCTGCTTCTACAAAAACAAGCCATATTTTATACTTGCATAGGCCACGGTGGACGCGACAGCCGAGTCGCGCCTGCAAGACTACCGAAGCAGCACCACGTTGACAGCGACTACTAGCAGTGCGTAGCCGATCAGGATCTGAATTGCGACCAGCGATCGAATCAGTGATGAATTGGGAAGGATGTCGCCATAGCCGACTGTCGTCTGGGTAATGGTGCTGAAATATACGAAATCCATAAGGCTCCACAATCTGGATGTCGGGTTATCTATTCCAGCGAGAAACTCCTTCAGGTTTGCTTCCTCGCTCTCCAGTTGCGCAATCCTTGTCGTTAACAGCGCTTCGAACTCCTGCATATTGTGAGGGGGGACTTCTCCATCAATCGTGCCGAAATCGTGCTCGTGCCCGGTCACGTCGACGTAAATAAATACGACGCCCCGAATACCGCCATGGGGCGGGCCAGTAAGCGAGACAAGTCTTAGTGTAGATCCATCTGGAGTAGTCACTGTCGCGACACGGTAGAAGCCACTTGTGATGCTGGCGGCGTCACTCCCGACTATGGGCCTCGCCTCCGTCAGCACAGCTCGGGCGAAGGCCGCTTGCGCGAGTCTTGCCGTCTTCATTTCGCGGACTGTCGATCGCTGCGTGCTGGCGATGTCCTGGGCAAATAAAAAGCGATAGGAACCTGTAGATACAGGCGGTGGTAGAGAACCCCGAACGCCACGATGCTTCCAATATAGCCGGCGAAGCAGTTGAGTAAGTCTACAGTCTGTTTGGGGAGAGTCATTTCTACTTGGCCCTCCTGAAAGGATGCGAAGACTATGGCTTCCTCAACTCGCGCCGCTGAGCAAAGCACCAATTGTCCTCAGGTCTTCGTTAGTAAGGCGGATTACGTCCCTTGTGTCTGCTGTGTGAGCTAGCTGGTCTTTGAGACGATACCAATGTTGTTCTTCGAGACATTCTCCTTCTTCTGACCATCTAATGGAATGATCCTTTTTGCGGCGTTCGCACGTCTCCCTGGCCGCCGAGCGCACTTCATCACGTAAGCGCTCCCAATCGCTAATCGACATGCCTGATCGTTTGTTGACGAAGATATAATTAGAATTCTTTTTTAGAAAGCCGAACTGTTCCTCAATCATCAACTGCTTTAACAAAGGCGGCACGATATACTCACCCGCTACAAACGCGGGTACTCGGATTCTGCATGCAACCCACTCTCGGAATTCCGTAAGCTTAAATCCCTCGACGGCAAAATCGGACTTAGACTTGCTATAGGTTTCGCTCTCTGTGACGACAAACATCAACTCTCTAAGTATGGCGACCGCCTTCTCAATGACCTGATGGCTCGGTACACTCCAACACGGTCCTGAATAACCTTCTCGACAGATACTTCCATCTTCTACCAATGAGCCTATAACTGATTCAAGCACCCGTCTGTCGTCGGTTACGCCCATGCCTCTCAAGTGATCGACTATGTACGACATTTCCACCATAGTTGGCACAACATCAGAACTCACCGCTCGTATTTTCTCACTCTCCAAATCGCGAAGCGCTTCGCGCGTTCTCGCCTTGAGCTCACCAAAACGGATTAGAGAATTAATCTCGTTTTCATACCTCGCACGTAGCGTAGCGATGAATTCGTCTTCGGGTTCAGCTTGAGTCTGTCGCTTGAAGAGGGAAACAGTAGTTACGGCCATCAATGCAACGAGTGCTATCAACGAGCCCGCAAACAAGACTACAACGCCCGTAACTCGGTTAGACCTGGCAACCAAATCAAGAAAACCGGGGGGACGAAAGGCACAAGTAGCCGAATGCGTCGGACCAACAGTGACGCGGTCGTTACTGCACCAACACTATTCCGTTTGAATATGGCTTCCCAATCGATTTCAACAAAAGCAACAAACGCGAGTACGCCTACAACAATGATCGTAATTCGTTGAGGTAAGGCGAACAGCGGTTGCCATGTCAAAGCTATGAGATACCCACCGCACACAACACCAACAAAGAATATAGAAACCAGCAGAAGCCCGAGCTTGAACCAGCGGTCGGTCTTATTCAATTCGTGAAGGATGCCCAACGTGGCGAGGGATAACGCGGCTAGCTCGACGCTTGAACTGGCGAGAGCGGTAATTAACTCCTGGGAGAGAGTCACATCAAAGTGGAATGTCCACAGTACGAAGACTATGAGAGCCCAAAAAGAAAATGCAGTCGCAGAGAAAACCTTGTAGCCGCTCTCACTGAGTATCACCTCACGTTGATGGCGAAGATTCGCGAATATTATTCGCGGCCCGCGATCTCTTCGGTCATTATCACCCTTGTTGCTGCCTAGAGGATCAAACATTGATCAATGAAATTCACGCCTCATGAGAAATACTGCGATCGAGTTCCTCTGTCTTGCCTGTGCCTCTCAACTAGCCACATTAAGTCGATCGTAACTCTCCATATCGATTTCGTATAAGAACGACTCCTTATAGGTTCGGCCAGTCGCAGCGTGAGCCTGATCTAGAATAGCGGGGACCGTCTCGGTTTGTAAGGAGACGATGGAAGTTTAGCATCTGGAAGCCTTGATGACGGTATGAAGTGTTTTTGATGAGATCGTCAGGATCGAACGGCTTGCCTATGTATCCCTGAGCGCCGGCTTGGAGTGGCGCTTCCATATCAGTTTCTGTCACAGCGCCGGAACAAAACAGGATTCGAGTTGATTGATCGAACCCCCGAATCCTCTGACAAAGCTCGAGGCCGGTTATATCGGGCATCCAGTTATCAAGCACCACGGCATCAAACCGTTCGTTCGATGCAAGGTACAACACTTCTGCAGGATTGCCTGTCAATGAGACGCGAACCTGCACTTTGCAGGAAGAATTGGACCAAATCGCGTGTCTCTGAATTATCATCCGCGACGAGGATATGCGGCTGCATTGACGATTCTCGGTCGAAAAATACTAACCTCGTGGTCTTGTTCGCCAGCGAAAATTAGCCGCCAAGCGTGTTCAGCCGTAAACTTGCGGACCAGATCAGCGTGTTCTTTGAGCATACGTTCTCCCCGTTGCGGCGGGCGTTCTCCTACTTGCGTGTAAAGGTGCAAGTGATGCCCTACTGACTTACTTGAAAAGGGCTTCCAAATCTCAACTCGTTCATGTGGGACAAGAATGCGATAGGTCCAGACTCGTCCTGAAGCCGTTTCCCACGGCTTCAGGTACATCCGAGGCAGATAGTGGTTGTCGCGATGGAAATCATTGAGCATAGAATAGACCTTGGCACACTGTCGGCACACAAGATAAAACAACGGACAGTTAGTGATTGTTCACTAGTCGGGCTTATAGCATTAGCACTTGGTCTCCGAACTTAATGTCGGCGCGGTCGCCGATCGGTAGCCGTTCTACTCGCGCTGCTCCCACCAGGGGCTCAAAAGAAAGCAATCGATCAGGTCAGGCTGCCTGACAGATCAAGGGACGTTGAGTTGTTACAATGAATTGCAGGTTTGGAAAATGATGACGAAGCCATAGGCTCACCGCCCCTGAACGCTCTGTTGATGGTCCATCTTTCATCTGCCTCTGCAACACAAGATTCCTCAATAGAGCAACTCCGTTTCCGCATGCCTATCTGCTTCTGCCATGCCAGAAAACGGGGCGAGCGGGTTAGAAATACGGATGAAGTGTTAGTAGTCTTGATTCTGCATGAGAACTCCCAACCCGATATGCGCGAAACCTGTCATTGTTTTGCATTTCCAAGTTTCTGCAGGGTCGGTTCGAGTTCTTTCCAAAGCGCTTCTGCTTTTTTCCCCAAGTCAGCAAGGCCCGCATCGATTCTCGATAGCGCTTCACTGGATGCAAGGGCTTCCTTCGGGGCAACTTCTCTAGCACTTGTTGAGTGAATACGGAGGCTCTTTGTCATTTTTTCGATATCGTCGCTCTGTTTCAGAAAAGAATCAAAGCTCTTGTGTGCAGCTAACATGACCATTCTAGCTTTTGCTCGTTGCTCAGCTGTTATTTCTTCGGTCCTTGTTGGCAACTCTTTCATGAAAACTTTCACCTCGGTAGAAACCCGATCATATTCAACTTCAAATCGCTCGAAGAGGCTGAGGGCGGCGCTCAACTCTTCTTGAAGTTTTTCCTCGATTAGTAGACCGCGGATCGCAATATCTGCATTTCGCAAACCTGATTCCGGGCTGAGTCGTCCGAAAGCGAGGTCCCTTCTGATTTCAGTAAGTGATCCGAGAATGGGCTTGTTCTTTTCCGATTCAAAACTTTTTGGAAGGATTGTGAAGAGCACCAATAACAACCCAGCCGAGCGCAAATCAGAAAGGCTCACCAAATCCGGGTATCGTGAAAGATAATTTAGATGAGCAATTGCACTGATGAGAATACTGATCGTTATCAAACACCACGTTATAACGATTTTTCGATTGTCAGCAATCCGCTTTTGAGGAACGTGCTTCGTGATGACTAGTGGATCATAGTAAGTTGCTACTATCAAACCAATTGCTACAATTAAGCTCATTAATCCATAGAACAAAAGCAGAGGCACAGAAAAGAACCACTTAATTTTCGACATCAAAAGAAGCGACAAGAAAAATAAAGCAACAAAGCGAATCCAGTAGAAGAACATCTCCGAAGGACTGAAATGCGCAGTCGCTGGCACGAACCGTTTAGGACTTGGGTATGGTCTATGCCGAACGGGCGCTAATTGGCGAGTGGAGTAGTGCACAACATCTCTAACAATCCACAAAACGAGGAGCAGTTGTGCAACGTTAAATATGTCGACATGGCCCTTCTCGTACTCGTTGCCGAGCAGCCACAGCAAACTTGCGATGGTCCCGTAGACAGCCCACAAGGTCCACCCAGGTCTCGATTGCTCTGATTCGATCCGCTCTATCTCAAAATCTATCACGTTGAGAGCGAGTTCAACGTTAGATGTTTGATTCAATACTTCTGATTCTGCGGGAGTCGCTGCATCGTTGTTGTTCATAATGTTACTTATTTGTTGAGGAGCGAATTACTTATATGCGACTGCCTACTTGATGTTATGCAGGGTTACTCAATTCCGATAATTTTTGAGACTCTTGGGCCGAGGAAGAGAAATAACAAGGCCGACGAAGACCACAACCCCCGCTCTTACCTTATGACGACCGAAAAAATTGTCGGAAGTCTGCGTCATAAAACAATCCTTAACTTAGGCACGAATGAGAGAGCGTGATGCGAGACATCATTTCATCGTGTGCCAGGGAGTGTGACAACTCAGTGAACAGCGCAGTACTAAGGGTACTGAGGGATTATAGACCAGCCAGAAATACTAATAAATCAGTACAGGATGGAACTGACCAAATCTGAGAGAAACAACCTAAACTATGCGTCGCATCTTTGTGCTTGAGGGCGTGGGACTCATAATCTATAGGACAGCAATTTTCTTCCTCTAATTTCTGCCATAAGCAAGCAAATAACTGCGGATTGCGTCCAGGTTAAAACAATTTACGCGTTCGTAGCAGTAACTGCCCTTCAAAAGTCTGGCAAAAGTCTGGCAAACAAAAGTCTGGCAAGGATGCCAATTCGAGGGAGCCCTGCTAACTAGGTTTGGACGAAGTCGTCACCAGTATTGATTCATATACAGCACGCGGAAGAGAGGGCTCATCTCTAGGTTGCATCGGTAAAGGGCTTATCTTCACACTCGCGTATTAATTGTGAGAGGCAGCTTCGCTGAGAGGTATTCTTTTGGATGGTGCGACTTCAGACTATCACGGGACATCTCCGAATACGAACCGATTATCAACCGGTGGTCCAGATGTATTTTGAATGAGTTTTTCTGCTTCTGCGGCTCGGGGGTTCTGAGGTTCTATTGTTATGGCCATCTGCCAATCGTTGAGCGCGTCAGTGAACTCATTTAGATAGAGTGAGCAGACGCCCCGGTTGAAGTAATTCGTAAAATTGTGCAACCCCAACTCGATTGATTTAGAAATGGCGCTCCGCCCTTGCGAATAGTTCTTCAATTCACTTTCCGAGATTCCCAAGTCTCCCCAGTAGCTGGGATTATTACCGTCCAAAAAAACTGCGATCCGATAAGCTTTAGTGGCTTTGTCGAACGCTCCACCCTCAAGGCAACCAGCAGCATAACCAGCCCAACCCCGCGAGTCGAGAGGAGCGATGAAAGTCGATAGCAAAAATGATTCATGCGACTCTTCACGTTTGCCGATTCCACGTAGGGCCATTCCCTTCAATACTAGTAATGATCCATCGTTCTCATAACTTGCCACAAGCTTGTCGACCAGAGCGACAGCTTCCTGGTCTTGACCGCTGTTGAGATACAACTCGACCATTAAGCGCTGAAGTGGTAGTTGCTCGCTTGCGGGAAGGCTTGTGAGATGAGCATGCGCTTGCTGCAGTGCTCCTTCGTAGCCAGAGAGGATTTTGGTTTGCAAAACGTTCGACATGCCGGGTGGAAGCCCGGGCACAGGAGCAATCGGGACTTCTTTTGGAAGCTCGCCAGACGACATTGCACGACTAGCGGCCGCCATGAGCGCGGGACTGCGCAAAGAGCTACCCTCATTGGCAAGCCTCTGGAATACGTCCTCTGCAGAAGCGTAGTCTTTCGAATGGAACAACGCGTAGGCATACCCAAGCCGCGATGTTGGATGCCTTGTGTTGTCCTGTTTAAGAGCTGCCGCAAATGTCTTTCGCGCACCTTCAACATCACCGCTATAGAGCTGCCAGTATCCCTTCAGTTGTAGCTCAGGAGGCTTTAATTCCTCACGCTCTTCCAACAAGGCCAGACAAGTTAGTGACTCGTGAATCCGTCCGTCAGACCACAACAAATGAGCCAGAGCCTTAAGTATGCGCTCGTCTGGAATGTCGGGCGGATCCTTAAGCAGCGCCCCCGTTACTGGGGCCAACAACCTAGCAGATATTGGCTGAATCTCATTTGTCTCATTCTTGTCATCATTGGTGTTCACTTTTCCACACCCGAATTATTCACGAGTTCGGGCCACTAACAATTCTTGCTAAGTCCGCTACTGTGGATACGTCGTTTTCCTCCCATTTGATCTTCACTCCGTCGGCTTTCTTCTCAAATTCCTTTGGTCGATACTTAAGCAACACGAGGACTGCTCCGAGGATGATTAAAGACGTGAGCCCAAAATCCTTAACACTCGATTCCAAGGCATCATCTACTGCCTCCTCAACGTAAGCACGAAGATCCGGCTCTGCTGAAACATAAAGAAGCAGACTTCTTCCCCAACGCTCAACTGAATCGGTGTGCTTTTCGTCAGCGAGGATGGAGTTGCGCAACATTTCTGCCTCACCTACAGCGCTTACGCCCTCAAAAGCTTTCCTAGCTTCCTGATCGTCGACTTCGTGCCCCCAGTAATGCTGTAGGGCAATCCGAAGATTCTTGACTGCTTCAGCTACCAGCGGGCCGTCAAGTCCGTGAATTCTTTTTGCAAGATCATTCATAAATAACTCCTTCCGTCAGTGATCTATTTGAACAACATACGATCATTGCCGAATAGACTGAATGCCGCCCAATGGAATGGGTGTGGGTACCGGAATCTCGTAAGAGAGTAAGCCTTTTGCATCGCTTCCCCGAGCGATGCTGATCCAGTAGACCAATGCTCCAGAAGCGTCATCATGAAATAACGGGTGCAGTTCTGTTCCACAACCCAGTTGGAGGCGATGACGGCACTTGCGCCCGAGAGCAGAAACGCCGTAGGAAAGCCCATAGGCTCATCGCCCGGTGAGAAGTGCTGGACGCCAGACATGCATGCGTCTAGGATTACGAGACGCGACTGGATCTGCTTCTCCAGAATATCGCGCACAGAATACTGATACAACTGGCCATTTGATTCTAGTCTGCTAGGCAAAGCCTT
>Ga0105243_10001693_pt1 | contig 18989 bp, 20 predicted proteins | sample KBSM34metaG_FD_81525 | JGI IMG/M metagenome (GOLD analysis project Ga0105243, IMG submission 81525) | Miscanthus rhizosphere microbial communities from Kellogg Biological Station, Michigan, USA - KBS M3-4 metaG | ecosystem: Host-associated > Plants > Roots > Rhizosphere > Soil | place... | reverse complement strand
GACGGTGCCTGGCGGTCCAGCGGGCGTGGCGTGCGCAGGCACGGTCAGCGTCAGTGCCGCCGCGACGAGCGCCGCGACCAGCATCGCGCCCGCGGAGCGTGCGAAACGCCCCGACGGATGGGTACCGCGATCGAACCGGCCGACCATTCACCCATTGTGGGCGCAATGAGGCCATCGCGTGCGGAGGGGCGGAAAACAAGCAAGCATGCTTGCTTAGTTCGTTAGGTCCGCTTACAGTGGCGCAAGCTTGCCGATGTGATCGCCGTCACGCCGCCCGACTCCGGGTGGGTGTGGTGGCGGTGGTGCCGGCGCCCTCCCGACGACTGATCGGAATGCTTGATGGACAACGGAATTGGCAACTGTCCCACGATTCCCGCGCTGCTCGCGGCCCGGGTCGCGACAGCGCCCGAGGCGACTTTTGTCCACTTCGGTGGTGAGGCGATCAGCTACGCCGAGATCGACGCGCGGTCGGACCGTGTGGCCACCGGGTGGCTGCGTCTGGGTATCGGCCGCGGGGACCGCATCGCCATCGCGGCGACGAACTCGCCTGACTGGATCGTCGCGCACCTCGCCGCGGCGAAGATCGGCGCCGTGCTGGTCACCCTCAACGTCGTCTACCGCGAGCGCGAGTTCACCCACATGCTCACGCAGTCGGGGGCTCGCGCCCTGATCTGCGACGCGGAGTCGAACGGATTCGAGTTCGGGCCGTTTCTCGACCAGCTGCGTCCCGACATCCCGACGGTCGAGCATCTGGTGTTCCTCGGTGGTGACGAGGTTCCTGGTGGAGCGCGATGGTCGGACCTCGCCGCCACCGAGCCCGATCCGGCGCTGCTCGCCTGCGCCGCCGAGGGCGTCCGCCCCGCGGATCCGGCGGTGATCCTCTACACCTCGGGAACGACCGGGACGCCCAAGGGTGCCACCATCACTCACGCCAGCCTGCTCGCCTCGGCCGCTGCCCAGGCGGAGCGGTTCGAGCAGACGGCCGCGGACGTGATCCTCGGCGTCATGCCGTTCAACCATGTCGGCGGGCTGACGTGCACGTTGGGCTCGACCCTGGTCACCGGCGGCGCCATCGCGCTGTTGCCGAGGTTCCACCCGGACCTGGTGGTCGACGCGATGGCCGGTGCCGGGGTGACGATGTTCGTCGGCGTCCCGACCATGTACAAGATGGTGCTCGGCACGGACTCCGTTGCCGGCGTGGACATGTCGAGCGTGCGGTTGTGTGTGGTCGGCGGGTCCAACCTCGAGCCCGCCCTGGCCGAGCAGGTGGCGGCGCGATTCGACGGCGTCCGGATCGCGAACCTCTACGGCATGTCCGAGACATCCGGGGCCTGCGTGATCTCGCCGCCGGGTGACTCATTGGAGACGGTCGGCCGCAGCATCGGGACCATGACCGGCGAATTCGAGGGCCGTGTCGTCGACGACAGGAACAACCCGCTCGGCCCGGGCGAGGCCGGCGAACTGCAGGTTCGGGGCGGGTGCGTGGCGGCGGGCTACTGGCAGCTGCCGGACGAGTCGGCCGCGACTTTCCACGCCGACGGCTGGCTGGCCACCGGCGACATCGCGTCGATGTCGGAGGACGGGCACGTCACTCTGCTCGGCCGTCAGAAGGAGATGTACGTGCGGGGCGGATACAACGTCTACCCGGCCGAGGTCGAGAATGTGCTGGTCGCGGACCCGACGGTGGCGATGGCCGCGGTGATCGGGGTGCCCGACGAGACCTTCGGCGAGAGCGGGTACGCCTTCGTGGTGCCCGCGGCCGGCGCCACGGTGGACGTCGAATCGCTGCTCGAGCGGTGCAGGCTCGCCTTGGCCAAGTACAAGGTGCCCGACGGGGTCGAGGTGGTCGACGGCCTGCCGATGACGCCCGCGGGCAAGATCCGCAAGGTCGCTCTCACGCCGCGGATCTGACCGGGCGGAGGCCTGAGCCGCAGTGGCGGTTGAGGGCGGGCGTCAGCCCGCTCCCAACCGCCACCGAGGGGTCCGACTTACTTCACGCCCGCCTTGATGGTGGCGTCCTGTACCTTCGCGATCTCGATTGCCACTTCGGCCGGAACGCGTTCACCGGTCTTGCTGTTGAATTCGAGGAACGCAAAGGCCCTGCCCTCACCGAAAACCACGACGGTCGTCCCACTCTGGTCATTCAGTATGCCGCCGCCAACACCGACGTCGGCGGGAGAAAAGGTCGCGCCTCCGGCTTCCTGGGACACGGCGTCCTTTGCCGCCGCGACGGCTGCGGCGGCGGTCTCCGAATCCTCGTGCACGATGACAGACGTACTGATCGCCTCAGTGTCCTCACTGTTGCCGAAATTGCCGGTGATGCCGTCCTGCTCCGGCTTGGTGGACACCACTGTCCAGCCGGCGTCGATGTCACTCGGCTCGATGAGCAGGCTCGTGTAGTCGATCGATGCGGGCGACGAGGCCGCGACGCTGGTCGATGCGACCAAGGTGGCGGCGGACGCAGATTCCTCGGCGGAACCGCAGCCGGCGAGTCCGACGGACAGCGCCGCAGCGGCACCGAGCACCGCAACTTTCGATATCTTCATCCGAGGATGATGGCAGGTGCGAAAACCTCGCGCAAACCAGTTATTCCGTTGGTAGTGAAGGGAGTTCGAGCGCGGTACTCGACCGCGAGACGTAACCTAGTCCCGGACCGCCGCGTGCAGCCGGCTGCGCACACCGTCCACGAACAGGCTCAGCCCGTAGTCGAAACGTGCTGTGCCGCTAGTGCTGTCGTAGAGCGGGGATGCGTCCTCGACGAGGGCGCCGTGCGAGTCCATCTGCATGCGGGACTGCTCGTCCATGGTCTGGCCGAGGATGTAGTAGAGCAACGTGTCGGCCGCGAGTTCGGACTCGTCGTCGGGCAGGCCTGCCTCGACGCAGGCGCGGGCGAGGGTGTCCCTGGCGTCGTTGGTGGCCAGCCGCGCCGAGTACGACGCGGCGGCGAGCTCGGCGCCGTCACGGTGCGCGAGCAGGGCGTCGCGGATCCGGTGCGCGAACGCCGCCAGCCGGGCATCCCAGTCGTGCGCGTCGAGCGGTGCGGAGACCCGGGCGAGCATTTCGTCGGTGATGGCGGCGAGCAGCGTCTGCTTGTTCGGGAAGTGCCAGTAGAGCGCCCCCGGCTGTACGCCGAGCGAGGTGGCCAGCCTGCGCATCGTGAGGTCCCCGAGGCCGTACTCGTCGAGGATGGCGATCGCGCCACCGAGGACGTCACCGCGTCGCAGTTGCACTGTTCGTCATCCCCTGAGTTGTCGTGTGGCGTTTGACACCATTCCACCACGACCCTAACCTGAACGCCGTTCAACTTGCACGGTGTTCAAGTTGCGGCACCGCCGCAGCGTTCAAGTTGCGGAACCGCCGCAGCGTTCAAGTTGCGGCACCGCCGCGGCTTTTCTGCGGCACCGTGTCCAGCCCCCGAGGAGTTGCAGTGACCCAGGCCCCCGCCCGCACAGACATTCTCGCCGTCGCCAGGGAACAGGTCCTCGAGCGCGGTGAGGGACTCACCCAGGAGCAGACGCTCGCCGTGCTGCAGCTGCCGGACGAGAGCCTCGAGGACCTGCTCGGCCTCGCCCACGACGTGCGGATGAAGTGGTGCGGGCCCGAGGTCGAGGTCGAGGGCATCATCAGCCTCAAGACCGGCGGTTGCCCCGAGGACTGCCACTTCTGCTCGCAGTCCGGGCTGTTCGCCTCCCCGGTCCGCGCCGCGTGGCTCGACATCCCGAGCCTGGTCGAGGCCGCCAAGCAGACCGCCAAGTCCGGCGCCACCGAGTTCTGCATCGTCGCCGCCGTCCGCGGACCGGACGAGAAGCTGCTCGCGCAGGTCGCGGCCGGTATCGAGGCCATCCGCAACGAGGTCGACATCCAGATCGCGTGCTCGCTGGGCATGCTCACCCAGGAGCAGGTCGACCAGCTCGCCGCGATGGGTGTGCATCGCTACAACCACAACCTCGAGACCTCCAAGTCGCACTTCCCGAACGTGGTCACCACGCATACCTGGGAGGAGCGCTGGGGCACCCTGAAGATGGTCCGCGAGGCCGGCATGGAGGTCTGCTGCGGCGGCATCCTCGGCATGGGCGAGACCCTCGAGCAGCGCGCGGAGTTCGCCGCCAACCTGGCCGAGCTCGATCCCGACGAGGTGCCGCTGAACTTCCTGAACCCGCGCCCGGGCACCCCCTTCGGTGACCTCGAGGTGCTGCCCGCAAGCGACGCGCTGCGTGCCGTCGCCGCATTCCGGCTGGCGTTGCCGCGCACCATCCTGAGGTTCGCGGGCGGCCGGGAGATCACCCTCGGTGACCTGGGTGCCAAGCAGGGCATCCTGGGCGGAATCAACGCCGTCATCGTCGGTAACTACCTGACCACGCTGGGCCGCCCGGCGGAACAGGACCTCGACCTGCTCGGCGAGCTGCAGATGCCGATCAAGGTTCTCAACGACACCATCTAGGGTTGGATACGTGACGTTCCCTCAAGAGCTGAGCAATGCCGCGCCCGTCGACGAGATCGTCGAGCGCTACAACCCGTTCACCGGTCGACGGGTGGTGCCGGGTTTCGACGACACCATCCCGGCCGCGGCTCAGCTCGGCCTGGAGCCGCCGCGCTTCTGTGAGGACTGCGGCAGGCGGATGATCGTGCAGATCAGTCCCGACGGGTGGTGGGCCAAGTGCTCCCGGCACGGCGTCCTCGACTCCAGCTACCTGGGCCAGCGCTGACCGTGGCCGTCGACAGGTCGGAGATCCGTGCCGCCGCGCGCATCGTGGTGGCGGTGGTCGCGGCCAGTGCGCTCGCCGGGATCGGGTGGGGGCTGCTCGTGCCCGCACAGCATTTCCTGGTGATCTCCGGCGGTCGCGCGGCGTCGCTGACCTCCGAGAGCGGCCACCAGTTCGATGCGGTCGCGTTGTTCCTGTGCGCCGGCCTGACCGTTGGCGTGCTGAGCGCGTCGGCGGCCTGGCTGTGGCGTTCGGTGCGTGGTCCGGTCGTGCTGATCGGCCTGCTGATCGGGTCGGCCGTTGGTGCCGCCACCACCGCGGTTGTCGGCCTCGGGGTCGCGGGGCTCCGGTTCCCCGACCTCCCCGACGCCATCGAGGGGCAGATCGTCCCCGTCTCGCCTGGGTTGGGAACCGCGATGGTGCTCATCCTGCAGCCGCTGGTGGCGGCCTTCGTGTACCTGGTGCTCGCCTCGATGAGCCCGCGCGACGACCTCGGTGTCGCCCCGGCTTCCGACGAGAGTGCACCTGCCGGCGACCTTCCAGGGCCGATGCCCCAGCAGGTGCACAGTGGGCTGGAGGCCTAGCTCGGCGGTCGAAGGGCGGCGAACTCGTCGGTGACGCGCAGCCGCGACTCGGCGAACCGATAGAGCGCGGGCGGACGACCGCCCGCTTTGCCCGATGGCGCGGTGGTGCCGGTTGGTGTGAGCACCCCGCGGCGGCCGAGCACCCGCTGCAGATTGGTGGCGTCCACCTGGTAGCCGAGTGCGGCGCAATAGATCTCGCGCAGGGTCGACATCGCGAACTCGGCAGGGGCAAGGGCGAAGGCGATGTTGGTGTACGACAGCTTCGCCGCCAACCGCGCCCTGGCGTGTGCGACAACGACGCCGTGGTCGAACGACATCTCGGGCAGGGCGGAGACCGGGTGCCAGGCGGTGTCCGGGGGCAGGTGCGGATCGGAGGGCAGGGGGATCAGCCCGAGGAAGGTCGATGCGATCCGCCTGTCGCCGGGGACCCGGGCGGGATCGCTGAACACCGAGAGCTGCTCCAGGTGCGCCACCTCGCGCACGTCGACCTTCTCGGCGAGCTGACGCCGTGCCGAGGTGATCAGGTCCTCGTGGTCGCAGAGCTGTCCGCCGGGCAGCGACCAGGTGCCATTCTGCGGGTCCAGGGCCCGCTGCCACAGAAGGACCGCCAGTTCGGGGCGGCCGTCGAAGTCGCGAACCTGGAAGACCGCGGTGAGCACTTCGTGGACGGTGCTACGATGGGGCATGTTTTCGATCCTAAGTCGAAAACCCCGAGAATCGAAACCCGCACGTGCGGGGAATCGGATGGCAGATCCGGCGCAGACCGACCGGATCCACGGTGAAGGAGCAAGGCCATGACATCGACGTTGTGGGCAGGTGCGGGTTCGATCACGGACGCACCCGGCGGTTACACAGGTGTGGAGGCCACTCCGGAGTGGGCGGCCGAGGTGCGGCGCCTCGCCAAGGAGCGCGGCGCGACGCTGCTCGCGCACAACTACCAGCTGCCCGCCATCCAGGACGTCGCCGACCACGTCGGCGACTCGCTGGCGCTGTCCCGGATCGCCGCCGAGGCGCCGGAGGACACCATCGTGTTCTGTGGCGTGCACTTCATGGCCGAGACCGCGAAGATCCTCAGCCCGAGCAAGACCGTGCTCATCCCCGACGAGCGCGCCGGTTGCTCGCTGGCCGACTCGATCACCGCGGACGACCTGCGGGCGTGGAAGGCCGACTACCCCGACGCGGTGGTGGTGTCGTACGTGAACACCACGGCCGAGGTGAAGGGCCTGACCGACATCTGCTGCACCTCGTCCAACGCGGTCGACGTGGTGAACTCGATCGACCCCGACCGCGAGGTGCTGTTCCTGCCGGACCAGTTCCTCGGCGCGCACGTCAAGCGGGTCACCGGCCGGACGAACATGCAGATCTGGGCGGGCGAGTGCCACGTGCACGCCGGCATCAACGGTGACGAGCTCACCGCGCAGGCCAAGTCGCACCCTGACGCCGAGCTGTACGTGCACCCGGAGTGTGGCTGCGCCACCTCCGCGCTGTACCTCGCGGGCGAGGGCTTCGTACCCGAGGACAAGGTCAAGATCCTGTCCACCGGCGGCATGCTGGACGCGGCCCGCGCGAGCAAGGCGAAGCAGGTGCTGGTGGCGACCGAGGTCGGCATGCTGCACCAGCTGCGCAAGGCCGCGCCCGAGATCGACTTCCAGGCCGTCAACGACCGCGCCTCCTGCCCGTACATGAAGATGATCACCCCGGCCGCGCTGCTGCGCTGCCTGATCGAGGGCAAGGACGAGGTGCACGTCGACCTGGCCACCGCTGAGCGGGCGCGCAAGTCCGTGCAGCGGATGATCGAGATCGGCAACCCGGGCGGCGGCGAGTAATGACGCCTGCCGGCGAGGCGAGCTGGGAGGCGAACGCCGACCTCGTGGTCGTCGGCGGCGGGGTCGCGGGACTGACCGCGGCCCGCGCCGCCTCGCTGCGCGGCCTGAAGGTGCTCACCGTGAGCAAGGGCGGACCGACCGACACTGCCACGCAGTACGCGCAGGGCGGCATCGCGGTCGTCGGCGACCTGCGCACGGACTCGGTCGACTCCCACGTAGCGGACACCTGTGCGGCGGGCGCCGGGCTGTGCGACGAGGATGCCGTGCGCTCGATCGTCGCGGGCGGCGCCGACGCCGTCGCCGCGCTCACCGACCTCGGTGCGGTCTTCGACCGGGGTCGCGACGGCGCGGTCTCCCGCACCCGCGAGGGCGGGCACAGCACCCGCAGGATCATCCACGCGGGCGGCGACGCCACCGGCGCCGAGGTGCAGCGGGCGCTCAACGCCGCGGGCCTGCCCGTGCTGTTCGGCGCGGCGGCCGCGCGGGTCGTCACCAACGATCGCGGTGTGGTGGGTCTGCTGGTGCTCTCAGACGAGGGGCTCGGCGTGATCCACACGCCGTCGGTGCTGCTTGCCACCGGTGGGCTCGGGCAGCTGTACTCGTGCAGCACCAACCCGCCCGGCGCGACCGCCGACGGCATTGCGCTGGCGCTGGACGCCGGTGCGGCCGTCGCGGACGTCGAGTTCGTGCAGTTCCACCCGACCGTGCTGTTCACCCCCGGCGGCATCGGCCGGCGGCCTCTGATCAGCGAGGCCGTGCGCGGCGAGGGCGCGATCCTGGTGGACGGCAACGGTGACTCGGTGACGGCCGGGGTGCACCCGATGGGGGACCTGGCGCCGCGTGATGTGGTCTCGCGCGCCATCGCGGACCGGATCCGCCGCCTCGGCACCGACCACGTGTACCTCGACGCGCGCGGGCTCGCCGGGTTCGCGGAGCGGTTCCCGACGGTGACCGCCTCCTGCCTGGCCGCGGGGATCGACCCCGCGCACCAGCTCATCCCGGTGGCCCCGGCGGCGCACTACGCGTGCGGCGGGGTGGTGACCGACGTGCACGGGCGCACCGAGGTGTCCGGGCTCTACGCGGCGGGCGAGGTGGCGCGCACCGGTCTGCACGGCGCCAATCGGCTGGCGTCGAACAGCCTGCTCGAGGGGCTCGTGGTCGGGGAGCGGGCAGGCATCGCGGCTGTCGAGCGGTCCGGACTGCCGGTGGAGGTCGGCTCAGCGGACCTGCGGTCGCGGCCGCACGTCGCCCGCGATCGGATGCAGGCGCTGATGACCGCGCACGCCTCGGTGGTCCGGGACGGGGCCGGATTGTCGACGGCGGCAAGCGAACTCGCCGGGTCGGTGCAGCTCGTCCCGGCCGATGCGACGGGTCTCGAGGACGCCGCGCTCACCGTGACGGCCGCCGCCCTGGTGCTGGCGGCCCGCGCACGGACCGAGAGCCGGGGCTGCCACACTCGCAGCGACTTCCCTGAGGCCTCGGAATCGTTGCGCCACGGCATCGAGGTCCGGCTGGGGTCGGACGGCGAACTCGAGCTGCCCGAACTCGTGACGGCCCCGAACTAGAGACAGACGACCCTTGTGACGACTTTCGACAGGAGCACGATGACCACGCTGGCTGACGGCCTGGACCGCGACGAGATCCTCACCCTGGTGCGGGTGGCGCTGGGCGAGGACCTGCGGTACGGCCCCGACATCACCTCGGTGGCGACGGTGCCCGAGGGCGCGGTGGCCAAGGCCTCCGTGGTCTCCAGGGCGGCGGGCACGGTGGCCGGGATCGAGGTGGGCCTGCTGGTGCTCGACGAGGTGGTCGGCGCGGGAAACTACGAGGTGCTGGCACGCGTAGACGACGGTGCCGTCGTGCGGCCGGGGGAGTCGGTGCTGACCGTGCTGGCCCCGACGAGGGACCTGCTCACCGCGGAGCGCACCATGCTCAACCTGATGTGCCACCTGTCCGGGATCGCGACCGCCACCGCGGCCTGGGTGGAGGAGGTGCAGGGCACCGACTGCCGGATCCGCGACAGCCGCAAGACCCTCCCTGGGTTGCGCGCGTTGCAGAAGTACGCGGTCCGGATGGGCGGCGGGGTCAACCACCGGATGGGCCTCGGGGACGCGGCGCTGATCAAGGACAACCACGTCGCGGCGGCGGGCTCGGTGGTCGCCGCGCTGAACGCGGTGCGGTCGGCGGCCCCGGACATCGAGTGCGAGGTCGAGGTGGACAGCCTGGCCCAGCTCGACCAGGTGCTCGCGGAGGATGTCGAGCTGGTGCTGCTGGACAACTTCGCGCTCTGGGAGACGCAGACCGCGGTCCAGCGGCGCAATGCGGTGGCGCCGCGGACCAAGCTCGAGTCCTCCGGCGGGCTCACGCTCGACGTCGCGGCTGACTTCGCCCGGACCGGGGTGGACTATCTCGCGGTCGGTGCGCTGACGCATTCGGTGACGGTGCTGGATCTCGGCCTGGACATGTAGCCGTTTCCTGTCGCCGGGCCGCGCTAGTCTGCAAGAGACCGAACGTGCGACGGATGAAGGAGAACCAGATGAGCTCTCGTCTCAACCCGTACATCAGCTTCGCCGACAACGCGAGGCAGGCCATGGAGTTCTACCAGGGTGTGTTCGGCGGAACCCTGAACCTGAGCACCTTCGGTGAGTTCGGCGCACCGGATGCCCCCGAGGCCAACCTGATCATGCACGGCATGCTGGAGACCCCCGGCGGATACACGCTGATGGGGGCAGACACGCCGCCCGGGATGGAGCACAAGCCCGGGGAGAACATCGCGGTGAGCCTGAGCGGCGACGACGGCGACGAGCTGCGTGGCTACTGGGCGAAGCTGTCCGACGGAGGCACCGTGTCGGTCCCGCTGGAGAAGCAGATGTGGGGCGATGAGTTCGGCATGTGTACCGACAAGTTCGGCATCGGTTGGATGGTCAACATCGGAGCCCCACAGGCCTGACGGCCTGGCGGCCGTATCGCGGCTAGGCCGTCGCGCCCCGCCGCACAAGCGACAGGAACGCTGCCGCGGCGAAGAACAGGCCGGAGAACACCCGGCCGGTGACCCGCTGCTGTTTCGGTGACCGCATCATCCGCAGCACCCGCGCGGCCAGCCCGGTGTAGCCGGTCATCACCATTACGTCCACGGCGATCATCGTCGCGGCGATGATCGCGTATTGCGGGACCAGGGGTGCTGCCGGGTTCAGGAACTGCGGGAGGACGGCCAGCATGAAGACCACAGCCTTCGGGTTGCTGGCGTTGACCAGGAACCCGCGCGCGACCAGGGCGGCGGCGGAGTGGCGGCGGGTATCGGTCTCCGCGGACACCTCGGTCGGCGAGGCCCGCCACTGCCGGATCCCGAGGTAGACCAGGTAGGCGACGCCGAACCACTTGATGACGGTGAACGCCAGCGCCGAGCTGGCGAGGAGGGCGCCGACCCCGGCCGCGACGATGACCACCTGTAGCAACAGCCCGATCTGCAGGCCGAGGATGTTCCAGTAGCCGCGGCGCAGACCGTGACTGAGGCCGGTGGACATCGACGCGATCGCTCCCGCGCCGGGGGACAGGCTGATCACCCACGCGGCGCCGAAGAACGCGAACCACACCTGCCAGGCCATGAGAACTCCACCTTCACCTACGAGGAGCGGGCGACACGCGACGCGCGTGCCCGCGGTTGGAGCATAGGACGGGGCCGCCACGCGTATCTTGTGGCCATGCCCGCACTGTCTGTCGAGCCCGTAGACCTGGGACCCCGCAGGGTGGCCCGCCGCGTCCTGGTCAATGCCCCCGTGAACGAACTGTTCGGCCTGGTCGCCGACCCGAGACGACATCACGAGTTGGACGGCTCTGGGACCGTGCAGGCCTCCGTCTCGGGGCCCGCCCGACTCGAGCGGGGCGACAAGTTCTCGATGTCGATGCGGATGTACGGCTTCCCCTACCGCATCACCAGCACCGTCACGGCGTTCGAGGACGGCAGGCTGATCGAGTGGCGGCACCCATTCGGGCACCGGTGGCGCTGGGAGTTCGCCGAGGTCTTCTCTGCCGACGCGCCGGTGCCGCAGACACAGGTCACCGAGGTCTTCGACTACACCGGCTCCAAGCTGGCAAAGTCCTTCGAGCTCATCGGGTTTCCCCAGAAGAACGCGAAGGGGATCTCGGAGACGCTCGAGGGTCTGCAGCGGCGATACGCCTGACGGCCGCGGCTAGGAGCCGGTCGGGCTCAGGCAGCTCTGCGGCGGGCTGACCAGCGAACAGAACGCGGGCGCCATCACCGGCCGATAGTCCGCCGGCACGCCGCCGGCGGCGATCAGCTCCCGGTATGCGGCGACGCCGTCGGTTGGCCTGCGGGTCAGCGTCGGGTCGGTCAATGTGTCGACGGTGTAGAGACCGAACCGCGGCCGGTAGGTGCCCCACTCGTAGTTGTCGGTGATCGACCAGTAGTTGTAGCCGATCACGTCGGCGCCATCGGCCCGCGCCCGGCCGAGCCAGTAGACGTGATCGCGTAGGTGATCCGAGCGGGTGTACCCGTCTGGCCTCGGCGCGCCGTTGTCGGTGGGCATCCCGTTCTCCACCACGTAGATCGGCAGTTCCGGGTACTTGCGCGCGTAGTACATCGCGGCGTGATAGATCCCGTCCGGCTGCGGCCGGATGTCGTAGAAGGCGTCCGCCACGGCGGCCGCCGCGGTCAGGTTGTCCAGGGAGACGCCGTAGTAGTAGTCGAGGCCGAGGAAGTCCAGCTTGTCGCGGACCCGGTCGGCGAAGACCGAGTCCACCGCGCCCATCGCGGCGGGGATGTAGGAGACGTTGCTCGAGACGCGGGCGTCGGGGTCGAGGCGGTGGATGGTGTCGTAGATGGCGCGGTGCGCGCCGACCATCCGGTCCAGCATCTGCGGGGCCGCGGGCAGCGAGATGCCGCCGAAGGTCAGCTCCTTCTGCACGAACACCGTCGGCTCGTTGAAGGTGATCCAGTCGGCCCCTGCGCCGGCGTAGCGCTCCACCACCCGCTCGGCGTTGGTCAGCCAGCGGGCCGGCGTGTCCGGGTCGGCCCAGCCGCCGCGGTCGGCGATCCAGCCCGGGTATACCCAGTGGTCGAGGGTGATCATCGGCTTCATGCCGTGCCCGCGGATCTCGTCGATCACGTCGTCGTAGTAGGCGAACTCGGCCTCGTCCCAGCCGTCCGGGGTGGGTTGGACCCGGGCCCATTCGACGGAGAAGCGGAACACGTCGACGCCGAGGGCCGCCGCGCGGGCGATGTCCTCCCGGTAGCGGTGCCGGAAGTCGGGCCCGGAGCCGTACGGGTCGTGGGTCTTGCCCGACGACACGTAGCGCGACCAGTTGCTGTCCGGCGGCGAGCCCTCGGACTGAAAGCCGGAGGTGGCAACGCCCCATTCGAAATCGGCGCCCAGTCCGGCCGGGGCGGCCTGGGCGGGTGATCCGGCGACCAGCGGAGCTGCCGCCACCGCGAGGACGAGGGCCAGGATCCGGGCGATTCGGGTCACGCGTCGCACGGTAGGGCAGCGGGGTCCGCTCGTGGGGTCGTTTCGCCGATGAATTACGTTCGAGGTGTCAACGATTCCGCATCGCTGCGGGCCCGCGGCCACCCATGATGGGGGCCGGACCCGCCGACCCGAGAGGTGCCGCTCGTGAACTCTCCGCTTGCCTTCTTCGACACGACCCCCGACGGATACGTGGCGTTGCCCTTCGCGGTCAGCCGGTGGTCACCGGACATGGTCAGCGGTGTGGCGCTGTGCGGACTTCTCGCCCGTGCGCTCGAAAACGGCCACGGCGGTGACGGATTCGTGCCCACCAGGCTGACGGTCGACCTGTTCCGTCCGGCGCGGACCCGGCCACTGACCACCGCGACCACGACGGTGCGCGAGGGCAAGCGGATCCGGGTCGCCGACGCGGAGCTGCTCCAGGACGGGGAGACCGTCGCGCGCGCGTCCGCGGTCTTCCTGCGCCCGTCGGAGCAGCCGCCCGGCGAGGTCTGGACCCGCGACCGCCGCCCGTCGCCGCCACCGGCCTCGATCGCCCCGCCGACCGACGCGCTCACGCCGCCGTACTTCGGCAGCGACTCGCACCCCGACGGCTGGTCCACCTCGATGTTCGAACATCAGGGTGTCAGCCGTAAACGCATGTGGGCCAGGCACCTTCCGGTGGTGGCGGGGGAGGAGCCGTCGCAGTTCGCGCGCGCCGCGATGGCGGGCGAGCCGACCAGCCTGATGACCAACTGGGGCAGTGAGGGGGTCGGCTTCATCAACGTCGACCTGACCCTGGTGCTGGCCAGGCTGCCCGAGGGTCCCGACGTCGGAATCGAGGCGGACGACCACATCAGCTCCGACGGCCTGGCCGTGGGCACCGCGACGATGTTCGACCGGGGCGGCCCGATCGGTACCTGCGTGGTCAGTGCGCTCGCCAACGCGCGGCGGCAGGTGGACTTCGCGGGCCAGGGCGAATTCGAGATACCCGCGACGAACTAGCTCTTTCTGTCCTCGCCGAGGAACGGCCGGACCAGGTCGAGCGGCAGCGGGAAGATCATCGTCGAGTTGTGCTCGCCGGCGATCTCCCGCAGCGTCTGCAGGTAGCGCAGCTGCAGGGTCGTCGGATTGCGGCTGATGATGTCGGCCGCGAGTGCGAGCTTCTCCGCCGCTTGGAACTCGCCCTCGGCGTTGATGATCTTGGCCCGCCGCTCGCGCTCCGCCTCGGCCTGCCGCGCGATCGCCCGCTGCATGTTCTCGGGGATCTCGACGTCTTTGATCTCGACCGTGGTGACCTTCACGCCCCACGGTTCGGTCTGCTGGTCGATCACCTTCTGCAGGTCCTCGTTCAGCCGTTCCCGCTCGGCGAGCAGGGAGTCGAGCTCGGCCTTGCCCAAGATCGAGCGCAGCGTGGTCTGCGCGATCTGCAGCGTCGCGAGCAGGAAGTCCTCCACCTCGACGATCGCCCGGTCGGCGTCGATGACCCGGAAGTACGCGACGGCGGTGACCCTCGCGGGCACGTTGTCGCGGGTGATCACCTCCTGGACCGGGATCTTGAGCGTCACCGTGCGCAGGCTGACGCGCACCATCCGGTCGACCGCCGGGACCAGCAGGACCAGCCCGGGCCCCTTGGAGTCGAGGACCCGGCCCAGCCGGAAGACCACACCGCGCTCGTACTCGCGCAGGATCCGGACCGAGCTGCCGGGGAGAACCAACACCAGCAGGAGGACGATGACGAGAAGGGCGAATACGACGGTCACGGTGACCACTCCCACGGTTCGCGGCGGCGCACGGACAGCGTGAGGCCACGGATCCGCTCGACCACGACGGACTCGCCCTCCGACGGCTCCGGATCCTGCTCGTACCCGAACTCCACCTTGGCGCGCCAGAGCCCGCCCGCCGTCTCCACCTGACCGTGCGATCCGGTCCAGTTCCGGACGACGGCGTTCGTGCCGATCAGCGACTCGGGCCCACTGTGCACGGGCAGGCGCCTCGCGACCAGCGCCTTTCGGCCGGCCAGCGTCATCACGCCGAGCCCGACCACCGCGACACCCACCGTCACCGGGACCGCGATCACCGACCCGGCGCCATCGGCGGCGAACAGCATCCACACGCCCGCGGCGGACAGGAGCGCGCCCGCGGCTCCGAGGATCCCCGCGGTCGGGGTATGGGCCTCGACCACGATCAGCAGGATGCCCACCGCCAGCGCGAACAGGCCCAACGCGATCATTTCCACTCCCGCGATCAACGTTCGAAGGGGGCCCGGTCGCTCGCATAGCCACTTAGCGGCCGAACCCTCGACTCCACGGTAATCCGGTACACGCGCCGCGGCCACCGGCTGTGTGACCCGCCCAGCGACCCCCGCGTTGACCTGCTGACCTGCGGTCGGGATTGTTACGTCCTCGTAAATGTGTTCTGGATCACGTACCATGATTCAACTGCCTTTGAACTTTCGGCAGTGGTAGTTAGGCGCAATGCCGGGAGCTCACATGACTGCGAACACATCGCCGTCGGGGCGGTCCGTCCGCCGGGCACGATCGACGCGATCCCCACGGATCGCGGTCGCCGCGGAGCCGCGGTTCATCGCCGGTGCCAGCCTCCGGTCCAGGATCCTGGCCGAGTCCATCCGATTCACCGTCAAGCCCGCGCTCGAGGTGTGGGCCCGCTGGCCGAGTCCCCTGTGGCCCGCGGGCGCATTGGACCTCGCGGCCAGGATCGTTCCGCCGGGCCGGGGAGTGGGCCGACGCCGGATCCGCCTCGAGCACTGTGGCGCCGAATGGCTCCAGGCCCGCGACGCGATGCGCGACGCGGTGGTGCTGTACCTGCATGGAGGCGGCTTCCTCACGTGTGGGTTGAACACCCACCGGAACCTGGTCTCACGGATCTCCGGCGCGGCAGGCGTGCCGGTGCTCGCTGTCGACTACAGGATGCTGCCCAAGCATCCGATCGACGCGGCCATCGCGGACGGCGTCGCAGGGTACCGGTGGTTGCTGGAGCAGGGATTCGAGGGCAAGCGGATCGTCATCGCGGGCGACTCCGCCGGCGGATACCTGACCTTCGCGACCGCCATCGCGATCGCCGAACTGGGCCTGCCCACCCCGGCCGGGCTCGTCGCGCTCTCGCCGCTCACTGATATCGATCCGTCGACCAAGCTGGCGCACCCGGCAGCCGACGGCTGCCCGTTGATCCCGCGCTCGGTCCTGCTCGCACTCGCGGACGTGGCGGCCGCGAGGGCGGGCGCGAACTCGCGAACCTCCCCGGTGAACGGGGTGCTGGCGGGGTTGCCGCCGGTGCTGATCCACGTCGGCTCGACCGAGATCCTCTACCCGGATGCGGAGCTGATGGCGCAGCGCCTGGGGGCGGCCGGGGTATCGGTGACCTTGGAGGTCTGGGATCGTCAGGTGCACGTCTTCCACGCGGCCGCCGGTCTGATCCCGGAGGCGGAGCGGGCGATCGCCAGGGTCGGCGAGTTCATCCGCACCTGCACACCCGCCGCCGAGGCCCCTGCCCTCACCGCCGTCTGAACGGTGCGCTCGCGCTGGCCGGCCCGCGGCGCCGTCCTGATCGCCGGGGCACTGCCGCTGGTCGCCTTCCCCGCACCGGGTCTCGATCTCCTGGCCTGGGTGGCGCTGGTACCGGTCCTGCTCCTGCTTGGCACTGCGGACACCCCGCGCGAGGCGGCGCTGCGCGGATGGCTCGCGGGTGTCGGGTTCCTGGCCGCGACGCAGTACTGGCTGGCGCCGAACCTGGTCTACTTCTTCCCCTTCGCGATCGGTCTGCTCGCGCTGCTGTGGACCGGGTGGGGGATCCTGGCGCGAGCGCTGCTGCGCGGCGCCGAGACACCGGCGCGGGCGGCCCTGGCCGTGGTCGGAGTGCCCGCCGGCTGGGTGCTGATCGAGACCGTGCGGTCCTGGCACTGGCTCGGCGGGCCGTGGTCGCTGTTCGGTTCGACGCAGTGGCGCAGGCCGAGCGTGCTGGCACTCGCGTCGGTCGGCGGGGTCTGGCTGGTGGGCTTCGCCGTGGTCGCGGCCAATGTCGGGCTCGCGATCCTTCTCGTCGGCCGCGGAACGGCGCGGCATGTCGGCGCGGCGGCCGCCCTCGTGGCGGTCGCCGCCGGTCCGCTCTGGTCCGCGACACGACCCGAGTTGCCCCATGCCCCGGCCGTGCCCGTGGCGCTCGTGCAACCGGGGATCGTGCACGACGACCTGCAGATCCGCCAGGAAGAGCTGACCCGCGGGCTGAGCCGCCCGGTGCATCTCGTGGTGTGGGGAGAGAGCAGTGTCGGCGAGGACCTCACCGCCCGGCCCGACGTGCTCGATCGGCTCACCGCGCTGTCGGGCTCCGTCGGGGCAGAGCTGCTGGTCAACGTCGATGCGCGGGTCGCAGGCAGCGGAGCCATCGCGAAGACGTCGACCCTGATCGGCCGGGACGGGATCGAGGCCGAGTACCGGAAGACCCGGCTGGTGCCGTTCGGCGAGTACGTGCCGTTCCGCGACCAGCTCGGGTGGCTCACCCGGGTCACCGCTGCGGCGGGCCAGAACCGTGAGGCCGGCGAGAAGTTGGTGGTGATGGACGTCGACGGTCTGGCGATCGGGCCGCTGATCTCGTTCGAGCAGACCTTCCCGGACCTGGCCCGCGCACAGGCGAGGAGCGGCGCCGCGCTCCTGGTCTACCAGTCGTCGACCGCGACCTTCCAGGGCAGCTGGGCGCCCGCACAGCTCGCGAGCTTCGGTGCGCTGCGGGCCGCAGAGACCGGACGCCCGGTGGCCGCGGCCGCGCTCACCGGCGTCTCCGCGGCCTTCGACGCCCGGGGCAACCGGCTCGCGTGGATGCCGGCCGCCGAGAGCGGCGTGCTGATCGTCGACGTGCCGATGGCGGGGGAGGACACCGTGTTCGACCGCTTCGGGAACTGGGTGCCCGCATCGTGCGCGCTCATCGTCGCGCTGCTGGCTGTCGGTGCTCTCGCTGGACGGAGATCGTCGCGTCAGCCGTCGAAGTAGGCCTCGCCGACGACGAACATCCCTCGCTGTGGGATCCAGAAGTCGCCCAGGTGTGCTTGTTCGGGCAGCGGCCCCGGTGGTCCGAGATCGACCCCGTCGATGGTCGCCCGGCTTTCGTCGATGGTCCACAGCATCCGGGGGTTCGCCCGGAATCGCTGGCCGTTGGCGGAGTTGCCGGTCAGCCGGACCTGGCCGACCCCGAGTGCGGGTCCGGCCACGCGCCCCATCAGCGAGAGGACGGCATCGCTTCGCCACAGCGCCGCGGGCATCAGCCGACCGAGGCCCGTCATCGCGGTCGTCGCCGCCGATTTTCCCAGCTCGAGTTCCCACACGAGCCTGTCGTCCACCGTGACCGTGAAGGCGGCCGGACCGGTCCACCTCACCGAGATGTCCGCGGTCCGCGCGTCCTCGGTGGCGGAGCCGAAGTATCGGGCGCAGCTGACCTCGGGCCGAACGCTGCTGTAGATCGTCCACTCGCCCGCGGGGTCCCGATGCCACACCGAGTCGTAGCCTGCGCCGACCGAACTGGCAGGGAAATGCCGCAGCGCAAGGCAGTGTCCGCTGGCGAACGGCGCCCCCATCACCCCGTAGCCCGCGAATCGTTCCCGGCCGTCATCCGGGGGCAATGCCGTGTTCTGTTCTGCGATCGATCGCGCGTCGTGAGTCATGGTCGATCCTCTCCACGAACCGCCTTGTCAGCGTACGCGCAGCGGTGTCCGCGCACGGCCGGCGACGAACGAAACCCGCGGTCGCGGCGGCCAGCGGAAAATGGCGTGGACCTATCCTGAATAATCAGTACAAACCCATTCCTCTGAAGGGACCCTCATGCCTGCCCGCACCGAGCTCGCCCGCGTGGATCTGCGCGGTCGAACACCCACCACGGCCGAACTCCGGGCCGCGCTGCCCCGAGGTGGAGTGGATGTGGACGCGGTGCTCCATCAGGTGCGCCCGATGGTCGAGGCGGTCCGCGACCGGGGCGCCGAGGCGGCACTCGAGTTCGGCGAGAAGTTCGACGGGGTCCGCCCCGACCGGGTCCGGGTGCCGCGCGCCGAGCTGACCAAGGCGCTGGCCGAGCTCGATCCGGCGGTGCGCGCCGCCCTCGAGGTCGCGATCGAGCGGACCCGGCTCGTGCACGCAGACCAGCGGCGCACCGACACCACGACGCAGGTGGTGCCCGGTGGCACGGTGACCGAGCGCTGGGTGCCGGTGGACCGGGTCGGGCTCTACGTGCCCGGCGGCAACGCGGTCTACCCGTCGTCCGTCGTGATGAACGTCGTCCCGGCGCAGGCCGCGGGCGTCGAGTCGCTCGTCGTGGCGTCTCCGCCGCAGGCCGCCTTCGGTGGCCTGCCGCACCCGACGATCCTCGCGGCGGCCGAGCTGCTCGGCGTCGACGAGGTGTGGGCGGTCGGCG
>Ga0105243_10001689_pt1 | contig 19021 bp, 12 predicted proteins | sample KBSM34metaG_FD_81525 | JGI IMG/M metagenome (GOLD analysis project Ga0105243, IMG submission 81525) | Miscanthus rhizosphere microbial communities from Kellogg Biological Station, Michigan, USA - KBS M3-4 metaG | ecosystem: Host-associated > Plants > Roots > Rhizosphere > Soil | place... | reverse complement strand
CGGCGGTCGTCCTCCCGCAGCTGACCTATGAAGAGGCGAGAGAGATGTCGTGCTTCGGCGCGAAGGTGCTGCACGCGGGCACCATCGGGCCAGCCATCGCCAGATCGATCCCGATCGTGATCAAGAACAGCTTCAATCCCGCAGCGCTCGGCACCCTCATCTCCCGGGAGCCGACCAACGGCTACCAGCTGGCCAAGGGCATCAGCTCGGTGGGCGACGTGACGCTTCTCACGCTGCGCGAATGCGGCCTGCACGGCGTCTGTGGCACCGCCGAACGGCTGTTCCGTGCATTGGCGTCACAGGGCGTGAGTGTCCTGATTTCTCAAGTCTCCTCCGCTCACACGATTTGTGTTGCGGTGCGCAACAGCGAAGCTGCCGCGGCCGCGCAGGCGGTCGGCGAGGAATTCCGGCTCGAGCTGCGCCACGGGTTGGCCGCGCTCGATCAGAAAGCCGATCAGGCGATCATTGCGGTGGTTGGCGAGGGGATGAAGGCTGATGCCGCCGGGAAAGTGTTCGGAGCGCTCGGGCGGCACAACATCCGCGTCAGAGCCATCGCACAAGGTCCCTCCGAGCGCAACATCTCCTGCGTCGTCGATGCCTCGCTGCGATCGCGCGCCCTCAACGTGATCCATCAGGGATTTTTCGAGCCGCGCAAATCGCTTCCACTCGTGGTTGTCGGCGTTGGCAAGATCGGTGGTGCCCTGCTGCGACAGCTCTGTGAGCGACAGCCGTTCCTGCTCGAGCAGGGATTCAACGTCAGCGTGATCGCGATTGCCGACAGCAAGCGATTCGTCATCCGGCGCGAGGGCATCAATCTCGACCGATGGCGCGAGGAGCTCGAGGCCTCCAACCGGCGCATGGATCCCGGCACCCTGACGCAGGAAATTGCCAGCCTGGCGCTCGCGAACGCGGCGCTCGTCGATTGCACCGCTGCCATCTCGATGGTTGACGCCTATCCCGAATTCATCAGGGCGAACCTGCACATCATCACGCCAAACAAGCTCGCGAACGTGCTCCCGTGGCGGCGCTACGCCGCCTTGCGGGACGTGCTGGCCGGCCTGCAGAAACAGTTTCTATGCGACACCAACGTCGGCGCAGGACTGCCCATCATGTCGACGCTCCGCGATCTGATCGCCAGCGGTGACGTGATCACGAGGGTCGAGGGAATTCTCTCGGGGACGCTTGGCTATCTGTTCAACAGCTACGATGGTACGGTTCCCTTCAGCGCGCTGGTTCGTGACGCTCATTGCCTGGGGTATACAGAGCCGGATCCTCGCGAGGATCTGAGTGGCCGCGACGTGGCCCGCAAGCTGCTGATCCTGGCGCGCCAGACCGGGTTGAAGATGGAGCTCGACCATGTCTCGGTCGACAGTCTCGTCCCTCCATGTCTGACCGAAGGCCCGTTCTCACCGCAGTTCTTCGCGGCCTACGCGGCGCACGACGCCGCGATGGGGCAGCGCCTGCAGAGCGCCCGGGCGCGGGGCGCCGTCCTGCGATACGTCGGGACCCTCGAGCGCGGGCGCGCGCGCGCGGAGATCAAGGAGTTTCCTCGCGATCATCCTTTCGCCACGACGAAAGCGAACGACAACATCGTCGCGTTCACGACCAGGCGGTACGCCGGCACGCCGCTGATTGTGCAGGGCCCGGGCGCCGGCACGGAGGTGACCGCGCTGGGCGTCTTTTCGGATATCTTCAAACTCCTGCAATCACAGCCACACTAGCTCGTGGATCCGCGACCGAGCGGTCGTTCGATGGTTCCCGAGAGGAGGACGGAATGCCGCCGACCACCGGAGAGCTCGTCAGGGCCGATCAGGAGCATCTGATTCACCCGCTGCACCATCCTGTCGACAACGAAAACACGGTCGTCTACGTCCGCGGGCGTGGCGTGACCGTGGTAGACAGCGACGGCCACGAGTACATCGACGGGCTGTCGGGTCTGTGGAACGTCAACGTGGGTCACGGCCGCCACGAGCTGGCGGACGCGGCCGCGGCGCAGATGAAAGAACTCGCCTACTTCTCCGGTTTCGTCGGTTCGTCGAATATCCCGTCGATCACGCTGGCGAACCGTCTCCTCGAACTGACCGACCACGCCATGCAGGCGGTGTTCCTGACGTCGGGCGGCGCTGAAGCGAACGAGTCGGCATTCAAGACCGCGCGCTTCTACTGGAAGGCGCGTGGCAGGGCGGACAAGGTGAAGATCATCGCCCGCGATCAGGCCTACCACGGCCTCACGCTGCAGACGATGAGCGCCACCGGGATGGGTCCCGGCTACTGGAAGATGTTCGAGCCGCGCGTGCCCGGGTTCATTCACGTCCAGACGTGCTATCCGTACCGATATCAGGGAGCCAGGCCCGGCGAGAGCGTCGGCCAGGCCGCCGCGAGGGAGCTGGAGGAGACGATTCTGCGGGAAGGGCCGGACACGGTGGCCGCCTTCGTCGGCGAGCCGATCCACGGCGCCGGTGGCGTCTTCTACCCGACCGACGACTACTGGCCGCGCGTGCGCGAGGTCTGCACGCGCCATGACGTCCTGCTGATCGATGACGAGATCATCACCGGGTTCTGCCGCACCGGCCGGTGGTTCGGCCTGTCGCACTGGAACGTGACGCCGGACATCCTGTCCTTCGCGAAAGGGGTCACGTCCGGTTACCTGCCGCTCGGCGGAATCACGGTGACCAGCGCGATCAAGGAGGCCATGGACACCGTCAGCCCGAACGACCGCTGGATGCACGCGTACACCAACTCAGGCCATCCGACCTGTTGTGCGGTCGCCCTGACGAACATCGACATCATGCAGCGGGAGCGGCTCTGGGAGAACGCGGCGAAGATGGGCGAGCGGCTCCAGGCCGGTCTCACGGCGGCGTTCGGCGATCAGCCGAACACCGGGGACATCCGCAGCGGGAAGGGGTTGCTCGCGGCGGTGGAGTTCGTCGAGGATCGGGCGACCAAGAAGAACTTCGCGAGCGACCTGAAGTTCGCCGCGACCCTCAAGGCGGAGATGATGAAGCGCGGCGTGATCACGCGGACGCGGCCCTCGGTCGGCCCCCATCCCGCACCGGGCGACCTCCTGTTCTTTGCGCCCCCGCTGGTCGCCACCGAGGCGGACGTCGACCGATTGGTCAGTGTGGCGCGCGAGGCCGCCGACGCGGTGCTTGCTCGCACGTAGTGTCCTCGTGGCCATCGAGTTTCGGCCGACCGATCCGTCCGATGCCGGAGCGCTCTCAGACTTTCTGGGAAAGACGCTTCAGCTGCGCGCGACCGCTTCGGTGCTGGCCGAGCCGCACATCGGATGGAAGTACTGGTCGTCTCGCCCGGACTGGGCCGGTTCGCGCAGTTTCACCGCGCGGCGTGACGGCGCCATCGTGGCCCACGCCGCGGCCTGGCCGGTGCGCGTGTGCGTTCCCGGCCGCGCGGTCCCGGCGGCGCACCTGATCGACTGGGCGGCGGATCCGAAATATCCCGGCGCCGGCATGTGGCTCCTGCGGCAGATCGGGGCCAAGGTACCGCTGATGATCGCCACCGGCGGCAGCGCGATCACACGGCGCGTCCTTCCGGTCATCGGATTCCGTCAACACGCCGAGCTGTGCTGGTTTGCCCGACCGGTGCGCCCGCTGGGACAGGCGTTCACGACTACCGACAGAAACTGGAGACTCCCGGCTCGATTGGCGCGCAATGTTTTCTGGCGCCTGTCGCCGCCGCTGTCGCTTCCGTGCGGATGGTCGGCGCCGGTACTGGCTCCCGAAGACGTTCCGCCCGGGTTGTGGCCCCGGCCTTCACCTGCGACGGCCGTCACCGCGCGGGACGCAGGCGTCTACCGGTATCTCGTGGATTCTCCCTCGGCCCGGCACGCGCTGTTCGGCCTCGAGAAGCGCGGCGAGCTGGTCGGGTACTTCTGTCTCACGTTCGCCCCGCACGTGGCCCGCATCGCCGATCTCTGGTTGCCATCCACGAACGTCGAGGACTGGTGCGGCGGTTTTCGGACGGCGGCGGTGCTGGCGGCTCGTGAAAAGGGTGTCTACGAAGTATCGGCGTGGGCCTCGACCGCACTCGGCAAAGTCGCGCTCTTGCGCGCCGGCTTTCGGCTGCGCGAGCGCTCAGCGCTCAGCGTGTTCGGCGAAGCGACGTTCCTGGAGGGACGGAACCTGCACGTGCAGATGCTCGACAGTGATGCCGGGTTTCTCTCCGGAGAGGCGGCGTCCTACCTGACCTGAATTGCGACGCCGGTGGCTGCTCCGGAGCCGCCTAGCTCGCGTGCAGCTTTCTGCGTTTTCTCCGCGGCGATATATCCCAGCCAATTGCGATAAAGGCTCTCCGCCGTCGAACGCCAGGTGTTCGACACCCTTCCGGCGGCCATCGCGGTCGGGAACTCATTGAGCAGTTCCTCGCGCCGGTCGCGCAAGGCTCGCTCCCGCAGGCCTGTCAACGCCGCGACCGTCTCGTCGTCGAAGTAACCGTGCGGCATCGGCGGGTAGGTGTCGCGCTCCCGGCGCAGGAAGCGCCCGACATCCCGGCGATATTCGAGCAGCAGTGTGACGGCGTCATATTCCGGATGGCCCTGGAAGAACACGAACAAGCTCTTTCGCTGTTTCACGAAGGCGTCCACCCCGGCATCCTCCGATCGCGTCAGCACCCGGTAGCCGCACGCCAGCAGCGCTTCCTCCGGTATCTCGTTCCATCGCGATTGCGGCATCTGCAGACGGAGCGGCGCGGCGGCAGTCAACGGATGATCCGAGACGCGCACGCATTCGTAGACGCCGAAGCGCTTGTCGCCGAGTGGCCGGCGAGCGATGCCATCGATGTGCAGAATGCCGGCGTGTGCGGCCAGGCACGAGAGGATCGTCGAGCAGGTGTGGCGCTCGGCCCACTCCAGCACTCGCGTCAGGCTGTTCCAGTAGGGCTCGTCCTCGAGGTCTGCCGCCCGGGGCTCGGCGCCCGTGACGATGAGGCCGTCGAGATGACTGGTCCACAGGTCGCCGATGTCGGAGTAGCCGGACACCTGCTGCCGGCCGAAGTCGGTCCGCGGAATCTCCGGCAGAGTATAGAGGCTCAGGCGTACGGCCAGGTCGCCTTGCGCCGCCCCGAGCAACCCTCGAAACTGACGCACGGTTGCGTCGAGCGCCGCGTCCGGCATGTTGTTGACGAGCCCGATGTCGATGCACGTCGGCTTCGATTCGAGCCTTCGGGTCGTCGCCGTCCGTCGGAAACGCTGCGCTTCCCGCAGCGTCCCGGCAAGTTCGGTTTGCTGGTGTGGGGCGATCATGCAACCGCCCCCTGGTGAACCGAATCCATCGCGTCGAGCGCCTGATCGAGGTCGTCGATGATGTCGTCGATGTGCTCGATGCCGACGCTGAGCCGGATCGTTTCCGGTGTCACACCGGCCTTGCGCTGTTCGTCGGGGGACATCTGCCGGTGCGTGGTCGACGCGGGATGGCAGGCGAGTGACTTGGCGTCGCCCAGGTTGACGAGCCGCTTGATCATCGTGAGCGCGTCGTAGAACCTCTTGCCCGCCTCGAATCCTCCCGTGACGCCGAAGGTCATCAGCGAACAGGCCCGGCCGCAGAGATACTTCCGCGCCAGTGCGTAGCAGGCGTTGTCCGCGAATCCGGCGTAGTTGACCCACTCCACTCGTGGATCCTCGCGGAGAAATTCCGCGACCCGCCTGCCATTCTCGACGTGGCGATCGACGCGCAGCGCGACGGTCTCGATGCCTTGCAGCAGCAGGAACGCACTGAGCGGCGACAGCACCGCTCCGGTCGTCCGTTGATAGACGCTGCGGCAGCGTCCGATGTACGCCGCCTCCTTGTAATGGTCGGTGTAGACCATGTCGTGGTACGACGGGTCCGGCTCGCTGAACATCGGGAAGCGCTGGGCGTGCTTTTTCCAGGGAAACCTGCCGCTGTCGACGATCGCGCCGCCGAGCGTCGTGCCGTGCCCGCCCATGAACTTCGTCAGTGAATGCACCACGACGTCGGCGCCGTAGTCGATCGGACGCAGCAGAATCGGCGTGGCGACCGTGTTGTCGACAATCAACGGCACGCCGTGTCGATGCGCCACGCGAGCCAGCGCTTCGATGTCGCAGACGTTGCCCGCGGGATTGCCGACGCTTTCGCAAAAGACCGCCCGCGTCCGATCGTCAATCAGCTTCTCGATCGCCTCGGGTCTCTGCGACGCGGCGAAGCGCACGGTGACGCCCTGAGTCGGCAGCAGATGCGCGAACAGTGTATGGGTGGTTCCGTAGAGTTGGGGAACCGAGACGAGATTGGTGCCCAGCCCGGTGAGGTTGAGCGTCGCGTAGTGGACCGCCGCCTGCCCTGAGCTCACGCACAACGCCTCGAGTCCGCCCTCGAGGGCGGCAACGCGCCGCTCCAGAACAGCCGTCGTCGGGTTGCTGATGCGGGTATAGCGATACCCCTCAGCCTCGAGATTGAACAGGGCCGCCCCGTGGTCGGCGCTGTCGAACGCGTAGGCGACGGTCTGGTAGATCGGCACGGCAACCGCCTTGGTTGTCGGATCGACCTCGTAGCCGCCATGAATGGCGATCGTCTCGCTTTTCACGCTTGCACCTCGTATTCAACGCAAAGGGAGCCGGCTCATCTCGCCCACCACCCACTCGATGTCCGGCGGTTTGGTCCGGACACTTGTCACGCACGCGCGCACGACCGGCGCGCCGTCGCCCAGGCGAACTTCAGACATCCACGCGATCTGCCGCTCGTACAGAGCGGCGATGAATTTGCAGGCGACGAGGCCATCGCGGGTGAAGCAGACGAGCGGCAGCGGCGTGCGGTTGACGACACGCCATCCCGATCGCTGGAGCGACTCCCGCAGCACGTCGCCCATGCGAGCCTGGTGCTCGATCATCGCGACGTACTCCGATTCACCGTGCCGCGCGAGCGCCAGAAACAGCTTCAGGCCGATGAACCGGCGCGACCACTGCACCGAGGTCGTGTACGGATCGACGACCGGCCCGTCCGTGTGTCCCGGCATGTACGAGGTCTTCGCGCGGAACGCCTCGCCGACCACGTCAGGATGCCGGCAGAAGAACATCCCCGCGCCCATCGGGACCGAGAACCATTTGTGCGCGTCGCACGTGATCGAGTCGGCCCGGTCGATGCCGGCGAGATGGCCGCGGAGCGCCGGGGAGAGGATGGCCGCGCCGCCCCATGCCGCGTCGACGTGAAACCACAGGTCCTCCGAATGGCAGAACCGCGCCAGATCCGGCAGGGGATCGATCGCGCCCGCGGCCGTGGTCCCGGCCGTGCCGACCACCATCACCGGCGCGAACCCGGCTCGGCGATCCTCGTCGACCTGTCGTGCGAGATCCCAGAGATGCATCTTCAGATCGCAGTCGGTCGCGACCATGCGCAGGGCCCGGCGGCCGATGCCGGTCAGGTGCGCAATCTTGCTGAACGAGTCATGAGCGGCGCGCGTCAGGTAGATCGTCGGCGACGCCGACAGGCTCCGTAGCCCGCCTTCGCCGTACTGCGGAAAGGCGCGCGTCAACGCGACGATCACCGCCGAGAGGTTGGCCTCGGATCCGCCGCTCGTGAAGCTCGCCATCGTCGTGGCGGGCAGTCCGAACTTGCCCGCCAGCCACGACAGGGTGTGACGTTCGATCTCGTTCGCCGCCGGCGAGGTGCGCCAGGTCGCCAGCTGGGGGTTGTACATGGCGACCAGCGTGTCCGCGACGACCGATGCGAGGGTTACGCTCGGGTTGAAGAGGCCAAAGTAACGTGGGTGGGTGACCTGCACCTGCCAGTTCCGCATCATCCACTCGACATCGGCGGTGACATCGTCGAGTGCCATCGGCTTCGTGAAGTCGTAGCGCGAGCCGAGATACGCCCGAATCTCGTGCGGCGCCACCGTCGGGACGATCGGCCCGCTCGCGATCTCCGATTCGAGTGTCGCGACGATGCTCCGGAGTTGATCGAATCCCATGTGCGAACTGCTCGCTTGCACGAAATGACTAGAACCAGCTCGCTGTCACCGACCTCGCCGACCTCATGGTCACCGTGCAGGTCATCCCCGAAACCGAATCGCACCCGCTCCACCCGGTGAAGATGAGGCCACCTGTCGCCCTCAGGGTCACCACCGTGTCGATGGCGTAAGCCTCGGAGCAATCCGTTCCGCAGTCGACGCCCGACGGACTGGAGCTCACGCTGCCGCCGAGGAGCCCGGCCGTGCTGACCGTCAGGATGAAGCGCTGTGGGTCAAATGTCGCGGTGACCGTCCTTGCCGCGCTCATGGTCACCGTGCACGTCGCGCCGGAAACGCTGTCGCAGCCGATCCAGCCGAAGAAGGTGGAGCCGCTGGCCGGGGTCGCCGTCAGCGTCACGTTGGTGCCGGCGTCGTAGGTTTCAGAACAATCCGCACCGCAGCTGATCCCTGCCGGACTCGAGCTCACGCTGCCCGCGCCGTTGCCCGCACGTGTGACCGAAAGAATGATCTGTTCACGCACCGTCAGCGTCGTGCTCGCACGTGCGCCGGAGGCATCGGTGGCCGTGATCGTCGTGGTTCCCGGAGCTGCGCCGGTTGCGCGTCCGGTGGCATCAATGGTGGCGACCGCCGTGTTGCTGCTGGTCCACGTGACGCCGGTGGCCGTCATCGTGGCCGGTGTGGAGGATCCGGTCGTAGTGCCGTTCCCGAACTGGCCCCACTCGTTCACGCCCCAGCACTTCACCATGCCGTCTCCGAGGAGGGCACAGCTGTGATGCCACCATCCGGCATTGACGGCGGTGGCGCCGGTGATTCCAACGGCCCGCACCGGAGCGGCCGAACTCGTCGTGGTCCCGTCGCCGAGCTGCCCGAACTCGTTCTGCCCCCAGCACCGCACGGTGCCGTCCTGAAGGGCGGCGCACGCGTGTCGCCATCCGGCGCTGACGGCGCCGGCGCCGGTGATTCCCACCACCTGCACCGGCGTGGGCGACGACATGGTCGTCCCGTCGCCAAGCTGCCCGAACTCGTTCTCGCCCCAGCACTGCACCGTGCCGTTGGTCAGCACCGCGCAGGTGTGAACGCCGCCGCCGCTGACGGCGGTGGCGCCGGTGATGCCTGCCACCGGCACGGGACTGAACGCAGTCGTGCGCGTCCCGTCGCCGAGCTGCCCCTGATCGTTTTGTCCCCAGCACCGCAGCGTGCGGTCCGTCAGCACGGCGCACGTGTGAAAGGCGCCTGTGGCGATCGCAGTGGCGCCGTCGAGGCCGGCCACGGTCACAGGCACCGAGGAGGCCGTCGTGGACGGATTGCCGAGCTGTCCATCGACGTTATCTCCCCAGCACTGCACGGTGCCGCCGGCTATCAGCGCACAGGCGTGGTTATATCCGGCCGCGAGGGAAACGGCATTCGTGAGGCCGCGCACCGCGACGGGAACGAGGGACATCTGATCGAATGTCCCGTCGCCGCGCTGCCCCTTTTCCCCTAGTGCCCAGCACCTCGCCGTTCCATCGGCCAGGAGCGCGCACGCGAACTCGTCGCCGGCGGAGACGCGCGTCGCCGTGGTGAGGCCGCTGACCGGAACGAGCACCGAGGAATTCGTCATGGTGCCGTCGCCGAGCTGTCCGAACTGGTTCCGTCCCACGCATCGCGCCGTTCCGTCGGGAAGGCGCACGCAGGTGTACTCGCCGCCGGCTGAAACGCCCGTCGGTGCGATCGCGCCGCTCGCCGTGAATTGCTGCGTCTGGCCGACGGAAATCGTCGCAGCTGCCGGGGTGATGCTCATCGCGGGGGCCTGAGCAGCCTGCCGAACTGCCAGGGCGAGCCATAGGACCCACAGTCCCCAGACGAACAGGGTCGGTGGTCTGTGAAGGCGTTTCATCTCAGCTCTCCTCGGGAAGGACGTCCTCATGGCGACATCGTGACTGGAATCGAGGAGCTGGTCCTGGTGCCGTTGCCGAACTGGCCCCAGTCGTTCGCGCCCCAGCAGCGCACCGTGCCGCCGCCAAGGAGCGCGCAGCTGTGGTGCCACCACCCGGCACTGAGACCGACGGCGCCAGTGATTCCGCTGACCTGCACCGGCGTGGTCCTGTTCGTGGTGCTCCCGTTCCCGAGCTGCCCGAACTGGCCCTGCCCCCAGCACTGGACCGTCCCGTTTCCCAGCAGGGCGCAGGAGTGTCGCCATCCGAGGCTGACGTCGACGGCGCCGGTAATTCCAACCACCTGCACCGGAGTGGTCGACGTCGCGGTCGTCCCGTTGCCGAGCTGCCCGAACTCGTTCTCCCCCCAACACCGCACGGTGCCGTCCGTCAGCACTGCGCACGTGTGAACGCCCCCGCCGCTCACGGCGGCAGCACTGGTGATGCCGCTCACCGGCTGAGGAGTGGACGAACTCGTGAGGGTCCCGTTGCCGATCTGCCCTTGGCCGTTCCGTCCCCAGCACCGCACCGTGCCGCTCCCGAGCAGCGCACAGGTGTGATAGGCGCCGGTCGTGAAGGCGGTGGCGCCGGTGATGCCGCTCACGGTCACCGGCTGGGGAGTCCCGGGATTGGCGGTGGTCCCGTTCCCGAGCTGGCCTTCGCGATTCTCGCCCCAGCAGCGCATCGTGGCGTTTGAGAGGAGCGCACAGGTGTGTCCATACCCGGCCGCGAGGCCGACGGCGCCGGTGAGGCCGTTCACCGTGACGGGAACGAGCGCGGACTGTCCGAAGCTCCCGTCGCCCCGCTGCCCGGACTCGCCCAGCCCCCAGCACCTTGCGGTGCCGTCCGCAAGCAGCGCGCACGCGAACTCGTCGCCGGCGGTGACACGTGTCGCGGTGGTGAGGCCGCTGACCGGGACGAGAAGCGTGGAATCAGTCCGTCCGCCGTCGCCGTGTTGTCCGAACTGGTTCCGTCCCGTGCACTTCGCCGTCCCGTCGGAAAGGAGCGCGCACGTGTATTCGCCGCCGGCTGACACGGCGGTCCGTGTGACGGTGCCACTCCCTTGGTTGAAGGAAGCGGTGGCCGTCCTCGCCGCATTCATGGTCACCGTGCACGTCGTGCCAGACACCGTGTTGCAGCCGCTCCAGCCGGCAAACGTGGCCCCGCCTGCCGTAGTCGCCGTCAAGGTCACATTGGTGCCGCTGTTGTACGGCTCGGAACAATCGGCGCCGCAGCTGATCCCCGGCGGACTCGAGCTCACGCTGCCATTGCTGCTGCCGGTGCCCGTCTTGCTGACCGTGAGGACGAATGGCGATGGGGGCGGGTCAAAGGTGGCGGTGACCGTCCTCGCCGCATTCATGATCACCGTACACGTCGTGCCGGAAACCACGTTGCATCCGCTCCAGCCGGCGAGGGTGGATCCGCCGGTGGCACTCGCCGTCAGGGTCACGCTGGTGCCGCTGTTGTAGGACTCGGAGCAATCGGTGCCGCAGCTGATTCCCGGCGGATTCGAGCTCACGCTGCCCGTGCCCGCGCCTCCGCGAACGACTGACAGGGTGAACTGGCCGGTCTGGCCATTCACCGTGAGCGTCGTGCTGGCGTTTGCTCCGGAGGTATCGGTGGCAGTGATCGTCGTGGTTCCGGGATTCACGCCGGTTGCCCGCCCGGTCGCATCAATGGTGGCGACCGATGTGTTGCTGCTCGCCCAGGTGACACCGGGGCCGGTCATCGCGACCGGAGTGGGGGAGCTCGTCGTGGTGCCGTTCCCGAACTGGCCCCAGTTGTTGTCCCCCCAGCACCGCACCGTGCCATTCCCAAGGAGCGCGCAGCTGTGGTGAAACCACCCGGCAGTGACGGCCACGGCGCCGCTGATTCCTGAGACGCGCACCGGCGTGCTCGAATTGCTCGCGGTCCCGTTCCCCAGTTGCCAGAACTGGTTCTGCCCCCAGCACGAGATCGTGCCGTCGCCAAGGAGCGCGCAGGTGTGTCGCCACCCGGCGCTGACGTCGACGGCGCCGGCCATTCCAGTCACCTGCACCGGAGTGGTTGAAGTGATGGTGGTCCCGTTGCCGAGTTGCCCGAACTGGTTGTCCCCCCAGCACCACACCGTGCCGTCGCCGAGCACCGCGCACGTGTGGGCGCCCCCGCCGCTGACGGCGGCGACACCGGTGATGCCGCCCACCGGCACCGGCGTGGAGGAACGCGTCAAGGTCCCGTTGCCGAGTTGTCCCTGGCTGTTCCGTCCCCAGCACCGCAGCGTGCCGTTCCCGAGCAGCGCGCAGGTGTGATACGCCCCGGTCGTGATGGCGCTGGCGCCGGCGATACCGCTCACGGCCACTGGCTGGGCGGTACCGGGATTGGCGGTGGTCCCGTTCCCGAGCTGCCCTTCGATGTTTTCGCCCCAGCACCGCATCGTGGCGTTTGAGAGGAGCGCGCACGTGTGACCATATCCGGCCGCGAGCGCGACGGCGCCAGTGAGGCCGTTCACCGATACGGGAGCGAATGCGAAGGTTCCGAAGCTCCCGTCGCCCCGCTGTCCGGACTCGCCCAACCCCCAACACTTGACCGTGCCGTTCGCGAGCAGCGCGCAGGCGAACTCGTCGCCCGCCGCGACACGCGTCGCGGTGGTGAGGCCGCTGACGGGGCCGACCGAGGAGTCGGTCCAGCTTCCTCCGCCGAGCTGTCCGAACTGGTTCCGCCCCACGCACCGCGCCGTCCCGTCGGGAAGGCGCACACAGGTGAATTCGCCACCGGCTGAAACGGCGGTCGGTGTGCTGGTGCCATCGGCCGTGAACTGCTGCGTCTGCCCGACGGAAATGGTGGGATTCGCCGGCGTCACGCTCATGGACTGCGCGGCCTGCCGGCCTGCCAGACTGAGCCACAGGACACAGAGTGCCGCGACAAAGAGCGTCGACGTTCGATGGATGCGTGCCACTAGAGGCTCCCCTGGACCTGGCCGCGTTGGATGCGGTCATAGAGGCATTTGTCGAGGCGAACGAAGGACTCGCGTTCGCGATCGTTGAAGTAGAGAGCGTCCTCGATGGCGTCAGGGTCGTAGCCGTCGCGAATCGACGCCTGTTTTGTGTGCTTGAAGGTGGCGGTGATCTCCAACTGGTCGCGGACGCGAAGGAAGACGGGCCGCGCGTAAGATGGCAAGCGGTCGATCAAGTGCGTCCGGAAGGCTGCGAGATCAAGCGCGCCATCGGTCACGATCGTCGCCATGCCGGCCCGTCCGTCGGTGCCCGGCACTGCCACGCCGTAGACGTTGGCCTCCCTGATTCCGGGAAACGCGCAGATCGCCTCCGACACTTCGACAGTCGCGACGTTCTCACCCTTCCAACGGAAGGTGTCGCCAATCCGATCGACGAAGTAGAAATAGCCCCGCTCGTCCCTGCGCATCAGATCGCCTGTCCGGAACCACGCGTCCTCCGGCTCGAACACATGGCGCAGGATCTTGCGTTCTGACGCGTCCAGATTCGTGTAGCCCTCGAATCGGCTGCCGACGTTCGACCGATCCTTCAAGAGCTGGCCGATGGCTTCGCCGGTTTCATTCGGGCCGCAGCGAACGCAGAACCCATGCGCGTCGCGGACGGGCGCGTTCGCCACCGCGTCGTATTTCACCAGGCTCGCCGGGAACCGGTGCGCCAGGAACAGCGGGATACGTCCGATCGCGCCGGGCCGGCCCTCCACGTTGACCAGCGAGACGTTGCCCTCGGTCGCGGCGTAGAACTCGAGGATGCGCGGAATGCGAAACCGTTCCTTGAAGTCGTTCCAGACGTCAGGCCTCAGTCCGTTGCCGCAACACATCCTGATCCGGTGATCCCGCTCATGTGCCTGCGGCGGGGTGTGCAGCAGGTACCGGCACAGTTCGCCGATGTACTGAAACAGGCTGCAGTCCCAGCGGACGATGTCCGGCCAGAACATGCCGGCAGAAAATGTCTGGCGGATCACCACTGAGCCGCCGCCCACCAGAACCGCACCGGTCGCGAGCACGCCGCCGGCGCTGTGATACATCGGGAGGCAGTTGTACAGCCGGTCGCTCGAACCCACGCCCATCAACCCGGCAAACCAGTGGCTCCATTGCATCACGCGCGCATGGCTCACGATGGCCGCCTTGGGCAGCCCGGTTGTGCCGGAGGTGTAAATGTAGAGCGCACGATCGTCGATGGTCGTGGGCCGGCGCTCGCCCTGGTCCAGCGGGTCGCCGCGATATCGTTCGATGGCGTCGTCGATGCCTGGAAACCGATCGTGGCCTCCGTGCACCCAGATGTCCGGCGCACCCGCGAGGTCCTGGCGCACAGCGGTCAATCGGTCGACGAGCTCTGCGGCCACAATCAGATGCCTGGGTGCCGCCGTGTTGATGCAATGCGCGAGCGCAGGGCCGGCGAGGTTCGTGTTGAGCAGCGCGACGACGCCGCCGACGCGGGTGATGCCGAGCCAGATCGCCATGTACTCAGGGCGGTTCGGCATCAAGAGGCAGACGACGTCGCCTGCGGCGAGTCCCTGGTCGATCGCCCATCGGGAGTACCTGTTCGATCGTTCCGCGAGCGCACGAAACGTCAGGCACTCGCCATCCGAGAGAAGCGCCGGCGCGTCGCCGCGCTCGTCAGCGAGCTCCTCGATGACCGTCGGAAAGATGCGCTCGGGACGCCGGGCAATCGGCGCGGTCAGCTCGAGCGCGCGCGACCACATCCTGGCGGACGACGGTTGGCCCTGGACATGTCGCACGGCCATCTCGGCCTGGTTCATGGTCACCATCATTCACGCCGTACTGCCCGCATCCACGGTGAGCACGGTCCCTGTAATGCTCCGCGCCTTCGTGCCGAGGAGAAACTCGACCGCGTCGGCGACGTCGGCCACCTCGGGACACCGGCGCAGTGCGCTGCGGCGTGCAACCTGCGCGCGGCGCTCGCCGGCCAGTCCCTCGGTCATCGCCGTGTCAAGGAATCCGGGTGCGACCGCGTTCACGTTGACGCCGAGGCGGCCGACCTCGCGCGCCAGCGATCGCGTGAAGCCAATCAGCGAGGCTTTCGTCGCGCTGTAGACCGACAGGCCGCTGTATCCGGTGAAGCCGACAATCGACGCGACGTTGACGACGCGGCCGCCGCCGTCGGCCAGCATGTGGCGGACGACATACTTGGTCAGCACGATCGGCGACAGCGTATTCGTGCGAATCAGGCGCTCGATGGTCGAGTTGGGCATCATCGCCAGCGCGCCGTCCGACCCGAGCGCGGCGTTGTTGACGAGCCCATAGATCGGCCCGAAATCCTTCCGCAGCTTCCTGACGACGTTCGGGATCTCCTCGACGTCTCCGAGATCGAACGGCAGGAAATGCAGCGCGCCGGGATGCGCATGCCCGGCGTGCTCGATCGTCGAGGCGAGCTCATCGTTCATGTGCCGCGCGACCGCGATGGCGCAGTAGCCCTCGCAGACGAGCCGCTGGACGATCCCCAGGCCGAGGCCGCGGCTTCCCCCCGTCACAATCACCTTACGCATGACGGGCCAGCTTGCCGGCGGCGGCAAGATCGAGCGCTGGAACGAACCGGATCGTCGCCGGAACCTTGTGGGGCGTGAGGGTCTCGCGGCAGATCCGCTGGATGTCGCGCTCGACGTCGAGGAGCGGGCCGCCGGGCTGGTTCGCCAGGACGACGTCCGCGGCGACCAGCGAACCGGTAATCGCGCTTCTCATCGCCCGCACCCTTGACATGCGGACCGCCTCGTGCCGGTTGATCGCCGCCTCGACTTCCTCCGGGTAGACTTTCAGTCCTCCCACGTTGATGATGCCGCTCCGTCGACCGAGGAAGTAGTACCGGTCGCCGCGGCGTTCCACCATGTCGCCGGTGTCGATGAAGCCTTCATCATCGGTGAGCGAGGACTGTTCCTCGCCGAGGTAGCGGACCGCAGTCCGCGCGGAGCGGATCCGCAGCGAACCATCGGCGATCTTGATCTGCACGTCGCCTGGCGCGCCGACCAGGCTCGCGGGAAACCCCGCCAGACCATCGTCGACCTCGAACCCCACACCGGTTTCGGTCGAGGCGAAGGCGTGGCCGACGCTGGCCTGGGGGTAGAACGAACCGAGCGCGTTCAAGATCCCCTGATCGGCGATTTCTCCAGACAAGCGGATGTAGCGGGGCGCGATCGCCCGAGCCGCCGGGCTCATCAGCACGCGACGCCAATGCGACGGCGTCCCCGACACGTGTGTCACCCGATGCGCGGCAAGCCGCACAAGGTAGTCGCTGATCGACTCGCCGGCGCCGGACATCACGAAGGATCCGCGGCCGAGGAGTGCCCTCAAGAAGATCTGGAGGCCCCCATATCGCCGCATGTCGTAGAACGTGCCCCACACGACGTCGGCCTCCTGTCCCACGGCGCCGCCGATCGGCGCCGTCAGGCTGGCGACGCTGTGAACGAGCAGCTTCGGCGCGCCGGTGGTGCCGGAGGTCAGGAGTACCCATTCGGTTCTGCGGTCCGAAGTCTGAGGTGTGAAGTCCGACGTCTGACGTCTGGCTTCAGACTTCGGACTTCTGACTTCGTAGTCCGATACGATCACCTCCGCGCGGGCGTTGGCGACGACTGCATGAAGATGCTCGGGCGCCAGGTCAGGGGTGCAGAGGGTCACGCGGCGGGCAGTGCCGTCCAGGTCGATGAGTGCCAACGCCGCGGCGAATTGATCCCGGGTGGCGACGACGACCGATCGTCCGGCGACCTCGGTCACGCTGCCGTCGAGGCTCCTGCCGCTGAGAAGGTCGCCGACACAGACGCTGGCTCCGGCACTCCACAGGAACCGCCGTGGGCCTCCCGGCGGGTTACGAAGCGTGTCTCGAATCGACGTCAGCGCATGCGGCGGCGTGTTCATAAAACCTGATGAAGTCACCGAGTGTCACCGGATAGGCCGTGTCGTCGGATTGTGTGAACGGGTCGAATCCCAATGCCTCTTCGAGGCGAGCGACGAGGATGGCGATGGCGAGCGAGTCGAGCCCCGAATCGAGCAGCACCAGGTCGTCGGTCAGAGGAGGCAGACTCGTGCTGCTGTGGTCGGCAATCTGCTGAATCTGCGAAATCACGGTGGCCTTCACTGACATGGTGTCCTCGCCTTGTCCTCGAGCTCGCCGGACTAGTTGTTGACCACGATGTTCCGAATCAGCGCCTGCAGCAGCTCGACGCCTTCGAACATGTCCTTCTCTGGCAGTGGTGGTGTGAGCGCCATCTCCGCTTCCAGCGCGCGGAAGAGCTCCTGGGTGTGGGTGACGTCACAGACGCCATGCACGTCCGTGTATTCCATCTCGGCCGACCCCTGCCGCTCGGCGAGCTCGGCAAGATAGGGCATGAAGCGCTGGATGAAGCCTTCGAAGAAGGCCATGGTCACCACGATCGGTACGGCCGACAACCGCCCGATGAAGTAGCGAACGTTCATCAGGTTGCGATGGACGGCGAGCGCGTCCGCATCGGTCGGCACGGCCTGGGCGGCGATGGCGAACCGGCGCATCATCCCCGGATGACAATCGCGCACCTCTTCGCGCAGGTTGTCCATGATCTTGGTGCGCGCCTCGTCCGAGCCGACCGAGATGTAGGCGCCGGTCATCCAGTAGATGAAATTGCCCTCGAGCACCGCCGTATAGCGGGCGATGATTCCACGGCGCTGCTCGGTGGACAGCTGCCCGGGATTGGGGAGTGAACCGAGAAGATCTTCGATCGCCCGGTCGACCTGCGCCTGGATTGACGCGGTCATTGGTTCGTTCGACATCAACACATCGACGGCTGCGGTGGTCATGCTTGCTCCTTCAGCGGCCGCCCGCTGCCCGTCCGGAACGCTCGCGAACAGGGGCGACATCCGAAGGCGACTATAGGGGCCTGGCGGCGCGCCTGAAATCACCCGAACGTGACCACTGCCCGTAGCACGTCAGACCGTGCACCACCGGGTGATGCCATAAATGGATTTGTTGGTATCAACATTGCTGAGATAGCAACAAAACGCCTCAACGCGGCGATGCCGTATCGGAAGAATTCGTCATCGCCGGCTGAGGTGTATGGACGGGTGACGGCGCGGTTACAGCCGGCGGGTTCCGGTTCGTCTCACCATGCCCGAACTGCAACGTGGCTCGACGAGCACCAGCATCATCGATGTGCTCGACCACATCCTCGACAAAGGGATTGTGATCGAGGCCTGGCTGCGTCTCTCAGTGGCCGGCATCGACCTGCTCACGGTCGAAGCGCGGGTCGTCGTCGCATCGATTGAGACCTACTTGAGCCGCGGGGAGGCGATCCAGATGGTTCCCTCTCTGGGGCCCCTCACTCGACCAACAGCCTGGCAACATTCGCCAACGCGTCCACGGGTCGAGCGTCGCCCTCCTGCCGCACCTCGCAGACCTCGGAACATAACGAAGCGCTGAGGCGTGAGCGATCACGCACTCCCTATTTGGAGTCCGCGATCGTCGGTCCGAGTGTCATGAAGTCGGACAGTTTCTGTCACGTCTGTCGTCATGAGCGACGCGCACGAGTACGAACGTGTCGTGATGTGATCGCGTATCAAACTCTTTCCGTGCTTTAGCTTCGACGCACTTTGTGAGACGCCGTTGTGGTGCGGCACATCGGTTGCTTCCGCGCGAAATCGAGTTTCAGCCATCGTGAGATCTCAGCCATCGTGAGATCGGAAAGACCAGGCAGTGCGGGAGTTCTTGGATGCGTTTCATCACCACGGGTGTGTGCTGCCTTGCGCAGCTGCTCACGATCTCCTTGCTCAGCACGACGGCACGCGCGCAGCCGGCGGGCGCCCTTGATCCGCTGCTCAGGCCGCGGACCTCACTTCTCACCGGCCAATCGCGCGTGGTCGTCGTGGCGCGCAGCGCGAGCTCGCTCAGCACTGTCACGCAACTGATTCCACTGCTCGGCGGGTCGCTCGGCCGGCCGCTGACGTTGATCAACGGGCGCGCGGCGACTGTTCCGAACATCTCCCTGCTCGCCCTGGCCGGCAACGCCGCGGTTCAGCACGTCGCGCTCGATCGGCTGATTGTCGGCACGATGGAGCGCACCGGCTCGACGACCGGCGCGACGGCGGTCCGCCAGGAGCTCGGCCTCGACGGATCCGGCGTCGGCGTGGCCGTGGTCGACTCCGGCATCGCGGCGTGGCACGACGATCTGTCCGATCCGGACCACTCCTCGCAGCGTGTCGATCGATT
>Ga0105243_10001688_pt1 | contig 19021 bp, 18 predicted proteins | sample KBSM34metaG_FD_81525 | JGI IMG/M metagenome (GOLD analysis project Ga0105243, IMG submission 81525) | Miscanthus rhizosphere microbial communities from Kellogg Biological Station, Michigan, USA - KBS M3-4 metaG | ecosystem: Host-associated > Plants > Roots > Rhizosphere > Soil | place... | reverse complement strand
TTGCCGCCCTGGGTAGCCCCGCATGGGCAACGGATGACGAGCTTGCGAGCATCGCCGGACGACGGCGGCGCCACGATGATATCGATGAGCACCTGAGCACGTGGTGTACCGCACGAACAAGTGACGAAATCATCGAAACACTCTGGGAGGCAGGCGTGCCCGTGGCCAAGGTAATGCAGCCACACCGCGTCGGCGACTTGCCGCAACTCGTGCATCGCGGCTTCTACGAACTCGTCGACCATCCGGTGAACCCCACCGCCAGGCACAGCACGCTTCCCATGCGGATCTCTTCCGGGCCGGGTCGCTTCCACCGGACGGCCGCGCCGCTGCTCGGAGAGCACAACCATGAGGTGCTGTCGGGGCTGGGGCTGAGCGAGGACGATATCGCCGATCTCGAGGAGCGGGGAATCATCGGCAACGCTCCTGCGGGGCTTGCCATCCGTACCACCAAGACCGGGTGACCTCGTGACGCTGGGCGGCGCGCAAGCGGTTAACCTCGACGCATGGCGATCGATCCGTCCAAGATTCTGCTGACCGGGCGCGTCGCGGTGATCACCGGTGGGGGAGCTGGCATCGGCCGCGGCATAGCTGAGGGTATGGCTGCCTTCGGAGCGTCGGTAGCCATCTGGGAGCGTGATCCCGACACCTGTGCCGTCACTGCGGAAAGCATTGGGGCGCTGGGTATCACAACCGATGTCCGCGATAGCGAGCAAGTCGACGCCGCGCTTGAACGCACCGCAGGCGCGCTCGGTGAAGTGTCGATTCTGGTCAACAACGCCGGGGGTGTGTTCGACTCGCCGCTGCTCGACACTTCCGAGAACGGTTGGGACGCTCTGTACAAAAGCAACCTGCGCCATGTGTTGCTGTGCACGCAGCAGGTGGCCCGGCGCCTCGTGGCCGCCGGCCTGCCGGGGAGCGTCATCAATGTGACGTCGATCGAGGGTGTGCGCGCGGCGCCGGGTTACGCGGCATACGCGGCCGCCAAGGCGGGCGTGATCAACTACACCAAGACCGCGGCTCTTGAGTTGGCCACGCACAACATTCGGGTCAACGCCCTCGCGCCCGACCTCACCGTCACCGAAGGATTGCTGCGAGTGTCACCGAACGGTCTGCCGCAGAGCGCAAATCACATGATTCCGATGGGTCGACCCGGGCATGTCGACGAAATGGCAGGCGCTGCAGTATTTCTGGCCTCCGAGATGTCCAGCTACATCACGGGGCAGACCATCCACGTCGACGGCGGCACGCAGGCGGCGAGCGGTTGGTACCACAACCCGCAGACCGGTGACTACCAACTTGGACCCGGCTAGTTCAGTGCGCCCAGCCCTCGGCGGCCTGATCCTCGAAGGTGCGGTCGATCCGCTCGAACCTGCGCCGGATCGAATCCCGCGCGGCGCGGTGCGGTAACACGTAGAGGCGGTTGGCCAGGATCGCGTCGGCCGTCAGGCGCGCGACATCCTCGACGTTGAGCACGGAATCGTCGGTGGGGGCCGAGGCCAACTGCTGAACGGTCTCGGCCGGTGAGGGGGTGGCCGGCCCGTAGTCCGCGCTCCTGACCCGCTCGGTGTTCGCCAACAGGTCGGTCTCGACGATCATCGGGCACAGCACCGAAACCCCGATACCGTTTGGCCTCGCCTCCCTGGCCAGCGTCTCGGCGAGCGCGACCACACCGTATTTCGCAACGCAATACGGTCCGAGTCCAACGTTGGGGATCAACCCCGCGAACGACGACGTGAACACCATGTGGCGCTCGCCCCCTTGGGCGATCAGCCGGGGCAGGAACGCCTCGACACCGTGAATCGGCCCCCACAGGTCGACGTCGATCACGAAGCGCCAATCGTCGTGGCTGGTGTCCACGATCGGGCCTGCGTAGGCGATGCCCGCGTTGTTGAACACCACGTGCACGTCACCGAACACACGAAACGCCTCATCGGCCAGGCGCTCGACATCGTCGAGCTTGCGCACGTCGCAGACGACGCCGTATGCGTCGACGCCGTCGGCGCGCAGTATCGCGACCGCGTCGTCCAGCGCGGACCGGTCGATGTCGCCGAGCATCACCCGGGCGCCGCGGCGCGCGAACTCCCTTGCCGTAGCGAAGCCGATGCCGTTCGCACCGCCGGTGATGACTGTTGCGCGCTCGTCGAAATTCTCCACGCGGCGACACTACGGCTTGTCTGGGCCCGGTTCACCCAACTTGCGGCGGATCGCGTCCCACGGGTCGGCGTACTGGCCCGGCTGCTTCCAGTACGCTCCGCGGCGCGTCAGTATCGCTCGAATGAGCGGAGCGAAGAACGGCAGTATGTAACGAGTCCATCCCGCGTTCGCGCGCATCTCGGCGAGCATGTTGTCCCACGAATGGTGCTGGAACTGCAGAGCTTCCTGCGCGCGTGTGGTGTCCATCCACTCCGTGACGAACCAGGCGTCGTCGTTGTCGGGGTTACCTGGGCGCCCCTTGGGCAGCGCGCCCGTCAGCCCGCGCGTGGCGGCCAGCGCAGCGCCGACGTCGCCGTACTTGATCTTGTGTGAGTCGTCGCCCGCGATCAGAAGGATCTCGCCGACGACGTCGGCGGTGGTAGCCGCGGCGAACGCCCAGGCCACGTCGCGGACATCCACGCTGTGCATGTGATTGTCGCTGGGCAAGGCGCTCTCGAAGTACAGCGCGTCGGTGTTGAACTTCATGGCTGACGGGTCGACGCTCAGTACACCACCGAGTCGCAGCACCACCCACTCAAGGCTCGACGCCCGCACGATCTGCTCGGCCTCGATCTTGTGTGCGCTGTAGAGATCCGACGCCTTCATCGGTTCATCCGCGCGAAGCGGTGCGGTGAACCGGTGCGGGTTGCGTGCGCCGAAGACCGCGTTGCTCGACGCCTGGACCCAGCGCGGGGCCGACGGTTGCGCTTCTGCGATGTGCACAAGGGTGGCGGTCGCATCGACATTTATGCGTCTCGCGGTTTTCGGATTCCGATAGATAGGGGGCGGAATGATCGCGGCAAGGTGGATGATCGCCTCTGGAGCCACTTCGGCGACAAGCCGCTCGGCCTGGTTCCGATCCGTCAGGTCGGCCCATCTCGCCTCGGCGCCGCCGGGCAGCTGCGCGACGGCTTTGCGGTTGGCGGGGGTGTCGAGGTCGGTGGCGACCACATGGCGGCCTAGCTCCGTCAGCCGTCTGACCGTCGCGGATCCGACCAGGCCGAAGCCTCCTGTGACGAGCACGGTTCCCGTCATCACACTCCCTACCTGCGGATATGGTATTCTCTTTTTGCGAGAGTATCATACTCGGATGCGTTTCTGATGGCTGGAGGCGAGAAGTGGGAACTAGTACGACATGAACAGCGACGGCGCGGACAAACCAGAGGTCGCCAAGTGGGATCCCGGGTTCACCCGGCAGATCAAGAACTGGGTGGGCCCGGTCATCAAGCGGTACTTCCGTGCCGAGGTCCGCGGTCTGGACTCCATGCCGGCCGCCGGTGGAGCGCTGGTGGTGTCGAACCATTCCGGCGGTATGTTCACCCCCGATGTGCTGGTCTTCGCGCCCGCGTTCTACGACAAGTTCGGCTTTGACAGGCCCGTCTACACACTGGCTCACTACGGGGTGTTCATCGGGCCGCTCTCCGAGTGGTTGCGCCGCGCCGGTGTGATCGAGGCCAGCCGTGAGAACGCGGCCAAGGCGCTGCGATCGGGCGCGGTCGTGTTGGTCTTCCCTGGCGGGGACTACGACTCGTACCGGCCGACCTTCACCGAGAACGTCATCGACTTCGCCGGACGCACCGGCTATGTCAGAACCGCGATCGAGACCGGCGTGCCGATCGTTCCGATGGTGTCGATCGGTGCGCAGGAAACCCAATTGTTCCTTGCCCGAGGCGATTCGATCGCCAGGCGGCTGGGTCTCACACGGGCACGCATGGAGATCCTGCCGATCAGCATCGGGTTCCCGTTCGGGCTTTCCATGATCTTCCCGCCGAATCTGCCCTTGCCGTCCAAGATCGTCACCAGGGTGCTCGAACCGATCGACGTGGCGGCGCAGTTCGGCGAGGATCCCGATGTCAAGGAAGTCGACCTCCACGTGCGAGCCGTGATGCAGGTTGCACTCGATGAGTTGGCGCGCGAACGCCGGTTCCCGGTGCTGGGCTAACTTCCCGCGGTTGCGGGCGCCATCGCCGTCCCGACGGTGGTCAGCTCCGCGAGGCCGCACGCCCGCCGCATCTCGCCGAAGGCATGGACCATCGCATCCGTCGCCTCGTGCGGATCCTTGAACGTGTGGTCATCGGCCAGCACCGCGATGTCGACCTGGTCGACATAACTCCACACGGTCATGTTGAACGCGCTGCCCGCGGAAAGCACTCCGACGGAATAGATCTCGCTCACGGGTGCGCCGCCGATGTGACCCCGCTCCCGCGGCCCGGGCACGTTCGAGACCGCGACGTTCATCAGCCGGTTGTGGGCGGCACGCTTGGCTTGCAGCCGGAACATCGCCGGCGCCAGCGGGGGAGGCAGGTACTCCATCATCCGGCCCTGCAACTCGGGACCGAGCAGATCGTGGTCTTCCTTCGCGTGTGTGGTGGCCAGCGACGTGAGTTCGACACGCTCCAGCGGATCGTCGATGTGCACCGGCAGCGAGACGGTCATGCCGCTGATCTCGTTGCCGGTGATCCGGTCGGTGGATCTGTCGGTGCTGACGGGGACCGTCGCGAGGATCGGTCGATCAGCGCGACCGTCGTAGCGCAGCAACAGGTCCCGCAGTCCGCCCGCGGCCATGGCCAGCACGACGTCGTTGAATGTCACGCCGAGATGCTTTGCGGTTTCCTTGACTTCGGCCAGCGACAGCGTGGCCGTCGCGAATGTCCGGACCGGAGAAACCACATGGTTGAGAAAGGTCGGCGGCGCCTGAAAGATCCTTGCGATGTCGGGGTGGTCCGGCCGCTCCTTGGTGCGCCTGCGTACGCGTGCGATCCCGCGGGCAGCGTCAGAGATCAGCCGCGGCAACGCGGCCATGTTCTGAAAGTGGTCGAGTTGCGCCTCCCACAGCAGCTGCCGTTTCGTGGGCGGGTCGCAGGTGATGTAGTCGACGTGCTCGTCCTGTGGGGAGCCGGCCAGGTCTATCAACCGTGCCAGCAGGTTGGCCGACGCGATCCCGTCGGCCAGGGTGTGGTGCACCTTGCCGATCAGAGCGAAGCGGTCGTCGGCCATGCCCTCGGCGAAGTGGAATTCCCACAGCGGGCGGCCGCGGTCCAGGGGAGTGCTGGCGATCACCCCGATGACTTGATCCAGTTCTCGCCGGCCACCGGGGGCGGGCACCCGAACCCGTCGTAGGTGGTAGTCGAGGTCGACCGGGCAGTCTTCCAACCACATCGGGTGGTGGAGCCGGGCCGGGATGTCGACGAGCCGATATCGCAGCGGGTCGAGCAGGTGCAGCCGCCGAGCGATGGTCCGGCGGAACACGTCGAAGGTGAACTCGCCGTCGAAGTCCGCGGCGTGCACGACCGCGACCTTGAGCGTGTGCGTGTGCAGGTTCGGCGTCTCGCTGTACAGCAGCATGGCGTCCATGCCGTTGAGTCGCTTCATATCCCACCCCCTGTGGAATGACTATCGAACCACTCGGGGGCCCCGAATCCGGGACTTTGACAAAAGGCCTCGGGTGGTGAGGTACCTAGCCCTGATCAGCCGCCAGCTTGTTTTGCAAGGTCAATGGCCGCGATCACCCCACCGTCACACAAGATGTCGGCGCCGGTGAGGTAACCGGCTTTCTCGCCGGCACAGAACGCGAGCAGCTCGGCGATTTCCTCCGGCTTGCCGAAGCGTTTCAAGGCGGCGAAGTCGATCATGGCGCCCGCGCCACTCTGTTCCTCCAACCGCCCCATCGGCGTGTCGATCGAACCAGGGGAGACGGACACGACGCGGGCGCCTCGGCGACCAAATCGCGGCGCCTGCGACTTGCAGTACCACACAACGAAACTCTTGCTGAGGGAGTAGGACAGGCCCGGTCGCGCCTCGTCTGGAGCGACATTGCACGCGGACATCATCTTCTCCATGAAGACGTCCTGATTCTCCAGCGCGTACCCGAAACTGTCGGTCGGAATGACTGTCTGGGGCGGCATGTGGGCCGCCATCGAGGCGACGTTGACGATGGCGAAGCCCGCATGCGCGAGCGGTAGGAACGCTTCGTTGATATTCACCGTCCCGACCGCATTGACCCGGATGATCAGATCTGCCGAGCCCATGCTGGGGCTGAGGCCTGCGGTGTGGATCACCGAAGCGACGGGTCCTACTGCTGATGACGTCTCGACGAGTTCGGCGACCGACTTCTGGTCGGTGATGTCGCAGACGACGGCGGTGCATTCGACGTCGGCTTCCCCGAGCGCCGCGACCGCAGCATCCAATCGATCTTGACTGACGTCGCAGATGACCACGGGGTGATCGCGTCCGACGATCTTCGCGGCGGCAAGCCCCATCCCGCCCGCGCCACCGGTGATGACCGTGACGTCAGGCATCGATGGCGTCCAATGCGGCGCGGGTGTCCAAGTCCATGAACGCTGCAGAGTACCGCTGCGCGAATACAAGGCAGATGTCCGGACGCTGCCAGGCGTCGCCGCCCGACAGCGTCGCCATCCAGATCGCCAGACCGTGCGCGACGGATGCACGGTAACGCAGCCACACCTCCTCGGCGGTGGGCATCTCGTCGGCAGGCAATTCGAGCGCGCCCCGGTATTCCTCGAGCAGCTGCCGTTCGCTTTGGCGGCGATCCTCGATCGTGAGCGCGCCTTGCAGGAAATAGCCGAGGTCCAGCGACCAATTGCCGCGGCGCACCATCTGCCAGTCCAGGAACCCGACTTCGTCGTCGGGCAACACGTAGGTATTGCCGATGTGCGGGTCACCATGCAGCAGTGTCTGCGGTGAGGTCGTCAGCGTTCCGATGTAGCGGGCCCAGATGTCGACGAACAACTCGGTTCCGCTGAGCGCAAGGATCTCGGCGGCCACGGTCTCACCCGATCGCTCGTGGGCGATGTGCAACGGGGCGTATTCGAGCCCGGCGAAGGCGACGAAGGGTTCGACCCATGCGAGTAAGGGGTCGCTCGTCAGGCGCTCGCCCCAGTATCGGCTGTGCATCCGTGCAAGGCCTCGCACGCCGCTTGCCACCTGGGCGACGGTCATCGGCCGTGTCGAATCCCGGGGTTCAGCGCCCCGCGCGACCACGTCCTCCATGATCATCAGGAAGTCGCGGCGATCCTCATCGAGGATCGCCGTGTAGACAGTTGGATGGTCAAGTGGCAGAACGACTCCCGAGCTGAACAGCCGCGGCTCGTGATAGAGCCCGCTGGTGAGCGCAACGAGATCGGCGTGCTCGGGGTCGACGGCCTTGGCGAACACGGTCGCCGGCCCGGCGCCGGCGGAGTACTTCAACTGCAGCCGGGCACGGCGGTTGGTCCCGTCGTCGCGCAGTACGACCGCGACATCGTCGACCCGGGCGCCGGGGAAGTGACCGGCCAGGGCGGTCGTCATCCATTCCGCAGTGATCCCTTCCCATCCCTGCGGAATGGACAACTCGGCTACGGTCACGCGCTTACTTCAGGCAGCTGCCGCCGTCGACCGGCAGTGTCACACCGGTGATGTAGCGGGCCTCGTCCGATGCCAGGAAGAGCACGGCGTTGGCGATGTCCTCGGGTTCGACCCAGCCGATCGGCAGCGTATGCATCAGCTGCCCGACGACCTTCATGTCGTCGGGGCCCGGGTTCTCCAGATCCGGGCGGAACAGCTTCATGGTGCCCTCGTTCATGAACAGCGGGGTGTTCACGTTGGTCGGGTGCACGGAGTTGACGCGGATGTTCTGCGCACCGAGTTCAACCGCGAACGTCCGCATCAGGCCCACCACACCGTGTTTGGCGGCCACATAGTGACCTGTGTGCGGGTAGGCCTTCAGGCCGCCGACCGAGCTGGTGAGGATGATCGAGCCGCCACGGCCGCCGGCCAGGATGTGGGGGACACCCGCCTTGACGCTCTTCCACACGCCGCCGAGGTTGATGTCGATCATGGCGGTCCAGTCGACCTCGCTGGTTTTGTCCAGCGTTTGGCCGCCGTTGCCGATGCCGGCGTTGGCAACGATGATGTCCAGCCGGCCCATCTGCTCGACGCCCGTGTCCACCGCAGCCTTGAGGGCTTCGAAGTCGCGCACGTCGACCTCGGCGGTGTAGATCCGCCGGTTGTGGCCCTTGACGAGATCGGCGGTCTCGGCCAGATCCTCCGGCGTCGATGCGGCGATCAAGTCAACCGTGTCGATCTTCTTGCAGATGTCGACGGCGATGATGTCGGCGCCCTCCTGCGCGAGCCGCACCGCGTGCGCACGGCCCTGACCGCGCGCCGCACCGGTGATGAAAGCGACCTTGCCTTCAACACGTCCAGTCATTGACTACTCCAATTCGTCGTTAGTGGAAGGGTTTTCACGGAATCACCGCGGGCATGGAGTCCCAGCCGCGGACGGTTGACGTCGGGGATAGCGAGGCGTTGGTCATGTCGACATCCCATTCGGGGAACCGCTTGAGGATCTCTTCGAGCGCGATGCGGCCCTCGAGCCGGGCCAACGCCGATCCGAGGCAGTAGTGGGTGCCGACGCTGAACGCGAGGTGCTGACGCTGATCGCGATGGATATCGAAGACGTCGCCGTCGGGCGGGAACTGGCGACTGTCCCTCACCGCGGCGCCGATCAGCATCATCATCACACTGCCTTCGGGCACTGCCTGTCCGTAGTACTCGATGTCGCGAGTGACGTAGCGGGCCACGTGCGGTGCGGGCGGCTCGAAGCGCAACAGCTCCTCGATGGCCTGCGGAATGAGTGCCGGGTTCTCCACCAGTTCGCGACGCTGGTCGGGGTGTTCGGCCAACACCTTGCCTGCCCAGCCGATGAGTCGCGTCGTCGTCTCGTTGCCTGCGCCCGCGACGACGTTGATGTAGATGAGGAGTTCCTCGCGGGTCAGCCGCCGAGTCACGCCGTCCTCATCGGTGAACTCGACGTTGAGCAGTTCGGTCATGATGTCGTCGGACGGGTTGTCCCTGCGCCAGTCGATGTAGGCCTCGAAGATCTGACCCGTGACGAGCCCGTCGTGGGCGGCCGCCATGGGTTTGCCCGCTTCGGTGCGCATCTGCGCGTTGGCGTGGTCGCGGATCTTTTCCTGGTCTCCCTCGGGGATGCCGAGCAGCGCGCTGATCACCTGCATCGGCATGACGGCACCGAGGTCGATGACGAAGTCGAACCTGCCCGTGCCCACGAGCGGATCGAGGGCGTTTGCGCAGTATTGGCGGATCTTCGGCTCGAGTGCGTTGATCTTGCGCGGGGTGAACATCCGCGCGAGTAGCTTGCGGTGGGTGTCGTGGATCGGTGGGTCCTCGAAGATCAATGCGCCAGAGGGAATCTCGATGTTGGCCTTGATCAATTCGACGATCGCGCCGCGTGCGGAACTGAAGGTTTCGTGGTCCACGAGCGCCTTGTTGACGTCGGCGAAGCGGCTCAGTGCGTAGAAGTCGTACTGCTCGTTGTAATACAGGGGCGATTCCGCGCGCAGGCGGGCGAACGCGGGGTATGGGTTGGCGTTGATCTCGACGTCATAGGGATCGAAGTAGACATCGCTTGCAGCACTGACCGTCACAGTGTCGCCTCTTTCTGGACCAGACATAGATAAGACAAAAGGGCCGCTTTTGTCTCACAACTCTGGCATCGGCCACGCATAGGTGTCAATAAGAGACTCATTTCTGACAACTTAAGCTCTCTGCTTACAAGAATCAGCTTCTCATCGGGCACGGTGGCCAGGCATCGAAACGGTGAAACCGAGCCGATGTAGCCGGCTTGGATCGCACCTTGCAGGTTCGCTGGATCGATGCCGATCCGGCTGACCGTCACGCCTGTGACACCACGGTGGTGACCGAGGTTCACGTCGGAGCTGGCTATTCGAACAGGCGCCAGATTCCTTCGTACAGCTAACCGAACAATTCAGCAAAAAGCCGGGTCGAGGCGGCATAGGATACAGTTTGATGGGGATTGTCTGATGGTCGTCAATAGATGTGACTTCAAGGTCAGCAAACAGCCCGGCGCTTGGTTTCGCAACCGCGACGATGCTATGGGCTGCGCTCAACGCCCACCGAGATCATGCCCGAGGAGAGGTAGATCGACGGCCTCATGTAGGAGCTGGTCGATGTTGCCAGCGCACCGGTCCGCCTTCTTACGGGCGACGCGGGCCGCTCGCGTCCAACACCGGGGAGAATCGCTATGAAGATCAAACGAATCATCGCCGTGGCCGGCGCCCTCACGGCCCTCACCATCACCGGGGTCGGGTACACGGCGCACGCCGATCCGCTCAGCCCCTTAGTGCCAAACCCGCCGTTCTGGTGCCCAGGCAACGGACCAGGCTTGTCGGCCAGCGGGTATGGCGGCTACTGCGAGGGCAAAACCTTCCCCGACGGCACGCGACTGAACGTGTACCGCCTCGGGTACTTCTGGCAGCCGATCCGGTGCATAATCCCCGACGGTTCGAAGACCCCGCCGCTTGCCCCTCCCGGTGGCTGCGGAGGCCTGCTCGGTTAAGTCCAACATGCTGACCGAGTCCCGAGATCGCTTTCATCCCAGCGCGGTGACGACTTGGGGAAGGTCCAGCGTCGAATGGATGCCAGGCGCAGCGGCGCAGATGTAGGGCACCGCGTTGACTGCGCGATTGGCGGTGTACGCGGGCGACACCTCGGCCATGCGCTCGAGCGGGATCGGCATCCGGAGGGTGACCTCCAGCGGTGCGTCGCCGTCGACCGACACATGCCAGCCGGTCTCCCGGACCTCCCATCCAGGGTCCAGAGCGGTGGTGCAGTACCACGTGGCCCGGAACCGTAGCAGCGGTTGGCCTGCGCATGCCTGAGATGGTGATCCGTTGAGCAGCAACGCTTCCCGCTTGCAGAGTGCCTGCTGCGATCGTCGTGTCTCGGCTCGCCACCGCCAGCTCCCCGCTCGCTTCAACCGGGTCGAGGGGCAGCCCGATCGCATCGGCGACCAATTGCAGCGACGGGCCGAAACTCGAGCGCAGGTAGTCGGCTCGGAACTGCTCGAAGGGCCCGGCAGGGCGGCCGAAGCCCATCAGGTCGAAGAGGAGCTCCGGCGAATTCCGTTGGGAGAGATCGGCATACTCGTCGATCTCAAGTGCGGTCAGCTCACGTTGAATCGAGGTGAGCACCAGGGGGATCGCCTCGGTGATGAAACCGGGGCTGCTGCCGGTGCTGTGCACCGATGTGCCGCCGAGTTTGCAGGCCGCCTCCACCTTCGCGCGGATGTCGGGATCCATCGACGGCGGATGGTGAAACGCGCCGCAGGTTGTGACGACGTTGATGCCCGCCGCGAGCAGCCGGCACAACTCGTCGAGACTGAGCGAGTTCGGCATGTAGAGCACACAGTCCGGTGTGAGTTCGACGATCTCATCGATGCTGGCGGTGGCCGTTATCCCGGTCGATGCCGTGCCGCACAGTTCACCGGCATCGCGGCCCGCCTTGTCGTGTCCGTGCACATAGACACCGGCGAGGACCATGTGCGGGTGTTCGATGACAGCGCGCAGCGCGCGGGCGCCGATCGTCCCGGTGGACCACTGCACCACTCGGTATTCGCGAGTCGCGCGTTCGTCAGCAGGGCTGGGAGACAACGGTTTTACCTGCATCGAAGACCTCAGCTCGCGAATCGCAGTAAGGCTTCCTGGGCGTACGAGGCGACCAGCGTGCCGTTTTCGGTGAGGATGTCGCCGCGGCCGAAGCTGCGGCCGTGCGCGAGTAGCGGGCTGTGCTGCCTGAGCAGCAACCACGTATCAGTGCGAAACGGCCGATGAAACCAGATGGTGTGGGATGTGACCGCGGAAGTGAACCATGTGCCGTTACCTCGCTGACTGACACCGTCCATCGGTCGCACAGCCGTACCGATGAGCGTGAGATCCGTACCGTAAGCGGCGAGCGCGGGAGCCAGCGCCGGATCGACGGCCGGGGTCCGCATCCACACCTCGAACTCCGGAGGGCCGGTGGTGGTGGCGTTGAGATCGACGGTCGCTCGCGTTTCCCACGGGATCAGGTCGAGGGCGACTTGATGGTCTGGGCCGAGGACCGGCGGCACCTCGTCGACCGTTTGGTGCTCGGGACCGTCCTCCGATGTGTGCATGCAGATCGATGAGGTCGCCACGGCGCCGCCACTCTGCCGGGCCGTGATGGTGATGGTGGCGAAGGATCTGCCCTCGTGGTGGCGGGTGGCTTGATACCGGATGGGTTCGTCAGCCCGGCCTTCGCGGCTGAACACCGCATGCTGGGATTTGACGTCCTTGTCCGGGCAGGTTGCCGTTGCGATTCGGATGAATTGGGCGAGCAGTTGCCCACCGAATACACGGTGGTACTCCAGTCGCTGATTGCTGCCTTCGAACTCGGTAACGTCCGCGCCGGTGCCCTCGCCTCCGGTGTCCCGCGATGGCACCGGTTGGGGATCAAGGCACGCGAGCAGATCGGACCAGAGATCGGGCACTCACTGAGTGTAAGCCCGGTTCTACATCAGCGAGAACGTAATTCTCGTACTAGCTGGCGGCGAATCCGTTGGCGCAGAAGTCCCACACTTCGTCGGCCGTGATCGGGTGTCCCGCTCCTTCTTCGGGCTCGCCGCTGTGCTGTGCGACGAACATCACTGTCTGCATCGTCATCGCGGCCATCCGCTTGGGATTGATGCCGGGACGCAGTTGACCTGCCTCGCTTGCCGCTTCCATCAGCTCGGTGAGCAGGGCCAACAGCGGCGCGTGCGCGATGTTGACCTCCGAAGGATGCGAGACCAACAAGCGCGGGGCGAAGTCGGTGAACAGCGGCCGCTTCGCTGCCGGGTCGGGCCGCGAAGACTCGAACAGCAGCTGGACAGCCACTTTGAGGCGTTCGATCGGGTCTTTCTGGCCCGTCGTCGCGGCGCGGATCTGCTCGGCCGACCGACTAAGCGCGTCCTCGAACAGCGCAAGCAGGAGTTCGTGCTTGCCATCAAACTGCAGGTAGAAGCTTCGTAGCGACTGGCGCGACCGATCGACGACCTCTTGGACCGTGAAGTCGGTGCTGCCCTTCTCGATGATGATCGCCTGTGCGGCATCCAGGAAACGCTGAACGCGCTGTGCGGCCCGGAGCTTCGCTGTCTTGATCGATCGCTCGACCGCGCGCTGCTTCCAAGCAGGTTCTTCGCTGGGACTGGTCACCGGCGGCTCGGATCCAGGCCGATTAGGGAAAACATGCACTGACTGTACCGGAGAACGCCTTGCCATTGCGGTCCTCGACCCCCTCGCGGTTCACGTGTCAGAGATTGTAACTTTCTCATCATGAGAATAGTATTCTCATTTTGTAGATAACAGTAGTCTTTCGAATTTTCTTCTCCAGGAGCACCGTGCAGCTGACCTTCGACGCTGACGTCGAGGCCTTCCGCGCAGAGTTCGTGGCCTTCCTCGACGAGCACCTGCCGTCCGAAGCGGAGGCGCTGGAGCGGTCGCTATCGAGCAGTCATGTCCCGGGATGGGCGCGCCGCTGGCAGCGGCTGATGTTCGACAACGGCTGGTTGCTGCCCGGAAACCCACCGGAGTTCGGCGGGCGGAATGCCACGTTGCTGCAGCAGTATGTCCATCAGCAAGAGCTGGCCCGCCGACGCGTCTATCTCACTTTCAACCCGCAGGGCGTCGGCATCATCTCCGCGTCCTTGATCTCGTTCGGAACGCCGGAGCAACAGCGGCGCTGGGCGGTGCCGATCCTGCGCGCCGAGCTGACGGCGTCGCTTGGCATGAGCGAGCCCGGTGCCGGCTCCGATCTGGCCTCCATGCGCACCCGTGCCGACCGCGACGGGGACTGCTTCGCGGTCAACGGGCAGAAGGTGTGGACGTCCGGAGCCCACGACGCCGATGTGCTGCTGACTTTTGTTCGCACTGATCCAAATGCGCCCAAACACAAGGGCATCAGCGCCCTGATGATCCCCACTGACCTCCCGGGGGTCGTCCGCCGTCCGTTCGCGTCCGCATGCGATCAAGGCGACTTGGACTTCAACGAGGTCTTCTTCAACGACGTCCGGGTGCCCGCCGAGAACCTCGTCGGCCCGCTCGACGAGGGCTGGCGGGTGGCGAACGGCTCGCTCGGACACGAACGAAACATGTTGTGGCTGAGCTACGCCGACCGCCTGCAGGAATTCGTCGAAGATTTCCGTCCTTGGTCGGCGCTGGACCGCGACCGGTACGCCACGCTGGTCATGGACAATCAGGCGCTGCGGCTGTTGGGCTCGATGGCGCTGGCTCGCGCTGCGCGTGGTGACGAAGACGCGGCGGCGTTATCCGTGCTGAAGCTGTTCGGGTCGGAGGCGTCGCAGCTGGCATCCGAATATGCACTGGGCGCAGCAGGAGTCGACGGCCTCGCGCATCCGGGCTTCTCCGGTCCGTACTCGGCGTTCCACCTCGACTTGTACCGGTCCGGCTGGTTCGAACGCTATGTGCGGTCGTTCGGCGGCACCATCGCAGGCGGAACGTCCGAAATCCAACGCAACATCATCGCCCAGCGAGGGCTGGGCTTGCCCCGAAATTGAGGAAGCAGCCGTGTACATCGACTACGACGTCGCCGATCGCATCGCGACCATCACACTCAACCGGCCGGAGGCCGCCAACGCCCAGAACCCCGAGCTGCTCGACGAACTCGACGCGGCATGGACGCGCGCCGCGGAGGACAACGACGTCTCGGTGATCATCTTGCGCGCCAACGGAAACACTTCTCCGCCGGCCATGACCTCAGAGGCGGCGGGCCGGTGCCCGACAAGATCACGCTGGACTTCATCATCCAGCACGAGGCCAAGCGCTATCTCGAGTACACGCTGCGCTGGCGCAACGTCCCGAAGCCGTCGATCGCCGCGGTCCAGGGCCGGTGCATCTCCGGCGGACTGTTGTTGTGCTGGCCGTGCGATCTGATCATCGCCGCCGACGACGCGCAGTTCTCCGACCCGGTCGTGCTGATGGGTATCGGCGGCGTCGAATATCACGGCCACACATGGGAATTGGGCCCTCGCAAGGCGAAGGAGATCCTGTTCACCGGGCGGGCGATGACCGCCGAAGAGGTGATGAGCACCGGCATGGTCAATCGGGTGGTGCTCCGCGACGAGCTGGATGCTGAGACCAGGGCCTTGGCCGAACAGATCGCCAAGATGCCGCCGTTCGCCTTGCGCCAGGCCAAGCGCGCCGTCAACCAGACGCTGGACGTGCAGGGTTTCTACGCGGCGATTCAATCCGTGTTCGACATCCATCAGACCGGACACGGAAACGCGTTGAGTGTCAGCGGGTGGCCGGTGCTGGTGAATCTTGATGAGATGAAGGCCAACATCAAGTAGGGCTTCTTTTCGCGAGCAGACGCAAACGTCCCCGTTTTGTCGGCGTGTCGGGTGCTTTTGCGTTCCCCAGCTTGCGCGTGAGCCCAGCTCGCGCTTACAGCTGGGCCAGTCGCGGTGCCGAACCGCGGGCCCGCAGCCCCGCCCCGGCCTTCCGCGTGAGTTCCCTTGAGCTGCCGAGCAATCCGTCGAGCACCAGCGACCGCTTCACGTGGTGGTGCAGATCGTGTTCGGCGGTGAAGCCGATACCGCCGAGCACCTGCTGACAATGTCGGGCCGCCGTGAGCGCGGCCTTGCCCGCTGCGGCCTTGGCCAGCAGCGCGGTCAGATCAGGGTTGTCGTCGCCGGGCAGGCTCAGCGTCGCTTCGGCGCCTTCGATGGCCACCAGCGTCTCGGCCAGCCGGTGCCGCACCGCCTGGAATGACGAAATGTGTTTGCCGAATTGCACCCGCTCCAGCGCATGCTGACGGGCCAGGGTCAACATCGCCCTGGCCGAACCGACCAGCCACCAGCCCACCGCCCGGCGGGCATCGCCCAACCGCATCAGCTCGCCGTCGGGCACCTGGCGCAGCGGCAGCCCACCCAGCGTCGAGTTGTCGCTGTTCTGACGTTCCCACACCACCCAGCCGCCGCCGGCGTACGGCATCGGCGGAGTGCCGCCGGGCAGACCACCGATGGTCTCCAACAGCACGTCGTTGAGAACCGAGGCGTGCGAACCTGTTTCGCCCAGCAGCCGGAACACCAGCGGTATCGCCACATCTGGCATGTCGGCCAGCATGTCGGCCCAGCCCAGGTTGGCCAGCGCCGCGTCCAGCGCGGCGCCGGAGGTCGACAGCATGGTCTTGCGCAGTCCGTCTTCGAGTAACTGAAGCGATTCGGAATCCGGTGCTAGATCTGATTCGGAGTCCACGCCTATTCCTTCCCGAGGTCCAGCAGGCGACGCGCGATGATGTTGCGCTGCACTTCGGCGGTGCCGCCGTAGATGGTGGCCGCCCGCGAGTACAGGAACTCGGTGCGCCAGTCGGTGTTGTCGAGTTCGACGGCGCCCGGCAGCAGGTCGCGTGCGGTGTCGTAAAGCCGCTGTTCGGCGTTGGCCAGCAACACTTTGTCGATCGAGGTGTCGGGGCCGAGCTTGTGACCGTCCGCCAGCCGGTGCTGGGTGGCCCGCGACCGGCAGCGCAGCGTGTGCAGGGCCAGATACGCTTCACCCAGATCCGCGTCAACGGGCTGGCCGAGTCCTCCGATTTTGCCGACCTCACCGATCAGTGCGTCGAACCGCGAGTACAGATAGGCGATGCGCTGCCAGAAGCAGGTCGAGCGTTCGTACGGCAGCAGATCCATCGCAAGTCGCCAGCCGCCGCCGGGCTTGCCGAGCATCCGGCTCGCGTCGACCACCACGTCGTCGAAGTACACCTCACAGAACTCGTCGACATCATGCATGGTGCGCAACGGGCGCACGGTGATGCCCGGGGTGTCGAGATCGACGAAGAAGGCGGTGATCGCCTCGTGGTTGGGAGTGTCCGCGTCGCCGGTTCGGGTCAGCAGGATGCAGCGGTGCGAGTACTGGGCGAAACTCGTCCACACCTTCTGGCCGTTGACGATCCACTCGTCGCCGCGCTGCACGGCACGCGTTGTCAGCGACGCCAGGTCACTGCCCGAGCCCGGCTCGGAAAACCCTTGGCACCACTGCTCTTCGCCGCTGAGCAGTCTCGGCACCATCTCGGCGGCCAGTTCAGCGGGCGCGTAGTCGATCATCGTCGGTGCCAGCACTTCGAGCATCGAGTACGGCCCCGGCTCGGCCAACCGGCGGCCCACCACCTCCTCGCCGACGATGGCCCGCAGTATCGCAGCACCGCCTAGCCCGCCGGCGTGCTGGGGCCAGCCATAGCGACCCCAGTCGGCGTCGTAGAGCGCCCGCTGCACCCGGGCGAACTGGCGCATGTGTCCCTGCAGCGAACGGTCGGCGGGCGGGGTCAGATCGTTGTCGTCGAGCCAGGCCACCAACTGTGATCGGAACTCGGCTGTCGATGGGACCGTCATCCCGCCTCTGGCCTCCCGATCGCGTGTGGCCGACCCGAGTCGTGGTCTCCGCTGCGCCGGATGAACGTCATGGCACGCGTTTTCAACCGCCACCCGTCGTCGGTGCGCACATAGGTGTCGTTGTAGTACCCGATGCGCATGTCGTGCTTCGACTGCTCGATGAAGCACAGCGGCTGTGTGCCCGTTGCGGTGTCCGGATTGTTCGGATCGAGGTTGACCAGCGACGTGCCGGTCATGAACAGACCCTTGGGCGCCGCGTCGACGAGTTCGGGGAAGCGGGCCAACGTGTAGGTCGAGCCGAACGCGCTGTACGTGCCGTCGGGGGTGAAAACACTGATCAGCCCGTCGATGTCACCCTGTGTAATGGTGACGGCGTATTTCGCGAGGAGCTGCTGGATCTCGACCAGATCTTCAGTTCGCGTTGACTGCATCATGTCGGAAGACCTTACCGCCCTTCATTACAAAAGTGACCCTCTGTGTAACGGTAACATCCGCCAGCGGATCACCCGGCACGGCGATGATGTCGGCGAGGTAGCCCCCGGCGATGCGACCGAGATCGGGCTTGTTGATCAGATCCGCCGCGACGACGGTCGCCGCGCGCAGCACTGCCGCGGGGGGCATGCCCCACTCGACCAGTGTCACCAGTTCATCGGCGTTCTTGCCATGCGGGATCGCCGGTGCGTCGGTACCGACTGCGATCTTCACCCCCGCCTCGTAGGCGGCCTTGATCGACGTCCGCGCCTTCGGGAACATCCCGGCGGCCTTGTCCTCCACCTCCTTGGGGGCTTGGGACACGTCCATCGCCTCCGCCAGCCGCCTGGTGGTCACAAGGAACCGGTCGTTATCGACGAGCATCTTGATCGCTTCGTCATCGATCAGGAAGCCGTGTTCGATGCAGTCGATTCCGCACTCGACGGCGTGTTTGACCGCCTCGGCGCCGTGGGTGTGCGCGGCCACCCGCAATCCCCGCCGATGCGCCTCGTCGACGATGACGCGGAGCTCCTCATCCGAATAGTGCTGCGCGCCCGCCTCGCCGGTCAACGACATGACGCCGCCCGAACAACACACCTTGATCAGCTGTGCGCCGTGTTTGATCTGGTAGCGCACCGCCTTTCGGATCTCGTCGTTGCCGTTGGCGATGCCTTCTTCGATGGTCAGCTCCAGCACACCGGGCATGAACGCCGCGAACATCGTCGGGTCGAGGTGTCCGCCCGTCGGCGTGATCGCGTGACCGGCGGGGATCACTCGCGGGCCTTCGATCCAGCCCGCGTCGATCGCCTTGGAAAGCGCGACGTCCAGGAGGTAGCCGCCGGTCTTCACGAACAGCCCGAGGTTGCGCACGGTCGTGAAGCCGGCACGTAGGGTGCGACGCGCGTTGCCGATGGAACGAATCGTCCGGGTCGGCGGGTCGTCCTGCACCTGCGAAAGGCCGGGGGATTCCCCGCGCCCGCCCATGAACAGGTTGACCTCCATGTCCATCAGGCCGGGCAGGAGAATGGCGTCGCCGAGATCAACCACATCATCTTCGACTGCGCCGCCGACGCCGACGATCCGGTTGCCCTCGATTCGAACGATGCCGGGCCGGACGATCTCGCCGGCGTCGACGTC
>Ga0105243_10001685_pt1 | contig 19060 bp, 16 predicted proteins | sample KBSM34metaG_FD_81525 | JGI IMG/M metagenome (GOLD analysis project Ga0105243, IMG submission 81525) | Miscanthus rhizosphere microbial communities from Kellogg Biological Station, Michigan, USA - KBS M3-4 metaG | ecosystem: Host-associated > Plants > Roots > Rhizosphere > Soil | place... | reverse complement strand
TTGGTCAGCATGCCGCCCAACCAGCGGTGATCGACGTACGGCGAACCGCAACGTGCTGCTTCTTCAGCAACGATCTTGCCAGCGGAACGCTTGGTGCCGACGAACAGAATCTTGTTTTTGCCCTGGGCCAGACGCTCTACGAAAGTCAGAGCTTCGTTGAACATTGGCAGGGTTTTTTCAAGGTTGATGATGTGAATCTTGTTACGCGCGCCGAAAATGTACTTGCCCATTTTCGGATTCCAGTAACGGGTTTGGTGACCGAAGTGCACACCGGCCTTCAGCATATCGCGCATGTTGACTTGGGACATGATAGTTCCTTGATAAGTCGGGTTGGGCCTCCACGTATCCCAATGACCAACCCCCGATCCGAGGATCAAAGGCACCCAGGCCATCGTGTCGACACGTGTGTGGGTTAATGCTCCCGGAGCTATCCCCGGAAAGCGGCGCATTTTATACCACAGCAAGGGCGCAAACGGAACCCGGAATCTTTAATCCCGTCAGGGACATGGATGCCGCCCCCTTGGAATCGGCCTTGCGCGCACTATTGTATAGAGAGAAGCGATGCACGCAGGCGCGGATTTGCGCCTTTGGTCTGTTAGAATCGCGTTTTTCAGGGCTGCGAGGCGAAAACCGCCGCCCTGCCCGTATCAGCAAGCGCCGCCGAGCGCAGAGAGAGCCTGTATGACCGTCACCCTCAAAACTCCCGAGGACATCGCTGGCATGCGTGTCGCCGGCAAACTGGCCGCCGATGTGCTGGAAATGATTGCCGAACACGTCAAGCCGGGCGTGGCCACCGATGAGCTGAACCGGATCTGCCACGACTACATCGTCGACGTGCAGAAAGCCATCCCTGCCCCGCTCAACTACAAGGGCTATCCGAAGTCGATCTGCACGTCGATCAACCATGTGGTCTGCCACGGCATCCCGAATGACAAGCCGCTGAAAAACGGCGACACCCTGAACATCGATGTCACGGTGATCAAGGATGGCTACCACGGCGACACCAGCCGCATGTTCCACGTCGGCACCGTACCGGTCTGGGCCGAGCGCCTGTCCCAGGTCACCCAGGAATGCATGTACAAGGCGATCGAAATCGTCAAACCCGGCTGCCGCCTCGGCGACATCGGCGAGATCATCCAGAAGCACGCTGAAAAGAACGGCTTCTCCGTGGTGCGCGAGTTCTGCGGTCACGGCATCGGCAAGGTGTTCCACGAAGAGCCGCAGATCCTGCACTACGGCCGTGCGGGCACGGGCATGGAACTGAAGGCCGGCATGACCTTCACCATCGAACCGATGATCAACCAGGGCAAGGCCGACACCAAGGTGCTGGGCGACGGCTGGACCGCGATCACCAAGGACCGCAAGCTGTCGGCACAGTGGGAGCATACTTTGCTTGTCACTGACACCGGCTACGAGATCTTCACCCTGCGCAGCGACGACACGATCCCGCGCGTATCGGCCTGATCCCGACACTGCTCCCAGCCTATAGAAGGAAAGCCAATCAATGCCGCAGGTGGATCCCGAACTCTTCGACCGCGGCCAGTTCCAGGCTGAACTGGCCCTGAAAGCGAGCCCTATCGCCGCGTTCAAGAAGGCGATCCGCCAGGCCCGTGAAGTGCTCGACGCACGTTTTCGTGCCGGCCGCGATATCCGGCGACTGATCGAAGACCGGGCATGGTTCGTCGACAACATCCTGCAAAAGGCCTGGGACCAGTTCGACTGGAGCGAAGACGCCGACATCGCGCTGGTCGCGGTCGGCGGCTACGGTCGCGGCGAACTGCACCCCTATTCCGACATCGACCTGCTGATCCTGCTGGACAGCGCCGATCACGAAATCTTCCGCGATTCCATCGAACGTTTTCTGACACTGCTGTGGGACATCGGCCTGGAAGTCGGTCAGAGCGTTCGGTCGGTCGACGAATGCGCCGAAGAGGCGCGTGCCGACCTGACGGTCGTCACCAACCTGATGGAAAGCCGCACCATCTGCGGCCCCGAGCGTTTGCGTCAGCGCATGCTCGACGTCACCAGCACCGCCCACATGTGGCCGAGCAAGGAATTCTTCCTGGCCAAGCGTGCCGAACAGAAGGCCCGTCACCACAAGTACAACGATACCGAATACAACCTGGAACCCAACGTCAAAGGCTCGCCCGGTGGTTTGCGGGATATCCAGACGATCCTTTGGGTCGCCCGTCGCCAGTACGGCACCCTGAACCTGCGCGCCCTGGCCGGCGAAGGCTTCCTGGTCGAGAGTGAAAACGCCCTGCTGGCGTCGTCCCAGGAATTCCTGTGGAAAGTGCGCTACGCCCTGCACATGCTGGCCGGCCGCTCAGAAGATCGCCTGCTGTTCGATCATCAGCGCACCATCGCCGGGCTGCTGGGGTTTGAAGGCGACGACGCCAAACAGGCCGTCGAAAACTTCATGCAACAGTATTTCCGCGTCGTGATGAGCATTGCCCAGCTCAGCGACCTGATCATCCAGCACTTCGAGGAAGTCATCCTCGCCCCGGAAGACGAAGCGCCGCCGCAGCCGATCAACTCACGTTTCCAGCTGCACGACGGCTACATCGAGGCACGCAACGACAATGTGTTCCGCCGCACGCCGTTCGCCATGCTCGAGATCTTCGTGCTGATGGCCCAGCAGCCGGAAATCAAAGGCGTACGCGCCGACACCATTCGTCTATTGCGGGAAAACCGTCACCTGATCGACGACAACTTCCGCAACGACATCCGCAACACCAGCCTGTTCATCGAGCTGTTCAAGTGCAAGATCGGCATCCACCGCAACCTGCGGCGGATGAACCGCTACGGCATTCTCGGGCGCTACCTGCCGGAATTCGGTTTCATCGTCGGGCAGATGCAGCACGACCTGTTCCACATCTATACGGTCGATGCGCATACGCTGAATCTGATCAAGCACCTGCGCAAGTTGCAGTACACTCAGGTGTCGGAGAAATTCCCGCTGGCCGCCAAGCTCATGGCCAAACTGCCGAAACCCGAGCTCATCTACATGGCGGGCCTGTATCACGACATCGGCAAGGGCCGGCATGGCGATCACTCGGAGATCGGCGCGGTCGATGCCGAGGCGTTCTGCCAGCGCCACCAACTGCCGGTGTGGGACAGCCGCCTGATTGTCTGGCTGGTGCAGAACCACCTGGTGATGTCGACCACCGCCCAGCGCAAGGACTTGTCGGACCCGCAGGTGATCCATGACTTCGCCCTGGCGGTCGGTGATGAGACTCGTCTGGATTACCTGTACGTGCTGACCGTGGCCGACATCAACGCGACCAACCCGACCCTGTGGAACTCCTGGCGCGCCAGCCTGCTGCGCCAGCTCTACACCGAGACCAAGCGCGCCCTGCGCCGCGGCCTGGAAAACCCGGTGGATCGCGAAGAGCAGATCCGCCAGACCCAGAGCGCAGCGCTGGATATTCTGGTGCGCGGCGGCACCGATCCGGACGACGTCGAGCAATTGTGGGCGCAACTGGGCGATGACTATTTCCTGCGCCATACCGCCGGCGATGTGGCCTGGCACAGCGATGCGATTCTCCAGCAGCCGGCCGACGGCGGGCCGCTGGTGCTGATCAAGGAAACCACCCAGCGCGAATTCGAGGGCGGTACGCAGATCTTCATCTATGCCCCGGACCAGCACGATTTCTTTGCCGTGACCGTGGCCGCGATGGACCAGCTCAACCTGAACATTCACGACGCCCGGGTCATCACCTCCAGCAGCCAGTTCACCCTCGACACCTATATCGTGCTCGACACCGATGGCGATTCGATCGGCGACAATCCACTGCGGATCAAGCAGATCCGCGACGGTCTGACCGAAGCTCTGCGCAACCCGGACGACTACCCGACGATCATCCAGCGCCGGGTGCCGCGCCAGCTCAAGCACTTTGCCTTTGCGCCGCAGGTGACGATCCACAACGACGCCCAGCGTCCGGTGACGGTGCTCGAACTCACCGCCCCCGATCGTCCGGGCCTGCTGGCACGGATCGGCGGGATTTTCCTGGAGTTCGACCTGTCGCTGCAGAACGCCAAGATCGCCACGCTGGGCGAGCGGGTGGAAGACGTGTTCTTCATCACCGACGCCCACAATCAGCCGCTGTCCGACCCGCTGCTGTGCAGCCGTTTGCAGGATGCCATCGTCGAGCAGCTCAGCGTCAATCAGGAACCCGATATCAACCTGTCGCGCATCAGCATTTGACTGAGCGCCCGGATTCAACCGCTTTGCACGAGATCCCGCACCGATGAACAACGCTCTGACCCAGTTGCAGCCCTACCCGTTCGAAAAGCTCCGCGCCCTGCTCGGCAGCGTCACGCCGAACCCGGACAAGCGCCCGATCGCGCTGTCCATCGGCGAGCCGAAACACCGCTCGCCAAGCTTTGTCGCCGAGGCGCTGGCGAACAATCTGGATCAGATGGCGGTGTACCCGACCACCCTTGGCATTCCGGCCCTGCGCGAAGCCATTGCCGCCTGGTGCGAACGTCGCTTCAACGTGCCGAGCGGCTGGATCGACCCGGCGCGCAACGTGCTGCCGGTCAACGGCACCCGTGAAGCGCTGTTCGCTTTCACCCAGACCGTGGTCAACCGCGGCGACGATGCGTTGGTGGTCAGCCCGAACCCGTTCTATCAGATCTACGAAGGCGCTGCGTTCCTCGCCGGTGCCAAACCGCACTACCTGCCATGCCTGGACGAGAACGGCTTCAACCCGGACTTCGACGCGGTTTCGCCGGACATCTGGAAGCGCTGCCAGATCCTGTTCCTGTGCTCGCCGGGCAACCCGACCGGCGCGCTGATTCCGGTCGACGTGCTGAAAAAACTGATCGTCCTGGCCGACGAATACGACTTTGTGATCGCCGCCGACGAGTGCTACAGCGAGCTGTACTTCGACGAGCAGACCCCGCCGCCGGGCCTGCTCAGCGCCTGCGCCGAACTGGGTCGCAAGGACTTCAAGCGCTGTGTGGTGTTCCACAGCCTGTCCAAGCGTTCGAACCTGCCGGGCCTGCGCTCCGGTTTTGTTGCCGGCGACGCCGACATCCTCAAGGGCTTCCTGCTGTATCGCACCTACCACGGCTGCGCGATGCCGGTTCAGACGCAACTGGCCAGCGTTGCCGCATGGAACGACGAAGTGCATGTACGTGCCAACCGTGCGCTGTATCGGGAGAAGTTCGATGCCGTGCTGGCGATCCTCAGCCCCGTGATGGATGTACAGCGTCCGGATGGCAGCTTCTACCTGTGGCCAAACGTGCAAGGTGATGACGCAGCATTCTGCCGTGATCTGTTTGCCGAGGAACATGTAACTGTGGTGCCGGGTTCGTACCTGTCCCGGGATGTCGACGGGGTCAACCCCGGTGCCGGCCGCGTGCGCATGGCGCTGGTCGCGCCGCTGGCGGAGTGTGTGGAAGCGGCCGAACGCATCCGCGATTTCGTCCTGCGTCACAAGTAATGGCTGAACGTTCGTGCCGGGCAATCCGGCACGGGCACTTCATACATCAGGTTACAGATCCTCCAACTATTTACTCCACTTCCCTGTCGGCCAGACGTTAGTCTTGAACCGCGCACAATCGCGCGTTCAACTGCATTCAAAACTTTAAACTTCAAGGAAGAAGTCGACATGGACACTCTATTGGATTGCCAGCTCGTTCAGTGGCCCGATGATCAAGCCGCCTACACCGCAGCCATCAATGAAAACCCCGCCAATGCCGGTACAAGTTCCGGTACTCGACGTAAACGCTCCATCGTTCACTATTCAAAACTCTGGGCCAACGGGCGAACCCTGAAAGTGGCTTTCATGGATTCACCGGATGCCGACCACAAACAAAAGATTATCGCGGCTGCCAGCCAATGGTTACCGTACATCAACCTTAAATTTGAATTCGTCGATGATTTGAAAGGCGACATCCGGATCGCAACAAAAAACAATAACAACAGCTCGATGCTGGGCACTGACGCCTTGTTGATCCACCCCGACCACCCCACCATGAATCTTGGAGTGAAGCCGCAGCACGAAGACTTCGAGGTCATCGTGATCCACGAATTCGGCCACGCACTGGGCGCGATGCATGAGCACCAGCACCCCAAGGCCAATATTCCGTGGGATAAGCCAAAAGTGTACGAGTTCTACAAAACCCGTGAAATGAATCCCCTGACCGAAGAACAGGTGGACAGGAATCTGTTCGCATCTTTCGACACACTGGACGCGATCTACACTTCCTACGATCGAAAATCGATCATGCATCATCCTGTGGCAAATACATTGACCGTGGGCAACTGGGAAATACCGATCAATCGACGGATCAGTAAAAAAGACAAACGGCTCATGCGACTGCTTTACCCGAAACAATAAAAACACCTGTAGTACATCGTTCGCGAGGTGCAACACCTCGCGAACTTTCAATATCACGAAATACCCTTCAACTTCATTCATCCCGCACTCTACATTAACTTATGGCCGCCCCTGCCTTCCGGCTCAACCTGCCCGGAATAAACAGCAGCCCACTGAATCAATATAAGTACGGATAGATAACATGAACGCCACAACACTTTGCCTGACAGAAAAACCGGTGTCTTTCCACCGCGCCCATGAAGTTGCCATCGCCGAGAATCCTGCCAATGCAGGAAACTCGGTATCCGCTCGTAAAAAACGAGCCGTCGGGAAACACACTTACTTCTGGGCGCCCGGCCGGAGCTTGCGTATCGCCTTTCTGAGTGGGGATCAAGCATTCAAGGACGCCGTCAAAGCCGCGGCCAACAACTGGCTGCCCCATATCAACCTGACGTTCGATTTTGTAGAGGGTGAGTCAGGGGATATCCGTATCAGCAGCGAACCCGGCATTTACTGGTCGATGATCGGAACCAACGCGCTGCTGATCGAGGAAGGCCCGACCATGCGGCTGTCGCCTGACTTGCGCACCCCGGCATTTTTCGCCGCCAATGTCATGCACGAGTTCGGACATGCGCTGGGGGCCGAACATGAGCACCTTCATCCGGCGTCAAACATTCCCTGGAACAAGCCTGCGGTTTACGCCGCACACGGAGTGGCCGAAGACGCCGATGAGGGCGATTACGCACGCCGATCTGTCGATGAACGCTACTTCAACCTGCTCGACGCCAGCGATTTCGACTACACGCCTTACGATCCGAAGTCGATCATGCATTACGCCGTGCGCCAGAACTGGACCCTTGGCGACTTCAAGATTGATCTGAATCTGGTGCTCAGCGACAAGGACAAGGCGTTCATGGCGAAGGCCTATCCGTTCCCTGCGGCACAAACGGCGTAACCGCATGGGACAGGTCGACGCGATTATTTGACCTGCCCCAGATTCGCCTCACTCAAATCCAGCTCCCCCAACACTTCACGCAACACGTCATCGCCTATCTGGTGCTGACGACTCAGGCTATACAACTCAAGGCGTTGCGCGCGCAGCGCCTTGAGGCGCAAACGGCGTTCGAGCAGATCCATCTGGAATGCCAGCGCCTGAGCTTCGGCCGAATCGTTGAACACCTCCAATTGATGGCGATACTCGGACATGATCCGCGCCTTGAGCTCCGCCGACAACGCCGCTTGCGCAGCGTCCTGCGGGGTGACCTCTTCGATCTCCAGCGCATGAATCGCCGCTTCGGCGGTCTTGCGCCAGGCGTCGTGGACTTCCTGGCGGCGTTTGTCGTCGGGACTTTTCTGGATTCCGCGCAGCAGCAACGGCAAGGCGATGCAGGCTGCCACCAGCGACATCAGGATCACCCCGGCGGCGATGAAGATCAGCAGATCACGTTCCGGAAAGGCCTCGCTGCCCATCAGCATCGGCACCGACATCACGCCCGCCAGGGTGACTGCACCGCGCACCCCGCCGACGGTCAGCAGCCAGCAGGAACGAGCGGTCGGCACCTGCGTCAGCTCGCCCTTGCCGCGTAACCGTCGCAACAGCACCGACAGACGCCAGATGCTTTGGACCCAGATGAAGCGAAGCACCACCAGCGCCAGGAAAATAGCCATCACGTCGAGGCAGCGGTAAAGCAGCGTCGGCCACAACGACGTTTCGTGGCTGACCACCGCTTTGATGATGTCCGGCAATTGCAGGCCGAGCAGCAGGAAGATCAATCCGTTGAAGGCAAACTCCAGCAGCGACCACACGCTGCGATTGAGCAGGCGGGTGCTGGTCTGGCGCGGCAGCAGATCAAGCCAGCTCTGCATCATCCCCGCTGCCACCGCCGAGAGAATGCCCGAGGCGCCGAGTCGCTCGGCCAATACGTAAGCGGCAAACGGCAGCAGCAACATGAACACCACATGAGTGGCGGGATCGTCCCAGCCCCGGGCGATCATCCAGGCGCGCAAGCGGCCCACCAGCCAGCTCAGCGCAACACCGACCGCCAGCCCGCCAACCGCCACCAGCACAAACGTCAGGCTCGCATTGGCCAGCGAGAATGCACCGGTGACCGCCGCCGCCAGCGCGAACTTGAAGGTCACCAGACCCGATGCATCATTCATCAACGCTTCGCCTTGCAGCATGTGCATCAACGGTGTCGGCAAGCGGTTCTGCGAAATCGCCGACACAGCCACGGCGTCGGTCGGCGACAGTACCGCCGCCAGCGCGAACGCCACCGGCAATGGAATCGTCGGCAGCAGCCAGTGAATGAAGTAGCCGGCACCGACCACGGTGAACAGCACCAGCCCGACCGCCAGCGTCAGCACCGGCCCGCGCAGACGCCACAATTCGCGTTTGGGCATGCGCCAGCCATCAGAGAACAACAGCGGCGGCAGGAACAGAAACAGGAACAGTTCGGGATCCAGAGCCACATGCAGGCCAAGAGTCGGCCAGGCCAGCAAGGCTCCGGCGGCGATCTGCACCAATGGCAGCGGCAACGGGATGACCCGTCCGACCAGACGCGAGACGCTGACCAGCATCAGCAGGATCAGGACGGTATAAGCGGTTTGCATAAAGCGGAAATCCCGGACAATCGACAGCGTTGAACTGCCATATTAGCCGCTTAGGCTGTGCGTGACCGTTGCACCTATGTCGCAGCCCCCGTCCGGGAAATCAACCTCGGCCGCCGCGAAACGGTTTGGTCATGGCATAATCCGACACCATTTTTTTTCAGCACCTGTAAAGGGGGCGATTCCTTGACCGTTTCAAGCAAAACGTTGCACCTTTTCGGCATCAAAGCCTGCGACACCATGAAGAAGGCGCGCACCTGGCTCGATGAACACGCTGTCAGCTACGACTTCCACGATTACAAGACCGCCGGCATTGATCGCGAGCACCTGACCCAATGGTGCGACGAACACGGCTGGCAAACGGTGTTGAACCGCGCAGGCACGACCTTTCGCAAACTCGACGACGAACGCAAAGCCGATCTCGACCAGTCGAAAGCCATCGAACTGATGCTCGCTCAACCCTCGATGATCAAGCGCCCGGTGCTCGATCTCGGTGACCGAACCCTGATTGGCTTCAAGCCAGATATCTACGCGGCCGCCCTCAAGTAAGCAGCCCGTCACTTTTTGTAGAGGTATTCACATGTCCAACTCTCTGTTCAGTATCGCCTTCGGCGTCGGCACCCAGAACCGTCAAGGGGCGTGGCTTGAAGTGTTCTACGCCCAGCCGCTGTTGAATCCTTCGGCCGAACTGGTCGCCGCTGTTGCACCGATCCTCGGCTACACCGAAGGCAACCAGGCCATCACCTTCACCACCGCACAAGCCGCCCAACTGGCTGAAGCCGTGAAAGGCATCGATGCGGTACAGGGCAAGTTGCTGACCCGTCTGGCCGAAAGCCACAAGCCGCTGGTCGCCACCCTGCTGGCCGAAGACACGCAACTGACTTCGACCCCTGAGGCGTACCTCAAACTGCACCTGCTGTCCCATCGTCTGGTCAAGCCTCACGGCGTAAGCCTGGCCGGGATCTTCCCGCTGCTGCCGAACGTGGCCTGGACCAGCCAGGGCGCGATCGACCTGAGCGAACTGGCCGAGCTGCAACTCGAAGCCCGTCTGCGCGGCGAGCTGCTGGAAGTGTTCTCGGTAGACAAGTTCCCGAAAATGACCGATTACGTGGTACCGGCCGGCGTGCGTATCGCTGACGCCGCACGTCTGCGTCTGGGTGCCTATGTGGGCGAAGGCACCACCGTGATGCACGAAGGTTTCGTCAACTTCAACGCCGGCACCGAAGGTCCGGGCATGATCGAAGGCCGCGTCTCCGCTGGCGTGTTTGTCGGCAAGGGTTCGGACCTGGGCGGCGGTTGCTCGACCATGGGCACCCTGTCGGGTGGCGGCAACATCGTGATCAAGGTTGGCGAAGGCTGCCTGATCGGCGCCAACGCCGGTATCGGTATCCCGTTGGGCGACCGCAACACCGTCGAGTCGGGCCTGTACGTGACTGCCGGCACCAAGGTGGCGCTGCTGGACGAGCACAACAACCTGGTCAAAGTGGTCAAGGCCCGTGAACTGGCCGGCCAGACTGACCTGCTGTTCCGTCGCAATTCGGAAACCGGTGCCGTGGAATGCAAGACCCACAAATCGGCGATCGAGTTGAACGAAGCGCTGCACGCTCACAACTAAGCGCCGCTGTGACCTCCTGTGGGAGCGGGCTTGCTCGCGAAGACGGTGTGTCAGTCACCCTTGATTTCGACTGACACGACGCATTCGCGAGCAAGCCCGCTCCCACAAGGTTCGGTGTATATCCGCCCAAGTTCACAGGGCTGAACAGATGATGATTCCCTCCCCCTGGCGCGCCGACTTCCCGGCCATCGCCGCCCTGCAACGGCAAGACCAGACCTATCTGGACAACGCCGCCACCACGCAAAAACCCCAGGCTCTGCTCGACGCGCTGGCGCATTACTACGCCAATGGCGCAGCCAACGTGCACCGTGCCCAGCACCTGCCCGGCGCCCACGCCACGCAGGCGTTCGAGGACAGTCGCCTGAAGGTTGCCCAGTGGCTGAATGCCGGTGACAGCGGGCAGATCATCTTCACCCACGGCGCCACCAGTGCGCTGAATCTGCTGGCCTATGGCCTGGAACCTCTTTTCCATCCGGGCGATGAAATTGTCATCAGCGCCCTGGAGCATCACGCCAATCTGCTGCCGTGGCAGCAACTGGCACAACGTCGCGACCTGAAACTGGTGATCCTGCCGCTGGACGATGACGGCGTGATCGACCTCGCTGCTGCCGTTCACCTGATCGGCCCGCGCACCCGCTTGCTGGCGGTCAGCCAGTTGTCCAACGTGCTTGGCGCGTGGCAACCGTTGCCGGCCCTGCTGGCGATGGCCAAGGCACAAAATGCGTTGACCGTCGTCGATGGCGCTCAAGGCGTGGTCCACGGCCGGCATGACGTGCAGGCACTGGGTTGCGACTTTTACGTGTTTTCCAGCCACAAACTCTACGGCCCCGATGGCCTCGGCGTGCTGTTCGGGCGCAACAGCGCACTTGAGCAACTGCGGCCGTGGCAGTTCGGCGGCGAAATGGTTCTGGAAGCCAATTATCACGAATCCCGTTTCCGCCCTGCTCCGCTGGGTTTCGAAGCGGGCACGCCGCCGATTGCCAGCGTGATCGGCCTCGGTGCGACCCTCGACTATCTGGCCGGTCTGGATCAGGACGCGGTGGCCGCCCACGAAGCGGCGCTGCACGATTACCTGTTGCGTGGTCTCGCCGCCCGCAACGGCATTCGTCTGTTGGGCAAACCGCAACTGGCGCTGGCCAGTTTTGTCGTCGAAGGCGTACACAACGCCGATCTCGCGCACTTGCTGACCGAACAGGGCATCGCCGTACGTGCCGGGCACCACTGCGCGATGCCGCTGCTCAAGCGATTCGAACTGGCCGGGGCGATTCGCGTGTCGCTGGCGCTGTACAACGATTCCGAAGATCTGGAGCGTTTCTTTGAAGCGCTGGATCAGGCGCTGGAGCTATTGCGATGAGCCTGCCGGTCGAGGCCGCCGAAGCGCTGCAAACGTTTCAGAACGCTGCTGGCTGGGAACAGCGGGCGCGGCTGTTGATGCAGTTGGGTGATCGCCTGCCGCCGTTGAGCGATGCGGACAAATGCGAGGCCAACCGCGTGCACGGCTGTGAAAGTCAGGTGTGGCTGGTTGGCGAATTGCGCGACGGTCTCTGGCAGTTCGCGGCGAGCAGCGATGCGCGGATGATTCGCGGATTGGTGGCGTTGCTGCTGTTGCGGGTCAACGGCTTGTCCGCAGCTGAGTTGCAGCAAATCGATCTGCCGGACTGGTTCAATCAACTGGGGCTGTCGCGGCAGTTGTCGCAGTCGCGCAGCAACGGCTTGAATGCCGTGCTGCAGCGGATGAACGAGCTGGCGCAGTAAAAGGGCTGCTGCGCAGCCCTGGGCTTCAGGCCTGAGGCTTGACCCGATCCGCCGGGCGCCGAACACCCGCCACAATCTTGTCCACGGCCTTGGTCGCCGCGACCATGCCGAACGTCGCCGTCACCATCATCACCGCGCCAAACCCGCCGGCGCAGTCCAGCTTCACGCCATCGCCGACAAAACTCTTCTGCAGGCAGATGCTGCCGTCCGGTTTCGGGTAACGCAATTGTTCGGTGGAGAACACGCACGGCACGCTGTAGTGACGGGTCACAGTGCGCGAGAAGCCGTAATCGCGACGCAGAGTGGAGCGCACTTTCGAGGCGAGTGGATCATTGAACGTACGGTTGAGGTCGCAGACCTGAATCAGCGTCGGATCGATCTGCCCGCCAGCGCCGCCGGTGGTGATGATCTGGATCTTGCGGCGCTTGCACCAGGCGATCAGCGCGGCTTTTGCGTTGACGGCGTCGATGCAGTCGATCACGCAGTCGATGTTCGGCGTGATGTATTCGGCCATGGTGTCGCGGGTGACGAAATCCGCCACAGCATGCACCTTGCAGTCCGGGTTGATCCCGCGCAGACGCTCGGCCATCACCTCGACCTTGGGTTTGCCGACGGTGCTGTCCAGCGCGTGCAACTGGCGGTTGGCGTTGCTGACGCAGACGTCGTCGAGGTCGAACAGCGAAATCTCGCCGACCCCGCAACGGGCCATGGCTTCCGCCGCCCAGGAACCGACGCCGCCAACGCCGACAATCGCCACATGGGCTGCACGCAGGCGCTCGAGGCCCTCGATGCCATACAAACGGGCGATGCCTGCAAACCGCGGATCTTCTGTACTCATGACCATTACCCCAAAAACCGGCGCGCATTATAGGGCCGTCGGCGGCCAAGAGCACCTTTGCGCTATGAACGGCGAACCTGCCTGCTTTAATTAAAGCTGCACGTAACAAAGATTTGCCTTACATGCTGAAACGAAAGAACTTAAGTCGGGTTGGATTGCCCAACGTCCGGCATTTCCCTGTCTGTTGTAGGACTCGGCGAACTGCCGGTGTAGGATGCGCGCCCTCAGGCGTCAACCAGCCGACCCTTCGTTCCACAGACCTTGGAACCCGACACAGCTATGTCATCGCGTAAATTTGGACTCAACCTGGTGGTGGTTCTGGCAATCGCCGCCCTGTTCACCGGTTTCTGGGCGCTGATCAACCGCCCCGTCTCCGCGCCGAACTGGCCGGAGCAGATCTCCGGTTTCTCCTATTCACCGTTCCAGCAAGGACAGTTCCCGCAGAAGGATCAGTATCCGTCCGACGATGAAATGCGCCGCGATCTGGAGATCATGAGCAAGCTGACGGACAACATCCGCATCTACTCGGTCGACGGCTCCCTGCAGGACATCCCGAAACTGGCCGAAGAATTCGGCCTGCGCGTGACGCTGGGGATCTGGATCAGCCCTGACCAGGAGCGCAACGAGCGGGAAATCACCCGCGCCATCGAACTGGCCAACACTTCGCGCAGTGTGGTTCGCGTAGTGGTCGGTAACGAAGCGATCTTCCGCAAGGAAATCACTGCCCAGGAACTCAGCGTGCTGCTCGACCGCGTGCGCGCGGCCGTGAAAGTGCCGGTGACCACCTCCGAACAGTGGCACGTCTGGGAAGAGCACCCGGAGCTGGCCAAGCACGTCGACCTGATCGCCGCGCACGTTCTGCCTTACTGGGAATTCATCCCGGTGGACAAGGCCGGGCAGTTCGTCTTCGACCGCGCCCGCGACCTGAAAAAGATGTTCCCGAAAAAACCGCTGCTGCTGTCCGAAGTGGGCTGGCCGAGCAACGGCCGCATGCGCGGTGGCGCCGATGCGTCGCCGGCGGATCAGGCCATCTACCTGCGCACGCTGGTCAACAAACTCAACCGTCAGGGCTTCAACTACTTCGTGATCGAAGCGTTTGACCAGCCGTGGAAGGCCAGCGACGAAGGTTCGGTCGGCGCCTACTGGGGCGTGTTCAACGCCGCGCGCCAGCAGAAATTCAACTTCGAAGGCCCGGTGGTGGCGATCCCGCAATGGCGCGTGCTGGCCATTGGCTCGGTAGTGCTGGCGCTGTTGTCGCTGACCCTGCTGATGATCGACGGCTCGGCCCTGCGTCAGCGCGGTCGTACCTTCCTGACCTTTATCGCGTTCCTGTGTGGTTCGGTGCTGGTGTGGATCGGTTACGACTACAGCCAGCAATACAGCACGTGGTTCAGCCTGACGGTGGGCTTCCTGCTGGCGCTCGGTGCGCTCGGGGTGTTCATCGTGTTGCTGACCGAGGCTCATGAACTGGCCGAGGCGGTGTGGATTCACAAGCGTCGCCGTGAATTCCTGCCGGTGGTCGGCGACTCGAACTACCGCCCGAAGGTCTCGATTCACGTGCCTTGCTACAACGAGCCGCCGGAAATGGTCAAACAGACCCTCGACGCCCTGGCCAATCTCGACTATCCGGACTTCGAAGTCCTGATCATCGACAACAACACCAAGGACCCGGCGGTCTGGGAACCGGTGCGCGACTACTGCGAAACCCTCGGCCCGCGCTTCAAGTTCTTCCACGTCTCGCCCCTGGCCGGTTTCAAGGGCGGCGCGCTGAACTACCTGATCCCGCACACCGCCAAGGACGCCGAAGTGATCGCGGTGATCGACTCCGACTATTGCGTGCACCCGAACTGGCTCAAACACATGGTGCCGCACTTCGCCGATCCGAAAATCGCCGTGGTGCAGTCGCCGCAGGATTACCGCGATCAGAACGAAAGCACCTTCAAGAAGCTCTGCTACGCCGAATACAAAGGCTTCTTCCACATCGGCATGGTCACCCGCAACGACCGCGACGCGATCATCCAGCACGGCACCATGACCATGACCCGTCGCTCGGTTCTGGAAGAACTGGGCTGGGCCGACTGGTGCATCTGTGAAGACGCCGAACTCGGTCTGCGCGTGTTCGAGAAAGGCCTGTCGGCTGCGTATTACCACGACAGTTACGGCAAGGGTCTGATGCCGGACACCTTCATCGACTTCAAGAAGCAGCGTTTCCGCTGGGCCTACGGTGCGATCCAGATCATCAAGCGTCACACCCGCAGCCTGCTGCGCGGCAAGGACACCGAGCTGACTCGCGGCCAGCGTTACCACTTCCTCGCGGGCTGGCTGCCGTGGGTGGCGGACGGCATGAACATCTTCTTCACCGTCGGCGCGCTGTTGTGGTCGGCGGCGATGATCATCGTCCCGCAACGGGTCGATCCGCCGCTGCTGATCTTCGCGATCCCGCCGCTGGCGCTGTTCGTGTTCAAGGTCGGCAAGATCATCTTCCTCTACCGTCGCGCCGTGGGCGTGAACCTCAAGGATGCATTCTGCGCGGCGCTGGCCGGTCTGGCGTTGTCGCACACCATCGCCAAAGCGGTGCTGTACGGCTTCTTCACCAGCAGCATTCCGTTCTTCCGCACCCCGAAAAACGCCGACAACCATGGCTTCTGGGTGGCGATTTCCGAGGCCCGGGAAGAGCTGTTCATCATGCTGCTGTTGTGGGGCGCGGCGCTGGGGATCTTCCTGGTGCAGGGCATTCCGAGCAACGACATGCGCTTCTGGGTGGCCATGCTGCTGGTGCAGTCGCTGCCGTACGTGGCGGCGCTGATCATGGCGTTCCTGTCGTCGCTGCCAAAACCTGCGGCTGCGCCTGAACCGACACCGGTGGTCTAAATCCTTCCGGATGCACTAAACGGCGGCCAATGGTCGCCGTTTTGCTTTAAGATAACCGCCATTTTGCGCGCCTTGCCCCCCAGCTTTCGGAGTTTTCCATGACGGCCCACGCCGACCTTTCGCCGACCCTCCAACTCGCCATCGACCTGATCCGCCGTCCGTCCGTGACGCCGGTCGACGCCGATTGCCAGAAGCAGATGATGCAGCGCCTGGGCGATGCCGGTTTCCAGCTGGAACCGATGCGCATCGAAGATGTGGATAACTTCTGGGCCACTCACGGCAAAGGCGACGGCCCGGTGCTGTGCTTCGCCGGTCACACCGACGTGGTGCCGACCAGTCCGGTGACCGCCTGGCAGATCGACCCGTTCAACGCGGTGATCGACGAGCACGGCATGCTCTGCGGGCGCGGCGCGGCGGACATGAAAGGCAGCCTGGCCTCGATGACTGTGGCGGCCGAGCGCTTCGTCGCCGATTACCCGGATCACAAGGGCAAGGTCGCGTTCCTGATCACCAGCGACGAAGAAGGCCCGGCCCATCACGGCACCAAGGCCGTGGTCGAGCGTCTGGCCGCCCGTAACGAGCGTCTGGACTGGTGCATTGTCGGCGAACCGTCGAGCACCACGCTGGTGGGCGACGTGGTGAAGAACGGTCGTCGCGGCTCCCTCGGCGCCAAACTGACTGTGCGAGGCGTGCAGGGACACGTGGCCTATCCGCATCTGGCGAAGAACCCGATCCACCTCGCTGCCCCGGCTCTGGCCGAACTGGCCGCCGAGCACTGGGATCACGGCAACGATTTCTTCCCGCCGACCAGTTTCCAGATTTCCAACGTCAATTCCGGCACTGGCGCGACCAACGTGATTCCGGGCGATCTGGTGGCGTTGTTCAACTTCCGTTTCTCCACCGAATCAACCGTTGAAGGCCTGCAGAAACGCGTGGCCGACATTCTCGACAAGCACGGCCTGGACTGGCACATCGACTGGCGCTGTCCGGTCTGCCGTTCCTCACCGAGCCGGGCGCGCTGCTCGATGCGGTGTCGTCGAGCATCAAGGACATCACTGGCCGCGAGACCAAGGCGTCCACCAGCGGCGGTACCTCCGACGGTCGTTTCATCGCGACCATGGGCACTCAGGTTGTTGAACTGGGCCCGGTCAACGCGACCATCCACCAGGTCAACGAGCGCGTGCTGGCGGCCGATCTCGACGTACTGACCGAGATCTACTACCAGACTCTGATCAAGTTGCTTGCCTGATGCTTGCGTGCCCGATCTGCAGTGAACCGCTGAACGCGGTGGACAACGGCGTGGTCTGCCCTGCCGGCCACCGCTTCGACCGTGCGCGCCAGGGTTACCTGAACCTGCTGCCGGTGCAGCACAAGAACAGCCGCGATCCCGGCGACAACCAGGCGATGGTCGAGGCCCGCCGCGACTTCCTGAACGCCGGGCATTACGCGCCGGTGGCCAAACGTCTGGCGGAGCTGGCAGCCGGTTATGCGCCGGCCCGCTGGGTCGATATCGGTTGTGGCGAGGGTTACTACACCGCGCAGATCGCTGACGCCTTGCCGGACGCTGACGGCTACGCGCTGGACATCTCAAAGGAAGCGGTCAAACGCGCCTGCAAGCGTAATCCCGCACTGACCTGGTTGATCGCCAGCATGGCACGGGTGCCGCTGGCCTCCGGCAGTTGCCAGTTTCTGGCCAGTGTTTTCAGTCCCCTGGACTGGGAAGAGGCCAAGCGTCTGCTCAGCGTCGGCGGCGGCCTGATGAAAGTCGGCCCGACCAGCGGCCATCTGATGGAACTGCGCGAGCGCCTGTACGACGAAGTGCGCGAGTACACCGACGACAAGCACCTGGCCCTGGTGCCGGAAGGCATGGCGCTGGCGCACAGTGAAACCCTGGAATTCAAACTGACGCTGGACAAGCCCGAGGATCGCGCCAACCTGTTGGCGATGACACCTCATGGCTGGCGCGCCAGTGCCGAGCGCCGTGCGGCGGTGATCGAGCAGGCCGAGCCGTTCGTGACCACCGTGTCGATGCGCTACGATTATTTCGTTCTTCAATAACTTTTGGACTCGGGCGAGTGCCCGGGGCCGGCTAAATCCGCGAATGGATTTTTCAGACCCGCAGTGAGGACATCCATGCGCCAACCGGACATCGAGATTTACCTGAAAGACGCCGACGTCGACCACAAGGCCATTTCCGCCTGGCTGGGCGCAGCCCTTGGCCCGTGCAGCGACTGGGTACAGAAAGGTCAGACCTGGAAGTGCAAGGCCGGCAACATCCCGGTGACCTGGCTGCCGAAAGCCGTGGGCAAGTGGAACAGCCTGTACCTGGAAAGCGACCAGACGCCATGGGACGACGACATCGCTTGCGCCCGCGCCGCCTTTGCCGCGCTGAACGTTGAGGTGCGCTGCGCGCCGGGGACGTGGATCGAGGAAGAAGGCGAGGAAACGGCGGATCGCTGGATTCGGATCAGCGCCGATGGTGAAGAAGAGATCACCTGGAAAACTGCGTAAAACCGGCGACACAGAACCAATGTGAGAGCGGGCTTGCTCGCGAATGCGATGTACCAGTCGATATCAATGCTGACTGACACACCGCATTCGCGAGCAAGTCGAAGCGTCGAACCGCCGCTCCCACAATGATTTTTGGTGTTCTGAAGATTTGCGTTACAAGCCTACAACGTCTTCAGCCTGCAAGCCCTTCTGCCCTTCCACCACCGCGTATTCAACCTGCTGACCCTCGGTCAGCGAACGGTGGCCTTCACCGCGGATCGCGCGGTAGTGCACGAATACGTCCACCCCGTCTTCGCGCTGAATGAAGCCGTAGCCCTTGGCGTCGTTGAACCACTTCACGTTGCCGGTTTCACGTGTTGCCATCTGTTCATACTCCTTTTTTATTATTGAACAGGCTTTTCGCAGGAAAGCCTTTGAGGAACGTCAGCCTGCGTCCGACGTCCATAAAAGGGCCCCGGCGACAGATCGCCGAGTATATGACAGGCGGCAAAACTCTCAACAGGAGATTACTTCGCCGCTTTTTTGCCGATTTTC
>Ga0105243_10001681_pt1 | contig 19088 bp, 12 predicted proteins | sample KBSM34metaG_FD_81525 | JGI IMG/M metagenome (GOLD analysis project Ga0105243, IMG submission 81525) | Miscanthus rhizosphere microbial communities from Kellogg Biological Station, Michigan, USA - KBS M3-4 metaG | ecosystem: Host-associated > Plants > Roots > Rhizosphere > Soil | place... | reverse complement strand
CTGATCGAACTGATCGCCCCGCGGGTGCTGCCCGCGGGCATGAACCACGTCCGCATCGAGACCGCGCACCTGCCGGAGCGGTTCGGGCTGTTCCTGATCATCGCGCTGGGCGAGACGGTGGTCGCGGTCGGCGGCCAGGCCGCCGGGATCGACCTCGACGGGCCCACCTACGCCGCCTTCGCGCTCGCGTTCCTCATCATCGTCCTGCTGTGGTGGACGTACTTCCACTACGGCGCCCCCGCCGTGCGCCACAGCCTGGAGCACAGTCCCGAGCAGGCTCGCATCGTCACCGATGTCTTCAGCTACGCCCACCTCATCTACGTCACCGCGATCATCATGATCGCCGTTGGCCTGAAGAAACTGCTCGCCTATCCGCTGTCCGTGCCGCACTCGTTCCCCGAGCTGCTGCTCGCCCCCGGCGTGGCGCTGTACCTGTTCGGGTTCTGCTACGCCCGGTGGCGGATGTTCGGGGCGGCCACCCTGCAGCGGTCCGCCGCGGCCCTCGCCTGCTGCGCGATCGCGGTGGCGGCGCCGCTGCTGCCTGCCATCGCCACCGCCGCGCTGGTCCTCGCGGTCCTGCTCGCGCTGAACGGATACGAGGCCTGGATCGTCACCACCCACCGGCCGCTCCCGCTCCTTCGCCTGCCACGGATCGCGCGGCGCGAAACGCAGCTCTGACGCGCTGCGCCTGAACGGTCGCGGAGGACTGCGGGGTCGGGCCCTTCGGACTACCGTGGGATCCGGCCTTCCTCGACGAGTCAGGAGTGCAGATGACCCACGGATTTCGCATCGGCGTCCAGCTCCAGCCGCAACACGCCCCCGACTACGGCCTGATCCGCGACGCGGTACTGCGGTCAGAGGACGCGGGCGTCGACATCGTCTTCACCTGGGACCACTTCTATCCGCTCTACGGCGACCCCGACGGCGCCCACTTCGAGTGCTGGACGATGCTCGCCGCCTTCGCGGAGCAGACCGAGCGGGTGGAGATCGGCGCGCTGGTCAGCGGCGGCGGCTACCGGAACCCGGACCTGCTCGCGGACATGGCCCGCACGGTCGACCACATCAGCGGCGGGCGGCTCATCCTCGGCATCGGGGCGGGCTGGTTCGAGAAGGACTACGACGAGTACGGCTACGAGTTCGGCACCGCGGGGCACCGATTGAAGCTGCTCGGCGAGACCCTGTCGCGGATCTCGGCACGGCTGGACAGGCTCAACCCGGCCCCCACCCGGCACATCCCGGTCCTCATCGGCGGCGGCGGCGAACGCAAGACGCTGCGCCTGGTCGCCGAGTACGCCGACGTGTGGCACAGCTTCGCCGACCTCGACGCGTTGCGGCACAAGTCGCAGGTGCTGGCCGAGCACTGCGCGGCCGTCGGCCGCGAACCCGCGCGGATCGAGCGGTCGGTCGCCTGGCCCGGCCCGGAGGCCGCGCAGGATTTCCTCGATGCGGGCGTCACCCTGTTCACCGTCGGTACCGGTGGACCCGACTACGACCTGTCCACGGTCATGGAGGCGCTGCGCTGGCGCGCCGACCGGCTGCCCGAGCCGATCGAGGGCCTGGCCTGAGCAGCCCCCTTCACCGAACAGAAAGGTTCCCGGGTCCCTGACCCCGGCGCCGCTAGGCTCCTCAGCATGGTTCGTCCACATGTCGTGAAGAGTCGGGTGCTCATCGCCCTGCTGGCGCTGCTCGCGTTGACGCTGACCGGGTGCGGTGGTGGCGACGATTCGGCCACCTCGGCCACCGACCTGTGCGCCCCGCCCGGCGTCGGCAGCGCCTCGGCCGCACCCACCAACCTGGACGCCGCCGCCGCGACGTCCACGGAGGATCGGTACACCACACCGACCACCAAGCCGCTCGACCAGATCGACACCGGCGCGCTCGGCCTGGCCACCCCCGGCAAGCTCAGCGTCGGCACCCTGTCCGACGCGCCGCCGAGCATCTGCGTCGACTCCTCCGGAAGCTTCACCGGCTACGACAACGAGCTGCTCAAGGCCGTCGCCGCCAAGCTCGGCCTGCAGATCGAGTTCTCCGGCACCGAGTTCGCCGGGCTGCTCTCCCAGGTCGCGACGAACCGATTCGACGTCGGGTCGTCCTCGATCACCACCACCGACGAGCGGCGCAAGACCGTCGGTTTCACCAATGGCTACGACTTCGGCTACTTCTCGCTGGTGGTGCCGAACGGCAGCGCCATCCACGGGTTCTCCGACCTGAACGCCGGCACCCGGATCGGGGTCGTGCAGGGCACCGTCCAGGACGACTACGTCGTGAACACGCTTGGGCTCGACCCGGTGAAGTTCCCCGACTACAACACCGCGTACGCGAACCTCAAGACCGGCCAGATCGACGCGTGGGTGGCCCCGTCCCAGCAGGCGGAGGGCGCGATCAAGCCCGGCGACCCCACCTCGATCGTGCAGAACACCTTCAGCCTCAACAACTTCGTCGGCTGGGCCGTCAACAAGGACAACCAGCCCCTGATCGACGCGCTCAACTCCGGGCTGGACGCGGTGATCGCCGACGGCACCTGGGCGTCGCTGTACTCGGACTGGGTGCCCCGTGAGCTGCCCGAGGGCTGGAAGCCGGGCAGCAAGGCGGCGCCGGAGCCGGAGCTGCCTGACTTCGCCGCGCTGGCCAAGCCGGAGACACCGGGATCCGAGCAGTCGCAGACCGCCCAGCAGTCGACGCTCGCCCAGCTCGGCGCCACCTTCTTCGACTGGGATCTGTACCGCCAGGCCATCCCGGACCTGCTCAAGACCGGCCTGCCCAACACGGTGATCCTCGCCGTCACCTCGGGTGTGATCGGCACCGTGGCTGGCATGCTGCTCGCGGTCGCGGGCATCTCGCGCACCCGCTGGCTGCGCTGGCCGGCGCGGGTGTACACCGACGTCTTCCGCGGGCTGCCCGCGGTGGTGATCATCCTGATCATCGGCCTTGGCGTCGGACCGGTGGTCAAGGGCCTGACCGGCAACAACCCGTACTGGCTCGGCGCCGCCGCGCTGGCCCTGCTGGCAGCCGCCTATATCGGCGAGATCTTCCGCTCCGGCATCCAGAGCGTGGAGCCGGGGCAGCTGGAGGCGGCCCGCGCGATCGGCTTCAGCTACCGCCGGGCGATGACCCTGGTGGTGATCCCGCAGGGCGTCCGCCGGGTGCTGCCCGCGCTGATGAACCAGTTCATCTCGCTGATCAAGGACTCCTCGCTGATCTACTTTCTCGGCCTGCTGGCGACCCAGCGGGAACTCTTCGCCGTCGGGCGCGACCTCAACGCGCAGACCGGGAACCTGTCGCCGCTGGTGGCCGCCGGCCTGTTCTACCTGGCGCTGACGATCCCGCTCACCCACCTGGTCAACTACATCGACCGGCGCCTGCGGACCGGCAGGGCCGACACCTCCGGCACACTCGACCCGCTCGAACAAGCCATCGTCGTGGAAAGGGGATAGCCCGTGACCACCGCGACCAATTCGGTCTCGCTGACCGGCACCGACCTGCACTTGTCCTTCGGCACGAACAAGGTGTTGCGCGGCGTCGACATCCACGTCGACGCAGGCAAGACCACCTCGGTCATCGGCCCGTCCGGCTCCGGCAAGTCGACGCTGCTGCGGGTGCTCAACCGTCTGCACGAACCCGAACAGGGCGACATCCTGCTCGACGGCCGGTCGGTGCTCGGCGACAACCCGGACACCCTGCGCCAGCGGATCGGCATGGTGTTCCAGCACTTCAACCTGTTCCCGCACCGCACCGTGCTCGACAACATCGCCCTCGGACCCCGGAAGCTGCGGGGGCTGTCGAAGGAGCAGGCGCGCGCGGTCGCCCTCGAACAGCTCGAGCTGGTGGGGCTGGCGGAGAAGGCACAGTCCCGGCCGGGCAACCTGTCCGGCGGCCAGCAGCAGCGGGTCGCGATCGCCCGGGCTCTGGCGATGAAGCCGGAGATCATGTTCTTCGACGAGGCCACCTCCGCGCTGGACCCGGAGCTCGTCAAGGGCGTGCTGGCGCTGATGACGGACCTGGCGGCCGGCGGCATGTCGATGGTCGTCGTCACGCACGAGATGGGTTTCGCCCGTTCGGTTTCCGACACCGTGCTGTTCATGGACCGCGGGGTCGTGGTGGAGACCGGCAAACCGGAGGCGCTCTTCGACGACCCGCAGACCGAGCGCCTGCAGGCCTTCCTCTCCCAGGTGCTGTAGCAGCGGCGTCGCCGCCTGTGCGCGATTGTCACCCCCGTCGGGGCACCGATCGCGCACAGTGCGGCGCGGCCCCTAGACCCTGGCGGCCCGGTTCGCGGCCATCTCCTCGTCCCAGTGCTTCCCTGACCGGGTGGTGTCGATCTCGAACTCGAACCGGGTGACCATGTCCTGGGTGATGTCCTCGACGTCGACGTAGAACTGGCTGTACCAACGCCGCAGCTGGTAGACCGGGCCGTCCTCCTCGCACAGCAGCGGGTTGTCGATCTTCGCCTTGTTCTTCCAGATCACGATGTCCTGCTCGAAGGTCGCCATCGTGCCGTCCCCGAAGCCCTCGGCCATCTCGTCGGCCTGCTCGGCGGACATCCCGGCCATCTTCTTGACCATGATCCCGTACTGCAGCACAAAGGAATTCGACGTCACCGGGTAGTGGCAGTTGATCAGCACGGCCTCGAGCGGCTCGTGCGCACCGATGTCGGCGTGGAACCTGTCGATCATGTACGACGGGCCGTGATAGGACGCATCGGACTGGGTGATGCTGTCCTCACCGAAATCGACGTCCACGTTCACGTCGGTACGCGGGGTGAAGCTCATGTACTGCGAGGCGACATGGCCCTCGAAGACGTTCTTGAACGAACGCGGCACATTGAAGTGCACGTAGAAGAAGTGCGCCATGTCCACGACGTTGTCCACGAGCTCACGGCAATGCGAGCCCTCGATCAGCACCGAATTCCAGGTCCAACCGGTCCACTCGTCGCTGCCGACCCCGTCGATCGCGGGGATCGTCACGTCGGCAGGCGGCGGGTTGCCCTGCGGGTCGTGCCACACGAACAGTTGCGCATTGCGCTCGAGCGCGAGCCAGCCTCGGGTACGGGCGAGCGGCGGGACGCGGCGGGCGTAGGGGACGCCGGTGCACTTGCCGTCACCGCCCCAGCGCCAGTCGTGGAACGGGCAGGCGATCGAGTCACCCTTGACCGAGCCCTGACTCAGGTCCCCGCCCATGTGCCTGCAGTAGGCGTCGAGCACCTTGAGCTCCCCCGCGCTGTCCGCGAAGACGACCAGCTTGGTGCCGAAGACCTCGACCGAGTGCGGCTTCCCGTCGCGGAAGTCCCGAGCCAGGCCCAGGCAGTGCCACCCGCGGGCGAACCTTGTGGGGGCCGCGACGGCCTCGATTTCGCGGACATCTCCGCGGTTGGTGGTGGAGTTCAGCGTCATTGATGTTCCTCCAGGCTCGAGTTCGCTTCGATCCGAACGATGCTCGGCGCCCCACGCCACCGCGACAAGGTCGTTTCCCGGTGGGCGGCAAAGACACTGGACTTAGGGTCGCCTCATTGTCCGGTCGTTCACTTTGCCTTTCCTTTGCCCTCGCTTAAGACTTCTACGGTCTCCCGAGTTGAACCTTCGATCAGGAGAACCACGTGAAGCTGAAGCCCCTCGCGCTGTTTGTCAATCACGACGGCAAATCGTCGCGGGCATCGATCACCTGCCAGTACAAGTGCGGCAATGCCTGCTCGCACGAGGTGCCCAACACCTCCGGCGGTGAGTACTTCGGCGACATCGTGCGCGCCGCGATGTCGCGGCGCGGGCTGCTCAAGTCCGGCGCCGTCGCGGTGCTGGCGGTCGGTGCGGGCGGCGCGTTGGTCGCGTGCTCCGACAACTCCGGCAGCGGCTCGGCCGGGGGCTCCACGACGGCGGCGGCGGGCGGCGGCGCGGCCCCGGGCGGCACCGCGTTCACCGCGGTCGCACCGAACACCGAGGACGCCGTCGTGGTGCCCGAGGGCTACGAGCAGGCCGTCGTGATCCGCTGGGGCGACCCGGTGCTGCCCGGCGCGCCCGCTTTCGACTTCGCCAACCAGACGCCGCAGGCGCAGGAGATGCAGTTCGGCTTCAACAACGACTTCGCCGGCCTGCTCCCCGTGGAGGGCCAGCCGAACACCTATCTGCTGGTGGTCAACCACGAGTACACCACCGAGCCCTTCATGTTCACCGGCTACGACCCCGCGAACCCCACCCTCCAGCAGTTCCAGACCGCGATCGCCGCGCACGGCCTTTCCGTCGTCCAGGTCAAAGGCGAGGCCGGAACAGGTAGGCTCACACCGGAATTCGGTCCGAACAACCGCCGTATCACCGCGAACTCGGAGTTCCTGGTGACCGGGCCCGCCGCGGGCAGCGACCTCCTCAAGACCCCCGCCGACCCCACCGGCACCCGGGTGACCGGGACGCTCAACAACTGCTCCGGTGGCGTCACCCCATGGGGCACGGTGCTCTCCGGCGAGGAGAACTTCAACCAGTACTTCGCCAACGCCGATCAGGTCACCGACCCGACCGTCGCGGCCAGGCTGAAGCGGTACGGCATCGAGGGCGGGGCGAGCGAGCGGAAGTGGGAGCGCTTCGATCCCCGCTTCGACCTCGTGCAGGAGCCGAACGAGGCGAACCGCTTCGGTTACGTCGTCGAGGTGAACCCGTGGGATCCGGCGTCCACCCCGATCAAGCACACCGCGATGGGCCGCTTCAAGCACGAGGCCGCGACCATCTACGTGACCGACGACGGCACTGTGGTCGCCTACAGCGGCGACGACGAGCGGTTCGACTACATGTACAAGTTCGTGTCCGCGCGAAAGATGATGCCCGGCAACGGCCAATCCAGCATGCGGCACAACCTGACCATCCTCGACGCAGGCACGCTGTACGTCGCCAAGCTGACCGGCGACGAGCCGGACCAGATCGACGGCTCCGGCAAGCTGCCGTCCTCCGGGCGCTTCGCAGGCAAGGGCGAGTGGATTCCGCTGCTGCGCACCGGCGAGGACGGCAAGGCCGAGTCCCTGGTAGACGGGATGAGCACGGAGGAGGTCGCGGTGTTCACCCGGATCGCCGGCGACAAGGTGGGCGCCACGAAGATGGACCGCCCAGAGGACTTCGAGCCCAACCCGAAGACCGGCAAGGTGTACGTCGCGCTGACCAACAACACCAAGCGCGGCGAGGAGGGCAAGCCCGCCGCCGACGAGCCGAACCCCCGCAACAACAACAAGAACGGGCAGGTCCTCGAGATCGAGGACGAGCACGCAGGCACCGGTTTCACGTGGAACCTGCTGCTGGTCTGCGGCGATCCCGCGGCAGCCGACACCTACTTCGGTGGGTTCGACAAGACGCAGGTCAGCCCGATCTCCTGCCCCGACAACCTGGCGTTCGACCCGCACGGCAACCTGTGGATCTCCACCGATGGCAACGCGCTGAAGTCGAACGACGGCCTGTTCAGCGTGGTACTCGACGGCGACCGGCGCGGCGAGACCAAGCAGTTCCTCACCGTCCCGAAGGGCGGCGAGACCTGCGGACCGATCATCGGCGAGTCCCGCGTCGTGGTCTGTGTGCAGCACCCGGGTGAGCTCGACGGCGCCAGCGCCGACAAGCCGGCCTCGCACTGGCCGGACGGCGGCGACAGCCAGCCCCGGCCGTCGGTCGTCGCGGCCTGGAAGTCGGGCGGCGGGCGGGTCGGCGTCTGACCCTCGCGAACCCTGGGCGCCCTCCGGTTCTCCGGAGGGCGCCCTTTCGTGTCCGAGGTGGGGCAGGCTGTACCTCAGATCCGGTAGTCAGGGGGATCGTCGCACCCGTCGCGCGTCAATAGCGTCGGTGCCGAGAGTTATCGGGCGACAATCGAGGAGAACCCCACCATGAGAAGCAGACTCGTAGCCTCCGGGCTCGCCGTCGCGGTCACCGCCCTGCTCGTCGGCGCGACGCCCGCGCTCGCGCAGCCGCAGGCACCCGCCACCGCCACCGGCGCGGCGGTGCAGCAGGCGATGGACCGCATCCTCGCGAACGGGGCGGTCGGTGTACAGGTCCGGACGACGTGGGACGGACGGACCACGACCGCCACCGCCGGTTCGAGTGTGCTCGGCACGCCGTGGGCGGTTCCCGACGACGGCCGGTTCCGGATCGGCAGCGTGACCAAGACGTTCGTCGCCACCGTGCTGCTGCAGCTGGTGGAAGACGAACGGGTCGAGCTGGACGCGCCGGTGGCCCGGTACCTGCCCGGCCTGTTGCCCGACGGCGACACCATCACCGTCCGGATGCTGTTGCAGCACACCAGCGGGCTGTACAACTACACCGATTCCCTCCCGCTGGACGACGGCGAGTTCCTCGGCATCCGGTTCCGGCCCTACACCCCGAACGAGCTGGTGGACCTGGCGACGAGCAAGCCTCTGAACTTCGCGCCCGGAACCGACTGGGCCTACTCCAACACCAATTACATCGTGCTTGGCATGCTGATCGAGAAGGTGACCGGACGATCCTGGGACACCGAGGTCGCCGCTCGGATCACCACACCGCTCGGGATGCTCGCGACCAGCGCCCCGCACGGCAGCCTGTTCATCCCCGGACCGCACGCCCGCGGCTACCACCCCGTCGCGGGGGTGCCGGTGGACACCACCGAACTCGACCCGAGCTGGGGCGGCGCCGCGGGCGAGATGATCTCCACCACCTCCGACCTGGACCTCTTCCTGACCGCACTGGCCGACGGGCGTCTCCTGCGGCCCGCCCAGCTCGCCGAGCTGACCTCCGCCCGGTCGATCACCGACGGGCACGGCTACGGGCTGGGCGCCCAGTCCAGGAACACCCCGTGCGGGGTGACGGCATGGGGTCACAGCGGCGGCATCCCCGGCTACACCACCCTCGCCTTCACCACCCTCGACGGCAGCAGGCGGATGGAGGCGTCGGTGACCAATGGTCTCGGCCCCGACTCCGAGGACGCCGTCTACGGGATCGTGGACGCGGCCATCTGCGGCTGACCCGCCCTCGGTCAGCGGGCGCGCTCCAGCCGATCCCGGAGCTCGCCCGCGGCCGCGGTGACGGCGGTCAGGTCCGCCGGTTGCACGATCTCGCGGGTGGCGTCCGCCTCGAGCAGCCCGAGCTGAAACCCGATCGCGGTGAGGCGACCGTCATCGGTGGTGGCCGCCGCGCTGTCCCGCAACAGCCGGATCAGCGCGAGCGCGACGGTGGGCTCGCGCGCGCCGTAGCGCCGGATCTGGGCGCAGGCCAGATCGAGATAATCGGCGAAGGTGTAGGCGGGGACCGTGACCGTGCCGCCTCCCGGGCCGGCCGACAATACGAGCGACCCGAGGTCCCGACGGGAGAGCGAGGACATGATCGCGGTGAGGTGATCCAGTGCCTGGACCGCCGTGTACGGGTCGTTGATGGCGGGGGACAACGCCTTCGAGGCGACGTCGACGAGCTGACGCATGCCGAGCGCGGCGTCCTGCTCGAGTGTCCGCTCGAACCCGATCCGCACGGACTGCTCGACCGCGCGGCCGACCCCCACCGCGTCGAAATCGCGGCCGGCCTCGCTCCACACCCAGGCCAGCGGGGTGGATCCGGCGGCGATGTGGTCCCCGACGCGGGGCGCGATCTTGATGGTCACCCCGTGCCGTGCTGCGTGCCCGACCAGCTCGTCCGGGTGCACCGCCTGCACGTAGCCGGTGCGGCTCGAGGGCACCACCGTCGCCGACGGCGGCGGGTCAGGGAGCGCCGACGGCGCCGTGGTGCCCGGCAGCCCGTGCCGCACCACCTCGCGCGTGTTCCGCTCCACCGTGCGCATGACCTCGTCGATCTGCAGCGAATGGGTCAGGTGGTGGATCTCGTAGACCAGCGCGCCCAGGCTGAGGAACAGCAGCACCATCGCCCAGCTCACCGCGAACCGCGGATAGTCCGCGGTCCGGCTGCCCGCGGACACGCCAACCGTGTAGAGCCCGGCGATGCTGTACGCGAAGGTCGCGACGAAGACGCTGAGCACCACCTGATTCGGGCGGTCACGCAGGAAGTTGCGCAGGATCCGCGGCGAGAACTGGGTGGACGAGAGCTGCAGCGCCACCACGGTGAGCCCGAGGGTCAGCGCGATGACGGTGATCATCGTGCCCGCCGTGCCGATGAGCAGCGTGCGGGCGTCATCGGGGGTGCCCTGGAACGCCAACCGGTGCATCCAGGTGCCGGGGCGGGTGTTCACGGACGACAGGATCGACCCGAGGGCCAGCGCCAGCACCACGGCTATGGCGGGTAGCACCCACAGCGCGCCGCGGAGATACTCCCAGGCTGCCTCGCGCCTGCGCACCCCCGAAGCGTACGCCCGCCGATCGCGCTGCGCGGATGGCCGATCCGTGACCTCGGGAGCCGAACGGCGAGCTCAGAACGGAACGGGACCTCAGGAACCGAACGGGTTGGCGGAGCTGCCGAAGGCGCCGAGGCCGCCGCCGTAGATGTTGAGGTCCACGTTGCCGTTCACGCCGGGGATCCGGCCCGTGCTGGTGTACTGCCAGAACGTCCAGTGCCGCCAGCCGCCGGGCAGCGGGCCGGGCTCGTCCCTGCCGTTGTAGTCGGCGATCCAGAGCGGGTAGTTGGAGAACTCCGTGGTGTTCGCCATCGCGGTGCGCCAGAAGTTCGGGTACGTGTAGATGATCGGCTGCTTGCCGGTGAGCGCCTGGACGGAGTTGAGGTAGCGGCGCGTCCAGTCGATCACCGCGGCGGGCGGCAGGCCCTTGGCGTCCTCGATGTCGAGCACCGGCGGCAGTCCGTCGCCCCCGATCACCGGGAACGACGTCGATGCGAAGAACGCGGCCTGCGCCTCGGGCGACTCCCGGACGTCGGCGTAGTGGTAGGCGCCGCGGGACATCCCGGCCGCGCGCATGCCGATCCCGTCCTGCACGAAGAACGGGTTGACGTACCAGAGTCCCTCGGTGGCCTTGACCATCGCGAACTCGTGGCCGGAGGCGCGGACGGCGAACCAGTCGATGCCCGACCCGCCTGGGTGTTGCCACGAGGCGACGTCGGGACCGTTGTACGGTTCGGCGCTCGCGGTGCCAGGCACGGCGAAGGCGAGGGCACCGGCCAGCAGCACCGGGACCAGGCGGGTGACGGCTCGGACACGCTTACGACTCGACGACGTCATCGCCCGAGACTAAACCGATATTTCGGACACGACCACGAAACCGAGGATGAACTTTTGGCGTCGGCCCGCCCGCGTCACCCGCAGTTCGACATCACGGTCTCGGCATAGTGCGTCAGGGCTGCGACCTTCTGGCCCAGCGGCTCCGTGTCCTGCGCGACGCTGTAGGGGTCGCGGAAGCCGACGATCACGTCGGTCACGCCCTTGTCCTCGAGTCGCCTGATCCCGTCGACCGTGTAGGCCTGTGGCGAGATCACGTGGATCTCGAACGGGCTGTTCTCCGTGCCCTCCTCCCGGCGCATCCGCTGCAGCTTCGCGAGCAGGACGTCGAGTTCCTCGTCGCCGCCGCCCGCATGCATCCACCCGTCGCCCCGGACCACCGCGCGCCGGAGCGCGGCGTCACTGTGCCCGCCGACGAGGATCGGGATGGGCTCGCTCGGTACCGGGCTCAGCTTGATCGCGGGCAGGTCGAAGATCTCGCCGTGGTACTCGAAGTAGTCACCGCTCACCAGACCGCGAAGGATGTCGATCGCCTCGTTGGTCCGCTTGCCGCGCCGCTCCCACGGCACGCCCAGCACCTCGAAGTCGTCCGGCCACGGGCTCAGACCGATTCCGAGGCTCAGCCGGTTGTTGATCATGTAGGCCACCGAGGTGGCCTGCTTGGCGACGAGGACCGGGGGACGGATCGGCAGCTTCAGCACGAAGGTGGTGAAGCGCAGCGTGGTCGTCGCCATCCCGAGCGCGGTGGCGAGGACGAACGCCTCGACGAACGCCTTGTTCTCGAGGAACTCCCTGCTTCCGTCGGGCGTGTAGGGATAGACCGAATCGGATTCCTTCGGATAGCAGAGGCTGTCCGCGATCGACATCCCGTGATAGCCGGCCTCCTCCGCCGCCTGCGCGAGCGGCACATAGAAAGCCGGGTCGGTCATGGCCTCGGCATAGGTGAATCGCACAGCCCTGCTCCTTCGGTCCGGTGTGGTCTACGTCATACCTGACCCGACGCACCCGGGGTACCGAATCCCGACCTCCCGCCCAGCGAGACGAAATCGGCGGGTGGGTTCAGCCGAGCCAGTCCAACACCGCGGCCGCGGTCCAGGACTGCTGCATGCTGCCCAGCGGTGCACCGGTGAACGGCTCGTAGTACTCGGCGAAGCTGCCGTCGGCGGCCTGTCGCAGGCCCTCCGCCCGCAGGTGTCGGGCCCGCTCGGCCCACCCGCGACGGGCGAACGCCCAGGAGAACAGCCAGGTCATCACCGGCCACACCGGGCCGCGCCAGTACTCGCGCGGCCGGAAGTCGCCCGAGACCGGCGAGGTCGACGGCGGCACCGCGTACCGAAGATCCGGATGACCGCAGAACCGCGGTCCCTCGAAGATCCGCACCAGCGCGCGCTCGGCGTCGCGGTCCAGCCCGCCGCACAGCAGCGGGGCGAACATCGCGAGCGTCTCGGTGGGGATCCAGCGCCCCGACCGCAGGTCGAAGTCGCGGGCGGCGCCCGAACGCGGGTCCGTGGTGGCGATGGTGCCCCGCTGGAACTTCTCCGCCCAGTACCGCAGGTCCCGGACATCGGACTTCGGCGCCGAATGCTCCTCGCCGATGGTGGCGAGAACGTCGCAGGCGAGCGAGAAGACGGCGCTGACGAACACGTCCTCGACGGCGAAGCTCATCGTGGACGCCAGCTCGGCGTCGTCGTAGCGCGCCAACTTCATCTCCTCGAGCAGCCACAGGTAGCGGTCGTACTCGGCGTTCGAGGGCCGCTGCGTGGGGTCGGAGATGATCGCGGTGTCCTCGCGCAGATAAGGCGGCACCGGTCCCGGAATGACGTTCGCGTACGCGGCATCCCAGCGTGGCGAGTTGTCCATGCCGGACTCCCAGCCGTGGTACAGGCTGATTCGTCCGTTGTCCTTCGGGTCACGGGCGGTCGCGAGCCACCGGTGCCAGCGCACCAGGTCGCCCCAGCGCCGGTCGAGGAACTCCTCGGCCACCGCCCGGGTGCTGCGACCGTGCCTGCGGGAGTGGTCGAGGATGCGCTGGACCGCGATCGCGTGCACCGGCGGCTGTGTGATGCCCGAGGTCTGCGGGACGACGGGGGCCGTCGCCGCCAGATCCCCGCAGGCCCAGCGCGCGGGTCCGGGGAAGTACCCGTCGACGCCGTTCGCGAACACGATGTGCGGGATCATTCCGTTGCCCCACTGCGCGGACAGCAGCGTGTCCAGCTCGACGACGGCCCGCTCCACGCTCAGCGGCGCCAGTCCGACCGCGACGAACGCCGCGTCCCAGCTCCACATGTGCGGGTACAACCGCGGCGCCGCGCTGGTCATGGTGCCCAGGTCGTTGCCGCGCAGCAGGTACGCGGCCCGGGCCGCGAGCTGCGTCGGGATGAATCCGGGATCGGCGGCCATCGTCCTAGTTTGCGTCCGCCGCGCCGATTGCGCCCGTCGGGGTGACGTCTCGGGCCTTCCTTGGTGAGAAATGCCCACACCCGGGGTCCGTCGCACCACCCCAAGGGTCCGTAGTCACCGGGGCCGCGGCCAACAAGTGTTGAGGACGTTCCCAGCGCACCCCGAACTCGTCATTCGACAGCATCGTGCACCCCGAGGAAAGAGCCCCCGTGTATCCCGATTTCGTTTCACACGTCCGCGCCCAGGCCGACGTTCACGGCGACACCCGCTTCTACGCCTACCACCGCGAGGTCGGGCTCGAGCTGGTCGAGGAGGTTCTCAGCTTTCGCGAGATCGACCGCAGGGCCAGGGCAACGGCCGCTTGGCTGTCGCAGCGTCCGGAGGCCGACCGACCGGTCCTGCTGCTGTACCTGGACAGCATCGACTTCCTGCCCGCCTTCCTCGGCTGCCTGTACGCGGGAGTCATCGCCGTGCCCGCCCCGCTGCCGCACGACCAGCAGAGCACACAGCGGGTCGCCGGGATGCTCGACGACGCCGACATCGGCCTCGTCCTCACCACCTCCGCCTACGCGGAGCTCCTGACCGCGTGGATCGCCGACAACGGGCGCGCCGAGACGGTGTCCTGCGTGTACACCGACGCCGACGACCTGGGCGACGCCGAATCATGGCGGATGCCCGACCTCGACGGAGACACGGTGGCCTTCCTGCAGTACACGTCCGGTTCGACGAGCGAACCCAAGGGCGTCATGGTGACCCACGGCAACCTGCTGCACAACGAGGCGACCATCGCGGCGACGGTCGGCTTCGACGACGCGGCGACCGGGGTCAGCTGGCTTCCGCACTTCCACGACATGGGCCTGATCTCGATGCTGCTGCCCCTCTACGCCGGGGGTGACCTCGTGTTCATGTCCCCGTTGGCCTTCCTCAAGCGGCCGGTCCGCTGGCTGGAGATGATCGACCGCTACCGCGCCGAGTTCACCCTCGCACCGAACTTCGCCTACGAGCTGGTCGCCCGGCGCGCGACCGACGAGCAGTTGGCCGGGCTCGACCTGTCCTCGCTCCGGGTTGCCCTCAACGGTGCGGAGCCGATCCGGTCCCGCACCCTCGACGCCGTGATCGAGCGGCTCGGGACCGCTGCATTCCCGCCGAACGCGTTCGTCACCGCGTACGGCATGGCCGAGCTGACGCTGCTCGCCACCGCGAGCCGGGTCGGCGACCCGCCGGTCCGCATCGACGTCGACGCGGCGGCCCTGGAACGCAACGTGGCCGTACTGACCACCGACGACACCGGCGTCCGGCTGGTCAGCAGCGGACCCCCGCGGGATCTCGACATCCGCATCGTGGACCCAAACACCGGAATAGCGCTGCCGGACAACCGAGTCGGCGAGATCTGGGTTCGGGGAGCGAGCGTCACCGCCGGTTACTGGAACCGCCCGGACGAGACCGAGGCCAGGTTCGGCGCCGAGCTGGCGGGGGAGGGGGCGTACCTGCGCACCGGGGACCTCGGCCTGCGCCACCAGTGCCACATCTTCGTCACCGGCCGGCTGAAGGATCTCCTGATCATCAACGGGCGCAACCTCTATCCCCAGGACATCGAAGAGGTCGTCCGTGACGTTCATCCCGCTCTCGCCGGGACCGCCGGGGTGGCTCTCTCGATCGACGCCGGTCAGCAGGAGCGACTGCTGGTGATCCAGGAGGTCCGGACCGCGCTGCTCGACGGCGCCTCCCTGGCCGAGGTCACCTCGCTGATCAAGGTCGCGGTGTCCCGACATTTCGACGTACCCGCCCCCGATGTTGTCCTGGTCGATCGTCGGGGTGTGCACCGCACGACCAGCGGCAAGGTTCAGCGCCGCTCCATGCGCACGTCGTTCCTGGAGAACCGGATCCACCCGCTGCTCCACGAAGACATCGCCACAACCGTGCAACGGCTGCGCGGCTCCGCGTAAACGCGGTCCGCTGCCACTCACCCCGGAACCACGAGGAGTACCCCCATGTCCAACACAATCTCCACCCCCACCGCCGCCGCTCTCGCGCCGATCACGCGCTGGCTCGTCGAACGGGTCGCCGGCTACCTCGACGTCCCCGCCCGGGACATCGATCCGACGACGCCTCTCGCCGAGATCGGGATCGATTCGGTATCCGCACTGAGCCTGTGCGGCGACGTCGAGGAGAGGTGGCGGATCCCGGCGGATGCCACCCTGGTCTTCGACTACCCCACGATCGCGGAGATCGCCGGATACCTCGCGGACGAGCTCGCGCCGAAAGCGGCGGCATCATGACCGACATCGCGATCGTCGGACTCGACTGCCGGTTCCCGCAGGCCCCGAACCCGGAAGCGTTGTGGGCGTTGCTGATGGACGGTGCGGACGGCATCACCGAGATCCCCGCGCAACGGTGGCGCGCCGACGACTTCTATGACCCGGAGGGCGGCCCCGGCAGCGTCAACAACCGGAGCGGCGGCTTCCTGAGCGACGCCGACGCCTTCGACCCCGAGTTCTTCGGCATCCCCCCGCGCGAGGCCGAGGCGATGGATCCACAGCAGCGACTGCTGCTGCAGGCCGCCTGGCACGCGTTCGAGGACGCCACGCTCGATCCGCGCGCCCAGGCAGGCTCGAACACCGGCGTCTACGTCGGGGTGATGGCGAACGAATGGGCGAACCTGCACCTGAGCGACTACGCGAAGATCACACCCCAACTCGGTTCCGGAAACGGATATTTCATGACCGCGAACCGGATCTCCTACCAGCTGGACCTGCGAGGCCCGAGCATGGCGGTCGACACCGCCTGCTCGTCCTCGCTGGTCGCCGTCCACATGGCCTGCGCGGCCCTCCGGGCGGGCGAGTGCGATCAGGCCCTCGCGGGGGGTGTCAACATCATCCTCACGCCCACCCTCAACGTCTTCTACGCCCAGGCCGGGCTCTCCGCGCCCGACGGGCGCTGCAAACCGTTCAGCGAGAATGCCGATGGCATCGGCCGCGGCGAGGGTGTTGCCGTAATCGCGCTGCGCCGCCTGGATGACGCTCAGCGCGAAGGACTTCCGATCTATGCGGTGATCAAGGGCAGCGCGGTCAACTCCGACGGCCGCAGCAACGGGATCACCGCGCCGAACCGCTGGGCGCAGCAGCAGGTCGTCGGCGAGGCGTACCGGCGCGCGGGTGTGCACCCCGAGCAGGTCGCCTTCGTCGAGGCCCACGGCACGGGGACCGTGCTCGGCGACATGATCGAGGCCAAGGCACTCGGCCATCTGCATGCGGTGCCGCGGCCGAAGCCCTGCGCGATCGGCTCCATCAAGGGCAACCTCGGCCACACCGAGGGCGCCGCCGGCGTCGCCGGACTGATCAAGGCGGCACTGAGCCTGCACCACCGCATGGTTCCACCCAGTCGATTTGCCGCACAGGAGAATTCACGCCTTCGCCTGGCCGACCACGGCCTCGACCTGCTCACCGAGGCGCTGCCCCTACCCGAAGGCGCGGTCTACGGCGGCGTGAGCAGCTTCGGCATGGGCGGCACCAACGCACACCTGCTACTGGGGAGCGCACCCGAACGCGCACCGGCCTCCGAAGGCCCCGGCGGTGGAGTGCTCACCGTCTCCTCGTCGAGCCGGGACGGTTTGCGGCGAAACGTAACCCGGATGGCCGATGATCTCGCCGGACTACCCGAGGGACGGCTGGCCCAGATGTGCTGGTCCAGCAACAAGGTCAAGTCGTCCGGGCGCCATCGCCTGGCCCTGCCGGTGCGGGACCGCGACCAGGCGGTCTCGGACCTACGCGGGTTGGTCACCGACGACGACCGGTTCGCCGCCGCGGCGGGCCTGGCCGGGGGAGTGAGCACCGGGTGGCTGTTCACCGGCCAGGGTTCGCAGTACCGGGGCATCTCCGTTGCGCTGCACGCGGAGTCCGGGAGCTACCGGCGCGCGCTCGCCGAGGTGGACGAGCGGATGGCGACGCACCTGGGCCGGTCGATCCGAGACCTGATGCTGGGCGGAGAGGACCTCGACCGGACCGAGCACGCACAGCCGGCCATCTTCGCGGTGCAGTACGCGCTGGCACGGACACTCACCGAGTCCGGCGTCGAACCGTCGTGGGTCATCGGCCACAGCATCGGCGAGTACGCGGCCGCGACGCTCGCCGGGGTGTTCGGCCTCGACGATGCCTGCCGGCTGGTCGTCGCGCGGGGACGGCTCATTCAGCAGCTCCCCGCCGGCGGCGCCATGCTCGCCGTCCGCGCCGCCGCGGCGGAGGTCGCCGACCTCCTCGTGGACGAGCCCACGGCGGCGGTGGCCGCCGTCAACGGCCCACGCGAGCTGGTGCTCTCGGGCGCCGCCGAGACCCTCGCGCGGATCGCCGAGGAACTCACCGCCCGCTCCGTATCCGTCCGGACGCTGCCCGTCTCCCATGCCTTCCATTCCCCGCTGATGGAGCCGATGGTGGCCGCGTTCGCCGCCGTCGCCGCGGACTGCACCTTCGAGCCGCCCCGCATCCCGGTCTACTCGACCCTGCGTGGGGGCCTCCTCGGCCTCGGCGATCCGATGGACGCCGACTACTGGACCGAGCACATCCGCGGGACGGTCCGGTTCGGCGATGCGTTGGCGGCCGGGCTGGAAGACGGCCCCACCCACCTGATCGAGCTCGGGCCGAGGCGCGTACTCGCACCGATGGTCGCCCGCGCCAATCCCGAACTCACCTGCCTCGTTCCCTGCCCGGGTCCGGCGGCGACGGGGCGCGAGCTCACGGAGGTCGTCACGGCCCTGTACCGGGACGGCCACAACCCGAACTGGGATGCCCTGTACGAACCGGCGCAGCGGGTTCGTACGGCGCTCGGCGGCTACGACTTCGACACCACCCACCGCTACTGGACGCACGGCGCCTCCACGCCGTCGACGAAAACGACGGCACCGGAACAAGAGTCACCCGACGATGCCCCCATACCCGCACACACCGAGGACACCACCATGGACAACCTGATCTCCCTCTTCCGTGAGCAGACCGCACTGCTCGCCGCCGCCCAGTCCGGCCCGGCCGCAGCGGGCGCCGGGTCCGACTCCGTGACCGCCGCGGCGGCGGGCCGGCCGCAGGCGACCGCCGGGTCCCCGGCACGGGAGGTCACCGCCGACACCGTCGCCGCCTCGGTCCGCGCCGAGATCGCCCGGATCGCAGGCTATTCCGCGGACACGCTGCGGTCCTCCCAGACGATGTCCGGTGAGCTCGGGTTCGACTCGATCATGGTGGCCGACCTGGTGTCCGGGCTTGCTCGCAGGTTCCCCGAACTCGCCGCCGAGCCCGCCTGGTTCTCGCCGACCAGCACAGTCGGCGACCTGGTGGCCCTGGTGTCCACGCAGCTCGGCGCGGCGCCCGCCCCGACGGCGCCGGACAAGGCCACCGATACCGGGTCCGCATGTCGCGCCGTCCCACCGATCGCAGTGACTGACGAGATCGCGACCGAGGCCTATCTCATCGAGCAGTTCCCCGAGGTCAGGGAGATCGCCGAGCGATTGACTCTCGGCGAGGCCACCGGCCTGTCCAACCCGTACTTCCTGGTCAACGACGGGATCACCAGGGACACCTCGATCATCGACGGGCAGGAGG
>Ga0105243_10001679_pt1 | contig 19093 bp, 23 predicted proteins | sample KBSM34metaG_FD_81525 | JGI IMG/M metagenome (GOLD analysis project Ga0105243, IMG submission 81525) | Miscanthus rhizosphere microbial communities from Kellogg Biological Station, Michigan, USA - KBS M3-4 metaG | ecosystem: Host-associated > Plants > Roots > Rhizosphere > Soil | place... | reverse complement strand
TGCTCGAACGGCGGGCTCGCCACAACCTTGCGCCTGCAATGAGAAACGCCCGGGTGACCGGGCGTTTTCAGGCTCTTCAGCGGTGCGGCACGGGACCGCGGATGTGGGTGACGACCATCATCATGTCGGAAGACACGAAAAGTGAAAAACGCAGCGTTGATTTCAAACGCGTTTTTCAGTTTCCGTGTCGCAACGTTCTCGGAACGCGCCACCATTATTGAAAAAATCCCGCAGTCTCGCCACGAAAAGTGAAAAATTCGTGCAGCTCACGAGCGATCGTCAGGGGCGACTCCGCGCGTGGCTCGCTCAAGGCTGGCGGCAATGGCTTGCTCGTAAGTCATTCGTCCTTCGACGACCGCGTCGCAATCCGCTATGAACTCGGGTGTTGGCGCATGACCCGAGATCCGCGTGTTCGCCAACGCTTGTTCCATCGCAAGCTGCCGAGATAGCGGACCAGGAGCCATAGGTGCGCTCATCAAAATGTCTCACGTCCGTAAGGAGCGAACGCCATGGCCTCTCCGCCATGCAAGGTGGGATCGAAGCGCGCCAGGAGTTCTGCCAGGGAGTCCTTCGAACGATCGACTCGCCGAACCATCACACCTCCACGGACCGCTTCAACGGTGATGCGCATACCAGCAGCGAAGCCGGCCGCCTCAGCAAACGGTGCGGTCAGGCGAATAGCGAGGTCATCGTCCAATTGTTCGACGATGCCATTCATCTGTACGTGGATCATAGGTTTCATGCTCCTTGAGGCATTTTCGATGATCAACGTCGCTGCTGCCAACTCTTTAGAAGGCACCCTCTCGGCTGGACGGATAACCGCGGCGCACCTTGCGGCGGTAGGTTCGATTCTGGGTGATCCACCAGAAGCGCATGTTTGGCTTGTAGCTCCGGCCTAAAGCTGGGCGGTCCGTGCTTGTGCCTGTGCAACGGCTGCGCTCAGGACGCTTTCTCCTTGTCGAAGTACTTCGGAGAAACAGTGCGGCAACGCTGTTGCACCTGGTGTGCGACGCGCTGAATATCCTGGTCGGACAGAGGCTTGGCACCCCGAGATCTCAGCAACTGAGACAGCTGTCTTCCACTATAAACATTGACATTGCTCCGACCGCTGAGTTCGACGAACCAGCCCGGCAGTGCCAGTACGGGAAGTGCATAGACCGGGCTGCCGGTCGCGCTTGTCAACCATTTTGCGAGCCAGTCAGCCTGCCGCTCGGCCTGCTCCAGCGGCTCCTTGGTCGTCCATGTGGGGAACTTCAATACCTTGCCATCGAATGCCACGGTCGCATCGGCTCTGCCGAGCCCGCGGTTCGGTTTTGTGAAACCCTTGGTCTCCACCGCGAAGACGCCCGCGGTAGCGATCACTATATGGTCGATATTGAAGCCATCCGCTGGAAAATCATGAAACACATGGGCGCCTTGGCGCATCAGTTGATCGAGTTCCTGCCCAACGGCCAGTTCGGCGTCGTAGCCGGCCTTGAGTTTGTCAAGCTGCCCGCCCGCCCTCCAAAGCTTGAGAACCATGACGGCTACAAAACTCAAAACCAAAACCACATAGATGGCGCTCAGAGGCATCATTCCTTGGAGGCCGCGCAGGTGGCTCTGTGCAAGGAAGGTAGCGAGTGCCAGCAGCGGGACCAGCATCAATAGAAAAACATTGGTCAGCACGTCGATGCCGACATCGTCGAGTTGCTCTCGGATCGTGTGCCCGGGACTACGAAGAAGATCGATCGCGATAGGTGATCGACGGCGAGCCCTCGCGCGGCGCTTGCGAGCGACCAGAAAGCCAATGGCTAGCAGCGGGCCGGCGAAGCTTGCGGCAAGCAGACCCACAACGATGCCAACTTGTTGGGCGATCTCTCCCATCACTTTGATCCTGAGGCTCGCTGTGCCATGTACAGAGGAGTCAATGTTTTTTGTCTTTTGGCGGGTTGGGATCGTTTCCGTAGCTATCGCTGTCGCGGATCTTGCCGTCGCGCCCGTGAATGACGACTTCGACATGTTCTCGCCGTGCTTGCTCGCGCGCCCGCTCAATCGCTTGCTTCTGGGTATCTGTGACTGCGCCTGCGCGGCCAGCACCTTCTTTTTTCGTTGCCCAGCCGTCTTTGTGCGGCACAACGTGAACATCTTTCTTGGTCATTTTGTTGATTCCTCATGTGAGCTCACGACACGAAGTTGCGGCGGCTTGCCCCCACGGGCTGCCCCCCCGCGACCACCGCTGAGCCCCGTGAGCGCGAGCCCAAACACAAGCTGATTCAGTTCTTCCACCGGAACACAAAGCTCGCCGGCGATGTCTCCTTTGGAAATGCTCTCATCCCGCAATGCCGCAAACACTTTTTGCAGCATCTGCGAGGTTTCGCGCTGCCCTTCATCGGGCTCCTTCTTGCGGTAGCCGCGCGTGGAGAGTTCGATGTAGAGGGATTGATAGTGCCAGTCGCTCAAGACGCCGATGGCGTGCAGGCGATAGGTAAGCGCGGCGACCGACACGCTCCATATCTTCTTGAGCTTGATCAAATGATCGACGCTCGCCATGCGCGGCGCATAGGCAAGGACGCTCGCCTTTGGCATCAGGAAGGCCGAGGCGAACGCGTTCGCCTGGTGCTCGGCTTCGCGACCCTGCGGTGAGCCATGACGGTGGAGTACGAGATGGCCTAGTTCGTGCGCGGCGTCGAAACGGCTGTGCTCGGCGGATTTTTTGGTGTTGAGGAACACAAACGGCGTGCTCTGCCGCCACATCGAGAAGGCATCAACTTCAGCCGCATCGACCGAGAGGGAGAAGACACGTATGCCCTTCGACTCGAGCAGGTGGATCATGTTTTTGACCGGCAGCTCGCCGAGTGACCATTGCTGGCGCAACGTTCGTGCCGCTGTCTCCGGGTCATCCTCGCGGCTGAGATCCGGCAGATCTGAGGTTGGTAGTTCGAAGTGCCTCTCGATCCAAGCGTTCAGCATCAGAGCAATCGCACCTGCCCCAAGCGCGGTGTCGCGCTGTCCTGCGGTCATCTTCGAAAGCGCGCGGAAGCTGGCGATGTCCGGTGTCGGTTCGTCAAGATCGTCGCCGTAGAAAAACTCTGCGGGGAATTTCAGGGCCGCAGCCAGTTTCGCCAGACGGTCATCATCTGGCCCGAACTCGCCCTTCTCGTAGGCCGAGATCGAGCGAGGTTCAACGCCGACCTCACCGGCCAGCGTTTTCATGGTTAACCCGCGGCGCTTGCGTGCTAACGTCAACCGGGACGGGTTGAAGAGTTCGTTCGCCGTCATGCGCGACGCTTAACGTCGACATTGATGTCTGGCAACTGCGGCTGAGGCGGCGTGATCTCCATAACCTCCGGATCGGTCGGGATCGCCTTCAGGATGATCCGCTCCTCCCACCGATCGACGCGCCCATCAGTGCCCATCGACGAAGGCAGGGAGAGTTCGCAGCGAACCTCGCCCTGCGCACGGTGAACCAGAAGAATCCATGTCATGCGCTGCTTGTCAGCAGCAGCGGGGCGAGCGGGAACCTCCACGGGTGGGAACACGAAAGGAAGGTCAAGCTGGAGCTGGTTCGAGGCTACGGCCTCGACGGTGCTGGGGCCTTTCGACGACTTGGTCGTCGGCGTTGCGTCTTGGCGTCCAGTGCCCTCATCGCCGGTGGCGACCGCGATGGCGATAGTGCCAGTCGGGTTAATGACCAGTGAATAGTTGTTCTCGTCTGAGCGCTCCCATTCGGGCAACAAGTATTCGCGGAGGCCCCGAACCATCGAGGCCCAGGCGCTGAAACCGGGAAAAAGCGGTGGATCGTTCGGCGTGCAGGAGGCGAACACGACATAGCCCCGACGCACGATCTCGGCGATGGGGGGCTCTTCAAGGCCAAGCTCGGCCAAGCGGTTATCTACGTCGGCGATCTCGAAATAGGTCTGTGTCACGTCCTGATCCCTTCCTGCCCCTTGGGGCTGTTACTTCCGCTTTTTATACCTTAAGTCAGGAGGAAAAACAAGAAGTTGGAGGGGTTTTTAGTTTTTGTTCACAGGCGCACGCTGATTGAGAAATGCAGCCGGGCTTGCTACGGCGCGGTCATGCTGACGCTGAAGAGCGCTCAGTCCCACATCAACCAAACCGGCGCAAAGGCCTTCAGTTTGGCACTCGCGTTCACCAGATTCAGGCAGCCGATTCGATATACGGGCAATTCATAAGCAAGATTCGCTTGCCTGGTGACAGAATGTTCACGTCAGGTTTGATCGACCTCTGGAGGAGGCCTAAGAGAATGAGCACTCAAAGAAGAAGAATTACTCCCGTTGCACGCACGCCCCTAAAGACTGCGGCCAATGAATCCACCTTGGGTGAGAAATTCGCGGGAAGAAAGTCGCACGAATTAATCATTGCATTTGCTGGACCTATAGGTTGTGGCATACAGTCCGTTGTCGAAACAACATCTGGCCGTCTTAAAGATCGAGGCTATGACGTCCAGCATATCAAACTCAGTGAGTTTCTTGAAACATCACTAAAAGAGGGCTTGACATCAGAATGGCAGCCACCTCAAGGCAGCTCTGCCCGCTTCAATCGATATCGAAGATTGCAGGAATCCGGTAAAGAGCTTCGCGAAAAGTCAAAAAACCCAGCCATATTGGCCGAGTACGCGATTCGCCAGATTGCAATTGACAGAAATCGCCGGCAAACCAAACACGGCGAAACACCTGAAAGCATGTCTGGTCCCTTAATTCCGCAGCGTGTCGCATATCTCATCGATCAAGTAAAAAGGCCCGAAGAGATCGCCCTACTCAGGATAATCTATAGAAACTTGTTCTATCTGACAGGAATTACTCGAATTAAAGACCTCAGAGAGCAGGAGCTATTGCGAGAAAAGCTCCAGCCTGTTGAGGCCATTGATTTGATTGAAATCGATCGACACGAAAGTGACTCGAACGGCCAGCAGTTAGATAAAACTTTGCAACTAGCGGATTACTTCATCCGCAATGATGCCAAGACAATTGATGATAAGAAGAAAAAGATTGATAGATTTTTAGATCTGATCCATGGCAATAAAAGCATCACTCCGAGCAAGATGGAACACGGTATGTATGCGGCGTTCACTGCTGGGTTACGCTCCGCTTGTCTTTCTCGACAGGTAGGCGCTGCAATCGCTACAGCGGATGGAGAGGTGATTTCCACAGGATGCAACGATGTGCCTCAGGCGGGCGGAGGTCTATACACATCGGACTCTTCGAAGGACATGCGTTGCATCCATCAGGATGGCCAAATCTGCTTCAATGACTCTCATAAGCGCCAATTGCAGAGCGATCTCGGTGTTGTAATAGTGAAAGAGCTCGGAAAAATCGTACGAGGCAACCAACCTATCGCCTTGGCAAACGACGAACTCTCGCATTTACTTGATGTGATATATCAAGACACAAGAATAAAAGATCTGATCGAATTTTCCCGCTCAGTCCATGCCGAGATGGATGCGATAGTAGCGCTGGCTCGAATTGGCGGCTCAGGAGTTTCAGGTGCCACTCTTTATAGTACGACGTTCCCTTGCCACAACTGTGCGCGACATATTATTGCCGCCGGAATAACCAAAGTTTTTTACATCGAACCGTACGAAAAGAGCTTGGCAAAAGAGCTGCATCAAGACGCGATCGCTTTTGAAGTCGAGGAAACCAAAATTGGCAAACCTAAGCGGGTCGAATTTCTTCACTTTGAGGGGGTTGCGCCCAGGCAGTTTTCCAACATGTTTCGAGCGGAAAATCGCAAGAACTCGACGGGAAAATTTGTGCCTATTGAAATTAGAACTGCAGAGAAGGTACTTTCCGAATATATTGATAATTATCAAGATTTCGAGAAGAAAACTGTGGCACACCTTGAAGAGCAATTGGAAAAATTGCGTCCAACCACATAAGCCTTTACTCTTTTGAATTCAATTTTCGCTTGACAAAATAATTTGTTGTTGGGATAATCAATTGATAGCAGTAAACGGAGGACTAAGATGCAAGAAAAAGGCAGCGAAACTCCAGTCCAACTGTTGCTTGCCCTTGAGCCGCCCGTCGAGGCTATCGGCGGCTCAAATGTCGTTCGCCTGAGATTCGGCGCAGACCGACGAAAGCATTCACAGGTGGCCCAAGGCCCCCGCTCGACTGACGATGCGCGAAGTACCGCGCTTGAGGAATCTCGCATCATTGAAAGTGTCTTGGCCCAGGCTCGACGACTGAGCTGGTAAGGCGACTTCTACGTGATGACCAATCCGTGGTCATCCCGACCGGCGTGCTTTGAGCCAGTTTCTGACAGCAAGCGGATTCAACAAGGCGTTGCCTAGTCCGACGCGTGTGGGACTGTCACCGTGCGCAGACAGTTCGCCAGCTAGCACCGCCATCGCCAGCTCGACTGGCTCAGGCGGCCGTAGGCGCCAGTATTTCAAGATCCACCTAAAAGTAGTCCCCGCCTCCGACGACGTAGCATTCGGCGCCAGGGTCAACCGATCGATCTCCGCCTTGCTGAACACCCAGGCGGCCGTGCGTTCCCGCCCATGCCTGGCGATGAGCGGCACCACGATATGAGCGGCAACCAATTCCCGAAGCCGCCTTTCCGGCAGACCGAGACGTTCGGAAGCTTGCCCAAGGTTCAGCCCACCGGCGGCCGCTATGGTTGCGCGTTGCAGATCCTCGCTGCTGATCGTTCGGGCGCGGCGACCGGAAGGAAGAAGGGCAACGGCCGACGGCAACAGTTCTGCCTGCACCAGGTGCCGGATGACCGCCGGTGTCAAGCCTGATGCATCTGCCGCCTGCCGTGTGCTCAGACGCGGGTGTGCCTCAACAGCCTTTCGTGGCAGTAAGCGATTTCGTTTGCAAACCAGCCCCCACCAGTGCTCGCGCAGGTAGTCCTCAAAAGCGTTGCGCATGAACTGAAACCATGGATCGGACAGATCGACATACAACACTCGATAGAGCGGAGAGAACGACCGACGAAGGCTGGGCGATTGCCCGACAGACGACTGCATGACCGACAACAACGCGTGGAAGCCTGCCGGCCAGTCCCGCAGCAGTGCAGCTGTGCCCGAGACAAGAGCGCTTGCAACGACCAGGCGATCAAGGCCCGAGATCTGACCAGGCCGGGAAGGCCGGGCTTGCGGTGAAAACTGTCCGAGGTACCGCACCAAAAGATTCGCCACCAACGCGCTTGCGGGCGGCGATTTCGTGGTCAGTTTCATTCCTCCGCCGCCCCCGAGAGCATGGGTGAGGTCGATGACGTGTGGCGGTGCCGGCGAACCTGAACCGCCCGCCAGAGATGACCCGCATTCGCAATGTCCGGCAATGACAGTTGCCCGAGTTTGGCGCCGCCCACATCGGCCGCAGCTCTCATGCAGCCAGATCGAGTGATGCACACAGGCGCAGACCAATTTCAGGTCCCACCGGCCGTCCAGAAAGCCCTTCTCGTCCAAGCACCGCGGGCACCAGCGCACGCTTTCGTGATTGAAGTCCCGCGCAGAGAGTCCGACTCCCATGATGTCGGCGCCCCATCGTCGGGGCAACGCGCCGAACAGCCGTGATCGCTCGGTATGGCCGAGCGACAGTCGTTCACAAAGCTCGTCGAAGGCCGATTGCCTGCGGTGCTGGAGTGAGGTCAGTAACTGGGCCTCCGTCGTGTAGCCATTTCGTTGGGCTATACGTAGAACGAAGCCGGCCAGGGATTCCCCAACGTTCGGCCTTGGTCGCACAGCGTAGCTGACGCCGGACACACGCGGTTTGTCGATGTCAGCCATGATTGGGACGGTCAGTGGAAGGCTCGTTGCTCAACATTGGCGCAGACATCAACGCGTCTACGAAGGCAAGTTCTCTCAGGCTCAAGGTTGTGAGATAGGCACCGACCGACTGCAAAGTCGCACCAGATCGCCGAAGTTCTTCTGGAGGACGCCAACGCCGAATTAATGGAAGGAGGCTGCTATGAGATCGCTTGCCGCTTGCAACATCCAGGAAAGCATTGAGTATCGACACGACGTGGTGTCGGGGATCCCATACAAATAGCCACTTCTCTTCGTCGGACGGATCGTCAGCAAAACAATCTGCGGGCTCGCGCGGCCGGATTTGCGTGACAAAGCTCGCCCACCAACGGCTGAATCCATCGAGGATCGGCACGCGTTTATCAAGCCGAAGCTGTGGGTTGAAGCAAACCGTCTCAAGCGACGAGATGCCGATGCGCGAACTGCGCCAACACTCGCCGACGGTACGAAGCGCAGGGCCGGCAAACGGATTCCCTGCGGCGCTCAGGCTCTGGAGCGCATCGAGCAGCGGAGTAAAGCGAGGGTCATCGCCCACGTCAACCAGCGTCCCCGCCGAATGGCGGCAAAGCCACCGCATGAATCTGCCCGCCTTCACCGCAAGGCTGTTTGGCAGCGCGCTCAGCAGTGTGACCTCCGGTCTCGACGGTGCCGTACGCTCACCACATCGCCGGAGTTCTGCCCATGCAGTGTCCATCGGCCAGTGCCCGCCATTGCAGACATACCTTCTCGCCGAGAGCAAGTAGACGAGAAGCCCGTAGAGATCGCGCGTGCGATATTGGCACCGGGTCGTCGGCTCGCTTGCAGCTCGACGCCGAAGTCCAACTGGGGCGCCGCTATCGCACGCACCCGCCAAGAGCCGGCTGAAGACCACCTCCCAGTGATGTGCTCGCACAGGCATTGCCGTCGACATGGCGGTTTTGCATGTGCAGCGCCAGCCAGAGCCCAGCGTGCTCCAGCTTAGTGAAGCCCTGCATCTTGGACAGCGACGCAGCAAGCGACAGCCATGAACGCCACAAGCTGTTGCCAGCGGCATGTCCCAAACAGCCAAGTGGTATCCGAGTTCGGCGATGCACACGCTGCAGAAACGAGGCATCCGTGAACGCGCAAACCAGCCGGCAGAAGGCAGTGAGCCCTGCCAGGTCAAACGATCGCGTTCCGCAGATCGAAGTCGATCGAGGACGTGCGGCCCAACCATCGCGTTGAGTTTCCTATCCACTGGCAGGTCACTACGTGCCGCGGCCCGCGCCGCTGCCGGCGCGGCGTGGCCATTCGCGTTGAAGAAGCGCCAGCAATAGCCGGCCGCGCTCTCCCCTTCCCGAGGCAACGGCCTTACAGGAAATTCAGTGAACGTCGTCGAATCCGTCATCTCGCTTTGCGCGGACGCCCCTCTTCGGCCTGTTGGAACGGCTCTCCGCCGCGATCGAGCCTGCGAAACTCGAACTTCGGATTGAATGGGTTGAGCTTGCCAATACCTTCCCACCAAATCTCGTCGGTAAATGCCTTCTCGAACACCTCGGCATCGACGACGTCAAGGTTCTGATCGAGCGCCTGTTGCAAGGCGCTCGCCAGCAGTTTCTTGATGTAGGCCACGCGGCCGTCACTCGCGAAGTACAGCCGCATGCCCATCTCTTTGGAGTCATACGGGCGCGACGAGACGGGCACGGACACCAACGACACCAGAGAGAGAAAGAGCTGCAGGCATTCCGTCTCGACGCTGTCCGTGTCACTTTGTCCGAGTCCCAGCCTCAAGCGCCGTGAGAACCGGCGCCGGAGTTGATCATTGATCTCCAGCAACCGTTCGAGTCTCGGCAGTCCGAGCATGATGGTGGGAACGCCGATCGAATCAATGAGGTGCTTGAGCCAGTCACCGACCATGTAGTGGGTGCGCGTATCGCCTCGGTCATGAAGGTGCTGTGCCTCGTCGAGCAGCATGATCTCGACACGGCACTCCCGGCAAAGAGTGACGATTCGGGCAGTCTTGGCCGTGACGGTCCCGCGCTCATGCCATGGGTCACCCAATGCCGTCAGGATCGCATCGGCTATGCCTATGACCGTGGCGGCAGGCGGCGTGGCCACGAACAGAGCTTCGACAATATTGCGTTCAGGCAGGACTCGTTTCGGATGGCGTTCGGCCAGCCAGCGGCACAGGCTGCTTTTTCCTGTGCCAGCCTCGCCGAGAACGAGCATGTGCTTGGCAAGCCCTGTCTCGCGAAACAAGTTCAAGCTCGACTCGATCGCATCCTTTGCCGCGACGAAGGTTGGGAACGGTATGTACTGCTCCTCAAACTGCTTGAGCTGATCCAGCGCGTCAGTCGCCGCCATGGTCATCTCTCTTTGCGGTGATCTTGAATGCGGGCAGCAGGACGGGAACGTCTTGGCTCTCCTGCATACCTGCTTTGCGCGGAAATTGTTTGCGCACCTTCGCCTTTGAGCCTTCGGACTCCCCGGCACCAGGCGATGGTGCAAATGGATCGGGCTTGCTGCTGCTGATCCCGCGGATCGCCGCGGACCGTTGACGAGCCTTCTGTTTCCGACTGGTCATCAGCTCCAGCAACGCCTGGGCAATTTCATGTCGGGCGCGCAATACTGCCTGTCGGTCTTCAACCCTGGCGCCGTTCTCTCGAACGATTTGCCTGATCAGCTCATTCTGTCGGACGGTGAGACCTTTTGCGAACTCCAGATCCATCGCCTGGACAGGGATCGGCTCGACGTCCGATGGACCCCAGACCTGCACTTCGCCAAGGTCCTCAGGGTCAAACACGACCCGGACTTCAACCCCTTCACCATAGTGGCGCAGGATGGTGCCGAGCTGACTTCCGTTGTAGCGGACGCCTTTGAGTTCAAAGCCATCGCGACGCAGCTTTCGTGATGTGCTCTGCCCTATTCGAGACTGAAGCAGTCGCAAGTCTGCTGGAAGCGTGGGCTCATAAGCCACGATGCCCTCGCTCCAGCGCGCCGCAGGTGTTGTGCCGATCCCTTTGTGAATGCGCTGGGCGTATATGTCGATGATCCATTTCTCAAGGACGTGTGTGAACTCGCCAAGTGTCAGGATCGCTTGTCTCTGAGGATCGTGGTCGCCTCGAAGATGGAAACGCGCGAAGCTCGCGCCGGGGAGCTGGTGAGCAAAGTTGTGATTGACGGTTTTCAGAAAGCGTTCCACTGTTCCTTTGAAACGGGGCTGGCGCGCGGGGCATTGCGTGATCGCAAACCCCAGATCGAACGAAATTGCTTCCAGATCGGTGCCGAGGAACTCGAGACCGTTGTCGACCACGAGACTTTGGGGGATTCCGTAGCATGGCCAGCTACCTTCGACCTTCAACGTCGGGATTGCCGGTGATGCCGGTTTTTTCGGAAGAATGGCGTGTCGAAGAGCCCCCACTACCGCCGCCGCGGACGGGCTACCGTAGCTGAGGTAGTAGCCGAGTGGCATTCTGCTGAAGTGGTCGATCATCATGGTCAGTGTGGGGCGACCCAATGGCAACCAAGTCCGCTCATCGATCAGGAACACATCAAGGGGGGTGTGATCCATTTCCACGCGCTCAAGGATTCTTGTTGTCCTGATACCGGCTTTGCCTACGCGAAACCGCTTGTCTGCGGTTGCCTGGCCATCCCTAAGGACCGTCATCTCGTAGAGGCTGGCACTGGCGAGCATTCGATTCACCGTCCTTTCGCTGGGAGCCACAAGTTGATCGGTAGGGAAGGCGCAGCGGTTCTCCGCCGCGATCTTTCCGAGCAGTGAGGCGTGTATTCCACGACCAGTCGCAAGTGGAGATAGCCTGAACGCTTCCGTCAGAGCTTCTGACGCAAGAGTCATCACCCTGTCGGCTTGGCGCGACCGATGCACCCCGCGACGGTCATACCGCGGTATCAGCGTTCGCGAGTCGCCGCTGCGTGAGAATCGTTGGTACCAGCGGTACACCGACGTGGCGCTGGGGGGCGTGACATCGCCTATCTCTTCGCAGATTTCCTTGAGGATGGGGGCCAGGTATTCCCGTGTGAAGACGGGTCTGCCTCGCGCGAGGATTCCGTCGAGATAGCGTTTCCTGCGAATTGCTGCATCGAGCAGTTCTTTGGGGAGTTGGTCCAGCGGCCTCGAATAAATCGGCCGACTTGACGTGACAGCCAGGTTCGAGGAAGGTCGAGCGATAAGCCCCTTGGCGTAATCGTCAAGAAGCTCCTGGCGCGTGGTGATGCAGAGCTTGCCGCCTTCCACGTGTTCCAGCACTACGCCGTCGTCGGGCTGCAGCCGCTCGATTCGGAACATCGCCCCTTTCCACTCAAATGCCGTGTTCTTCTGAAAGCCAAAACCAGCCATCGTCTGCCTCCGTTGTGGGTGTGATGCAAGTGGTGAGTCCGATGGGCGCTTCTTCCAACGGGCAGCGCAACAAGCCCGTCATCAACAAGCTGTAAGGGTCTATGTTGTGCAGGGCGAAATGTGCCGTGGCTTCAATGAGCGTTGTTGGCAGGTGCGCGATGCATCGTTCCAAAGCAATCCGAGCGAGCCTTGGCGACGGGAGGACGCGAGGTGCACGATGGCAGATCGTTCGAACGTTGGATTGCCGAGGTTCACGTCTGAGCACCTGCTCTGTCAGAACCACGAATGGCTGCCCGCTGCGGTGCATGTGTTCGGCAATGCGTGCCAGCTTGTGAGCCGTTTCCACGGACGCAAGGGCTGCGGTCGGCTTTACTTCGACCAGGACGATGCGGCCATCAACCAGCCTGACTTCAAAGTCCGGTGTGTACCGGCGAACGCGATTGCCGTCCGGATAGGTGATCTGTGTTGGCTGCTCGCGGTAGCCTTCTATCACCGGCGAGGCTTCAAAGAGGTAGATGGCGTCGAGCTCAAGGAGCCCTTCATGGTGAACCATGCGGCCGTTCTTGCGGCTCGGAAATTTGCCTCGCATGATGCCCCCGGAGGGACTGATTACCTCACGTGAGCGCCGGTGTGTATCGCCAGCGGGTTTGCGGCCATTCCATAGGCCACCCCAGAATTGTGTAGACATGCATTGCTCCGTCGATCAAGGCGTGACTGCGACTCCGCAGCGGCCTTGACGGATTTGGGTTGCCTGTTTTCGGGCGTAGGTATTCCCACGCTCGGCAATAAAGCCGTGCGAACAACAGGTGCAAAGGTGGAGCGGTCTTGACGCTGGCCGGAGCGGTCGCGATACTGGAGGTGACGAATCCTGCGTATCGAGAGATGCTCAGACCAACGGGGCAAGCCGCAAGGTTTGTCCCGTTTTTTACATGGTGGCCTCCTGTTTTCTTCTGCGCCCTATTCGCCGCAATGGATCCGACCACGGCTCCGAATGTGCGTCTGTCATATCGAGAACATCTTTGATCAGTCGAACATGCTTCGGGCTCAGAGATGGAAGCTTGCTGCGTAGCTTATTGAGCAGCCAATACACGTCCTGAGGTGTGTCGATATCGATCACGAGTTTCCGTTGAGAAGCCTCGACGGCCGCCCTCAGTTCGTCGGCTTCTGGGGTCGCAAGCGGCAACGCTTCGATCAGCTTCTCGACGAACTCGGGAGTGGGCGGTCCCTTCAATCCAACCTCTAAGGCCGACACATAGCTTTGCTCGTAGCCAAGCAATGCGGCAAGGTCCGCCTGGCGCACGTTGTGCCGCAGGCGCAGTTCATGGAGCAAATGCGAGAAGGGACTCATCGACATCAAACCTGTGTGCATCGTGAGGATTCATGCGAGACGAAGGCCAGGGCGGCTTGAGCGGAACGCCTCCGTATAACCATCATGAAACCCGAGTAACGCGGGCAGCGTATTCGTACATTGGACGGCGGTCAATGTCCAATTTACCGTGGTCCTGGAATATCAATTTCTGCCTCGATTAACTTCTGAAGAAAGCCTCGCATGGCGTGCGTGCGGCGCGCACTATGTGCGCGTAATTGGTCCGGCGTGTTTTCTCTATGCGCATTTCATGCTCGCATTAATCGCTTTTTGCGACTCAATACTCGGGAGCGCGCAGTCGGTTTTTTTTCACGACCTTAGCCGCTGCATGGTCATTTGAAGTGACACGTGGGGATCCGGCCGACTTTCCATTGACCGCCCTTCCTCGAGGGCACGGGGTCTTAGGAATCGCGCAGAGGCACATCTGGTCGACGTATCGAGACGATGGCTTTCAACTCCAGGAGCGGCGACTGCCGTTGTTCAGGTCGGCTCAAGTTGTACGCGGGATCGGCCCCCCTATGCTTTTTTTAGGCCCTAGTTTGGAAAGGCCGCCAGAAGCCTCAACCGTTCGGCGAAAAGGTTGTCGACAACGCCTTGAATCAGGTCGATGAACTCATCGATGTTCTTCAGTTCGTTCAGGACGTCCACATGGTTCAAGGTCGTCGTCGTGATTGGTAGGCCGCGCATATCCGCGAAAGCCAGCGACCCATCGAGAACAGACATATCTGCGTGCGCGAGCAATTGATTTCGGGCCGAGATCAGTCGACCGTGCATCACCTGATATTGAGATGGAACGAGGCTGGCCGGGATTTTCCGCCGTTTCCTTTGGGCATCTTCAGATGTGTTGAACGGCGTGGCGTACTCAACAATTGCGTATCGGAAGGCTGCACCGGAGAGGGGATGGTCCAAGTTTGCTTGCACGTCCACCAGTGTCTGACGGCAGGAGCTAAGGCGCTCAATACATACTGCCAAGTGAATGATGTCTTCTTTGAAATCAGCTTGAGCTGGCACGTCGGCTCCTGGTATTTACAGTTCTTGAGCGTGGATCGTATTCACTGACCAGAAAGACTTGGCGACGCATGCAAGCCCGCGACCCCGAACTGTCGTGCCCTAATCGAATTGACGTTTGAGGGTGTTACTTCGACCAGCCGAGCTCGCCTGCCCTGTTCGTCATTACGTCGAAGACGTCGGCTTCCGTCTCCTCCTCGTGAAGGATCAGACGTGCTTCTGGATATCGCACAAGGAAGATCATTAGTTCGAACTGATCCGAGACGATCACAGACTCCTCGGCCTCCATAGTGGGGTGCCAGATTCCCGCCGACACGCGGCACCAACTGTTGCTGGAGCGGTTCGCCGCCGACCTCAGGCGTTCAATGGCGGAGTCCGGGACCGGCGTACCAGGGGCCAGCCATGCTCCCCTGCTCGAGGCAAGCTTGCTGGGATAAGACCAGTTGATGAATTCGTCCCGCGCCACCACCAACATAGCGGCCTCGCCGGTGAGCTCCAGCCACTTGAGTGCGGTCGCAGTAAACGAGGTTTTGTAGCGCTCAGCCACCTGTCCAAGCAGTTCCAGCGTGATTGTTTGCCCATCGATCTGTTGCCGAAAATCCGTCGCCGGCATCAACAGGTAGGAAGCAAAGACGTTCGCTTCCTTCTCCATCTTCCGCGATGCGTCGCCGTGGTAATCAAGCATCTCGCCTTGACTGCAGCGGAACTCTGCTTGCCGCTGACGATGGCAGAAGTAGTGGCCCAGTTCGTGGGCCAGTGTGAAGTTGATGCGACCCGGGATGACGACATCCTCGTCGTACGAGATGCACCAGTCGCCCTTCTTGGCACGCTTGGAAAGCATCCCGTCGATACCCGCAACGCCATGGGGAACCACTAGTCCCACCGGGTCAGCAAATCTTTGTTTGGTCACTTCCAGTGCGAGCAGCTTTACGTCTACCGGAAAGGCCTGACCTGACGCGATCCAGAGCTTGGACAGTTGAATACCCCACCCTGCCGGCGTCGTAGGTTCAGTCATCGTCGATGGCTTTGAGAAACTTTTCAAGCTGGGCGCGTTTTGCCGCATCGAGCTGGCCGATCCGGCGGAAGAAGGCTTGGTCGGTGTCAGATGCCGTTGGTGTTTGCTTTTCATCGTCGAGCAAATACTCGACGGTCACGCCAAACACGTCCGCAATTTTGCTAATTTTGTCCGCCGAAGGCCTCACGACCGGGCGGTTCTCTAGTTCCCAGATATAGCTCTTGCTGGACTCGGTTTTCTGAGCCAAGTCATCGAGCGTCAGTTTCAGTCGCTTTCTCTCAGCGCGAATCTTGTCTCCAAGCAGGGTAGACAACCGTTTTCTCCTCGTAAATGGAGCGTGGCAAAGGCGCGCCTTATGGCGTCCGATATGGCCGTGCTCCACAGCCCTTGGTGTGTCGTACTGCGCTCAGCGCCCCTAACCAAGGCGGGCAGGCGTCACAGCGTCGGCGGCCATTTGGCCTCGAAGTTCAGAGTAGGCGTATTTTAAGTGCTTGACAAGGGATTCCTTGGTGGTAATACTTAAAGTGCGCCTACACCGAACACGGATCGTTGGCGTATCCCTCAACTCATAGGAACCGACCAATGACCACTACTACCAAAACGACGACGATCAAATGCGTAGGTAAACGCATGAGCGGCGGCCAAGGCCACGAACACATTTCCTACCTCTGGTGGGTTAAGTGCGAGGGCAACCAGGAGACCAGCGAGCGAGGCAACTGCACGCGCGAACAGATGGTCGCCTACATCGAGGCGAACGGTGACAACTCCGTCTGGTGTCCCGACCGCAACCCACAGCTCACGGGTGCCTGGGTCCACGTCCATAGCAATGGCCGCATCAAGTACGTGCAGACCGTCGCCGACGGTCGCAAGACCGACAACCTGCTGTCCCTGCCGAACATGTAAGTCGAAGGAGCCCCATGACCGACAAAGTCTTCGTTGAACGTCGCCCACAAGGCGACTACGCTGTGCGTCGCCCGAACTCGCAGCGCGCGAGCGGCGTTGCACCCACTCAGGCCGAAGCCATCACGCTCGCGCGCAAGGTCAATCCGGAAGGCCCTGTGCTAGTCGAGCGTGTCCGCACGACGGCCAACGGGAAGCCGGATAAGTGGCGCAAGCCGTAGGATTTCAAATCTGCCTCGCCGACTTCGCGCTACCAACTTAGGCAGTGTCGATGTGTTGGAGGGGCGCTCTACCTATGACGCTGGTGAGCCTTCCATGAAGGCGCAGGCGCCAGCTTCGTCGCCGAACAAATGGGCAGCGCGTTGCTATACCGGCATGAACGATGTCGCGCACGACGGGCATGCCGGAAGCGTTGGTGGCGGAATACGCTGCAGAGCAGTAACTACGCCAAGTTCCCGCCCTCGAGCCGAGTTACTGGTGGCACACCGAGCTAAGTGCGCTGGGCCTCTACCAAGTGTGATCACAAGTACTCGGATGAAGGCGCGGGAATTTTTCACTTTCCGCGTCGGAGCTTTTTCACCTACTTGGCGCGTTTTTCACTTTTCGTGTCGCCCGTGTCGGAAGACACGAAAAGAAAAAAACGCAGCGTTGATTTCAAAGAGATTTTTCAATTTCCATGTCACAACTGTCATCTGAGTGTGCCAAGGAAAGTGAAAAGATGTGGCTTGTGCGACAGAGAAAGTGAAAACATTCACAAGTCCCTTGCCGCAGTCAGGTCGACGTTCCTAGTCGAAACCCGAACTCGTCATAGCCCGCCAGCGAGGACCATATTCCTTGTGGCAAGGTCAGGCCAATGGAGGCGGCGGAGAGATCGTCTGTGCGCTTGTTGCTAACAGCGTTGCAGCCATCATCTGTGGTGACTTGTCGTCGTTCGTGATCGTCGGCCAGCCCAAGATGACGGCATGCTCAGCATAATTTGGCTGAGGGGCTGCTTGCGCCATAAGCTGGGCTTGATGAGCCACCACCACGCCAACATCGGCTCTCGCAAGAGCCTGCATCGGATGACGGCAAACTCGTGAAAGCTCCCAAACTCTGCTCTCTTGGACCCCAGTGTTTCGGCAAACCGACGTCTCAAGGTTTCCTTCGTAGAGTTGGGGCATGAACCCTTGCCACTTCACCTTTCGAGATTTCTTATCGATGTATCGCTCATTGAAAACAAAACGAGCGACATATTCGTCCGCGCCGAGCGCTGCCGGCAGGAGTGGCCCAGCAACCTCCAGCGGAGGTTTGGGGTGCTCAGATGCAGAGCTGTTTGACAGCCTCAACAATTTGCTCAGGAACCGAGTCATCAAAAGCTTCAGTTCCATGAATAGTTCTCCTCGCATCAAGACGTCCGGCATACGACACGCGTCCATCAGCGCGAAGGCTTACTGAGAACACGCGGTTATGAGAGGCTGTCCAATCGAAGGTGACTTCTCCGTCTTGGTCCAAAGCAAGCTCGGGAGCTGGTAGCGTCTTCGGCCATGCGAGGAGGAATCGTTTACCGACCTCGATCATCTCGGCTGTTAAGGAGGCACCGTCGCCCGCTTCAGATTCTTGTTGTAGTGTGTACAAGTCGTGAATGATTGGTTCAATCGGGTTTTGCCGGCTGAGGGGACTTAGAGCATCCGCAAGCATCGCCCCCAGTTTGGTCGCCTCGGGGCCAATGCCATAGTTGGACAAGCCTGCTGACAGCGGGACGTATGTAGCGTCAAGTGTGCTCATTGAAATAGCTCCGCAGCTTTCTCGGTGATGTGGTCGAAGAAGATCGCGTTTTTGAAGTCGCGAAGCTGGTCGAGGGCCGCCCACACTCCAGGACTCGGTGAGTCGACGCGGGCGACCCGGAACGTATCGATGTCCAGGAAAATCCCGATGGTCCCGGTTTGTACACTAACCTGCGACTCCTCCAGCGCTTGCGTGACTATTGCCTTTCGGTTCTGAGCTGTGTCGACAATCACCACGCGCTGAAGGAATGCAGAAAGCCCTTGCGGCAAATTGGGGGGAACGCTTGGGGCCGCTGTGAGGTACTCGGAGAAATCGTCAAAAGGTACTGGTAAAGGCAACAGATTGATGAATCGGACGGCCATGCGATTCACTACTTCCGGCTGAACTTCGAGGACGAATCTATCCCAGACGGCTTTGGCCGTCTCCCGTAGATCAGCCCAATCCTGGTAGGGGGCCAGCCGGCTAAACGCAAAGCCATTTGTGCGAATCGATACGACCTTCCCAGCAGGCGCGGACTCGAGACGAACTCCCAAAGGCGTTCCCTTGCCTGCGGCCTTGTGTTCGCCACCAGTGCTTATTTCCACCCCGAATGAGTGCTGCCACAAGCGAGTTCGCTGTGGAAATTCAGTAGCGAGGGAGTCCGCGAAGCGCTCAATTCGTTCCAGAGGGACCGGAGGCTCGAACTGAATATCCACCATGCCCTCCCTGATGGGCGCATGTTGCAAATGTCTTGGGGCAACCATGATCGTTACCGCTTGCTTGCGGTCGCTCGCGAACGCGGTGCGTTTCCAGGGGCCACGAACACGCCGTTCTGAATCAACTTTTCTTGATTGTCCCAAAGCCACATGCGAAGGATTGAACAAGCCACTTCAGCCTTTGAAGTCCCGTGGATACCTATTCTGGCAAGCTCGTCAATCAGGCGGTCCGTGGTGGCATCCACCGTGACTTGGAGCTTAGATGTCTCGATGACGTTCG
>Ga0105243_10001677_pt1 | contig 19136 bp, 19 predicted proteins | sample KBSM34metaG_FD_81525 | JGI IMG/M metagenome (GOLD analysis project Ga0105243, IMG submission 81525) | Miscanthus rhizosphere microbial communities from Kellogg Biological Station, Michigan, USA - KBS M3-4 metaG | ecosystem: Host-associated > Plants > Roots > Rhizosphere > Soil | place... | reverse complement strand
GTGGGACGATGGCCCGTCGCCAAGCGTGAAGCCCGGCATCGACCGCTACCGGATCATCGAGTAGGATCGCGCGGCTCAAGAAAGGCGAGGAGCTGTCGATAACAGTTATGGGATGGCATCAGGAGTGATGATCTGGATCGTGCCCGGCGTCGTCGGGTTGCTGGCATCGTCACTCTTGATCGGTATCGTTATTGCGAGGATCCTCGGCACCATAGGCGGGGAGATCGCAGAGCTTCTCGAAGCAGAACCGTGGACGTCGGCGCGGCTGACCCGAGAGACGGAGCCGGTGGTTCCGTAGATCCGCACGGACGGAGAGCCCACAACGTCGGCCGACCGTTATCGCATCATCGAATAGCTATCCGCTCTAAGAAGGCAATGAGCCGTTCCTAGCCGGACTCGCTTACGAGAAGACGCGCGATCACCTCGCCCTCCGAGATCCACGCGGTCGTGACGGCGCGTCCCTCGAGCTCGGACCCGACGTTCACTTCGACGGCGTTGTCCCAGAGGAGCAGACTGTCGTCGACGACATCGAAATTCCATTGGTGCATGCCCCCGTAGCACGCGCTCTCACCCTCGTTTCGTTTGTGTCTGAGGAGCACGACCCCGCCGGCGCGTACGACCGCGATCATGTTGGAGATGATCTTGAAGGGATCGGCGCTGTGATCCAGCGAGTTGGTCGCGTATGCGATGTCGAATTTGCGTGAGCCGAAGTGCTCGAGCAGAGTCTCGCCCGCAACGCGGATCGTGTGAATCGGCGGATCGAGCTCGGCATCATGGAGCAGGCGCTCGTACTCGTCGGCAAGCGGATCGACTGGGACGATCGTGAGCGTCTTACCCGGAAAGCGGTAGCCGAGCGCGGTCAACGGACCTGCCCCCACATCGAGGATCGAGATCTCCTCGGCCGGATTCCGTTCGAGCTCCGCACGCAAGAGCGGATCTCTGATCTGCGTGTCGGGGGACAGACGAGACTCGCGATCGCTGCTCCATGCCTCGGTCCCGGGCGCCCCGACCAGCCAAGCCTCCCAAAAGTCGACCTCGCTGCTTTTACGCGTTCGCCACCACAGCCGGCGCCCGATTCCGGAATGCATCAGCGCGCGCCGGGGAATCGTCCGCCAGTTAAGGCGACTTGCTCTACGCGCCATTCGCTCATCTTGGACGACTTGCACCCCAAACGGTAGATCGGGTCACGCACGCCACACGCTCCAAGTCGGCCCGAGCGCAGGATGATCCATCCACGCCCGAGCAATGCCCTCGAGTCCGTGCAATCGCGGCGGATCCTTAGGAGTCAGCGCGGCGAGGTCAACGTTCTGAAGGCCGGCAGAGAGCGAATGGCTCAGCCAACACAACGTCGCGATCGTGCCGACGGCCCCCGGCGGAACGTCCGCCTCCTCGGCGGCACGGCGAACCCAGGAGAAGAGCAGAGGCGACGACTGCGCCTCGCCGGCGAACAGTCGCACCATCCGAGCCGGCAGTTGCTCGGGAGCATGTTCAGCAGCATTCGACCCATCGAGGAGCACGAACGCGTCGCCGAGGAAATAGAGAAGATCCCAGAGCGGTAAGGCCGCCTCCCTGGCATTCTCCCAGTCCACGACCACGAAGTCGCCGTGTTCCGCGACAACGTTCCACGTGCCGAGGTCGTTGTGCTGCGCAACGGCAGCGAGGGGCGGAACTTCGTCCACCAGTTCCGGGTGCACGCCGAGATCACTCCACCTCGGCGCGACGTCGCTTTGGAGTCGCTCTCGCTCTGCGCGCATTGCCTCCGGCGAAGTCCGCGTGAGCCGGCCGAGCTCGAGTATCCAGGCGCCGACTCGCTCGATCAGCGCCAGCTTGACGGTTCGCTCGCCCGGCGTGCGAAGAACGTCGCGCAGCCGTCTACCCACCGCGGCCGTCTCGAGCGATGCATCGAGTCCGTCGACGTCGAAGCGGCCGGCCAGCCGTGGGGTGTGCGCGGCTATGACAGGTCCGGCGGCGTGTGCTAGCTGCAGGCCTCGCTCGTCGTTGTCGAACCGCTTCGAATTACCCGCGACGCGCGCGAACTTCAGGACCCACTCCGGCTGGTCGGAGCCGGGTCGGAAAAGCTGGAAGGCGTTCCTGCTGAGAGCGTCGCCCTGTCCGAACGTCAGGAACCAGCTCACGTCGCGGGGAACGCCGAGCTCGCCCGCGGCGGCGACCAAGGTCGGTGGCCCCGTGGCCTGCGTGGCGACGGTGACCACCGGCGAGGCCCAGGCCGGGAACAGCCCTCGCGCGAGCAGAACGCGCGCAGCCCGCATCCGCGCCGTCTTCCAAGGACGGTCGACGACGCTCCAGCGTTCCAGCGCGTACGAGACGGGCGCCGCCTGGTCGAGCGGCAGCGCCAAAGTCGGGCGGTCGCGCGTCGGCCGGAGGAGAAGCCGCCGGGCCTGGTAGTCGCCTCCGCTGAACAGTCGCTCACGCGAGCCCTCGAGGATGATCGACCGAGCTCTCGAGTACCGCGCCTTGTCGGCGAGCCGCGCGGAGCTGACCACAACATCAGGAGGCGGGCCATCGCTCGATTCGTCAGATACTTCGATCCCTGCAGACACGAGTCCCGCCCGCCATTCCTCTAGCCCGCCCAACACGACTGCGCGACTCACGCGATGCGGAAGGACGAAGCGCGGATCGATGCGATGAAGGCTCACCCGAGCAGCTCATCGTAGAGTGGGCGGGAACCAGCCAGGTTCACCGTCCGCGGATGCCGCCAAGCGTGTCATAGAGCTCCTCGAACGCGGCGACACCACGCTCCCAGCCGAGGTTCGACTCAGCCCAGCGGCGCGCGCTCTCCGCAAGGCCTCGTCGGCGTGCGGGGTCGAGGAGGAGCGACGCGAGCGCATCGGCCATCTCCTCCGTGTTCTCGGCAACGAGCAGCTGCTCGCCCGCCAGCTCCTCAACGCCCTCGGCAGCCCGCGGCGACGCGACGAGTGCTTTTCCGGCAGCGAGCGACTCGAGCACCTTCATGCGCATGCTGCCGCCGATGCGGATCGGCGCGACCACGACCGCGGCGTGGTCGAGGTACGGGGTCACGTCGGGGACGGAGGCGTGGACGGTGACAGCGCCTCCGGCCAGCGCCCGGACGGCGTCTCCCGGCGCATGCCCCACGAGCTCGAGCCGCGCCTCCGGCACAAGCGCTACGACGCGCGGGAAGATCGTCCCCGCCAGCCAGATCGCCGCGTCCACGTTTGGCGGATGGCCGAAGCTGCCGACGAAGACGATCGAGGGCGGCTCGCTGCCGACCGGGTCGAGCGGCCGCTCGGGGACGTCGACGGCGAGAGGGACCCTTGTCACGATGGCGCCGCCGGCAGTCGGGCGAACGGCGTCTAAGTCGCGTTTGGCGAAGACGACGATGGCGTCAAACCGCGGCCGCGTGGCGCGCTCGTAGTGCCGCCAGGCCGCCGCCTCGAGCCGGCGCACCAGGCGTCGCGGTCCGCTCGCCGCGCCGCGCAACTCGTCCGCCCAGGTAGAGGCGGGGTCGTAGTCGACGAGGACGCACGGGATCCCACGCCGCGCGGTCACCTCCACGTACTGCGCCATCGCCTGCAGGTGGATCTCGACGAGGTCGGGCCGCCAGTCGTCGAGCAGGCGCTCGAGTGCCTGCGCATACTCGTCGCTACGGCAGTCGGCCGCCCACGGCGGTAGGCCGCGCAGGAGCCCGACGCTCCAGGCGACGCGGCGCGAAAGCGCCGATCGCGCCGCCGGCGTGACCTCGTGCACCAGCGCGCAGCGGTCCGCGATCGCCGGATCCACGCGATCGTCCTGGGTCGTTCGCAACGCGAGCAGGGCGATCTCGTTGCGCTCCGCGAGCCGAAGCAGAAGCTGCGCCGTGGCCTTGCCGCCGTGCCGCGCGTCGAGCCGAGGCGTGAACGGCGTGCAGACGAGCACGCGACGCCCGTCGCGCGGGGAACCCGGCGCAGCCGAGGTCATACTGAGCCGCGTGCCGCCGGACGTCTCGCTCATCGTCGTCTCGCACAATACGCGGGTCCATCTCGACCGTTGCCTGACCGAGCTCGGAAGCGGGCACGAGGTGATCGTCGTCGATACCGGCTCGACCGACGGCTCGCAAGAGCTCGTCCGCGACCGCTTTCCGCACGCGCGCCTCCTCTCGCCCGCCGGCAATCCAGGCTACGGCGGCGCGTCGAACGCCGGGATCGCACTAGCGTCAGGCCAGCACCTCGTGGTCATGAACGCCGACACGTGGCCGCTCCCGCAGGCCGTGGAGCGCCTCGTCGAATTCGCCGACGGCGAACCGTCAGCAGGCGTGGTCGGGCCGCGTCTCCGGAACCCGGACGGGACGCTGCAACCTTCGGTTCGCGGCTTTCCGACCCTCTGGCGCCTCGCAACCGAATACCTGTTCCTGCGCCACCTGGCACCGCGCAGCCGCGCGCTCAACGCGTTTTACGGCAGCGGCTTCGACCACAGCTCGCGCCGCGAGGTCGACTTCGTCGTGGGCGCGGTGATGCTCGTGCGCCGTGAGATGCTGGACGAGATCGGCGGCTTCGATACGAGCTTCTTCATGTTCAACGAGGAGGTCGACCTCTGCTACCGCGCGAGAAAATCGGGCTGGAGGGTCGTCTACTGGCCCGGCTCGGAGTTCGTCCACGTCGGCGGCGCCTCAACGACTGCAGTGTGGCCACATATGTACCGTGAACAGCTGCGCTCGCACCTCCGCTTCTTGGCGAAGCACTACGGCATGCGCGAGGCGGAGCGGGCACGCAAGCTGCTAGCCACGGCGATGCGGATCCGAGCCTTCGTCTTCGGAATCCTCGGCCGACGTGAGCGGCGCGCGCTCTCGCTCGATGCCGCCGCCTGGTTGCGGTCGGGAGATACGGGTGCCCTGCTCGGGCCGTCCTCACCCGAGACCTTGTAGACGCGAGTCGCCCTCCTTATCCTGCGGCAGGGATGGCGTCGCTGACCTGAGAAGTCGAACGGGGAATCGGTGAGCGACGTCACAGTCGAGGTCGCTCCGGACGCCGGGTCCCGGCGTCTCGCGTGGGCCAGGACGGCCGGTGTTCTTGTGGCCGGCATCGTCTGTGTGCTGGTCGTACTCCACGTCGCCTGGCTCGTGCGCTTTCGCCGTGGCTACGTAACCGAGTGGGACGAGTCCGGCTACTTGCAGTATGCGTTGAGCAACTTCGACGCGCTCCACGATCAGGGGGTCTGGACCTTCGCGAAGACCGTCGGAGGGCGAGGGACATTCGGCCCGTTGCTTCCCTTCGTAACCTCGCTCGCCTACCCGATCGTCGGCCGCGGCATCTTCGGCAGCTTGCTCGTGTTGCCACTGTTCTTCGTCGGCCTCGTCGGCGCGACCTTCGGTCTCGCCCGTCGCCTGGTACCTGATTCATGGGCGGTGCTGGCGGCACTGGGCGTCGCGGCGATTCCGGCGGTTACCGACTACACGCGACTTTTTCACTTCGCCCTCCCGGCAACGGCGTGTATGACAGCCGCGTTGTGGGCTCTCGTCCGATCGGACGGGCTCCGGCGTGCCGGCTGGGCCGTCGCGTTCGGGCTGTTCGTAGGGCTCACATTACTCGCGAGGACGATGACGGTCGCATACATCCCGGGCTTCGCGCTCGCCGTGGGGACGCAGTTTCTGGTCGGGGCGCCGGAGGTCCGGGTCCGGATGCGCAATCTCGCGATCGCCGTAGGCACGATCGGCCTGGTCGCCGGGCCCTGGTACATCCGAAATGCCCGCAGCGTCTATGACGGCCTTGTGGGCTCGGGCTATGGCGAAGGCGCAACACCTTTCGGCCGCCATTATTCGGTCGCCTCTTGGGGCTACTGGTCGAAGGAGCTTCGCCTCGACCTGTCCTACTTGGGGCTTCCGCTCGCAGGCGCACTTCTCCTCTTCTTCGGCGTCGCGTTGGCGTATCTCGTCGCAGGCCACCCACGCTTGATTCGAACAAATCGTTCGTGGAGCCCGCGCGCAGCTGGTGTTCTGGCGCTAGTGCTCGTCGTCATCGAGGGCTACATCTTCCTCACGTCTTCGCGCAACGAGGGCACCGGGTTTCCGCTTCCATGGCTGCCGGCCCTCGTCGTCCTCGGCGTGACCGCCGTTGCGAGCATTCCCGCTCGCTCGATTCGCGTGGCCCTGGCGGGCGTCCTTGTCGTCGTCAGCGTCGGGGCGGTCCTGTCGAAGAGCGGGTGGCTCGAGCCGTTGGCGACCGTCCGAACGGTGTCGGTGCCCGGCCTCGGCCGAGTCGCCGTCACCGACGGCCGCGGACTCATCCAGCGCGAGGTCGCGGGTGACGGCTACGACATCCGTCCACTGACGCAACCACTTCCGGCTATGCATCGACAGTGGCTCCCGCTCGCCCGCGACGTCGTAGGCTGGTCTTTGCGCCGCGCGGAGCAGCGCGGTGAGCCGTTGAACCTCACGCTCGGTCTCGACGACCGGATCTTCGCGAACTCACGTCTCACCCTTGCAGCTCAGCTGTGGTTTCACCGATACCTGCCGGTCGACTACCTGCAGTCGTTTCCCGACGGCGATACCGCTTCCTCGTATCGCGGTCAACTGCTCTCGCCACAGCCTACGAACGCACTTGTCATCGGCGACCCGCCTCCTAACGGGGGGACGGTCACACGCGGGAAAGTGGAGGGAGCGGCGCGCTCGCTCGGATTCGCCCCGGTGAAGTCGTTCACAATGCCCGACGGGCGGACGATCCGGATCTGGTGGCGGGAGCTGCAGCAGAACTCATGATCGAAAGCGGAGCCGGCTGACAGTTCAACCGACGCCCTTTCGTGGCTCGCGTCCCACGGGCGGCGGCGGCGCGCCGGCCTGAAGGCAGCGCTTCCAAGGCCGGAATCGTCGGCAAAGCGCTCTTCTCGAACCGGGGATGTGCGCGTTATAGCGACACGGTGTCGCTCGTCGTTACAGCGTCTGTCGGCGTATCCGCGCTGGTGCGCGCCCGCGCCGCCAGCTCGAGGACGAGCGAGCAGAAGAGCGCGAAGAGGACGACGTTGCGCGCGAACATGACCCAGCTCGTTCGCCCGGCCTGCAGCAGATCGTTGTACCCGTCGTCGTAGATGTAGCGCGTCAGGAGGGCGACGACAACGGTCGCGGACAGGGCGAACACCCTCACGCGACCAAGCGCGAGCGGTGTGACTGCCGCGACCCAGACTAGGTACTGGGGCGAGAAGACCTTCCCGAAGACTACGAAGCCGACGACTGCTGCGGCCGACGCCAACAGCAGATCGCGGGGTCCGCGCGACGTGCGAGCGAAGAGGAACCAGACCCCTATCAGCGCGGCGGCCTCCGCCAGTGAGCCGACGACCGCGACGACTTTCGCCGCGGGTCCCGCGAGGTCCCACGATCCGGCGAAGCTGAGATAGATCGTCGGCTCGTAGACTCCGAGTCGGTGCGCGACGAGCAGGATCGAGCCTCCCAGGCTCTCCACGTGGAGGGGGCGTCGCACGAGCAGCCAGCCCACGTGGCCGACGCCGCGTGGCGCGACGATCGCGAAAGGTAGGACGAGGACGAGCGCGGCCGACGTAACGACGGCCAGGTCACGGCGTACGTGCGCACGACCGCGCCGGGCGAGGATTGCGAGCGGGACAATCGCCAGGGGGTACAGCTTCGCAGCCGTGCCGACGCCAAGGGCCGCGAGGCCGACCGTACGACGTCCGCGCAACAGTGCGGCAAGCGCGAGCAACACCAGCACTGCCGGCCAAAGGTCGAAGCGCTCGAAGACAAGGTCCGGCGTTAACGTGAGCGGCAAGGTCGCGAATACGAGCACACCGGCGGCAAGCTCGACCGCGCCTGCGCCCGCGAGGAACAGGGCGACGACGAGAAGGACGACCGCCGCTGCGCCGAGGACAAGCATGAGGACGCGGAAACGGTCGTAGTAGCCGTGATCCGCGGGTCCCGGCGCGAGCAGGGGGGCCAGGAATCCCGGCGGGTACTCCACGGTGAAGTCGCGGTACGGCACCTGCCCCTCGAATGTCCGCTGTGCATAGTCGAAGTAAAGTGCGATGTCGCCACGATCGGGGTAGGAAAACAGGCGCGAGGGTGGCGGCAGAGAGGAGGCAAGCAGGACGGCCACACCGGCGACCGCAATCGCGGCAGCCGTTCGAGGAGACGTCGAGCGCAGTGCGTCACCCACACCCCCTCTTGCAGTCATAGCCAATCTTCGCCGAATCGCGCGACTGCGTGCTCGATCAGTGGTGTGTCCCGGTCCGGACGTCCTCGAGGTAGGCACGCTGCACGTCGCGGAACGGTCCGTCGGCCGCGACCGTTCCGTTGTCGAGGTAGATCGCCCGGTCGCAGAGCTGCTCGAGCAGAGGGTGGTCGTGACCGGTCGCAACGACGACACCACCCGTACCAATGAGCGTCCGCGCCCGCTCCTGGACGATCGCCCGAAACTCGTGGTCGAGGGCCTCATGCACTTCGTCAAGAAGCAGGACGCGTGGCTCGAGCTCCTCCGCGACGGCGAAGCCGAGCCTCGCACACATGCCTTGCGAATATGCCGAGACCGGATACTCGAACGCGTCGCCGAGCCCGCTCCGCTCCTTGACCGCGTCGAGCGCCCGCTTTGACTCCCTGCGCGAAAGTCCCCCCAACACGCCCAGCAGGAGCGCATTCTCACTACCGGTCAGCAAGGCTAGGAGGCCGGCGTCAACGGCGAGCAGTGACGCCACCGGCCGATGCACCCGCAGCCGTCCCTCGTCGGGCACATACACGCCCGCGAGCGTGCGAAGCATGGTTGTCTTGCCGGAGCCGCTGCGACCGACGAGCGCGATGCCCTCGCCCGCCGAGGCCGCGAAGCTGACGCCGCGGAGTCCCCACGTCGTCGTCGCGGCCGGGCGGAAGCGGGACGCCTTTGGAGTGACGACCCGACGATGTCGGTCGAACTGAAAACGGACACCGACGCGCTCGGCGTTGATCACGCGGTCACACCACCTTCGCGAACTGTGTTTGCTCAGTCCGGTACAGGGGCAAAAACACCACGAGAATCGCGGACGCGATCACGATCGGATAGAGCAGTTGCCACGCCGCCGGCGCCCGGCCGAAGAGAAAGATGTTCCGGTAAGCTTCGAACAACCCGGTGAGCGGATTGAGGCGCAAGAGGGTCCTGACTTCTGGGCTTGTCTGGGAGAGCGGGACGAGACCGGGGCTTAGGAAGAAGAGCGCCCGAACGAAGCTGAGGAGGAACGGCTTCAGCTCACGCAGCCAGAGCCCAAGCAGCGATGCTGCGTAGGCGGCGGCCACCGCCAGGTAGACGTTCACGAGCGCGACGAGCGGGAGCCAGAAAATGGCGACGGTCGGAGCAATGCGATACGCCGCCATCATCACGACGATGATGGATAAGCTCGCGACGAAGGAGGCGCACTCCGTCAGCGCGCAGGAGGCTGGAAGCAGATTCCGGTCGAAGGCCATGTTGAGGAGGATCGGCCGCCTGAGTTCCACCGCGTCCATCGCGTTCCCCACTGTCGAGATCAGGAACTGGAATGGGACGATGACCGCCGCGAGGCTCAATCCAGGCGCTAGCCCAGGACGGTCGAGGACGAAAGTGATGAGCAACAGATAAACGCCGACTAGCGCGAACGGCTCCAACAACCAGCGAATGAACCGCGACGGCCCTCGCCCGTACCGGAACCGGAGATCGGCTTCCGTCAGCGAACGCAGCAGGTCGACGGCCCGCAGCAGCCGACGGAGACCGTTTCGCAAGGGCGCCCCGGAGGGGCGGGCGTCATGCGCGCGCTCGACGATCTGATCGATTTCTCCTTTCACCTGGCCAGGTTAACGCGGGTAGCGTGTCGCAGCCGTCGTGCACTCGCCGAACGGCGAGACGCATCGGTCATAGTGAGAACGTGCCTAACGTGTCTGTGATGCCCTCGCTTCCATCGTGCGCTACCTGATTGTCAACGCGGACGACTTCGGCTATAGCCGCGGCGTCAATCGCGGAATCATCGAAGCTCACGAGAGCGGCATCGTGACGAGCGCGAGCCTCATGGTGGAGCGTGCAGCGGCCGTCGACGCTGCCGAGCGAGCACGAGAACGACCTCGCCTTGGCATCGGACTGCATGTCGAAATCCGACGCTGGCGGACGGCCCTGGTCCCGAAACGAGGTACGGCCTGGACCGCCGCCGCCGTGCGACGGCGGGCGACGGATGACCTCCGGCGCCAGCTCGACCGTTTCCGACTGCTCGTCGGGCGAGATCCGTCGCACCTCGACTCCCACCAGCATCGCCACCTAGCGGAGCTCGTGCGCCCCACGTTCGAGGAAGTCGCCGGCGAGCTGGGAATACCTCTGCGGCGCGTCGATCGGCGCGTCCGCTTCTGCGGCGAGTTCTACGGCCACGACGGTCGGGGGCGTCCCGAGCCCGAATCGATCACCGTCGACGCGCTAATTCGGCTGATCGAGAACATCGACGCCGACGTCACGGAGCTCTGCTCCCATCCAGGGTACGTGGATGGTCTCGATGATTGGTACCGCACCGAACGCGAACAGGAAGTGCGAGCTCTCTGCGATCCCCGCGTTCGACGCGCGATCGAACGCGAGGGCCTACGGCTCTGTTCGTACGCGGAGGTCGAGCTCCCTCGGCAGACACCATGCGCTTCGCAGCCCTGACGCGCTCAGGGCACAGTCACGACCGGATCGTCCACGAGCTTCTCGATCAGCGCTCGCGGCGGCTCACACTCGGCACAACGAATCGCGAACGTGCTCGGGCCTACTTCTCCGTGGACACGATGGTCGCTCGCTATGGCGCTCTGTACGACCAGCTGCTCGAGGCACGAGCCCGCTGACCAATCCTCGTGAGGGTGCGTCCAGTTAACGTCGCGCGCCACCGCACGACCGCCTCCTCGTACGCCAGCTCCCGGTTGGCGGCGACGCGGTCGGGTGAGCAGTGCGTCTCGATCACATTCCGTGCACGTCTTCCGTCCGCGCCCGCACGTGCAGAGTCGAGGAGGTACGGGCGAAAAGCTTCGACGAGCACGGTGGGGTCGCGGGGCGGGACAAGGGCTCCGGCTTCCGCTCCGCCGACGAGCTCGGCGACGCCAGTTTTCGACGTCGTGACCAACGGTCGCCCGGCGGCCATGGCTTCGAGGCCTACGACCGGTACTCCCTCGAGAGGAAGAGGATCCTCACGGCCGGCGCGTACTCATCTGCCGATCCTCACCCGCTGTTGGCTTCCGGCGGCGCGTGCTGTCTTCACGCCGCTCGAGCAGCGCCGCAGCGATTCCGGGCGCCACTACCGCACTCATCGCTTTCAGGCGAACGACGGGCGGGAATCCTGGTGCGAGGCCAAGCGCCAGCGCGCGGCGGCGGGCGTCCGGTGCATGCGCACGAAGAGCGGCTTCGGCCTCCACCAACAAGGCCCGCCGCAACTGACGGGAGTACGACTGTTCGGCGACCGCTCGCTCTGCGTGCGTCAACCTCGGGTCTTCCCTCGCCTTCTCGAGAGCCGCCACCCGTCCGCGGAGCGCGCGGGGGCGATCGGAGGTAAAGCTCCCTTCCCGCAAGCGGTAATGCGCTAGAGGCTCCGCGACGAAGCCGGCTCCCGACCCGGCGAAGATCAACCGGATCCAGGCGTCCCAGTCTTCGGCCGGCTCTGTCGTCGTATCGAACCCGCCGACGGCAAGGAGTGCTGCACGCCGGACGGCGCTGTGCTGCAAGAGAAAGCAGCGTTCGAGGATCGCGGCTCGCTGGTCCAGAACCTCGAACGGTTCCTTTTCCGACCAGGTACCCAGAGTGCTGCCGTCCACGTCGATCATGGAATCAGTTGCCAGGATGTCGAGATCGGGGCGGTGAGCCGCGAGCTCCGCTAGCGCGGCGAGGCGGCCGGGGGTGAAGATGTCATCTGCATCCAGCACCGTCACGAACTCGGTGGATGCGAAGGCCACGCCGGCATTCTTGGCCTGCGCCGCGCCCCGATGGGGAAGTTGAAGCAACTCGATCCGACCCCGGTAGGGGGCAAGGGCAAGTGCGAGCTCATCCGTTGAGCCGTCGTCGCAGACGATGATCTCGCTGGCGGGCTTCGTCTGGGCAAGCGCCGACGCGACCGCCTCGCCGATCGTGTCTGCGGCCTGATACGCCGGAATGACCACGGCGAAGGTGGGCGTCGCGCTGGTCGTCGTCGTCGTTTGCTGCGGCGGGACGAGGAACCGACTCATGGACTTTCCGCCACTACTCAACGCAACTCAGGCAATGCAGATGGGGATGACCACCGAGTAGGTGGGGTGCGCCGCGAAAGGGTGGGATCTGTCGATCTGACTAGCGCCGCCTCTCCTCCGCGTCCAGCCAGGCCCGAAACTCTTTACGGTCGGGTGGATCGAACCAGCGGAAACGCTCGTTCAGGGCGGCCGCAAAAGGAAGGCGAAGGAGAATCCGCTTCAGCGTATCCTTACGTTCGTCGATCTTCCATTGGCGGAGGTGGAACCTCAGCTTCTCGTCCGACGGCGCGGAGTAGTGGCGACCGCCGGCGTGCCAGACACGGAGGTCGGCCAAGAACGCAGCCCGGTACCCAAGCTTCCCGATCGCCTTCACATAACTAGCGTCTTCATGCCAGTAGGCGAGCTTCTTGTGCTCGCGGAAGCCGCCCACCCGGTCATAGAGCTCGCGGGACGTCATGGTGCACCCGCCCCCGGTCGGGCCCTCGAGGATTCTGAGGCCGTTGATCTCCTTCAGCGTGTATGCGTTCTTGGTCTCGCGCAAGTACCTCATGTATTGGCTCGCCGAGTCGTTCGGATCGTCTACGAGGTTCGCCGCGAGATAGCCGATCTCCGGGAGCCGACGGAAGGCCTCGAGTAGCGTCTCATCCCACCCGTTCGGCGCGTCGATGACGTCGTCGTCCATTTCGATCATGTACTCCGAGCTCGTCAGTCGGAAGGCCCGCGCGTAGGCGTTCTGGCCGATGTTCTCTGTGTGGTGGACGACGCGGATTCGCGGATCCGGGAGTGAATCGAGGTACTCGCGCGTCCCGTCGACCGAGGCGTTGTTCCAGAGCACGATCTCGCATGTCGATGAGGAGGTGCGAAGCAGGACGTTCTCTACGCATTGACGCAGCAGGTGGACCCGGTTGTGCGTCAACACGACGACCGCTATCACACTTAGTCCTATCTCCCGACGGAACGACGGCGCTTCCTTTTGCGAACTATGCCTCAGTCTTCGCGGCCTGTCACCGCCCCCACAAGTGGCGCGACACCAGGCAGCGCCTCGATGAGGCAGATCGGAGTCGTCGGCGCTCCGACTTCCGGCGAGTCGACGCTCGAATCCCTCCTGGGTCCCCGTGCCGTTCGCTTCCGGGCCTCTCGAAGCTCCCGCATGGGCCGACCTGAAGGCCTGGCCCCCGGTCCCGGCATGTACTGGCCTCGTGGGTCGACGAGCCTCCTTCGCGATGCCGCTTCGGCGCGGAGGTCAACCTCGAATGGACGGCACACGTGCATAAGCCTTCTTGCTGAACATCCCCACGAACCAACGGTGCTCGATGGACGCGGTAGCGTCTGCCTCGTGAGCGTGCGCCCGACGATGGGAGAACTCGGGAAAACGCCCGTTCCACTGCGTTGGCGGAAGCGACTGCAGCGCCTGCGGCGCCCTGCCTGGCTCGGGACGATCCGCAGGACAAAACCCCTTAGCGACCACTACGGACGCGACCGCGGCACGCCGGTGGACCGTTACTACATCGAGCAGTTCCTCGCCGCCGAGCGCGCCGCGATTCGCGGCCGTGTCCTCGAAGTGATGAACCGCGACTACACAGTGCGTTTCGGCGCCGCCGTCGATACCAGCGACGTCCTCGACATCGATCCTGGCAATTCGGACGCGACGATCGTCACCGATCTTTCCGCCGCCGATGCAGTGCCGACGGGCAGCTTCGACTGCTTCATCCTCACGCAAACGCTCCAATACATCTATGACCTGGAGGCAGCGGTCGCACACGCCCACCGAATTCTGGGTCCGGGCGGCACGCTTCTCTGCACGCTGCCGGTCGTCAGTCGCATCGATCGTCGGGAGCTCGAGTCCGAGTACTGGCGGCTGACGGCAGCGGCGTGCTCACGGCTGTTCGGCCGTGTGTTCGCTCCAGACGATGTTGTTGTCCGCGGGCGAGGGAATGTGCTCGCGGCCGTCGCCTTCCTCGTCGGGATGGCGGCGGAGGAATTGTCGGCGCGCGAGCTCGAACGAGACGACCCTTTCTTCCCTCTGGTCGTCACGGTGCGCGCGACGAAGGCACACTAGGGAGGTGGCGGTGCGCCCGCTTCTCGCGACACGCGGGTGCCACCTCCGCCCGTCCACGCGCTCGCCGCGCGGTGGCGCAAGACACGCCCCGCGATGCGCGGCGCACCAGCGATGACTGCCAGCTCGAGCCGGTGTCGCATGGGTATTTCGCGCGCGTGAAGCAACGAGAGCGCGCGCCGCGTCGTGCCAGCTTCCCCTGCCGCGACGGCCGCTCGCAGATCGAGCAATGATAGATCCCGACGGTAAGAGCGCAGGGACCCATCGAGCACGGGCCGCTCCTCCGCCCGCAGCGCCGGGTTCGCCCGCGCCTTCTCGAGCGTCGTCAGCTTGCCGAGCAGCAGGTCTCGACGTTGAGCGGTCAGGCTCGTCTGCCGCAGCCGGTAGTGGGCGAGCGGCTCATCGACGCAGCCGGCCGACGAGCCGGCGAGGATCATCCGGAGCCAGAGGTCCCAGTCGGTCGTCCAGCGGATGGACTCGTCGAAGCCACCCTCCTCGACCAGCCGCCTGCGACGCACCGCCGCGAGCCCGAAGATGAAGTTCCGTTGCAGGATCGCGCCGCGCTGGTTCTCCACCTCGAAGCCCCAGGAATGGTCGTAGACGCGGCGAACCTCGATGCCGTTCGCGACGATCAATGCGTCGCTCGTCAGGATGTCGAGGTCGGGGCGCAGCTGCGCCAGCTCGCTCAACGCCTCGAGATTGTGGGGCAAGTAGACGTCGTCGGCGTCGAGAATCGCAACGAAATCGCCTCTCGCGACCGCAGCTCCTGCGTTCTTCGCCGAGGCCTCGCCGCCGTTCTCTTTCTGAAGGAACACGATCTCGTCCCGATACGGAGCGAGCGCATGCTCGAGATCATCAGTCGAGCCGTCGTCGCAGACCACCACCTCGAGCGGCCGCACCGTCTGACCCCGGATCGAATCGAGAGCCTCGCCAATCACGTCTGCCACCTGGTAGGCGGCGACGACAACGGAGAAGGTCGGCGCCGGCCCGGGCTCCACCTCCCGAGTCGCCGGCGGGGCCAGGAAACGCCTCATCGAGTCGGCGATTGTATCTTCCGTCGGCCTATGAGCCGGATCGTCCTCCATGGCATCGCGGGCGTGCGACCGCCTGTCGTCGCGCGAGTCTCCGGCGACCGCGACGCGTTGCTCGAGGCCGGCGCGGGCCTGCCGGAGGGCGCCGCGACCCCGGAGGCGATCGTGATCCGCATCCGGCGTAGCGGAGGGGAAGTCGAATGGGGAGAACCGGAGTCGTTCGACGACGGCCGGTCGGTGCTGAGCTTCTTCCGCGCCCGCGGCGGGTCGTCCGTCGAGATCATGCGCGCCGATCCCACGCTCCTGTCCGACTTGCAACTCGGCTCTTACTTCGCCGCGCCCGCCACGAGGCGCTTGCTTCGCCGCCTTCTGGTGTTCGCACACGCGTCCGCGGCGGCGCCGTTGGAGATCGCCGCTGACGCCGCCTTCTGGGGCGGCGTCCGGAGGAAGGCGACGCCACGCGAATGGCAGCGGCTGGCGCGAGATTCGTACGTTGGCCTCTACTACCACCGCATCGCGGGCGAGGGGAAGCCGGGACAAGAGCGCCTCGACGTCTCGCCGGTCGTCTTCGAAAAGCAGATGCGTTGGCTCCGCCGGCTGAGGCTCCGGCCGCTGGCGCCTGAAGCGCTGATCGCCTTCCACACTGACCCGCAGGCGACCCTGCCACGACACTCGGTCGTGCTGGCCGCGGACGACGGCTTCCGCGACGCAGTGGTCGCCCTCGGCCGTCACGCAGACCTGCGGCCCTTCGTCTTCATTCCCACGTCCGCCGTCGGCGGGAGTGCCTCGTGGGTCGACGGTGAGCCCGTAGCCAGCTGGTCGGAGCTGAGCGAACTCGCGTCACGAGGCGGGGTGATCGGGTCGCACGGGCTCACGCACGTTCCGTTTCCCGAGCTCGACGCGGCGGCACTCGCCGCCGAGTTGGACGAGTCGATGCGGGAGCTCCGGGCCCAGATCCCGGACGCAGTGCCGTTGCTCGCCTACCCGCACGGCCGGAACGACCCGACAGTGCGAGCGGCGGCCGACGACGCCGGCTATCGGGCGGCCTTCTCGAGCGAGACCGGCCGGAACGGCGCCGGCACCGACCGCTTCGCGCTCCGACGCGTCGAGCTCAAGGAATGGGACGGGCCGGTGGCTGTGATCTGGAAGGCGTTGACCGGTGAGCTCGTCCCGTGGCCGATCGAACGGCGTCGCCTCAAACGGCTCGCACGGCGATCACCCAGCGGCTAGGCAAGAGCGACGCCCTTTCCAAGAGGCCGCTCGAGCGCCGCTTCGAGGCCTTCTTCCAGGCCGGTTTGCGGGTGCCAATCGAGCTCGGAGTGTGCGAGGCGACAATTACTGGCCAGCACCGGACGATCGTCGGCGCGAACTCGCTGCCGGTCGACCTCGATCTTCACGTCGCGACCGAGCGCGCTGCCGATCAGCTCCACGATTCGCGATCCCTCCACCGCCTCTTCTCGCCCCACGTTGCACGTCAGGAGACCGCGCTCCAGGCAGACGTCACCGAGCCGCGCAATCGCCGAGGCCACGTCGCCCGCATAGATGTAGTCACGACGCGTTGTCAGGTTCCCGACCCGAATCGTGCTTCCCTCCATCAGCTGCAGGATGACGCTCGGGATGAAATGCGGGTTCGTCTCGCCCGGCCCGAAGGTGTTGAAGATCCGGGCGATCCCGACGGCAATGCCGGTCTTCGCATGGAAGAGCTGACTTAGCTGCTCTGCCCACAGTTTCGTGTGCCCGTAGGTATCGGTCGGGCCGAGCTCATCCGTCTCCTGATGCGCGGTCGTATCGGGCCGGTACACGGCACCAGAGGAGGCGAGCACGACCGACTGGACAGAGCCCGCAGCGGTGCAGGCCTGGAGCAGTGCCTGCGTCCCCTCGACATTCGTCCTGATCGCATTGACGGGATCGGATTCGCAGAGCGGAATGAAGTGCACGGCCGCGAGATGGATCACCTTCTCCGGGCGAGACTTCCGGAGCAGGCGCGTCAAAGACTCGACGTCGCGGATGTCGACTGTCTGGACGTCGACCGCCGCTACATCCAGGGCCTCGAGATTTCCAGGGCTCCCCACGCTGAGATCGTCTACGACGACGATGTCTTCACCTCTTTGCACGAGGTGCGCGCATAGGTGGGCGCCGATGAATCCGCAACCACCGGTCACCACCGTCCTTCCGGAGCTGAGGCTCACGCGAGAAGCTCGCGGTAGAGATCGCTGAAAGACCGCGCCATGTGCGCAGCCGTGAATCGGCTGAGCACAAGGTTGCGACCGCGCGCACCCATGCGCCGCTGCAGTTCCTCGTCGTCGAGCAGCTGCCGGATCCCGGCAGCCAGAGCACCCGCGTCGTCAGGTGGCACCAAGAAGCCCGTCTCGCCCGTGATCACCGCTTCACCGACGCTACCGACATCGGTCGCGACGACCGGCTTCTCGGCAAGAAGTGCCTCGAGCACCGCCAGGGGGAATCCTTCGAAGCGGGAGGGCAGGACGAAGATGTCGAACGAACGCACGTGCGCTCGGACCTCGTCGCTCCACCCGGCCCAGATGGTTCGATCGGCCACGCCCAAGCGTCTCGCCAGACGCTGCAGCTGCTCGCGATCCTCTCCGTCACCGACGATGACAACCGTCGCATCGTCGATGTCGCGCATCGCCCGCAAAAGAACGTCGAAACCCTTCTGGAAAGCGAGCCTTCCGACCGCTCCGACAATCGGCCCGGCGGCCAGCCTGGGTCCCGGACCTACCTCGAGGTCGGGCACGCCGTTATGGATCGTTCGGACCGAGCCCGCCCGGAGACCGATCAGTTCCTCGACCTCGCCCGACGTCCGCACGCCGACTCCGACGTGGCTGTCGACCGCTCTCGACGTAACTCGCTTCGCCCATCGTTGTCGCGAGTTCAGGGCTGGCACCGGAAGCTGGTACACGGCCACCACCCGCGGTCGTCGGACCAGTGCCGCGGCGGCAATCGCATACTGGCAAGACCAGGGGCTCGCCAGGCTCGCGTGGAGGACGTCCGGGCGGAGCGTTCGCAGGGCCGAGACGTGGGTGGCGAGGTTACGCCAATCGTGATCGTTGTGTGGGCGCGGCACCACGAGCGTCCGTGTTCCCGGACGGGCAGCCGCGATCCGCTCGACAATCGGCTGTGTCATGCCCACGACGGTGGCGTCGATGTCCGACTCAAGGTTGCCGAGGAGGTGCACGAGACTCAAGTCGGCGCCGCCCAGCTCATGCGTATCCGTGTAGGTGACGAGCCTCATGAATGGGCGGCCGTGCACGGGATGCACCCCTGCCAGGGGCAGTCGCCCGTGCGCCGTCGGAGTTGGAATAGCAGTCTCTTCGCCAGCATCTACCCGTCCCCGTGAAAGGGGCCCTCAGTTTACGGACGTGAAGTGCGACAACGACCAACGCGGACCCTTCGCTCCGGATCGACCGCTCTCGTATCGTCGAGTCCGAATCCGCTTCAGGGAATCCGACCGTCTGCTGACGGCTTCCCTCGCCAGCCACGCTGGTTGAAGCATGTCCACGCGGCCATCCGGCGTGAGTACGCGGCGGAGCTCCGCCATGGCCTCGAGATCGTCGCCAAACGTGCTCGACTACGCGGCAGTAGAGGATGACGTCGAGGTCCTCGTCCTCGAAGGTAATCGCGGTGATGTCTACCCGTGCGACCTCCGGCGAGCGAGGATGGATGTCCGCCCGAACGTAACGTAAGGGGGGCAGGGTCGAGGCGCTCCTCGATCCCTCCTCAGGGGCGAAATGAACCACGGCCTGTGGCCGATGAAGAAAGTCGGTCCCGTCGCGAGATAAGCCAGAGCAGCCGGTGCGATCACCCCGGTAGGTGAATCACGATGTTCCCGCCGCCGATCCGTTGTGTGTTGGCCCGGGTGTTATCGTCGCCACTTCCAGCTTTGTTGTCATAGATCACACGGCTGGAG
>Ga0105243_10001676_pt1 | contig 19138 bp, 20 predicted proteins | sample KBSM34metaG_FD_81525 | JGI IMG/M metagenome (GOLD analysis project Ga0105243, IMG submission 81525) | Miscanthus rhizosphere microbial communities from Kellogg Biological Station, Michigan, USA - KBS M3-4 metaG | ecosystem: Host-associated > Plants > Roots > Rhizosphere > Soil | place... | reverse complement strand
GCATTTCCATGTGGACACTGTCCATTATCCCTGCTATTCTTTGTGGACGGTGTACACAAAGTAGTTCCATCGTATTCGCGCAGAAGCCAATGCGCCTCCTTGAAACCTCACCAGCGAAAAGGAATTGCCATGAAAGTCCAGTCCTACCTGTCCTTCGAAGGCCGTTGCGACGAAGCGATCGCTTTCTACAAGAAGGCGCTCGGCGCCGAAGTCGTCCAGCTCATGCGCTACAGCGATGCGCCGGCCAACGCGTTCGAGGGCCACGCCGACGCCAGCTGCGCCGGCGCCACGCCCGGCCCCGACAAGGTGATGCACTCGGTGTTGCGCTTCGGCGAAACGGAACTCATGCTCTCCGACGGCCAGTGCTCGGGCAAGGCGGAGTTCAAGGGGATCATGCTGTCGATCACCGCGCCCACCGATGCCGACGCCCGCAAATGGTTCGATGCGCTGGCCGATGGCGGCCAGGTGATGCAGCCGCTGACGCCGACCTTCTTCACCTCCAGCTTCGGCATGCTCACCGACCGCTTCGGCGTGGGCTGGCTGCTGGTGGTGCGCGCCGGCCAGTAGCCGGTCACTGCACGGCCCGCCTTGTTTCTGCCTCCTGGAGTCCCTTCATGCTCAAGAAAATCGTCCTCGCCATCCTCGCGCTGATCGCGATCGTGCTCATCTATGCCGCCACCCGGCCGGACACCTTCCGCGTCGAGCGCACGGCGCGCATCGCGGCGCCGGCTGCGAAGATCTTTCCGCTGATCAACGACTTCCACCGCTGGGGCGGGTGGTCGCCCTACGAGAAGCTGGACCCGGGCATGAAGCGCACCTTCGGCGGTGCCCCCGCCGGCCAAGGCGCCACCTACGCCTGGGAAGGCAACGACAAGGCGGGCGCGGGCCGCATGGAAATCACCGAATCGACGCCCTCCTCGAAGGTCGCGATCAAGCTCGATTTCATCAAGCCCTTCGAAGGCCACAACGTGGCCGAGTTCACGCTGCAGCCGCAGGGCGACGCGACGCAGGTCACCTGGGCCATGCACGGCCCGAGCCCCTACATCGCGAAGCTCATGGGCATCTTCTTCAACATGGACCAGATGATCGGCAAGGACTTCGAAGCAGGTCTCGCCAATCTCAAGACGGCCACCGAAAAGTAACCAAGGAAACCTCATGTCTCCCATCCACGCGTATCTCTCGTTCGACGGCAACGCTGCAGAGGCCATGCGCTTCTACGAAAGAACCCTCGGCGGCACCATGCAGATGATGATGACCATGGGCGAAGCGCCCGGCGCCGAGCAGTTCCCGCCCGGCGCCGCCCAGCGCATCATGCATGCGGCCCTGGCCTACGGCGACGGCATGCTGATGGCCTCCGACACCATGCCGGGCCAGGCCTACGAAGGCATGAAGGGCTTCGGCGTTGCGCTGACCCTCAAGAGCGTCGCCGAAGCACGCCGCGTGTTCGACGCTTTTGCCGACGGCGGCAAGGTCACGATGCCCTTCGCCCCGACCTTCTGGGTCGAAGGCTTCGGCATGGTGACCGACCGTTTCGGAACCCCTTGGCTGATCAACGGCGGCAAGCCCCTGGTCTGACCCGCCTCATCGGCGACTCGCAGGAATCACCCCTCATGACCCACACCCTCGACAACCGAAAGCGCTGGCTCGCCTTGATGGTTCTCTGCCTCGGCGTCCTGATGATCGTGCTCGACACCACGATCGTGAACGTGGCATTGCCCTCGATCCGCACCGACCTCGGCTTCACCGAGACCTCGCTGGTCTGGGTGGTGAATGCCTACATGCTGACCTTCGGCGGCTTCCTGCTGCTGGGGGGTCGGCTCGGCGACCTCTACGGCCACCGCAGGCTCTTCCTGATCGGCCTCGTGCTGTTCACCCTCGCCTCGCTGGCCTGCGGCATCGCCAACGCGCAGGGCCTGCTGGTCGCCGCGCGTGCGGTGCAGGGACTGGGCGGCGCGGTGGTCTCGGCGGTGTCGCTCTCGCTGATCATGAATCTCTTCACCGAGCCGGCCGACCGCGCCAAGGCGATGGGCGTGTACGGTTTCGTCTGCGCCGGCGGCGGCAGCATCGGCGTGCTGCTGGGCGGCCTGCTGACCAGCACGCTGAGCTGGCACTGGATCTTCCTGGTCAACCTGCCGATCGGCGTGGCGGTCTATGCGCTCTGCGTGGCGCTGCTGCCCGATGCGCGCGGCCAGGCGCACGGCGAAAAGCTCGACGTGGCCGGCGCGGTCACCGTCACGCTGTCGCTGATGCTCGCGGTCTACGGCGTGGTCAACGGCAACGAGGCCGGCTGGGGCTCCACGCAGACCCTCGGCCTGCTCGGCGCGGCCGTGGTGCTGCTGGCCGTGTTCATCGCCATCGAGGCCCGCGTGCAGCATCCGCTGATGCCGCTCGGCCTGTTCCGCCTGCGCAGCGTGTCGGTCGCGAACGTGGTGGGCGTGCTGTGGGCGGCCGCGATGTTCGCGTGGTTCTTCATCTCCGCGCTCTACATGCAGCTGGTCCTGAACTACACGCCGATGCAGATCGGGCTGGCCTTCCTGCCGGCCAACGTGATCATGGCGGTGTTCTCGCTGGGCCTCTCGGCCAGGCTGGTGATGCGCTTCGGCATCCGCAAGCCGCTCGCGGCCGGGCTCTGGCTCGCCGCCATCGGGCTCGCGCTCTTTGCGCGTGCGCCGGTCAACGGCAGCTTCGTGACCGACGTGCTGCCCGGCATGATGCTGCTGGGCCTGGGCGCCGGCATGGCGTTCAACCCGGTGCTGCTCGCGGCCATGAGCGAGGTCGACCCGGCCGATTCGGGCCTGGCCTCGGGCGTGGTCAACACCGCGTTCATGATGGGCGGCGCGCTCGGCCTGGCCGTGCTGGCCAGCGCGGCGGCGGCGCGCAGCAGCGCGATGGAAGCGGCCGGCGCACAGCTGCCGCTCGCGCTCACCGGCGGCTACAACCTGGCGTTTCTCGTCGGCGCCGTGTTCGCGGCAGCGGCGGGCCTGATCGGGGTCCTGCTGCTTCGCACTGCATCGCCGGGACAGACGCAGAACAACGAGGAAGCGGCACCCCGCAGCAGGACGGCGGGCGAAACGGCGTCGTGAGCACGACAACGCCATGCAGCCGCCGCTTTTCTTCCTTCAACGGTTCTATCTTTCATACAGGAGATCACCCATGGCTCGCTACGTCGACGGTTTCATCGTTGCCATTCCCACCCAGAACGTCGAGGCCTACCGCAAGCTCGCGCGCAAGGCCGGCAAGGTCTGGATGGAATACGGCGCGCTCGAATATGTGGAGTGCATCGCCGACGACGTGAAGCCGGGCAAGCTCACCTCGTTCCCGCAAAGCGTGAAGCTCAAGGCCGGCGAGACCGTGGCCTTCTCGTGGATCGTCTACAAGTCGCGCAAGCACCGCGACACGGTGAATGCCAAGGTGATGGCCGATCCGCGCATCACGGCGATGGATCCGAAGACCATGCCCTTCGACGGCAAGCGGATGATCTTCGGCGGCTTCAAGTCCATCGTAGAGCTTTGACTCGCCCCCAGGCTTCGCGCACTTCGTGTCGCTTCTCCTACCCCCTACCGGGGGCAACACCTGAGGCCCGGCAAAGCCGGTTCCTCGGTGTTTCGCGAAGGGGCCAGGCCTGCGGCCGGCCTCAGGCCAGGAAGCCGTCGTAGACGAGCTTCAGGCCAGTCAGGAGCATGCCCAGGTACACGAAGCGATAGAACCACGTCGCATCGATGCGCCGCGCGATGCGGATGCCGACCCACACGCCGAGCGGCGCGAGCGGCATCAGCGCCAGCGAGGTGGCCATGGTGCGGAAGTCGATCAGGCCGAGCCAGGCGTAGGGAATCCACTTGCTGAGATTCACCACGAAGAAGAAGTACGCCATCGTCGCCGTGAAGACCACGGGCTTGAGCCGCAGCGGGATCACGTAGGCGTTGATCGGCGGGCCGCCGGCATGCGCGATGAAGCTCGTGAAACCCGACACCACCGTGAGCACCGAGCCCACTGCGCGCGAAGGCAGCGGATCGTCGGGCTTGGGCGGGAACACCAGCCGCTGCGCCAGGAACAGCAGCGTGAACACGCCGACGATGCCCGCCACGGTGTGCGCCGACAGCACGCGGAACAGCAGCGTGCCGATCACCGTGCCGATCAGCCCGAACGGAATCAGGAACTTGAGCAGCGAACGGTCGAAGTCGCGCCGGAATGCGGCCAACCCCAGCACGTCCATCAGCAGCAACAGCGGCATCAGGATCGCGGCGGCCTGCGGCACCGTCACCGCGAGTGCCATCAAGGGCACCGCGAGCGAACCGAAGCCGGCGCCGAAGCCGCTCTTGCTGATGCCGAGCAGCAGCACGGCGGGGACGGCGACCGCGTAGAAATGCGGGTCGGTGATGAGGGGGAATTCCATGGGGTTCGACGGACGCAGAAAAAAGCCTGCGGTGGCGGCAGGCTTTCCGAGCGTAGCAGGATGAGGCTCGATGCGTTTGACGTGCCTCGTTCAGGGTGTCCTGTGCACGCGCCCCGAAGATCCCCTACTCGGGCTGAATGCCCAACTCCCGCACCGTGCGGCTCCAGCGCTCCACGTCCTTGCGCACCAGCGCACGCGTGTCGGCCTGCGAGAGCGCGAGCGGCTTGCCGCCGGCCTCGACGAAGGACGCCATCACCTCGGGCATCGCGATCACCCGCGCGAGTTCGGTGCGCAGCCTGTCCAGCACCGCGGGCGGCGTCTTCGCAGGTGCGAAGAGACCGAACCACGATTCGAGTTCCAGCTTCGCGACGCCGGTCTCGCCGATGGCCGGGATCTCCGGCTGCATTGGCAGCCGCGCCGTGCCGGACACTGCGAGCGCCCGCACATTGCCCGCCACGACCTGCACCCGCGCCGTCGGCGAGAGGTCGAAGAACAGGTCGACGCGCCCGCCCAGCAGGTCCTGGTACGCCGCCTGCGCGCCGCGGTACGGCACATGCGTGAGCTCGACGCCCGCCTGCTGCCACAGCGCCGCCGCGATCACGTGCTGCCCCGAGCCATTGCCGGCCGAGGCGTAGTTGAGCTTCTTCGGGTTGGCCCTGGCGAACGCGACCACGTCCTTGAGCGTGGCCTGCGGCAGGTCCTTGCGCGCCATCAGCGTGTAGCTGTAGGCCACCACCAGCCCCAGCGGCTCGAAGTCGCGCAGCGAATCGTAGGGCAGGTTCCTGTACAGCCCCATGTTGAGCGCGAGGTTCGACACCGAGCCGACCAGCAGCGTGTAGCCGTCGGCCGGCGCCTTGGCGACGAAGTCGGTGCCGACCACCGTGCCGGAGCCCGAGCGGTTGTCCACGATCACCGGCTGGCCCAGCGCGCGCGACAGGCGCTCGGCAAGCAGCCGGCCCACGAAGTCGAAGCCGCCGCCGGGCGGCTGCGGCACGATCAGCTTGAGCGGTTTGCCGGGCCAGCCCTGCGCGAACCCGAACGTCGGGACGGCCAGCATCGCCAGCGCCGTGGCCACGGCGCTGCGGCGGTTGAGCGCGGCGGACATGTCAGCGCCCGAGTTCGCCGCCGGCCAGCCAGCGTGCACCGCGCTGGTACAGCGCTTCCACGGCCGGCCCCTTGAGCATCGGCATGTCGAGCTTCACCGTGTAGCCGATGCGCTGCTGGATGTAGGTGAGGTGGCGGTAGCCCTCGGGCAGGTCGGCCAGCACGGCCGCATCGAGCTGCACCGTCGCGGCCGGGTCCACCGGGTCGATGCGGTCCTTCTCGTAGATCGGCTGGCGGTGCAGCAGCTTCCACTCGCCCTCGTGCTTCACCACGAAGTCGTAGAAGCGGCCGGTGCACACCACGTCGCACAGCACACCCTCGACCATGCCGCGCTGCGAGATGGTCATCTTGGTCTGCGCGATGGCGCGGTCGCCCGCCACCTCGACGGCCGAGCCGCCGAGGAAGTGCAGGATGCTCACGCCCTTGGCCCAGCCCTCCTGCGTGACGCGGATGAAGTCGGCGAACGGCCCCTGGAACCAGGTGGCCATCATCACGCCCTCGGGATGCCACACGGTGGCGAAGCGCTCCCAATCGCCGGCGTCGCGCCAGACGGCCCAGCGTTCGATCATTCGGCGGATCAGCAGCTCCTGCTGCAGGGTGTCGGTCATTTTTTGTCTCCGGAGGTTGTTCTTCAGGCGGGCTGCTTCGACGGGTTGAGCACGAAATCGAAATCGAGGCGCCAGCGGCCGTTGTCCTGCTGCTTCCACGGCGCGACCAGCGACTGGCGCACCGCGAACACCGCGTCGGAGTCGAGCCACTGGTCGCCCTCGCGGAACACATGCGTGATGAGCTGCTCGTAGCCCGGTGCCTCGATCTTGAAATGCAGGTGGGCGGGCCGCCAGGGGTGGCGCCTGGTCGCGCGCAGCAGGTCGCCCACGGGCCCGTCGACCGGGATCGGGTAGGCCTCGGCCAGCACGCTGCGGAAATGCAGCGAGCCGTCGGCCGCGGTGCGCAGGCGGCCGCGGTTTTCGGAATGGTCGAGCCCCTCGTGCTGCACGTCGTAGTGCCCGCCTTCGTCGGCCTGCCACACGTCGACGACCGCGCCGGCCACCGGCTCGCCGCCGAGCCCGCGCACCGTGGCGTACACGTCGCAGGGCGCGCCCGCGGCGCCGTTGGCCACGTCGTCGCCATGTTCGTACTCGGGCGCGCCCTCGAAGTAGAACGGGCCGAACACGGTGGCCTCGGTGCAGCCGGCCGGCTTGTCGTTGTTCATCGCGATGGTGAGCATCGAGAGGCCCAGCACGTCCGACAGCAGGATGAACTCCTGGCGCTTGTCGTCGCACTTCTGGCCGGTGGCGGTCAGGTACTGGATGCCCTGGAACCACTCCGCCTCGGTGAGCTTCACCTCGCGTGCAAAGGCATGCAGGTGCTGCACGAGGCTGGTCATGACCTCATGCAGGCGTGGGCTGGGCGTGTCGGCGAAGCGCGCGAGCACGGCCTGCGTGATGTTGTCCTGGTTGAGGTTGCGCATCGTGGCTGTCTCCTTGTCGGCTGTCTCTCTGGGGTACGACGCACTGTAGGCCGCACGCTGAGAGCCCGAAAGCACCACGGCGCAAATGATTTTTCCGCTCAGCGGAACGGTCGCGCCCTGCACTGGGCAGCAAGCTCATCTGCTGACCAGCGCCAGGGGACCCTTTCGGTCTTGGGTTTCTCGGCCGTGGTTGCGGCGAACCATCGCAGGCGTCCGGGAGGGCGCCGACCGCCACGTCAGTGGCGTGGCGTTGTCGAAAACAGGGACGATCAGCCGCCGAAGATCACATCTGTGCAGGCCAACTTGTCGCCCGGCCTGAGGGCAACGATATGGGTGCCGCCAGGTTGCACCAGCCAAGCCGATTCACCAGCGGCAGTGACTTGTCCGGCATAGGTCCGCTTCTTTCCGGCTTGGGCGAAACCAAACACTTGGGCAACCTGCTTGCCGTTGATCGTGCAGTCGGTAATCAGGTCTCCCGTCTCGGGGCTCGACGCGACAAAGCGCAGTTTTCCAGTGTTGGGCGCAGCTTGACGCACGTCAACCACACGCTGCGATTGGTTGCCCGCCGCAGCAGCCACCACCACATAGCGCGCGTTGCCCTTGCGAACCGGATAGACAGTGACTTTGCCTTCGCGCATTTCGTTCATTGAAATGGGGTCGAGCTTGGCGTCATAGGCGTCGAATCCAAAGGCTTGATAGGGGAGTTGCATTGCAGGGAAGGTCTTGCCGATCAGGCCGGCAAACGCAACGCCATCGACCCTGGCTGGCGTGGAGCCGGTCATCGTGCTTTGCGTGACGCCAGTGCTGCGTTTCAACTCCGCACGTTCGCTATCGCGCAGCGGGCGGGCAAGGCGCAACACGGCATTTTCGCGCGGCCAGGCCATCTCGCCCAGGTTGCCGGCATCTTTGCAGCGGCCACCGAGATGCTTGATCGCTGTGCCTTCGACGACAAATCGGCTTTCACACTCGCCATCCTCGCTCTTGCCGCTCAGTACCCACACCCCATTGCTGAATGTGGCAACACCGGAGGTCTCGACAGCTCCGCTGAGCACGCCGCCAAAGCCACCGGGGTCGGCAGCGCTGGCGTCGCCCTTGAATTTCACCAGGGCACGTCCACCACCGATGTCTGCAACGGAATAACTGAATTTGGCGACTTCGTTCTGCAGTTTTCCTTTGCCGTCCTTGTGCCGCGACTGCGCCTGGTAGCTATAGACGCCAGAGGCCAGTGCGCTGGCAGCTCCGGGTTGATTGGTCTGTGGCGCGGCGCCATCCTGGACCACAGGCTTGACCGAGGTGGTCTGCCCGTCAGGGGTTCTGACGGTGACCTGGCAACCAAACAGAGCGAGAGATGTCGCCAGAAGCGCGAACCTTTTCATGGGGAAATGCCTCCCTTTCTTTTAATGAGAAATTCTTATGATGTGCCGTGCCTTGCCGGCAGTCCGAGAGAGAAATGCCTGATCACAGTGCCATTGATCGATGGCACCCTCGATTCAGGATCAAATGCATTTCAGGTCGTCGATCAAAACTCTGCTGATCAAGTCTTTGCGATCTCGTGCGATTTGCTTGAAGGAGCCTTGAATCTTTGCCCGCTCCTGGGCTCGATACGCTTTCGACATGGCAGTTGTATTGCCTAAAGATGTACCGTCTGCGCTATAGAACCGCACATCTACCGTCAAGAAGTTTTTGCAAGATTTGCCGTAGGCGATGAAGCCGGTCAGATTGAATCTGTCATCGAGGAACGCTTGCAATTTCAATTCCTCCAGCGTTGCCACTTGCGAAACACTTGGACTGACCTCGATCTTCATATCCTGGAACCCATTCCTGACCGATGTTCTCAGGTTATTGACGCCGTCGGAAATAGGATTGGCGCAGCCAAAGAGGAAGCAGACGGGCAGCAGCAGAAGGATTTTTTTCATGTGGCGTAATCTACAAATGATTGTCGCAAAGTGTATGACACCCACTTGAACTCGACCTCGGCATGAGGCATCGCACAGCGTCCGGCGTCAGCCATCCTGAGCGCTTGCATGCCCCCCTGAGCCAACGGTCAGAAGCGACACCGTTGCCTCACGAGACTTGCCACTTGGCACAGGCAGATGCAAACACAAGGAGGTCTCCCCAGGCCGCGAGCGCAGCGTCAGCGTGCCACCCAGCGCGGCGGCGCGCGCACGCATGTTCGCCAATCCCCTGCCGGCGAACTTGGCGTTGGCATCGAAACCACGGCCGTTGTCGCACACCTTGACCTCGATGGCCTCGCTCGTCGCGCCCTCCGCGCCGCCAACGGGTACCCAGCGCGCATTCAGGCTGGCCCGCGTTGCCGCCGAGTGCGCCATCATGTTGGCGAACGCTTCGAACAGCAGCATCTGCATCTGGTGGGACTCACGCGCGCTCCAGCCCGTCATCATCGGCAGGCGGCCGACATCCCAGTGCAGATCGATGCAGGCGTCCTGCAGGCGCGGCCCCAGCCGGTAGCGCACGCTGCCCAGGGTCGAGGCCACATCGCCCTCGTCGGCATGCATGGCGTCCACCGTGAGCTTGAGCTGGTCCACCGCGTCGCGCAGGTGCAGCGCGACATCCTCGCGGGCCGCCCCCGGCTGCTGGGCCATCCGCAGCAGCCCCACCAGTTGGCCGCCAAGGCCATCGTGCAGATCCTGCACCAGGCGCTGGCGCTCCTCCAGGGCGCCGCGCGCCTTCTCTCCCTCCCGTTCGCGCGCGAAGGCGGCCTCCAGGGCGGCGTTGCGCTCGGCCAGTTCCGCCTCCAGCGAGGCGTTCATTGCCGCCACCGCCCGGGCGTCCTTGCGCATGCGCTCGGCGATGACCCACGCCAGCGTGATGGCGAAGCCGACCCAGGCGAAGCGGATCCAGGGCACCATCGCGTAGGCCTCGGGCGACGTGCGCATGACCCAGACGTCGCGCGCGCCGCACAGCACGATCAACACCACGGCCAGGCCCAGCACGCGGTGTTCCAGCACGGCACTGCGCAGCGCCACGCGCAGCACGACGACCATCATCGCGAGTGCAGCCACGAGGCCCAGCCCCCGCCACAGCGGCATCAGCCACAGCCAGGGCACCATGATGCCCAGCACGGCCGCCACCGGCGCCAGCCAGGCCATCAGGCCCAGGATGCGTGCCAGCCGGGTGTGCTCGCGTCCCACCACGGCCAGGGCGAACCGGCACAGCAGGGGCACCGCGGCCTGGAAGGCCGCCAGCGGCAGCACGCCCCACCAGGGCCAGGGCAACGGTGCATGCGTGAACAGCACGCGAGCCGTCTGCACCGACCACAACAACTCTCCCAGACCGTAGTAGAGGTAGATCGGTTCGCGCTGCCGCAGCCACACCAGCAGCGACAGCGCCCCCAGCACGCCGCTCGCGATGGCGATGAAGCGCCCACCGCTGACATGCCAGAACAGGGCACGTTCGTACAACGGAAGAATCTCGGCCTCGCTGCCCACCACCACCGGCGACAACCCACCCTGCCGTGCAGCCTGCGCCGCGATGACGATTTCCACGCGCTGCGGCGACGCCGAGCCCGAGGCAGGCAGCATGAAGTACTGCGGCGCAAAGGAGGCGTCGTCGTAGGGCGCCGGCGGGAAGGCGCCGAACCGCGCCAGTTCCTGGCCGTTCACCGACAGACGAAAACTGTTGCCCAGGCGTGGCACGAACAGCGCCAAGGGCGTGGCGGGATCGGCCGCCGGTATCTCGAACGCAAACCGCGCCTCGCCGTCGACCGCGCCTTGCCGCTGATCCCAGTCATAGGGCAGTGCCACGGTCTGCGGTGTCTGGACCTGGGCCGGCGCCTGGCCGTGCAAGGCCAGCGTGAGCTGTGCCTGCTCCACCAGCGTCACGGCCCGTGCAGGGACGCACCACCCCAGTCCCACCACCGCGAACATCAGCAACAGCAGGCGCCACACGAGCGCTTCATTTCGTAGACCCATGACACGGCAAATGTAGCAACATTTACTTACCTTGCCGCAAAACCGCTCTCTGGATTCGCCTTCCTGAAACGGCTCAGTTCAAGACTGTTCGATCGTGGCTCATGGGGCGCCCCCCTAAAATCGACGGCCTGGAAATGTTTGGGGGCCAGCGGTTCATCCCCGGAATCACCCCCGAAAAAGACAAGCCAAGCCCCGGAGACCCCATGGACCGCTGGACCGAAATCGCCCTGCTCGTGCAGATCGCCGATGCCGGCAGCCTGAGCCGCGCGGCCGAGGCGCTGGGGCTGTCGAACGCCGCCGCGAGCCGCGCCCTGAGCGCACTCGAAGCCCGGCTGGGCGCGCGGCTGGTGGAGCGCAACACGCGCCGCCTCTACCTCACCGACACCGGCCGCGAGTTCTGCGGCCGGGCCAGGACCATCCTGGCCGACCTGGCCGATGCCGAGTCGACGGTGAACGCCACGGCGCTCAACCCCACCGGCACGCTGCGCATCACGGCCTCGCTCTCGTTCTCGATCCACCACATCGCACCGCTGCTGCGCGAATACACGCAGCGCTACCCGGGCGTGACGGTGCATGTGGAGGCGGCCAACCGCTACTTCGACCTGATCGACAACAACATCGACGTGGCGATCCGCACGCGCGAATTCGAGCCCGACTCGAACGTCACGATCCGCCGTCTCGGCGAGACGCGGCGCATCCTCGCGGCCTCGCCGCGCTACTTCGCGCAGCACGGCTTTCCGAAGACGCTGGAAGACCTCAAGCAGCACAAGCTGCTGATCTACACACACGCCAACAACCCCAACGAACTGCGCTTCACCCGCAAGGGCGAGAGCCAGACCGTGTCGGTCACCGGCCTGCTCGAATCGAACGACGGCCAGGTGCTGCGCGCCGCCGCGCTCGACGGCATGGGCATCCTGGTGCAGCCGACCTACATCGTCTACGAGGACATCGTGGCCGGGCGCCTGGTGCCCACGCTCGACGACTGGGACCTGCCGCACCTCACGATCAACCTGGCGTATCCGAGCCGCAAGCACCTGTCGGCGAAGGTGCGCAGCTTCATCGATTTCATGGCGGCTCATTTCCAGAAAATGGATTACGAAAGAAAGTGGACCGGCCACTTCGGCGCCCACTGAGACTCGCCCCCAGGCTGCGCGCACTTCGTGTCGCTTCGCCACCCCCCTACCGGGGGCAACACCAGCGGCCCGGCAAAGCCGGTTCCGCGGTGTTCCACGAAAGAATGAGGGCTACTTCAAAAAAATGTGCGTAAACGCACAGCCCGGCAACGGGCAGCTCCGCAACACTGGAACCGCAACCGTCGCATTCCGCGACGGCCCTTCCATTTCCAAGGATCTGCCATGAACACCCAGGCCGTAGCCGCCAACACCGCGCGTGCGCCGATCGCATCGTCGTCGCTCGCGTCCCCCTCCCCCGCCACGCTGGACGACGCCGGCAAGCTGCTGCTGCGCGTGACGATCGGCGTGCTCGTGCTGCTGCACGGCATCTTCAAGCTCTCGGCCGGCGTCGGCTTCATCGGCGGCATGCTGGCCAAGGCCGGCCTGCCGGGCGGGCTGGCCTACCTCGTGTTCGTGGGCGAGATCGCCGCGCCGCTGCTGATGATCGCGGGCGTCTGGACCCGCGCCGCCGCCGGCGTGGTCGTCATCAACATGCTCGTGGCCTTCGGCCTGGTGCACATGGCCGACCTGTTCTCGATGACCAAGCAAGGCGGCTGGGCACTGGAACTGCAGGGCCTGTACCTGTTCGGCGCGCTGACCGTGGTGCTGCTGGGCGCGGGCCGCTTCAGCATCGGCGGGCGCAACGGCCGCTGGAACTGATCCTGCTCAGCCGGCGTCGCCCCGCACCTGGGAGACCATGCGTTCCAGGCGGGCGGCATCGGCCACCAGCAGGGCCCGGCCGTCCTTGCGCAGCACGCCGCTGCGCACCAGCACATTGAGCTCGCGGGTCACCTGCTCGCGGTTGGTGCTGATCTGGCTGGCCAGCGCCGCATGCCTGGGCGCCGGCTCCAGCCGGGCCTCGTTGCCCTCGACACCGGCGGCGCGCGCCAGGCGCAGCAGTTCGGCATGCAGCCGGTTCTGCACGCCGAGCGTGCTCAGGTCGATCACGCGCTCCGACAGCTGCCGCACCAGCGACGCCAGCCGCTGCATCACCCGCTCGGCCACCAGCGGCTCGTCGCGCAGCAGGGCCATGAAGGCGGGCCGGTCGAGGCTGGCGACCACGCTGGGTTCGAGCGTGACCACATCGGCGGAGCGCGGGCCACCGTCGATCGCGGCAATGTCGCCGAAGTGCTCGCCGGCTTCGCAGTCGCGGAAGGTCACCTGCCGGCCGTTGGCCGAATAGGTCGTCACCCGCACCCGGCCCGAGACCAGCAGGAACACCTCGCCCTGCTGCTCGGCGCGCAGCAGCAGCGGCTTGCCGGCCTCCACACTGTGCCAGAGGCACTGCTGGGCGAGCAGGTCGAGGCGCTGGTCGGAGAGGCCTTCGAGCAGCGCGATCTGGCGCAGCGCGAGGCTGGAGCGGGGGGTGGGTTCGGGTTGGGCCATGCCGGTCGGTTGGGGCGCGCGCATTATGCTCGGGTGCCGCTTCGAACCCGTTCATGGACAGACGTTCCCCCCCAGCCCTTTTTCTGCTGAGACCGCCGACACGGCGCAATCTCCGCTGGGCCAGCGGGCTGGTGCTGATGGCCTATGTGACGGCGCACCTGCTGAACCATTCGCTCGGCATCTTTTCCTTCGAAGCGGCCGAGACCGTGCTGCGCGGCGTGCAGCGCTTCTGGCACAGCCTGCCGGGCACCGCGCTGCTGTATGGCGCGGCCTTCGTCCACCTGGCGCTGGCCGTCGTCGCCCTGTGGGAGCGGCGCACCCTGCGCATGCCGCCGCTCGAAGGCCTGCGCGTGCTGCTGGGCTTTGCGCTGCCGCTGCTGCTGGCCACCCACCTGACCGCCATGCGCGGCGCCTACCTGGCCTATGGCATCGAGGGCTCCTACGTCCGCGTGGTCTGGGGGCTGTGGAACCTGCCGGGCGCGGCCGCGCAGCTCGGCATGATGCTCGCGGCCTGGACCCACGGCTGCCTCGGCCTGCACTTCGCGCTGCGGGTGCAGCCGGCCTACCGGCGCTTCTCCTACCTGCTGCTGGCCGTTGCGGTGGTGCTGCCGCTGACGGCGGCGATGGGCTTCGTCTCGATGGGCCGCGAGTTCCAGTGGACCGGCGTGCCGCCGGCCGTGCTGCCGACGCCCGAACAGGGCAAGGCGCTCAATGCGGCCGAATGGAACATCAAGTGGTCCTACGCACTCGCGCTGCTCGCCCTGCTGGCGTGGCGCTGGGGGCGGAACCGGTTTGCGCGCTGGTCGCGCCGGCCGTCCATTGCCCTGCGCTACCCCGACCGCACCGTGCAGGTGCCGCACGGCTGGAGCGTGCTGGAGGCCAGCCGCTCGCACGGCATCGCGCATGTGTCGATCTGCGGCGGCCGGGCGCGCTGCTCCACCTGCCGCGTGCGCGTGGCCGGACCCGCCGGACACATCGGCGAGCCGGGCCGCGACGAGCAGCGCACCCTCGAACGCGTGCGCGCGCCGGGCGATGTGCGCCTGGCCTGCCAGCTGCGCCCGCACGGCGACATCGAGGTCACGCCGCTGTTCGCACCGCGGCCCAACGAGGGCCGGCCCGCGCCGGTCGGCAGCTTCGGGCGCGAGCGCGACGTGGCGATCCTCTTCGTCGACCTGCGGCGCTGGTCGGGGTTGTCGGAGCGGCAGTGGCCCTTCGACCTCGCCTATGTGCTCGACCGCTACTTCGCGACCGTCGGCGCGGCCGTGCGCGAAAGCGGCGGCGTGCCGAACCAGTTCATCGGCGACAGCGTGATGGCGATCTTCGGGCTCGACACCGACCTGCCGACCGCATGCAGGCAGGCGCTGCGCGCGACCGAACTCATCGGCCAGCGCATGAACGCATGGAGCGAAGGCTTCGAAGCCCAGTTCGGGCAGCAGCTGGATTTCGGCATGGGCCTGCATGCGGGACGCGCGGCCGTGGGTGAAGTCGGCTATCTGGAGACCACCACCTTCACGGCGATCGGCGAGGTGGTGAATACGGCGAGCCGCCTTCAGGACCACGCCAAGACCGCTGCATCGCGCCTCGTTGTCTCCCTGTACGCCGCGCAACAGGCCGGCGTTGCGGACACGATGGGACCGGCCGAGACGCTGGCCGTGCGCGGCCGCTCCGAGCCCCTTGCGGTGCTGTATCCGTCCCCTGCGACGACACCGCTGTAGTTGGCGAAAGCGGTGCGCAAACGCACAGCGCCAACCACGATGCGGTTTCACACTGCATCTCGTGGCAACGACGAATGTCCGCCGTCCACGCAGACAGTCAAAGGGACTCTCACCATGAAGACGAAGCAACTCATCGCTCTTTCCGCCGCCGCACTCGCCATGCTGGGCGCCGCCGGCGCGCATGCCGAAACCTACGAAGGCGTGCACGCGATCACCTCGCAGGCCAGCCGCGCCGACGTGCAGGCCGAAGCCGTCGCCGCCGCGCGCAGCGGCGACACGTATTCGGACGCCAGCGGCGAAGGCGTGGTGGCCATCCACTCCACGCTCGACCGCAATGCCGTGCGCGACCAGGCCGTCGCCACCGCACACGACCCGCTGCAAAGCCTGGACCGCCGCGCCTTCTACCGCGACCAGGTGCCTTCGGCCTACGACAAGCCGACGGTGTCGTTCACCCGCCAGGCAGGTCTGTAGGAAAGAAAACCCCGCGCGGCCCTGCTTACGGCCGCACGCCTTCCCACGCGTTCTGCAGCAGGGCGCGAATCGCATCGCGCTCCAGCGGGCGCGGGTTGGGGTACTGGTTCTGGAGCGCATGCGCGCAGGCCAGGTCCAGGTCCGAGGCCTTCATGCCGATGTCGCGCAAGGCGACCGGCGCACCGTTGTCGCGCGCCAGATCGAACACGGCCTGCGCGGCATTGCGTCCACCCAGCGCCCTCGCGATGCGCGCCATGGCTTCCGGCGCCGCGGCGGCGTTGTAGGCCAGCGCATGCGGCAGCACGATGGTGTGCGTCTCGGCATGCGGCAGGTTGAAGCTGCCGCCCAGCGTGTGGCACAGCTTGTGATGCAGGGCCATGCCGACATTGCCGAGCACCGTGCCGCAAAGCCAGGCGCCGTAGAGCGCATCGCTGCGCGCGCCCAGGTCCCGGGCCGATGCGCGGATCGCCGGCAAGGCGCGGCCCAGCGCGGCGATGCCCTCCTGGGCCATCAGGTCCATGATCGGATTGGCATCGGTGGCGTAGAGGCCTTCGGCCGCATGCGCGATCGCGTTGATGCCGCTGGTCACGCTCATGCCCACGGGCAGGCTCAGCGACAGCTCGGGGTCGTAGATCACGGTGCGCGGCAGCACCTTGACATCCTTGCCGGTCTTCTTCATGCCGGCTTCGGTGATGCCGTAGATCGGCGTCATCTCCGAGCCCGCGTAGGTGGTCGGGATGGCGAGGATCGGCAGGCCCGAATCGAGCGCGATCGCCTTGCCGAGTCCCGTGGTGGAGCCCCCGCCGATGGCCACGGCGCAATCGGCGCCGAGACGGTGTGCGACTTTCCTCGCCTCGCGTGCGGTTTCGATCGGCACATGCATCACGGCCCGGTCGAACACGCCGGCCGCATGCGCGCCCAGCATGTCGGCGATGCGCTCGGCCTGCGGGCGCTGCTCGGGCGTGGAAAGCACCAGCGCACGGCGTGCGCCGAGCGCGTCGATCTCGCGCGCCAGGTGCTGCAGCGATCCCGCGCCGAAGACCACCCGCTGGGGAACGCTGTTGTAGACGAAGGATTGGACGGGCATCGCTCGATCTTTCCGGAGGGGATGGCGTGCGAGTGTCCCCCCGCCCCGCGGACCGTTCAACCCCGCGGGCGGAAAGGAGTTTTCCACTCAGCCCGCAGAACCGGCCTTCCGCTCGCTGCGGCCGGCATGGACGATGAGCACCAGGAAGCCGCCCGCCATGGCCACGTTCTTGAGAAAGTTGTTGAGCTGGCCCGCGAACTGCGCCGCGTCGGCAGACCAGAACGCATGCGCGGTGAAGGCCGAGGCCAGGGTGAACACGGCCAGCGCGCCCGCGACCCACTGCACGCGCCACCCGGCGATCAACAGCAGCCCGCCGCCGATCTCGAGCGCAATGGTCAGCGGCAGCACCACGTCGGCCAGCGGAATGCCGAGCTTTGCGAAGTAGCCGAGCGTGGCGCCATAGGTCAGGAGCTTGCGCACGCCCGCAACGAGGAAGATCGCGGCCATCAGCACGCGGGCGGCCAGGGTCCAGCCCCGGAAGGAAGTCGTCGTCATGTCGTTTCTCCTGGGTGCTGCGTCTCGTCGAGACAGGTGGCCGCCGTCCAGCCGTAGAGCCATTCGAGTGCGTCGTAGAAGCGCTCCTGCGGCCGCCCCTTCCACATGCTGTTGCGCACCAGGCGTTCGACGCCCTTGGCGTGGTAGATGCGGCCCATCTCGCGTGCCGAGAGCACGACGCGCGCGGTGCGCGCCACGCGGGAGCGCTCGTACAGCGCGAGCGCGCGAGGCCAGTCGCCCGCTTCGCGGCGCAGCGCGAGGCCCAGCGTCACCGCGTCTTCGCAGGCCGTGCACGCGCCCTGCGCAAGGTATTGCACCATCGGATGCGCCGCGTCGCCCAGCAGCGTGGCGCGGCCGAAGGTCCATTGCTCGATGGGGTTGCGGTCGGCCGTCGAGTAGCGCTTCCACGCCTTCGGAATGCGCAGCAGCTGCTGCACCTGCTCGCAGGTCGGACGGAAGTAGCGCTGCACCTCGGCCGGATCGCCGTCCATCGAGCCCCATTCCTCGGGCTGCTCGCTGTGAAAGGTGACGGCGATGTTGAACTTGTCGCCGCCCTTGAGCGGGTAGTGCACCAGGTGGCAGTTGGGGCCGACCCAGATGCAGGGCGCGGTGAAGCGCAGCGCCTCGGGGAACTCGGCCGTGTCGACCACTGCGCGGAACACCACGTGGCCCGAGACTCGGATGCTGTCGCCCACGTATTGCTGGCGCACCGCGGAACGCACGCCGTCGCAGCCGATCACGGCCTGGCCCTCGTGCCGGCCGCCTTGCGCGTCGATGAGCGTGACGCCACCGTCGTCCTGCTCGATGTGCACGACCTTGGTCGAGGTCAGGAACTCGATGCCGTCGGTCGTCGCCTTCACGCCCTCGAGCAGCGCGCCATGGATGTCGGCGCGATGGATCACCGCATAGGGGTTGCCGAAGCGTTCGCGAAACTTCTCCGACAGCGAGATGCTCGCCACGCGCTTCGCATCGATGGCGTCGAACATCACCATCTCCTCGGTGTAGACCGCCTTGGCGCGCAAGTGCTCGCCCACGCCGAGCGCGTCGCAGGCCGCAAAGGCGTTGGGGCTCAGCTGGATGCCCGCGCCGATCTCGCCGATCCGGCTGGCCTGCTCGATCACCTTCACGCGGTAGCCCTCGCGCACCAGGGCCAGCGCGGCGGCGAGGCCGCCGATGCCGCCGCCGGCCACGAGCACGGGGCGGGTGTCTATTGATCTATTCATTGACCTTCCTCAAGGCTCTGCGTAGGAGTTCCTTCCAGGAACACCGCGGAACCGGCTTTGCCGGGCCGCTGGTGTTGCCCCCTGGAAGGGGGTTGGCGTAGCGACACGAAGTGCGCGAAGACTGGGGGTGAGCTCATACCCATCCGAAGAGCTTGCGGGCGTTGTCGCGGCCGATCTTCTGGCGATCGTTCTCGCTGATCTCGCATCTGTCGAACCAGCGGGCGGCGTCCTCGTGCTTCTCGAACGGGTAGTCGACCGAGTACATGATGCGGTCCGCACCCACTTCGAGCATCGTCGACAGCAGCGTCGGCGTGCGGAAGTTGCCGCTGGTCGTGATGTGCACGTTGCTGCGCAGGTAGTCGCCAATCTCCCTGTCGCAGGGCATGCCGCGGCGGCCCTTGCGCAGGATGTGGTCGACGCGCCAGATGTTGAAGGGAATGCCCTCGCCGAAGTGGCCCAGGATCATCTGCAGCTCGGGGTGGCGGTCGAACATGCCGCTGGACATCAAGCGCAGTGCGTGGATGGCCGTTTCCATCGCAAAGGCCCAGGTCGGGCCGGTGAGCCAGTGCGCGCCGTCGTAGATCGGTTCGCGGCTTGGCAGCGGATCGCGCGGGTGCATGTAGAACGGCTTCTTCAGTGCTGCGGCGGTGTTCCAGAAATCGCTGAAACGCGCGTCATCGTAGTAGACG
>Ga0105243_10001675_pt1 | contig 19155 bp, 14 predicted proteins | sample KBSM34metaG_FD_81525 | JGI IMG/M metagenome (GOLD analysis project Ga0105243, IMG submission 81525) | Miscanthus rhizosphere microbial communities from Kellogg Biological Station, Michigan, USA - KBS M3-4 metaG | ecosystem: Host-associated > Plants > Roots > Rhizosphere > Soil | place... | reverse complement strand
TCATCCGAGTATGCGTTCACCTCTGCCGAGGACACGCTGTCGGAGGCGCACAACTGGCACGGCGCCCATATCTTCTGGTTGCTGGGCGTGTGGGTGATGTTCCAGGCAGCGGTGGCGTTCCCGGTCGGTCAGATGCGGGAGAGCGGCAGGCTGTCGGCGCGCTCGGCGATGTTGCTCGGTGCAGGCGGGGCGTTCCTCGGATACCTGTCGCTGGCCTACGCCCCGCACGTCATCCTTGCCTACATCGGCTTCGGCTTGTTCGGTGGCGGTGGCGCCGGTTTCGTCTACGCCACCTGCATCAACATGGTGGGCAAGTGGTATCCGGAACGCAAAGGCGGGAAGACGGGCTTCGTCAACGGCGGCTTCGCGTACGGGTCGGTGCCCTTCATCTTCTTGTTCACCAGCTACCTGGACGTCGCGAACTACCAGGGCATCCTGTTGGCGGTTGGCGTGTTCCTGGCGGCCGTGGTCGCGGTGTGCGGCTTCTTCTTCATCGACCCACCGAAGAACTGGTGGCCTCCGCACGTCGACCCGCTGAAGGTCAACGAGGATCCGAAGATCCGCCGCGCGCTGCGCAAGAACCCGCCCGCGGTCAGGCAGTACACCCCGATGGAGGCGATCAAGACCGGCATCCTGCCGCTGATGTGGTTCGTCCTGCTGTGCACCGCGGGCATCAACATCTTCGGCATCGCGATGCAGGTGCCATTCGGCAAGGAGATGGGTTTCGCCGGCGGGATCGTCGCACTCGCGATGAGCTTCAAGGCAATCGTCAACGGCACCGGGCGCGGCGTGATCGGCTGGATCTCCGATCGGGTCGGCCGCAGGGACACACTCATAATCGTCTGCGTGGTGCTGGGCCTGGCTCAGTTCGCGGTCTACTTCTCGGGCTCCATCGGCAGCATGCCGCTATTCCTGTTGGCGTCGATGGTCTCCGGATTCGGCGGCGGCGCGATCTTCCCGTTGTTCGCGGCGATGACCGCCGACTACTTCGGCGAGAACAACAACGCCACCAACTACGGCCTGGTGTACAGCTCGAAGTTGGTGTCCGGTTTGGTCGGTGCCGGCTTGGGCGCGGTCGTGGTCGACACGTGGGGTTACGGTGCCGCGTTCGGGATCGCCGGTTCGGTCGGCATCGCCTGCGCCTTCCTATCGGTTCTGCTGCGCCAGCCCAAGCTGAAGGAGCCAACGCCCGCGCGGCCGACCGATCCGACGGAGTTCGACGCGAAGGTACTAGTGGTCGACTAGTCATCGGCGTCGTATCGCACTGCACCCCGGGTAAGGACTTCCCTCACCCGGGGTGTTTTGCGCGGCGGCACCGATAGGCAGCAAACGGGGTTTATTGCATACGAAAGCCTGTAACGTACGGTCCGCAGGCAGCAACTTGGAGGAACGCGATGTCACTTCCCACCCCGAGTCGGAAGCGCGGTCACCCGCTGGCCGACGGAGCCGCGCGCCGGGTGCAGCGTCCTGCGCCCCTGCGTCAGGCCGTCCACGACGCGATCGTGGACCTGATCGTGCAGGGCACCCTGCAGGGAGGCCAGCACCTGGTCGAAAACGAACTTGCCGAATACCTCGGCGTCAGCAGGCAGCCGGTGCGTGAAGCCCTGCAGCGTCTGCAGACCGACGGCTGGATCGACCTCAGGCCCGCGCAGGGCGCGTTCGTACACACCCCGTCCGAGGACGAGGTGGATCAGCTGCTCGGCGTCCGCACGGTGCTGGAGACGTACTCGGCCCGGCTCGCCGCGGAGAACGCCACCCCCGGGGACGTCAACCGGCTATGGGAGTTGCAGCAGGACGGACTGGACGCGCTGGCCGCCGACGACTCGGAAGCACTGGTGACGGCCAACGTGAACCTGCACGCCGCGATCACCGAGGTGGCGGGAAACTCCGTACTGGCCAAGCACATTGGACTCGTTGAACGCCGGTGGCACTGGTACTACCTGCCGATCGCGCAGCCCCGCGGCCAAGGCGCCTGGACCGAGCACGCCGAACTGATCAAGGCCATCGCCGCGGGGGACGCCGATCTGGCGAGCAGCATCATGCAACGCCATACGGAGCGCACCCGGAAGGTGTACCACGACCAGCGGCAGGCCAAGTCCGACTCCGAGTGACGACTCGCGTCAGCAGGGCACCGGCTCATCCGCCGGGATCCGCTCGACCCCGGAGTAGACGTTCATCGTCGATCCGCGCAGGAACCCGATCAACGTCAACCCCATCTCCCTGGCCAGGTCCACCGCAAGTGATGACGGCGCGGAAACCGCTGCCAGAGCGGGGATCCCGGCCATCACCGCCTTCTGTACCAGTTCGAACGACGCCCGGCCGCTGACCATCAGCGTGGTACCCCTCAACGGCAGGATGCCCTGGTCGAGCGCCCAGCCGATGACCTTGTCCACGGCGTTGTGCCTGCCCACGTCTTCCCGGACGCACCACAGCTGCCCCGTTGCGTCGAATAGCGCCGCCGCGTGCAGCCCGCCGGTGCGATCGAAGACGCGCTGCGCGGCCCTGAGCTTCTCCGGCATGGTGGCGATCGTGGCGGCGTTGAGCCGCAACGGATCACGATCGACCTGCCACCTGCTGATGGTGCGCACGGCCTCGAGGCTGGCCTTGCCGCACAACCCGCAACTTGACGTCGTGTAGAAGTTCCGCTCGACCGACACATCGGGAAGCGGAACACCGTCCGCGAGCAGCACGTCGAGCACGTTGTACGTGTTGCCGCCGTCAGCAGTCGCACCCGCGCAGTAGCGGATCGCGGCGATCTCCGAGTCGGCCGCCACCACACCCTCGCTGACGAGGAAGCCACGGGCGAGGTCGAAGTCGTTGCCCGGAGTCCGCATAGTCACCGTCAGCGGGCGGCCGGCCACGCGGATCTCCAGAGGCTCCTCCGCGGCGAGGGAGTCCGGGCGGGCGCTCGCCACCCCGTCGGCCATCCGCACGACCCGATATCTGCTGGTTACGCGTCCCACACCCCTACCCCTCTCCAGTGGCGGCCATTCCGTCCAAAGGCTGGACAAGTGATCCACGTCATAGTTATGCTACTCGCATACTGTATGCAATCATACGGAGGCACACATGGCCAGCAACAGTTCGGAAATCGCAGTCGCCGAAGTTCGTGATCTCCATGGCCTCTCCCACCGGGTCGGCGAGCGGCCGCAGGACATCATGGGGCGTTCGCGGGCATGGATGCTCTGGCTTCCCTGGGCGGCCATGGCGGGGATTAGCGTGCTCCAGTACGGCTACAGCGTCGCCGCCACCGCGCTGCAGGGGTCGAGCGGATGGAGCGCGACCGCGGCCTTCTGGATCCTCGCCCTGTGGGTGATGTTCCAGGCCGGGGCGGCCGCGCTGACCGCGGCGCTGCGCCATCGCTCCGCCGTAGCTCCGTCGCGCGCGATGGTTGTCGGCGCGCTGCTGTGCGCCGCAGGCCCCCTTACGCTTGCCTACACCAACGCTTTCGGCCTGGCCGTGCTCGGCTACTCCGTGCTGTGCGGTAGCGGCGCAGGCGTCGTCTACGCGACGTGTGGCTCCACCGTCGCGAAGTGGTATCCGGAGGCGCGCGGCCTGCGAATCGGTTTCGTCAGTGGCGCATTCGGATACGGCGCCGTGCCGTTCATCATCCTGTTCGCAGCCGGCCTGTCCCACGCCGACCATGCCGCGATCTTCGCCATCGTGGGTGTTGTCGTGTTGGCCGTTGTGGCGTTCTGTGGCTTCTTTTTCCGGGATCCCCCGCTGGGCTGGTGGCCGCCTCACGTCGATCCCAAACTGTGGGCCGTCGACAAGCGAATCAACCGCAGCCTGCTGAACAACGCCCCGGCGGTACGGCAGTACGCACCAGGGCAGGCCGTTCGGACGACGGCGTTCGTGGTCATGTACCTCATCATGGTCTTCGCCGCCGCAGCCTTTCTGCTCGCGGTCGCATACGTCCCAATCATCGCTGTTTCCAATGGTTTCAGCACAGTGGTAGCCGCGTCGGCTATCGGTCTGCTCGCTGTCGTCAGTGGCGGCGGCCGCGCGGTCGCCTGCCACATCTCCGACCGGTTCGGCCGTCGGCAGACGCTGAGCGCCGCTCTGTTGCTGGCGGGTTGCGCGGACCTGGGGCTGGTGTATTCGGCCTCGATTCATCAGGCCGCACCGTTCGTGTTGTTCGCAGCGCTCAGCGGGTTGGCGGGCGGCGCGTTCTACCCGCTGCTCGCGAGCCTGGTGGCCGACTACTTCGGCGAGCGCAACGCCGTACGAAACTTCGGCCTCGTCTACAGCGCAAAGCTGTTCGGCGGGCTCATCGGCATCGGGCTGCCGGCGTTTCTGGTGTCCTCCCCCGCGCTCATGGGGGTGTTCGTCGCCGCCGGCATAATCAGCCTGTTCGCCGCGGTCACAACACGTCTGCTGCACAGGCCCGGACACGTCATCTCACGTTTGCCCCGCTGACGCCGCGATTGCCGCCGCGCTCACAGCGCTGAAAGCCGTTGGGACGCCAATTCATTGCTTGCGGTGCTTAGGCCCATTTGTGTGCTGTTTACCGGGTGCGGAGTGCTTAGACGTATTCGTTCCGTGTGCACCTTCGCTGGATCTGGTATGGGAACCGGTGACCGGTTTGGTGTCGGCTGCGGTATCGCCGCCTTGTCGGGTCGGTACTCTGGCCGTCTTAGTGGCATGTCGCGGCGCTTGCTCGGAGGCTGTGGCGGGGTGAGTGGTTGCGGCATCGATTGCCTCCGGGTTGTGCGCCGTGGTGTGTCGACGGTCTGCACTCAAGGGTTTGGCGGCAGGCGCCGAAAATGCCTGTGCCGCTGACGACGAGGCGGCAGTCTTGGCGCCGACGAGGGAGGTGTTGGACGCGCCAACCGAACTCGCCGCACCGGCTTGGCCGGCCGTTGTGCCCGACGTTCCCTCAACCGGGCCACGCTCGTCGCGATCCCGTTGAGATCGTTGTCGAGCCGAGTTCGTGCTTCCACGAAGCCCAGACGCAGGTTGGTGGCGAAATCCTGTCTGGCGTCTTGAACTTGGCCAGCACCCAGGTCCAGCGCTGCTGCGCTCAGCGCATTGGTCAGCGACTCGGCGAGTTCAAACGGGGTGGCCGTGACGTCCAGGCCCAGGAGCACGGCGTCGCCGATGAGGGATCCGGTGGCGGCGGGATCGAAGGTGGCGGTGGGAGTCCGGGATGGTGCGGTGCGGTCGACCGACGTCGATACGCCGCTTTGGGTGCCTGACGGCGGCGCGGGGTTGATGATCTCAGCGAGGTGGTTCACCTCATTGGTAAGGACGACGATATCGGCCGTGAGCAGACCGATCCGTGAGCCGATGCCGAATCTGAGGCTGTTGGAGACGTCTCCCAGGATGTCCTGCAACATACCGGAGCTGAGATCGGAAATCGCCAAGTCCCCGGCAAAACTCAACGCCGTGATGAGCGCGAACGGCGTGCCGAGCAGGTCGAAGTTGAACGCCGCCACGTCGAAGATCAACGGAATCAAGTCGGACGGAACGATGGTTCCGGCTGACGTCGTGATCGTGACGTGCGTTACGGCGTCGGATTGGTGGGCGGCCCCGACGGTGGTGGGGTCGACGATGGTGGCCAGTGCGCGTGCTTCTACGGCTCGAAATTTGCGCACCGTGGACGCGATTTCTGATTCCGCGGCCGCGAAGCGTACGTCAGCGGAGCGGATTTTTGGCAGGTTGACAGTCGGCCTTGGAGCCAACGGGACAGCGGCGACAATGCTGGCCGCTGTGAAGCCGGCAAGCAAGTATGAACGCGCAGTACGGTACACAATCATCCTTCGGAGAGGGTGGAACATACGCCAAGTAGGGGGCGTCGACGGTGTCAGCCCCGCGCCATCAGCTGTTGCATTAGAGGTAGTTCCTCTGACTATGAACGCCTGTCGCTCCCCACAACCACGCACGTCTCGGGTGCGAGTTCACTGCTGATTCCCTGGAACGATTCCGATCCCGAGATCGGTCAAAGGGCGCGGTCGCGGCTGCCACGACCAAGAGTGGCAATCCGCTCGACCCGAAGCGCTGCCAGCGGTAGCTGGCCGCCCGCGAGTAAATCTCAGCGCAGCAACGCCGCGGCGGCGACCGAAACCGGATCGAGATCCCGTGTGTCGGAAGCCGCAAGAAGGAGCAGGCGTTGCTTCATCCGTGGGTCCCAGAAGCGTTTGATGTGGTCGGCAACCGCAGCCGCGGCCTGCTCGGCGTGCAGGTAGCCGAAATGGCCTGCGATGCTGTTGATCATCCTGATCTCGGCGGGAGCGTTGAGCGACATGTCAATCCACCAATTCCACGGCCAGCACACCATCCTGCGCATGCGCCGTCCGGTCCCGAACCGCCGGACGGGCGAGCGCGACCTGGACGGCGGTCACCTTGTACTCCGGGCAGTTCGTCGCCCAATCCGAGTTCTCCGTGGTCACCACGTTGGCCCCGGTGACCGGGTAGTGGAACGTGGTGTACACGACACCTGTCGGCATGCGGTCGGAGATCTTCGCGCGTAGCTTCGTCTGCCCGACCCGGCTGGCCAATGTCACCTCGTCACCGTCTGTGATACCGCGGTCCTCGGCGTCGTGCGGATGGATCTCCAGCAGATCCTCTTGGTGCCAGGCGATGTTGGCCGTGCGCCGAGTCTGGGCGCCGACGTTGTACTGGCTCAGGATCCGGCCCGTCGTCAGAATCAGCGGGAAGCGGCGTGTGCTGCGCTCCTCGGTCGGCACGAACGGCGTCGGCACGAACCTGCCCTTGCCCCGTGTGAACGACTCGACGTGCATGATCGGGGTACCGTCCGGCGCATCGGCGTCACACGGCCACTGGATGCTGCCGGCCTGCTCGAGCCTCTCGAACGATACCCCTGCGAACGTCGGTGTGACCGTGGCTATTTCGTCCATGATCTGCCTCGGATGGTCGTAGTGCATGGGGTAGCCCATCGCGGTGGCGACCTGACAGACGATGTCCCACTCGTGCCGACCGCTCTTCGGCTTCATCACCGCACGGACCCGGTTGATCCGGCGCTCTGCGTTGGTGAAGGTGCCGTCCTTCTCCAGGAACGACGCACCGGGCAGAAACACGTGGGCGAACTTCGCAGTCTCGTTGATGAACAAATCCTGCACCACCACCAGCTCCATCGCGCTCAGTGCGGCGGTGACATGCCCGACGTTGGGGTCCGACTGCGCGATGTCCTCACCGTGGACGAACAGTCCCCGGAAGGTGCCTTCGAGCGCGGCGTCGAACATGTTCGGGATCCGCAAGCCGGGCTCTGGCAGAAGCGTTGTCCCCCAGAGATTTTCGAAGACCTGACGGACCGCGTCGTCGGACACGTGCCGATAGCCGCTGAGCTCGTGCGGGAACGACCCCATATCGCAGGACCCCTGCACGTTGTTCTGGCCGCGCAGCGGGTTCACGCCGACGCCGTCGCGACCGATATTGCCGCACGCCATCGCCAGGTTCGCCATGCCCATCACCATCGTCGAACCCTGGCTGTGTTCGGTCACCCCGAGGCCGTAATAGATGGCACCGTTCGAAGCCTGTGCGTAGAGGCGGGCAGCGGCCCGTACCTCGGCAGCCGGCACGCCAGTGAGCTGCTGCACTGCCTCTGGGCTGTTCTCTTCGCGCGAGATGAACTCCGCCCACTCGTCGAATCCCTCGCACCTCGCCGCGATAAACGACTCGTCAACAAGACCCTCGGTCACCACGACATGCGCAATGGCATTGACGACCGCTACGTTCGTGCCTGGGTTGAGCTGGAGGTGGTGATCGGCCGTGATGTGCGGCGAGCGAACAAGGTCGATGCGACGCGGGTCGATGACGATGAGCCTGGCGCCCTGGCGTATCCGCTGCTTCATTCTCGAGGCGAACACCGGATGACCGTCGGTGGGATTCGCCCCAATCACCATGATCACGTCGGCTTGCGCGACCGACCGGAAGTCCTGGGTGCCCGCCGACTCACCGAACGTCTGCTTGAGCCCATAACCCGTGGGCGAGTGGCAGACTCGCGCGCACGTGTCGACGTTGTTGCTGCCGAACGCCGCACGGACCATTTTCTGGACGACGTAAACCTCTTCGTTCGTGCACCGAGACGAGGTGATTGCGCCGATCGCGCCCGCGCCGTGCAGGCGGCGGATCTCGAGCATCCGCCGGGCAACCGTGCCGATCGCCTCCTCCCACTCGACCTCGCGCCATGGGTCGGTGATCTTTTCGCGCACCATGGGCCGCAGTACGCGGTCCGGATGGGTCGCGTAACCAAAGGCGAACCGCCCCTTCACACATGAGTGGCCCTCGTTCGCCCCGCCGTCCTTGTGCGGCACCATGCGAACCAACTCGTCGCCGCGTAGTTCGGCCTTGAACGAACACCCGACTCCGCAGTAGGCACACGTGGTGATCACCGAGCGCGACGGCATGCCCAGTTCGATCACCGAACGCTCCTGCAGGGTAGCCGTCGGGCAGGCCTGCACGCAGGCGCCGCAGGACACGCACTCTGAGTCCATGAAGGACTCGCCCGCACCTGGCGACACCTTGGAAGCGAAGCCCCGCCCTTCAATGGTCAGCGCGAACGTCCCCTGGATCTCGTCGCAGGCCCGCACACAGCGGGAGCAGACGATGCACTTGGACGGGTCGAAATCGAAGTACGGGTTGCTTTGGTCTTTGATCGCGTCGAAGTGATTCTCGCCCTCGTAGCCGTACCTGACCTGACGCAGGCCGACCGCGCCTGCCATGTCCTGCAATTCGCAGTCGCCGTTGGCGCCACAGGTGAGGCAGTCCAGCGGGTGGTCGGAAATGTAGAGCTCCATGACGTTCTCACGGAGTTTGGCGACCTTTGGCGTCTGCGTGCGAACCACCATGCCGTCGGCCGCCGGGGTGGTGCACGAGGCGGGGGTACCACGGCGGCCGTCGATCTCGACCAAACACAGCCGGCACGACCCGAACGCGTCGAGCCGGTCGGTGGCACACAGCTTGGGGATGTCGACGCCTGCGAGCGCAGCCGCCCGCATGACGGAGGTGCCTTCCGGCACGGAAACCGGCAGCCCATCCACCTCGAGCGAGATGGTCGCCGCGCCCTCTTTCGCCGGAGTGCCGAAGTCGGGTTCCTTGAGCAGACTCATGGCGTACCTTCCATCCTCGCAATCGGTTGTCCGGCAAGGAAATCGTCGGGGAAATGGGCGATGGCGCTGCGAACCGGCATCGGGGTGAGCCCACCCATCGCGCACAGAGATCCCTCGGTCATCACGTCACAGAGGTCCTCGAGCAGAGCTAGGTTCTCGTCGCGGTGCTCCCCCGCGGTGATCCGGTCGATCACTTCCACGCCGCGCACCGCACCGACCCGGCACGGTGTGCACTTGCCGCACGACTCCGCTGCGCAGAACTCCATCGCAAACCTGGCCTGTGCGGCCATGTCCACGGTTTCATCGAACACCACGACGCCGCCGTGGCCGACCATCGCACCCGCCGCAGCGAATGCCTCGTAGTCCATCGGGAGGTCGAACCTCGACCTTGGGAGGTATGCCCCAAGCGGGCCGCCCACTTGCACCGCACGCACCGGCCGCCCCGACCGCGTGCCGCCGCCGTAGCCGTCCACGAGTTCGCCGAGCGTGATCCCGAAAGCCGTCTCCACGATGCCGCCCTGCTTGATGTTCCCGCCGAGCTGAAACACCTGTGTGCCGCGTGAACGCTCAACGCCGAGTTCCTGATACGCCTGCGCACCGTTCGCGAGCACCGTGGGGACGGTGGCGAGCGTCAGCACGTTGTTCACCACCGTCGGCTTGCCGAACAACCCGTGGATGGCCGGGATCGGTGGCTTCGCCCGCACCATGCCGCGCTTGCCCTCGAGGCTCTCCAGCATCGAGGTCTCCTCGCCGCAGATGTAGGCGCCGCCGCCGACCCGCACGTGAAGGTCGAAGTTCAGCGACGAGCCGAGCACGTCGTCCCCGAGCCATCCTCGCCCATAAGCGATCTCGATGGCGGTGCGCATGGTGGCGACCGCGTCCGGGTACTCGGACCTGATGTAGATGTACCCCTCGCTGGCTCCCACCGCATAGGCGGCGATCGTCATGCCCTCGATGAGCAGGAACGGATCGCCTTCCATCACCATCCGATCGGCGAAGGTGCCGCTGTCGCCTTCGTCGGCGTTGCAGCAGACGAACTTCAGCTCGTCGACGCAGTCGAGCACCGTCTTCCACTTGACGCCTGCCGGAAAGCCCGCCCCGCCGCGGCCACGCAGGCCGGAGTCGGTGACCTCCGCGACGACCTCTGCAGGGGAATTCTCCAGTGCGCGAACCAGACCGACCAGACCGCCGTATCGCAGGTAATCGTCGGGGGACAGCGGATCGGTCACGCCCATCCTGGCGAACGTGACGCGATTCTGCGTGGCGAGCCAGGGCAAGTCGTCGACCACTCCGACACGTTGCGGCAGCTCGGCACCGTCGAACAAGCCTGCTGCGACAAGGCCGTCGACATCGGATGCGGCGACTGGCCCATAGCCGATCCGCCCACTCGTCGTCTCTACCTCGACCAGTGGTTCCAGCCACAACATTCCGCGGGAGCCGTTGCGGACCAATCGAATCGAGCGACCCTGCCGCTCTGCGGCCTTCGTCAGAGCGTCGGCCACCTCATCCGCGCCAACGGAGCGTGCCGCGGAATCCCTTGGCACGTAGATGCTGACCGGCGCCGTCAACGGGGTCATCGCGCGACCGCCTCGTCGAATATCGACGTCAATCGCGCCTCGTCCAGCCGGCCGCGCAGCCTGCCGTTGACCTGCGCGGCGGGACCCAACGCACAGTTACCAAGGCAGAAGACCTGCTCGACGGTCAACGAGCCGTCGGGACTGGTCTCCCCCAGCGACATGCCGCAGGCGTCTTGCAGGTGACTCACCAGCCGCTCCGCTCCGAGTGCCTGGCATGCCTCGCCACGGCAGATGCGGACAACGGTGCGACCGGCAGGTGCGGAACGGAAGTCGTGGTAGAACGAAACCACCCCATGCACATCCGCACGGGACAGGTTCAGCTCGTCAGCCAGCACCGGAATCGCTTCCGGCGGCACACATCCCAAGGCCTCCTGGACCGCATGCAGGATGGGAAGCAGGGCGCCGCGCTGCCCTCGATGACTCGCGGCGATATCTCGGACGAGGGCCACGCTCATAGCGCTCGCTCCTTCCTACAGGCAGGTGAACCGCCAAGAGAAAGGGGGAACCGCCCCAAGGGGGTTTGGGGCGGTTCCACCCGGGGGCGGCCTTAGACGACGATCTTCTTCTCGTGCCACGCAGCGATGGTGTCGGCGTCGTAACCCAGCTCGGCAAGAACCTCGTCGGTGTGCTCACCCAGCAGCGGCGCGCCCTTGATGTCGGGCTTGAACTCCGAGAACTTGATCGGGCTGCCGACCGTCAGGAAGGTGCCGCGGCCCTTCTGCTCCACCTCGACGATGCTTCCGCTCTTGCGGAGGTCCTTGTCCTCGGCGAGGTCCTTCATGGACATGACTGGCGCACACGGCACCTCCCACTCGCGCAGGATGTCGACCGCCTCCCACTTCGTTTTGTCCGCCAGCCATTTCTCGATCTCGGCGAAGATGTCGAAGATCTTGTCCTGGCGGGCACGCGCGGTGCTGTAGCCCGGGTCATCGACCCACTCCGGCCGACCGATGGCCTCGGCGGTGCGCTTCCAGTTCTGCTCCTGGATGGTGAAGTAGATGTACGCGTTGGGGTCGGACTCCCAACCCTTGCACTTGACCACCCAGCCCGGCTGTCCACCGCCGCCGGCATTGCCACCGCGCGGAACGGCCTCACCGAACTCGCCGTTCGGCCACTGCGGGTACTCCTCCAGGTAGCCGACGCGCTCCAGGCGCTGCTGGTCGCGCAGCTTGACCCGGCACAGGTTCAGCACCGCGTCCTGCATCGCGGCCGATACCTTCTGGCCCTTGCCCGTCTTGTCCCGCTGGATCAGCGCAGTCAGGATGCCGATCAACAGGTGCATACCCGTGTTGCTGTCACCGAGTGCCGCACCGGCGACGGTCGGCGGACCGTCCCAGAATCCGGTGGTCGAGGCATTGCCGCCTGCGCACTGCGCGACGTTCTCGTACACCTTGAGGTCATTCCAGGACGAATCGTCGTTGAAACCCTTGACGGAGCCGAAGATCAGCCGCGGGTTCCATTCCTGGATCTTGTCCCACGACAGGCCCATGCGATCCATGGCGCCTGGCGCGAAGTTCTCGACCAGCACGTCCGCCCCGCGGATCAGCTTCTCCATCACCTCGAGGCCTTCGGGTGCCTTCGTGTTGATCGCCAGCGAACGCTTGTTGCTGTTGAGCATCGTGAAGTACAGCGCGTCCAGATCGGGAATGTCCCGCAACTGATTACGGGTTACGTCACCCCCGCTGGTGCGCTCGACCTTGAGGACGTCGGCTCCGAACCAGGCGAGCATCTGGGTGCACGCCGGGCCCGCCTGGACCCCGGTGAAGTCGATCACCTTGATCCCGGAGAGCGGCAAATCTGTCATGACACGTTTTCCTTTCGTCGGTTGTTGATCGTGTCGGTGCGAGCGAGCTCAGTGCTTTGCGGTGATGCCTTTGGGGTTGAGGTGCGCGATGTTGCCGCTCTCGGTGCCGTCCGAGGGGTCGATGACGCAGTCGATGAGCGCCGGACGGCCGGAGGCGAGAGCTTCCCGCAGCGCTGCGGCGACCTCCGCGGGCGTTGTGGCCTGATATCCCTTGCCGCCGAAGGCCTTGATCATGTACTCGTGCCGGGCTCGTAGCGCTGTCGGTGCCGGGTCGGAGGTCGTGGAGGCATCGTCACCGCGGTAGACACCGCTGTTGTTGAGGATGACGGTGACGATGGGCAGGTTGTAGCGGCAGACCGCCTCCAGCTCCATGCCGCTGAACCCGAATGCGCTGTCGCCCTCGATCGCGACAACCGGGTCGCCGGTCTCGACGGCGGTCGCGATCGCGTAGCCCATGCCGATGCCCATCACGCCCCATGTCCCGCTGTCCAGCCGGTGCCGGGGGACCGACATGCCAATCGTGTTGCGCGCCAAGTCGAGCGCGTTCGCACCCTCGTTGACGACGTAGGCCTGCGGGTTGTCGTACAGGACGTCGCGGATGGCCTGCAGAGCGCCGAGGAACTTCATCGGGTGCGCGGTCAGTGCGGACTCGAGACGACCCGCCATCTTGGTGACGTTCGCCGTCGACTTGGCGTCGAGCTCTTCGCGCCACTCGGTCTGCACGGTGATCTGGCCGGGCTTCGCCCGCTCCAGCAGTGCCTCCATCACCGATTCGATGTCACCGACGAGCGGGGCCGCGATCGGCTGGTTGCTGTCCATCTCGTTCGCGGCGATGTCGACCTGGATGAACTTGGCGTCCGGGTTCCATTGCGGCGCATCGCCGTGTCCGAGCAGCCAGTTCAGGCGTGCGCCGACGAGCATCACCACGTCGGCCCGCTTCAGGGCCAGCGAGCGGGCGGTGGCCGCCGACTGCGGGTGGTCGTCTGGCAGCAGCCCTTTGGCCATCGACATCGGCAGGTACGGCACGCCGGTGGTCTCGACGAACTCGCGGATCTGCTCGTCGGCCTGCGCATACGCCGCGCCCTTACCGAGTACGATCAGCGGACGCTTGGCGTTGGCCAGCAGATCGATTGCGGAGTCGACCATCTCGGTTTCCGGCAGCTGGCGCGGTGCCGGGTTGACGACCCGCCACAGCGTGGCCGCCGCCTTCTCCGCGTCCATCACCTCGCCGAGCACCGCGGCGGGGATGTCGAGGTAGACGCCTCCGGGACGGCCGGACACCGCGGTACGGATCGCGCGGGCGATGCCCCTGCCGATGTCCTCGGCCCGGGAGACCCGGTAGGCAGCCTTGGCGAACATCCTGGCCGCCGCCAGCTGATCCATTTCCTCGTAGTCACCGCGCTGGAGGTCGACGAGATGGCGCTCGCTCGATCCGGAGATCTGGACCATCGGGAAGCAGTTGGTGGTGGCATTGGCCAGCGCCACAAGGCCGTTCAGGAAGCCCGGGGCCGACACCGTCAGGCAGATGCCTGGCTTCTTGGTGAGGAAGCCGGCGGCTGCCGCAGCGTGGCCGGCGTCGCTCTCGTGCCGGAAGCCGATGTAGCGGATGCCCGACGCCTGTGCGAGACGAGCCAGATCGGTGATCGGGATTCCGACGACCCCGTAGATGGTGTGGACGTCGTTGAGCTTGAGCGCGTCGACAACCAGATGGATCCCATCGGTGAGCGCGCCCGGCTCTTGCGGCTCGGGGGTGTGCTCTACCTCCGTGTCCGGCAGGGAAGCAATGGTCATGATGTGGGCCCTTCCTGGCTGTTCGCGCTTATTCCCTTGTAAGAGTTAACTTTCCGTGCAATGTGTGTGTGCGTCCAAGACTTGTCTCCAATCGCCTGATAGACCGCGGTTATCAAGGCGCGCCAAGGCGGACTTGCGTCCACGGCCCGCATCACGCAACGTGGACGAGGTCCTTTCCGTGGAGTTCGAAGATGTCGTTCAGCGGCGTTCCGACGGCCACGTTCAGGAACGCCCGAGCCGCGACCGAACCCGGTGTGCCCGCATGGATGGCCATCGAGATCTGCGCGCTGGTGTCCGGCTCGACGAGGCGGATGGCCCGCGCCGCTCCCGTCACCGGCATCGCGCGCAACCACGTGTGAGGCACCACGCTCGCCCATGCGCCCGTTGCCACATGTGCGTAAAGCGATGCGACGGAATCGGTTTCCACCTGCGGGGCCGCAGATGAGCCACTGGCGGCGAATGCCTTGTCGATGAACTGGCGGAAGCGCATATCCGGAGTCAGCAGCGCCAGCGGCAGCTGGGCAGCCTCGGACCAAGTTATCGTCCGCTGGGCGGACACCAACTGTTCACCCGATACGAGGAGCACGTACTGTTCTTCGTAGAGTGGCACGACTTCCAGGCCTGACTGGTCGTCTGGGCCGAAATGCGCAATGGCGGCGTCCAACTCGAAGTCACGCAGTTGACGGAGCAGCTCTGTAGAAGACAGCCGTGAGCAGACCTTGACCCTGGCCAGCGGGTGAAGCGCGCAGAAGGCCGCCACGGGAAGCGCCGCAGTGGTGGACACCGTGGGACCCGTCCCGAGCCGCAGTGTTGCGGAGATCCCGGACCGCATCGCGGCCGCCTCGGCCTTCAGCGCGTCGTGCTCGGCGAGCACACGCTTGGCCCAGACGACGAGCCGTTCGCCCTCGAGTGTCAGACCCTCGAAGTTCTGGCCGCGATTGATGAGGGTGACGCTCAGCTCGCGCTCCAGCTTGGCGATCGACGTCGACAGAGCGGGCTGCGACACGTAACAGCTCTCGGCCGCACGCGCGAAGTGTCGTTCCCTGGCCACCGCCACGAAGTACTCCAGCTGGCGAAGCAGCACAGGTCCCTCCTCGGCAAAATCCAGATTGTATTCAGTATTCGATATTGCGTATGCTAGAGGTCCGCTGAGAAGATGTCCAGCGAGCGATCGGACGAGGAACGGAGTGTGGCGTGTTCGAAGGCGGCAGCACTATGACCGAAACCGGCTCGAGCGTGGCGGGCGTGACGGAGGAATGGCTGGCCACGGCGGTCGTGAGGGAATCCGCCGAGGCCATCGTGGTGACCGACCCCGCAGGGATCATCCGCCTGTGGAATGACGGGGCCGCCCGCATGTTCGGCTACCCTCTCGAGGAGGCAATCGGCCAAAACCTGGACATCATCATCCCGGAGAAGCTCCGGGATCGGCACTGGAAGGGCTACTTCCAGACGATGGCCACCGGGTACACCAGCTACGGCGACAAGCTGTTGAGCGTACCTGCGACGCACCGCGAGGGGCAGCGGTTGTCGATCGAGTTCAGTGTGGCGCTGCTGCGTGACGACGCCGGCCAGATCGTCGGGATCTCGGCGATCATGCGGGAGGTCAGCGAACGCCGCAACGCCGAACGGGCTCTGCGCGCCAAGATCACCGAACTCGAGAACCGCGCTGGGCCGGCCTGACCGGCCCGCCAGCGACGAACGTTCCGTACCGCTCGAAAATTGGACGAAATATCGAGCGGTACGGAACGTTCGCGACGGTGGCTCATCAAGGTGTGCAGGCGCTGTCACTCGATGCGCAGCACACGCATCCGGTCGGTGTAGCCTGCCACCCCGCTGCGGCTTCCTGACACCACGACGACCAGGCTGCCCGGCTGGGAGATACCCAAGGCCGACAGACCCCGGCTCACCTCGGCGGGCATCGTCTCCGGCGTACTTGACGGCGCCAGCACAGCCGACTCGATCCCCCAGGAGAACGCCAACCGCGCCCTGACGGACTCGTTGTGCGCGAAGGCGATCAGCGGCAGCGGCGAACGTTGCCGAGCCAACCGCATGGCCGTGTCCCCGGAACGGGTGAAACAGCACAGCGCCACCGCTCCGATTCGCCTGCCGAGTTCGCAAGCGGCCGCCGCAACGGCATCGCTGATGCTCGCGTCCTCATCTTCCCGGAGGGCAGCTTCCGGCGCTTTCCGTTGACGTAGCGCGTCTTCGGCCGTCGCGACAATGCGGCCCATCGTCTCCACCGTGTGGGCGGGATAGGCGCCGACACTGGTCTCTGCAGAGAGCATCACCGCATCCGCTCCGTCGAAGACCGCGTTGGCCATGTCCGAAACCTCGGCCCGGGTTGGCCGCAGATCGGCGACCATCGAGTCGAGCATGTGAGTAGCCACGATCACCGGCTTGGCCGCTTGCCGGCACAGGGTGATGGCCCGCTTCTGAACCAACGGAACCTGTTCCAACGGCATCTCCACACCGAGGTCGCCGCGGGCGACCATCAGGCCGTCGAACGCGTCGACGATCGCGGGCAAATCCGAAACCGCTTCCGGTTTCTCGAGTTTCACCATGACGGGCACTCGCTTGCCTACCTCGTCCATGACCGCGTGCGCGAGCTTGATCTCCTCAGGCGCACGAACGAATGACATGGCCACCATGTCAACACCGAGTTCAAGGGCGAATTTCAAGTCTCCGATGTCCTTCTCGGTCAACGGCGGAACGCTGACCGCGACGCCCGGCAGCGAGATGCCCTTGTTGTCGCTGACGGGCCCGCCGTGGATGACCTCACAATGGACGTCCTCGGTGTCCACGTCGAGCACTCGCAGTTCGATCTTGCCATCGTTGACGAGCAGCCGATCATTTGGTCGTACATCGGACGCCAGTCCGCCGTACGTCGTCGAGACCCTGTCATGATCGCCGGCACACCCCGCCGTGGTGATGACGATCTGCTCACCGTTGGCCCAGAACACCGGTCCATCGGCGAAGCGGCCCAGCCGGATCTTCGGGCCCTGCAGGTCGGCCAGCACGCCGACCGCCCGGCCGCGCTCGGCGGCGATCTGGCGCACGGCGGCATAGACGGCGGAATGTTCAGCCTGGGTGCTGTGGCTGAAGTTGAGCCGTGCCACGTCCATTCCGGCATCGATGAGTTCCACAAGCTGCGGCACGGTAGAGGTGGCAGGTCCAAGTGTGCAAACGATTTTGGCGCGTCGGTTCACGGTCGTCCTCTCTCAGCGCAGCGCGGGCTGCGGTTCACGCTGCGGGGTAGCGTCGGCCTGCCACGCCCCTGGCACGCTGGTGCGCGCAAGGAGGTCGGTGGCGGCGTGGACGGTGCGAAGTGTCGGCGCCGCGGCGCCGGTGAGGTCGGCCATCTCCACGACAGCGGTCACGATCGCATCGAGTTCCAGCTGCTTGCCCGCTTCGAGGTCCTGCAGCATGGACGTCTTGTGGTGACCGACGTTCTCCGCTCCGCGCAGTCGCTTCTCGATCGAAATGTCCGGATTGCTACCAACTCTCGCTGCGATGTCGAGCGTCTCCTCCATCAGCTGAGTCACGATCCGGCGTGTGTGCGGGTTCTGACAGATCTCGACCATCGTCGCCCGGGTGAGCGCGCTGAGCGGGTTGAACGCGACGTTGCCCATCAGCTTGATCCAGATGTCATCGCGAAGGTTGGCCTCGACCGGGGCCTTCAATCCGCCGGCAATCATCGCGTCGCTCAACTCTTTACAGCGCTGTGAGACCTCCCCCGACGGCTCGCCGATGGAGAAGCGGGTGCCCTCCAAATGCCGGATCACTCCTGGCGCCTCGATCGTGGTGGCCGGGTAGACCACGCAGCCGATGGCACGTTCCGGTGACAGCACGGCGCTCGTGGCACCCCCGGGATCCACCGCCTCGATCCGGCGGCCCTCGTAAGGACCGGCCAATTGGTGGAAATACCACCACGGTATCCCGTTCTGCGCGGGCAGCACCGCGGTGTGCTTACCGAGCAGCGGTTCAACCAGCGGCCCGCACGACGGGTAACTGTGCGCCTTGAGTCCGAGGAAGACGTAGTCGACGGGCCCGATCTGCGCGGGATCGTCCGTGGCGTGGGGATAGGCCACGAAGTCGCCTCGGGGGCTGAGGACCTGAACGCCGTTCTCGCGCATCGCCCGCAGGTGTTCGTTGCGCGCGATGAGATGTACTTCCGCACCCCCCCTGTCTAGTGCGGCACCCCAGTAGGCGCCGATCGCTCCGGCACCGACGACTGCAATTCTCACGGCGACTCCTTGCTGTGCATACTGTATGGACAGCCGCGTCCGGTCCTATGGCCAGCCGCGCCTTCATCGAATCTGGTTGCATACAGTATGCGATCTCCTCTACTGTGGCAATGGTCACCGCCTGGGCGTTGCCGCCGGAGGCGTACACACTTTCTGCCCGGCCATAGCCAGGAAGAGGAATATGACGCTGATCGGAGTGCCGCGGGAGACCGCTGCAGGCGAACGTCGTGTCGCGCTGGTTCCCAAGGTTGTTGAACGACTCCAGGCCGCAGGCCTCGACGTCGTCGTCGAAACCGGTGCCGGCACAGGAGCATTGATCCCCGACGCACAATACGAACAGGCCGGAGCGACGATCGGTGACCCATGGCCTGCGGACCTCGTGGTAAAGGTGAACGCGCCGACCGCCGACGAGATCGGTCTGCTGAAGCCGGAATCTACCGTCGTCGGTTTCCTGGCGCCGCGCACACATCCCGAGGTCGCCGACGGCTTGCGGCTGGCGGGGGTCAGTGGCTTCGCCATGGAGGCGATTCCACGGATCTCCCGCGCACAGACCATGGATGCGTTGTCGTCGCAGGCCAACGTCGCCGGGTACAAGGCGGTGTTGGTGGCGGCCTCGGAGTCCACCCGGTTCTTCCCGATGTTGACCACCGCGGCTGGCACCGTCAAAC
>Ga0105243_10001658_pt1 | contig 19274 bp, 13 predicted proteins | sample KBSM34metaG_FD_81525 | JGI IMG/M metagenome (GOLD analysis project Ga0105243, IMG submission 81525) | Miscanthus rhizosphere microbial communities from Kellogg Biological Station, Michigan, USA - KBS M3-4 metaG | ecosystem: Host-associated > Plants > Roots > Rhizosphere > Soil | place... | reverse complement strand
TGACCGGCCTGAGCTGCCTCGCCCTGGCTGACGCGTACCGTCTGCTGCAATGGGCCGACGTGACTTCGGCGATGAGTTTCGAGGCTCAGCGTGGCCAGATCGCCGCGTTCGATGCCGAGATCATCGCGCTCAAGCCGCACCCGGGCATGCAGCAGGTCGGCAGCAACCTGCGCGACCTGCTCGACGGCAGCGAGGTGATCGCCGCGAGCAAGGGCATCCGTACTCAGGATGCCTTGAGCATCCGTTCGATCCCGCAGGTGCACGGCGCGGCCCGCGACCAGTTGGCCCATGCGACCCGGCAGATCGAAATCGAACTCAACGGTTGCACCGACAACCCGCTGCTGCTGGGGACACCAGAGCACTTCCGGGTGATGTCCCAGGCCAACCCCCATGGGCAGTCGGTCGCCCATGCGGCGGACCTGCTGGCGATTGCCATGGCGGAAATCGGCTCGATCGCCGAACGGCGCCTCGACCGTCTGATCAACCCGCATGTCAGCGGCCTGCCGGCGTTCCTGGTCAGCCAGCCAGGGGTCAACTCGGGAATGATGATCGTGCAGTACGTCGCTGCGTCGCTCTGTGCGCAGAACCGCCAGTTGGCGCAACCGGCGGTACTCGACAACTACGTCACCTCAGGCTTGCAGGAAGACCACCTGAGCCTGGGCACCAACGCCGCGCTCAAGTTGCACCAGGTGCTGGAGAACTGCACGCAGATCCTCGCCATCGAGTATCTGCTGGCGGCCCAGGCCTTCGAATTTCTCAAGGTGCAGCGCTTCGGCGTCGGCACTGATATCGCCTGGAAACTCTTGCGCGAGCATGTGCCGGCCTATGACCAGGATCGCTGGCTGGCGCCGGATATCGCCACAACGGCGGCGTTGCTGCGGGACCCGAAGCTATTGCTCGACAGATTACCGAACCTGAACTGATTTGATTCAAACAAAGATAGCCAGCGTGCCAAGGCGCCATCCGCTCAAAAAGCGGACAGCGACGGATAACGGAAGCTTCCGGAGCGACTGGCAGTTGATAACACTCTCAAAAGGAGCATGAATGTGACTGCATTGAACCTTATTCCCGGCCAACTGACCCTGGCGCAACTGCGTGCCGTGTACCAACAGCCGGTGCAACTGAGCCTGGACCCCAGCGCTTCGGCACAGATCGACGCCAGCGTTGCCTGTGTCGAGCAGATCCTCGCCGAGAACCGCACTGCCTACGGCATCAACACCGGTTTCGGGCTGCTGGCCTCGACCCGTATCGCCAGCGCCGACCTGGAAAACCTCCAGCGTTCGCTGGTGTTGTCCCACGCGGCCGGTGTCGGCCAGCCGATCAGCGATGATCTGGTGCGGTTGATCATGGTGCTCAAGGTCAACAGCCTGAGCCGCGGTTTCTCCGGGATTCGTCGGCAGGTGATCGATGCGCTGATCGCCTTGATCAATGCCGAGGTCTATCCGCACATTCCGCTCAAGGGATCTGTCGGCGCTTCCGGTGACCTGGCGCCCTTGGCCCATATGTCACTCGTGCTGCTCGGCGAAGGCAAGGCCCGCTACAAGGGGCAGTGGCTGGACGCGCCGACCGCGCTGAAACAGGCCGGTCTGCAACCGCTGACCCTGGCGGCGAAAGAAGGCCTGGCGCTGCTCAACGGCACCCAGGTGTCCACCGCGTATGCCCTGCGTGGCCTGTTCGAAGGTGAGGACCTGTTCGCCGGTGCACTGGTCGCCGGTGGCCTGACCGTCGAGGCGGTGCTGGGTTCGCGTTCGCCATTCGACGCGCGCATCCATGAAGCTCGCGGCCAGCGTGGCCAGATCGACGCGGCGGCGAGCTATCGCCATCTGCTCGGCGAGCGCAGCGAAGTGTCCGATTCCCACCAGAACTGCGAGAAGGTCCAGGACCCGTATTCCCTGCGCTGCCAGCCACAAGTCATGGGCGCCTGCCTGACCCAGTTGCGCCAGGCCGCCGAGGTGCTGGTGGTCGAGGCCAACGCCGTATCGGACAACCCGTTGGTGTTCGCCGCCGAGGGTGATGTGATCTCCGGTGGCAACTTCCACGCCGAGCCGGTGGCCATGGCTGCCGACAACATGGCCCTGGCAATTGCCGAGATCGGTTCGCTGAGTGAGCGGCGTATCTCGCTGATGATGGACAAGCACATGTCGCAGTTGCCGCCGTTCCTGGTGGCCAACGGTGGCGTCAACTCCGGCTTCATGATCGCCCAGGTGACCGCTGCGGCGTTGGCCAGCGACAACAAGGCCCTGGCGCATCCACACAGTGTCGACAGCCTGCCGACCTCGGCGAACCAGGAAGACCACGTGTCGATGGCACCGGCTGCCGGCAAACGCCTGTGGGAGATGGCTGAAAACACCCGTGGGATTCTCGCGGTCGAGTGGCTGGCCGCCTGCCAGGGCCTGGACCTGCGCAACGGTCTGAAAACCTCGCCGACCCTGGAAACCGCCCGCGCGACCCTGCGCGAAAAAGTCGCCTACTACGACAAGGACCGTTTCTTCGCCCCGGACATCGAGGCCGCCACCGATCTGTTGGCATCGCGCTGCCTGACCGCGCTGGTACCGGCGAAGTTGCTGCCCAGCCTGTAAGCGTTACCCAGGAACAGACTTGGGAAGGGCACAGACCTGTAGGAACAGGTGGGTGGCAGAGTGGTTTTCCGGCTGCCACCGGGCAGATGCTTTTTGCCTGAGCGGGTCGGGTTGGGTACTCTGCGACCCCTTTTTGCGGCCAGGTGGCCGCAAGACCTTCGCCCCCAAGTCTGATTCTTGTCGATCCGTACCGATAAGAATAATTAAGGACGAGTCATGCAACAGCCAGTCAACGGTTTGAAACGCGGGCTTTCCGCCCGACACATTCGCTTCATGGCCCTGGGTTCCGCCATCGGTACAGGGCTTTTCTATGGTTCTGCCTCGGCCATCCAGATGGCCGGCCCGGCCGTACTGCTGGCCTATCTGATCGGTGGTGCTGCGGTGTTCATGGTGATGCGCGCCCTCGGCGAGATGGCGGTGCATAACCCGGTGTCCGGCTCGTTCGGCCAGTACGCCAGCACCTACGTCGGTCCGATGTCGGGCTTTATCCTCGGCTGGACCTACGCCTTCGAGATGGTCATCGTCGGCCTCGCCGACGTCACCGCCTTCGGTATCTACATGGGCTTCTGGTTCCCCGAAGTCGACCGCTGGATCTGGGTCCTGGGCATCGTGTTCTTCATCGGCGCGCTGAACCTGTGCGCGGTGAAAGTCTTCGGTGAAATGGAGTTCTGGCTGTCACTGCTCAAGGTCGGGGCGATTATCGCGATGATCCTTGGCGGTCTCGGCATCATGTTCTTCGGCATCAGCACGGCGACGCCGGCGGCCGAGATCGGTGTCGGCAATTTGTGGAACCATGGCGGCTTCATGCCCAATGGCGCAGCCGGAATGATCGCCTCGTTCGCTGTGGTGATGTTCGCCTTTGGCGGTATCGAGATCATCGGCGTCACTGCCGGTGAAGCCCGTGACCCGCAACGGGTCATTCCCAAGGCGATCAATGCGGTGCCGGTGCGTATCCTGCTGTTCTACGTGCTGACCCTGTTCGTCCTGATGTCCATCTACCCCTGGCCGCAGATCGGCAGCCAGGGCAGCCCGTTTGTGCAGATCTTCCAGAACCTGGGGATCGGCTCGGCGGCGACCTTGCTCAATATCGTGGTGATCTCGGCGGCGGTGTCGGCGATCAACAGCGATATCTTCGGCGCTGGCCGCATGATGTACGGCCTGGCCCAGCAAGGCCAGGCGCCCAAGGCCTTTGCCAAGTTGTCGAGCGCCGGCGTGCCGTGGATGACCGTGGTGGTGATGGGCGCGGCGCTGCTCGGCGGCGTGCTGCTCAACTACCTGATCCCGGAAAACGTGTTCCTGCTGATCGCCTCGATCGCCACCTTCGCCACGGTCTGGGTGTGGATCATGATCCTGATCACCCAGGTCGCGATGCGTCGTTCGATGAGCCGTGAGGAGGCCGCGCAACTCAAGTTCCCCGTGCCGTTCTGGCCCTATGCGCCGATCGCCGCCATTACCTTCATGGTCTTCATTTTCGGCGTGCTGGGCTGGTTCCCCGACAGCCGTCCAGCGCTGATCGTCGGTGCGGTGTGGATCGGCCTGCTGGTGTTGGCGTATCTGATCTGGGTCAAGCCGGTGGCGGACCAGGCGGCACAGCTCGCAGAAGAACCTTCCCTGTCTCATCGATAGCCCACGGAGGCCCCGGATGAAAACGCTCTGGCAGAACTGTCACGTCGCAAGCATGGCCCAAGGCACCTACTCGATCATCGAGGATGCCGCCATCGTGACCGTGGCATCGAAGATCGACTGGATCGGCCCACGCGCCGAGTTGCCGGCTGCGGATTATCCACAGGTCAACGATCTGGGCGGGGCCTGGGTGACGCCGGGGCTGATCGACTGCCACACCCACACGGTGTTCGGCGGCAACCGCAGCGGTGAATTCGAACAGCGCCTGCAAGGTGTCAGCTACGCCGAAATCGCTGCCGCCGGCGGCGGCATCGCCAGCACGGTGCGGGCGACCCGCGCGGCCAGCGAGGAGCAACTGTTCGCCAGTGCCCGGCAGCGTCTGACCTGCCTGCTGCGCGATGGCGTGACCAGCGTCGAGATCAAGTCCGGCTACGGTCTGGATCTGGAAAACGAACGCAAGATGCTCAAGGTGGCTCGCCGCCTGGGTGCCGAGCTGCCGGTCAGCGTGCGCACCACCTGCCTGGCCGCCCATGCGCTGCCGCCGGAGTACAAGGACCGTTCCGACGACTACATCGAGCATATCTGCAACGACATGCTTCCGGCCCTGGCGGCCGAAGGGTTGGTGGATGCGGTCGATGCGTTCTGCGAATACCTGGCGTTTTCCCCGGACCAGGTCGAGCGGGTGTTCAAGGTCGCGAAGCGCCTGGGCCTGCCGGTCAAGCTGCATGCGGAGCAGTTGTCCTCGTTGCACGGCTCGAGCCTGGCGGCGCGCTACCAGGCGCTGTCTGCCGATCACCTGGAGTTCATGACCGAGGAAGATGCCATCGCCATGGCGGCCGCGGGCACGGTGGCGGTGCTGTTGCCCGGTGCCTTCTACTTCCTGCGCGAAACCCAGTTGCCACCGATGGATGCCTTGCGCAAGCACGGCGTGAAAATGGCCATCGCCACGGATCTCAACCCCGGCACTTCACCGGGGCTGTCGCTGCGCCTGATGCTGAACATGGCCTGCACGCTGTTTCGCATGACGCCGGAAGAGGCCCTGGCCGGGGTCACCCTGCACGCCGCCACGGCGCTGGGCATGGGCGCCACCCATGGCTCGCTGGAGGTCGGCAAGGTCGCCGATTTTGTCGCCTGGCAGATCGACCGGCCGGCGGACCTGGCCTACTGGCTGGGCGGCGACCTGGAAAAACGCGTGGTCCGCCACGGTATCGAAGTACTGATCTAGGAGAGTGGTTGTGGATAACGTCCTGAGTTTCAAGAAAGGCCGTGTGCCGCTGCTGATCAGCATGCCCCACGCCGGGCTGAAAACCACTCCGGCGGTCCGCGATGGGCTGATCCCCGAGGCCCGCAGCCTGCCGGACACCGACTGGCATATCCCCAGACTCTATGACTTTGCCGAGGAGCTGGGCGCCAGCACCCTGGCGGCCGAATACTCGCGCTTTGTCATCGACCTCAACCGCCCGTCCGACGACAAGCCGCTGTATGCCGGCGCCACCACCGGGCTCTATCCGGCGACGCTGTTCGACGGCGTACCGTTGTTCCTGGAGGGCCGTGAGCCGTCCGCCGAGGAACGGGCCAGCTACCTGGAGCAGGTGTGGATGCCGTATCACCGCACGTTGCAGGAGGAACTGGCGCGGCTCAAGGCCGAGTTCGGTTATGCACTGCTGTTCGATGCCCATTCGATCCGTTCGGTGATTCCACACCTGTTCGACGGCAAGTTGCCGGACTTCAATCTCGGCACCTTCAACGGTGCCAGTTGCGATGCGCAGTTGGCGTCGCGCCTGGAAGCCATCTGTGCCGGGTATCCCGCCTACAGCCACGTGCTGAACGGCCGTTTCAAAGGCGGCCATATCACCCGTCACTACGGTAATCCGGCCGGCGATATCCATGCCGTGCAGTTGGAGCTGGGACAGTGCAACTACATGGACGAGTTCGAGCCGTTCAACTACCGTAGCGATCTGGCCGAGCCGACCCGCGTGGTGCTCAAGGAACTGTTGCAGGGCCTCTTGGCCTGGGGGCGTGAGCATTACGGGCGTTGAGTGAAACGAGCCGGCTATCTTGTGTTGCTCTCGGTCAACCGGGTAGTACATCGATTCCCGGGCAGAGGAAGTCGATGTGATAACCGTTGACCCCATCTCCCAGGGCCACATGCACGCCCTTGATACCTTCGTTCATCGGCGAATTGTGGCTGTAGTTGATGTTCGGCCCGATGGCGTCATTCACCCCGATGGCGAACTCGCTCAGATACAGGCCGCGCTGTCCGGCGGCCTGGTCGAGCAAGGCGAGGTATTCCTCCCCCGCGACCTTGAACGAGCGGACCCGGTTATGTTCGATCCGCAACCAGGCGTCATGATGGCCGACCTGCTCGGCCAGTCTGCGCATGTCGTTCCTTATTCCGTCCGGCAAGGGGCGTGCTCGGCTGGCCCGTGACAGCAGCAGACCACTGACGTGCAGCACACCGCTGACCTGGAAGATATCCGGGCTGTCGGGCTTCATGTGGGCGTAGTGCACTTCGAACAGTTCGGTGACCGAGAGTACGAAGCTGTCGCCGATTTCTTCCCGGGTCAGGGCATAGGGGGTGCACTTGTCGTTGAGCCGGACTTCGCCCCGGCTACTGGCACTGGTCAGGTGCACGCGACGCAGGCCGTCGAGTTGTGCCAGATAATGCTGCTGGCGCTCTAGGCAATCGCAGAAGTCGCAGCGCAGTAACAGCATCAGGCTGTAGAGCGCGTTTTCCAGCCGGGTATCGAAGGCATGCAGCGGACACAACAGAGTCTGCTTGTAGCGGGTGCGCGCCGCTTGCAGATAGAGCTGTCGGGCTCCTTGGGGAGTGAAGGAAAACGCCAGGCTCTGTTCGGGCAGCCTGTGCAGGCTGCCCAGGTAGCTGGCTTCCAGTCCCAGTTCGCGCAGAGCCCGGATGAACATTTCGTTGTCGGCGACGATAACGGCTTTTTCCGGGTAGCGAAGCAGGTCGGGCAAACGGTACTGGCTCATTCGGAACTCCCTGTCTTTTCTGGCTCTGGCAGCCGGTGGGAAGCGGCTCCTGCCGCTCGGTTCTACTTTTCTTATTGAAACGTTTATTGAACCGAGTTGAACACTGACCGAACGGCTAGTTGCCAGCAGCGTGCGGGCGGCAACCTTACTGTTGACAAGGACATGCCGTTTGCATGATTCGGGTTTATGATGCCGGACGGCAGAATCAAAGAAGTCCCCCTGGTGGCCACACTCGCCACTAAGGATGACCCCGACCCTTACGGAGCGCGTGATGCAGACTTTGTACCCGCAGATCAAACCCTACGCCCGGCACGATCTGGCCGTGGATCAGCCGCATGTGCTGTACGTCGATGAAAGTGGTTCGCCCGAGGGCTTGCCGGTGGTGTTCATCCATGGCGGCCCGGGTGCCGGCTGTGATGCCCAGAGTCGTTGTTATTTCGACCCCAACCTTTATCGCATCGTGACGTTCGACCAGCGTGGCTGCGGCCGCTCGACACCCCATGCGAGTCTTGAAAACAACACCACCTGGGACCTGGTGGCAGACCTGGAGCGGATTCGTGAGCACCTGGGTATCGACAAATGGGTGCTGTTCGGCGGCTCCTGGGGTTCGACCCTGGCGCTGGCCTACGCGCAGACTCATCCCGAGCGGGTCCATGGGTTGATCCTGCGGGGGATCTTCCTGGCGCGTACGCAGGATGTCCAATGGCTCTACCAGAGTGGTGCCAGCCGTCTGTTTCCGGACTATTGGCAGGATTATGTGGCGCCCGTCCCGCCGGAGGAGCGCGATGACCTGCTCACGGCCTTCCACAAGCGCCTGACCGGCAACGACCAGATCGCCCAGATGCACGCGGCCAAGGCGTGGTCGCTGTGGGAAGGGCGGACCGCGACCTTGCGGCCCAACCCGCTGGTGGTCGATCGCTTCTCCGAGCCGCAGAGGGCCTTGTCGATTGCCCGGATCGAGTGTCACTACTTCACCAACAACTCGTTCCTCGAGCCCGATCAGCTGATTCGCGACATGGATCGGATCGCCCATCTGCCTGGCGTGATCGTCCACGGTCGCTACGACGCCATCTGCCCGCTGGACAACGCCTGGGCGTTGCACCAGGCCTGGCCGAACAGCGAACTGCAGGTGATTCGCGATGCCGGCCACGCGGCTTCGGAACCGGGGATCACCGATGCGCTGGTGCGTGCCGCGGACCAGATGGCGCGACGCCTGCTCGACCTGCCCCCAGAAGAAGCATGAGGGGCCTGTTGCAGCGTGTCAGTGGCGCGCGGGTCGAGGTGGAGGGGGCGGTGGTCGGGGCCATCGACCAGGGTTTGCTGGTGCTGTTGGCGGTCGAGCCTGAAGATACCCGCTCCAATGCCGACAAACTTCTGCATAAGCTGCTTAACTATCGGGTGTTCAGCGATCCTCAGGGCAAGATGAATCTGTCCCTGGCGGATACCGGCGGCGGGTTGCTGCTGGTGTCGCAGTTCACCCTGGCCGCCGATACCCGCAGCGGACTACGCCCGAGTTTTTCCACGGCAGCGCCACCGGCGCTGGCCGAGGAGCTTTTCGGCTACGTGGTGGCACAGGCGCAGAGGTTGCATGGTCAGGTGGCGACGGGACGTTTCGGGGCGGATATGAAGGTTCATCTGGTCAATGATGGCCCGGTAACCTTCCTGTTACAGACCTGAAAGTGAAAAAAACCACGTATCGGGCTGAAAACAGAGTGTTTTGTCGATAAATACTTTGCTTCGCCTGATGCGTTGTAACGCCGCCTACTAGATAATCGCGCGCTACGGGGATCAGCGTTCGTTGGCCCATTTTGAATTAGGTAGAGACTTGTCCGACATCGTTTGGGGAATCATTTCGCCCCAGTGGAGTCGGAACAATGCTCGCCAACCTGGCGAATAGATAGCTAGCCGTTGGTTTTTTGATCTGTTTTCGGCGAGGGTTGCTCGTGATTGTTAGTCCCTGTAATGCACCAAAATTGACTGCCAAAGGGTTGAAGAAAGCACTGGTGACGGGTTCTGCACTGTTTTGTCTGCTCAGTGCCGGCCAACTCTTTGCATTCAACCTGGACGATGTGGCGGCCAAGGCGAAGACCCTGGCCGGGCAGAAGTACGAAGCTCCGCGCAGCAATCTGCCGAATGAATTTCGTGAGATGAAGTTCGCGGACTACCAGAAAATCCGTTTCCTGACCGACAAGGCCGAGTGGGCCGATCAGAAAACGCCGTTCAAGCTGTCGTTCTATCACCAGGGCATGCATTTCGACACACCGGTGAAAATCAACGAAATCACCGCCAACGAAGTCTCGGAGATCAAGTACGACCCGAACCGTTTCGATTTCGGCGACCTGAAGTTCGATCCGAAAACCACCGAACAGCTGGGTTATGCGGGCTTTCGCGTGCTTTATCCGATCAACAAGGCCGACAAGCAGGACGAGATCATGACCATGCTCGGCGCGAGTTACTTCCGCGTCGTCGGCAAGGGCCAGGCCTACGGCTTGTCCGCCCGTGGCATGGCGATCGATACCGCTTTGCCGTCCGGTGAGGAATTCCCGCGTTTCACCGAGTTCTGGATCCAGCAGCCCAAGCCGACCGACAAGCATCTGGTGATCTTCGCCCTGCTTGATTCGCCACGTGCTACGGGTGCCTACCGTCTGACCCTGCGTCCGGGCGCCGATACCATCGTCGACGTGAAGGCGCAGATGTTCCTGCGCGACAAGGTCGGCAAACTGGGCGTGGCCCCGCTGACCAGCATGTTCCTGTTCGGCGCCAACCAGCCGTCGAAAGTTCTCAACTACCGTCGCGAACTGCACGACTCCAGTGGCCTGTCGATCCATGCCGGTAACGGCGAGTGGCTGTGGCGTCCGCTGAACAACCCGAAACACCTGTCGGTGAGCAACTTCTCCGTGGAGAACCCGCGTGGTTTCGGCCTGCTGCAGCGCGGTCGTGACTTCAGCCACTATGAAGACCTCGACGATCGTTACGACAAACGTCCGAGCGCCTGGATCGAGCCCAAGGGCGACTGGGGCAAGGGCACCGTCGACCTGGTAGAGATTCCGACCGCCGACGAAACCAACGACAACATCGTGGCTTTCTGGAACCCGGAAAAGCTCCCTCAGCCGGGTGAGGCGATGAACTTCGCTTATCGCATGCACTGGACCCTGGACGAAGCGGCCCTGCATTCGCCGGACAGCGCCTGGGTCAAGCAGACCCTGAAATCCACCGGTGACGTCAAGCAATCGAACCTGATCCGTCAGCCGGACGGCAGTGTGGCCTATCTGGTGGACTTCGAGGGCCCGTCCCTCAAGGCGCTCCCGGAAGATGCGCCGGTGCGTAGCCAGGTCAGTGTCGGCGACAACGCCGAATTGGTCGAAAACAGCCTGCGTTACAACCCGGAAACCCAGGGCTGGCGCCTGACCCTGCGTCTGAAGATCAAGGATCCGGGCAAGTCCACCGAACTGCGCGCTGCGCTGGTCAAGGACATTGTCACCGCCGAGCCGGCCAAGGCTTCGTCCCAGGTGGTCAAGGCCGACAAGGTCGCTGCCAGGACTCATGAGAAGCATGAGAAGGAAGTCGCCAAGGCTCAGGAAAAAGACGCGGCCAAGTCCTCGGAGAAAGACAAGTCCAAGGACAAGAAAGAACCAGACGCCCCGGCGCCTGCTGCCGAGGCTGCCTCAACCACCCCGGAACCGGCCAAGACCGAACAAGTCCTGACCGAGACCTGGAGCTACCAGTTGCCTGCCGATGAGTAATTCAATCGCCCAGCCAGAGTCTCTTTCCGAGTACCTGGCGCACCTGCCGCTCAGTACCGAGCAACGCGCCGAGTTGGCGAGCTGCAAGTCGTTCGCCGAGCTGCATGAGCGTCTTGGTGCACAACCGACCGTCGACTCCGCCGAGGCTGCGCAAGCCTCGGTGGGTCGCCGCCTGACCCTCGACAGCGCCGCCGAACTGGAAGAGGCCGAGATGCTCTCGGTCGATGCCAGCGGTCGGGTACGCCTCAAGGCCACGCCACCGATCCGGCGGACCCGGGTCGTGCCGGAACCTTGGCGGACCAACATCCTGGTGCGCGGCTGGCGCCGTCTGACCGGGCGCAGCAACCCGCCGGCACCCAAGGATGACAAGCGCGAGCTGCCTCATGCCCGTTGGCGTACGGTAGGTTCGATCCGACGCTACATCCTGCTGATTCTGATGCTTGGCCAGACTATCGTTGCCGGCTGGTATATGAAGGGCATCATGCCTTACCAGGGCTGGTCGTTCGTCGACCTCAACGAAGTCCTGCACCAGCCGATCCTGCAGACCGCCAAGCAAGTGCTGCCCTACGCCCTGCAGACCAGCATTCTGGTGATGTTCGGCATTCTGTTCTGCTGGGTCTCGGCCGGTTTCTGGACGGCCCTGATGGGCTTCCTCGAATTGCTCACCGGGCATGACAAGTACCGTATCTCCGGCGCCAGCGCCGGCAGCGAGCCGATTCCGGCCGATGCGCGTACCGCTATCGTCATGCCGATCTGCAACGAAGATGTCCCCCGGGTGTTTGCCGGCCTGCGGGCGACGTTCGAGTCGGTCGCGGCCACCGGTGACCTGGATCGTTTCGACTTCTTCGTCCTGAGCGACAGTAACGACACCGATATCTGCGTTGCCGAGCAGCAGGCCTGGCTGGACGTCTGCCGCGAAGCCTCGGGCTTCGGCAAGATCTTCTATCGTCGCCGTCGCCGTCGTGTGAAGCGCAAGAGCGGCAACCTCGACGACTTCTGCCGTCGCTGGGGCAGCGACTACAAGTACATGGTAGTGCTCGACGCCGACAGCGTCATGAGTGGCGAATGCCTGACCAGCCTGGTCCGCCTGATGGAAGCTACGCCGGACGCCGGGATCATCCAGACCGCGCCACGTGCGTCGGGCATGGACACCCTGTATGCGCGCATGCAGCAGTTCGCCACCCGCGTCTATGGTCCACTGTTCACCGCCGGCCTGCACTTCTGGCAGTTGGGCGAGTCCCACTACTGGGGCCATAACGCGATCATCCGCATGAAGCCCTTCATTGAGCACTGTGCTCTGGCGCCATTGCCAGGCAAGGGCGCGTTCGCCGGTGCGATCCTGTCCCACGACTTCGTCGAAGCGGCGCTGATGCGTCGTGCAGGCTGGGGTGTGTGGATTGCCTACGACCTGCCCGGCAGCTACGAGGAATTGCCTCCGAACCTGCTCGACGAACTCAAGCGTGACCGTCGCTGGTGTCACGGCAACCTGATGAACTTCCGCCTGTTCCTGGTCAAGGGCATGCACCCGGTACACCGTGCCGTGTTCCTCACTGGCGTGATGTCCTATCTATCGGCACCGCTGTGGTTCTTCTTCCTGGTGCTGTCGACCGCGCTGCTGGCGGTCAATACGCTGATGGAGCCGCAGTACTTCATGGAGCCGCGCCAGCTTTATCCGCTGTGGCCGCAATGGCATCCGGACAAGGCGGTGGCGTTGTTCTCCACCACCATCGTGTTGCTGTTCCTGCCCAAGCTGCTGAGCGTCATCCTGATCTGGGCCAAGGGCGCGAAGGAGTTCGGTGGCAAGTTCAAGGTGACCGTGTCGATGCTGCTGGAGATGCTGTTCTCCATGCTGCTGGCGCCGGTGCGGATGATTTTCCACACCCGTTTCGTTCTCGCCGCGTTTCTCGGCTGGGCCGCGACCTGGAACTCGCCGAAGCGTGACGACGACTCCACGTCCTGGAACGAAGCAGTGCGCCGTCATGGTCCGCAGACCCTGTTGGGCGCGCTCTGGGCCTTGCTGGTGATCTGGCTGAACCCGAGCTTCCTGTGGTGGCTGGTGCCGATCGTCGGTTCGCTGATGCTGTCGATCCCGGTGTCGGTGATCTCCAGCCGGGTCAACCTGGGCTTGCGTTCCAGGGACGAGCAGTTGTTCCTCATCCCTGAGGAATACAACCCGCCCCAGGCACTGCAGGCGACCGATGAGTACACCCACGAAAACCGCTGGCATGCGCTGAACGACGGTTTCATCCGTGCAGTGGTCGATCCGCGGCAGAACGCCCTGGCCTGCGCCCTGGCGACTTCCCGGCACGGTCAGGCCGAGCCGATCGAGTGGCTGCGGGTGGAGCGTGTGCGGCATGCGCTGAAAGTCGGTCCGGCGGCGTTGGACAACCATTCCCGCCTGCAACTGCTCAGCGACCCGGTCGCCCTGGCGCGCCTGCATGCGCAGGTCTGGAGCGAAGGCCACGGCGAGTGGCTGGATGCCTGGCGTGCATCGGTCAAGGCCGATCCCCACGCGCCGCTGCTGCCGTTGCAACCGGCTGTCGCGGTAGCTCAGCCCGCCTGATTCGATCCCCCTGGAGCGCGTGCTCCAGGGGATTCGACCCTTCTTGTAAGACGTTTCCTCCTCTCTCGTATCCGTTGTCATTTGGTAACAAAAGACCCACTCGACCGCACGGGCGGGTGCGTTAGGATCGCGCCCCGAAATCGTGCCGGCCTGGGCTGACGCTGCATTGCCGAGGCAGGTCGATCCCACCGGGCAATGGATCGAGGAGTTTTCATGACGAAAAGGTACCTGGCGTTACTGCTGGGCGTTGCTGTATTGCTGCAGGCCGGCGGTCTCCAGGCGGGCGCCATCGATGAGGCGGTCAGGCGCGGCAGCCTCAAGGTGGGCACCAACCCCACCTACATGCCATTTCAGATGACCGACAAGCAGGGCCGGGTCGTGGGTTTTGAAATCGATCTGCTGCATGAAATGAGCAAGGCTCTTGGTGTCCGGCTGGAGTTGCTGCCCAGCGCCTACCCGGAATTGATCCCCGACCTGCTGGCCGGCAAGACCGACCTGATCGCCAGCGGTATGACCCTGACCCCGGAGCGCAATCTGCGCCTGAACTTCAGCGACCCGTTTATCGTGGTTGGGCAGACGATGCTGATTACTCAGGAGTTGTCGGGCAAGGTCCAGGGTTTCGAGGACTTGAACGATGCCGCCTTCCGCATCCGGGTCAAAGCCGGTACCACGGGCGAGATTGTTGCGAAAAAGCTGATCGGCAATGCCCAACTGGTCAGCTATGCCACCGAGGAGGAGGGCGTACGCGATGTGCTCGACGGCAAGGCCGACGCCTTTATTCACGACGCGCCCTACAACCTGGTGGCGGCAAACAGGTTGGGTGCGGGCAAGCTGGTGTGTCTGGATCAGCCCTTTACCTACGAGCGCCTGGCATTCGGGCTGAAGAAGGGCGATCACGACAGCCTGAACTGGATCAACCACTTCCTCAACCAGATCGCCGAAGACGGCACCTATGATCGGATCCATGACAAGTGGTTCAAGGAAACCGCCTGGTTGGCCGAAATCGACTGAACGGAGGCGCGTTTCAGGCGCGCAAATGCCCAACCAGTCCTTGCAGGCGCGATCCCAGGCAGGCCAGTTCGGCACTGGCGGTCGCGGTTTTTTCGCTGGTCGTCGCCGTCCGTTGCGCAATGTCCCGTACGTGCAGCAGGCTGCGGCTGACCTGTTCGGCGACCACGCTCTGTTCTTCGCCCGCTGTCGCGATCTGTTCGTTCATCGCCTGGATCCGTGAAACGCTACGACTGATACCTTCCAGCTTGCTGCCGCAGTGCTGGCTTGCTTCGACGCTGCTGCGGGTCAGGTTGCGGCTCTTGTCCAGGCGTTGCGCGACCCTTGCCGTATCGTGCTGCAGGGCGGCGACCAGGGCTTCGATCTCCTCGGCCGAGTCCTGGGTGTGCTGGGCCAGGCAACGCACCTCATCGGCGACCACCGCGAAGCCGCGTCCGGCCTCTCCGGCCCGGGCGGCTTCGATCGTGGCATTGAGGGCCAGCAGGTTGGTCTGCAACGATAGCGACTTGATCACATCGAGTACCCCACCGATCTTGTCGCTTTCCTGCTGCAGAGAGGCCATTGCTTCGGTGCATTGCTGCATTTCCTGCTCCAGATGTTCGATCTGGGTGATGGCCTCGGCCACCGCGCGATCGCCTTCACGGGACTGTTGTTCGGCCAGACTGGTGGCCTGGGCGGTTGCCTCGGCATGCTGGGCAACCTCCCGGACACTGCTGCTCATCTGTTTCATGGCGGTGGCGACCTGGTCGATTTCGTCACGCTGATGGCCGATGCTGAGGTGGGTCTGAGCGGCGTTGTCGGAGAGTTCCCGGGCAGCGCTGGCCATCCGGGTCGTCTCCTGGCTGATCCCGACGACCAACTCGCGCAGGCCCAGGCTCATACGTTGCAGGGCCTGCTGCAACTGCCCCAGTTCATCGCCGCGCTCTACCCGGATGTCACGGCTCAGATCGCCCGCAGCGATGTATTCGGCGATCTTGAGGCTACGTCTGAGCGGAATCAGGATCTGTGCGCTGATCACCCACGCGGACAGCGTGCCGATGATCAGGGCCAGGCTGGCGACGATGATCAGCATCCGCTTTGACAGATTGGCGTCCTGATCGCGTTTTTGTGTTTGGGCCTGGCTCAGTGCGTCGATGCCGTCGAGCAGGGCCTGGCCGAGATTTTCCAGGCGCTCGTGAAGTCGATCGGCCTCGTCTGGATTGCCATGGATCGGATCGAGGTCGCCGAGGGTGCTGCGCAAGGCGCGCAGGTGGTCGCCCTGCTGCGCCAGTCGTTGCTGGTAGAGCGGCTCCCGGATGCGCCCGTGCAGCGTTTCCAGATGCCGTTCGATTTCGGCCAGTTGAGGTTCCAGCTCGGCATGGCTCTGCGGGTCGTCAAGCTGCCGCCAGGCCATGCGCTGGCTGCGCACGTTACGGCTGATCTGGCCGAGTCGGGCCATGAGTGAGAGTTGCTCGGAATGATCGATGCTGCGTTGCAGGGCGTACCAGCCGGTTGCGGCAATGACCAGGGTCAGTTGCAGGACCAGGCCGAAGCCCAGAACCAGTTTGAAGCGGATGCTGCGGTTGACTAAAACGTGGGACAACCATGGGAACATGGTGGATCTCCTGCCTGGCGAATGAGTGAAGATGCCCCTGTGCTGACTTGCGTGGGGCATGGCTTTCTCATCGGCTTTGCAGCGGGAGACGCGACCTGAACCGGGTGTAGGGAATTTCCGTTATCTATGAACGATTGGGACTGGCCTGCGCCGCCTGCAGCGACGCGGCCGTTTCCCGTCGGGCCTACAGCCGGAAATGGCTGACCAGGACCTGCAAGTGATTGCCCAGTCGCGCCAGCTCTATGCTCGACGCGGCGGTTTCCTCACTGGCCGAGGCGGTCTGTTCGGACACGTCGCGCACGTTCAGCACGCTGCGGTTGATCTCATCGGCCACTGCGCTCTGCTGTTCGGCGGCGGCGGCAATCTGCTGGTTCATGCTCTGGATTGCCGACACGGTGCGGGTGATGTTTTCCAGCGAGCTGCCAGCGCGGCGGGTCAGCTCGACGCTGCTATCGGTCAGGCTGCGGCTGTTGTCCATGATGCTCGCGACCTGCTGGGTGCCGCCTTGCAGTCCGACGATCAATTCCTCGATTTCTTCGGTGGACTTCTGGGTACGTTGGGCCAGGCTGCGGACTTCGTCGGCGACCACCGCGAAACCGCGCCCGGCCTCGCCGGCGCGGGCGGCTTCGATGGCGGCGTTGAGGGCCAGCAGGTTGGTTTGTTGGGCCACCGATTTGATCACGTCGAGTACGCTGCCGATCTTGTCGCTCTCGGTCTTGAGATGGGCCATGGCTTCGGTGGAGTGGCCGACTTCGGCGGCCAGGCGTTCGATCTGGGCAATGGCTTCGCCGACCACCTTGTCACCTTCGCGGGCCTGCTGGTCTGCGGCACCCGCGGCTTCCGAGGCTTCTTCGGCATTACGCGCCACTTCCTGCACGGTGGCGGTCATCTGGTGCATGGCTGTGGCCACCTGGTCGGTCTCGGCCTTCTGGCTGTTGACCCCGGCGCTGGTCTGTTCGGTCACGGCCGACAACTGCTCGGCGGCGCTGGCGATCTGGGTCACGCCGTCGCTGATGCCGCCGATCAGTTTGCGCAGGCTGACGGTCATGCTCTGCATGGCCCGTTGCAGTTGACCGAGTTCGTCGCTGCGATCAATTTTCAGATCCTGGCTGAGGTCGCCGGAGGCCACACGCTCGACCACCGTGAGGGTCTGCTGCAGAGGCGTGACGATCTGCCGGGTGATAACCCAGGCGGCGATGATACCGAACAGCAAAGCCAGTGCGGCGGAGATACCCAGCAGGTTTCTCGCCTGCGCCACATCGCTGTCGCGGCGAGCGGTCTGCAGATCGGTCAACTTGTTGCTCAGACTCAGCAAATGGTCACCTTGCTCCTGCATGTTCTTGAGCGCTTGGGCGTTGGCGATCTGCGAGTCACGGAAGTCGCTGACGGCGGCACGGTAGGCTTTGAGGGATTCACTGGCCTGCTGCAAGTTGGCCAGATGCTGCTCAGGCAGTTTGGCCGGCAGGCTTTCGAGGTTCTTCAGCGCATTGTCGACGGCGTCCAGGGCCGGTTGTTCGGCGTCGCTACGGCCACTGTAGGTGTAACCACGGACCTGGTAGCGGGCTTGCTGGATCAGCTTGCTGAGTTCGATCACGCTGTTGAACTGGATGACGCTGTCGCCTTGCAGCATCGATTTCTCGACTTCGGCGACCTTGGCGACAGCATTGTCGGCGCTGGCGCCGAGCTTGCTACGCGCGGCTTCGCGGTTCTGCGTCGCCTGGCTCATGTCGGCGAACGCGCGTTTGTATTGGGTGATGGATGCCAGCTGTTGGTCGATCAATTCGAGGCTTTGCGCGATTTTCAGCTGCTGGCGGGCTGCCTTCAGACCGTTCTCCACTTGGTCCAGCAAACCATTGACGACGCCCGGGCCCTGTTCGCCCTTGCGCATCTCATAATCCAGACGGGCGATGCGCAGGTCTTTGGTCAGCATGTTGAGGGATGAGATGGCGCCCAGCTTGTCACCACGCTCGATCACTGAACTCAGGCCACTCCAGCCGGTGAAGGTGATGAGCAGCGTCAGAAGCAGCACCAGGCCGAAGCCGATACCGAGTTTCAGATTGATGCTCACATTGCCCAGGCTCTGGGTTAGCCAACGGTACATGGGACGGACTCCTGACAGCGTTTGCCCGCCTGGCGGCGGACTGATTTCCAATATTGCCGTACTATCGGCGGCGGAGGGGGATTCTGTAGTGCTGGGATTTTTTGGCTTCCCCAGGCCCACTAGTGTAGGCCAGGGACGATTTTCGGATGATGGGGTCAGAACAGCCGGGCGAGCAGGGCGGTGACGGCGGTCTCGACCCGCAGGATGCGTTCGCCGAGTTGCACCGGTTGCAGGCCGGATTTGCCCAGCAGATCGATTTCGTAGGGAATCCAGCCGCCCTCTGGGCCGATGGCCAGGGTCACGGGTGCATCCACTGCACGGGGGCAGGCCGGGTAGCTGCCGGGATGGCCGACCAGCCCCAGTGTGTCGGCGCTGATAGCCGGCAGGCGGTCTTCGACGAAAGGTTTGAAGCGTTTCTCGATGATGACTTCCGGCAGCATGGTGTCACGGGTCTGTTCGAGGCCCAGGATCAGTTGCTCGCGGATCGCCTCGGGTTCGAGGAACGGCGTCTGCCAGAAGCTCTTTTCCACCCGATAACTGTTGACCAGCACCAGCTTGGGCACGCCCATGGTCGCAATGGTCTGGAACACCCGGCGGAGCATCTTTGGGCGTGGCAGGGCGAGGATCAGGGTCAGCGGTAGTTTGGTCGGCGGCGGCTGGTCGAGACTGACCTGCAACTGGGCTTCGCCGGCTTCCAGGTACAGGACTTCGGCACTGCCCATCAGCCCGCCGATACGCCCGACCCGCAAGCTGTCGCCCACCGCGACCCGATGGACTTCCTGCATGTGGGTCAGGCGCCTATCGCGCAACACCACGCGGTCGGCCGCGATGAAGTCGGCCTCCTCCAGAAGCAGCAGGTTCACGCGAGTGGCGCTGGTGGCTGCGGGCCGTTGTCGGCTGGGGTTTCTTCCGGTTTGTCGCCACGCTTGCTGACCAGACCGCCGAACAGCACGCCGATCTCGAACAACAGCCACATCGGAACGGCCAGCAGTGTCTGCGAGAACACGTCCGGTGGTGTCAGGATCATGCCGACCACGAAGCAGCCGATGATCACGTACGGGCGGATCTT
>Ga0105243_10001657_pt1 | contig 19287 bp, 21 predicted proteins | sample KBSM34metaG_FD_81525 | JGI IMG/M metagenome (GOLD analysis project Ga0105243, IMG submission 81525) | Miscanthus rhizosphere microbial communities from Kellogg Biological Station, Michigan, USA - KBS M3-4 metaG | ecosystem: Host-associated > Plants > Roots > Rhizosphere > Soil | place... | reverse complement strand
CTGGCCGCCGTCACAGCCGGGACCGGCGCCGCGGCGGCCGAACCGGCGAGCGGTCCGCTCCCCGTCCCCTTCGACCTCGGTGCCGGGCTCCGAGCCCTGCCCTTCCCCGAGGTGGTGCCGCCAGGCGCGAACGACCCGTCCTGCCGCCCGTCCGCCGCCCACCCGAACCCGGTGGTGCTGGTGAACCCGACCTTCGCGACGCAGGCGACCGCGTGGCAGGCAGGCGCGCCCTACCTGCGCAACAACGGGTACTGCGTCTACACGTTCAACTTCGGCAACCCCGTCTGGGTGTCGGAGATCCCCGTCCAGGCGCTCGGCGACATCCGCGAATCGGCGCGGGTGCTGTCCGGCACCGTCGATCGGGTGCTCGCGGCCACCGGCGCAGCGAAGGTGGACCTCGTCGGCCACTCCCAGGGCGGCGGTGTGCTCTCGCACTACTACCTCACCGCCCTCGGCGGAGATCGGAAGGTGGACAAGCAGATCGGGATCTCGCCGAGCGCCCACGGCACCACGCTCAGCGGGGGCGTCTATGTCCGCAGCCTCGTCCCGCCGGTGGGCCGCACCCTCTACGACGTGGTCACCGGGCTCACCCCGGCCCTCACCCAGCAGGCATTGGGTTCCGACCTGATGGCGCAGACCTACGGCAACGGCGACACCAGGCCCGGCGTCCGGTACACGACGATCGTGACCGAGTACGACGAGGTGGTGACCCCGTACACCGAGCAGTTCCTCACGGGCGCGAACGTCACGAACGTCCTGCTGCAGGACGGCTGCGAGGCGGACAGGTCCGAACACCTCTCGTCGCTCTACAGCGAAAGGGCCTGGCGGTTCGTGCTCAATGCCCTCGATCCGGATCACCAGACGCCGGTGCCCTGTTTCCCCGTCGACCTGTTCTTCCCGAACGTGAAGTAGGAGGTTCAGCTGCCGCCCTCGACCGCGATCGCGGCCCCGCCGCTCAGCAGCGTGGTCGCGGTCAGACCGAACATCCGATGGAAGGCGTCGCTGAAATGGGAGGGGCTCGCGAAGCCGGCGTCGACGGCGGCGCGGGTGAGGTCCGAGCCCTTCGACACCGCCGTCGCGACGTGCAGCATCCGGGCCCACAGCCGGTAGCGGCGGAAGCTGGTCCCGGTCTCCGTGGCGAACAGCCGGAGGAAGTACGGCGTCGACAGGTGCGTGTCGCGGGCGAACTCCGCCGCTGTGACCGGCGCGCCCGGCTGCGCGCGGATCGTCCGGATCACCCCGCCGATCCGCTCGTCGTCCGGCCCGTGGACCGGGCCGGACGCCGCGTCCAGGATGCGGCCTGCGTCGAGGACCGGGCCGGAGCAGAGGCCGATCAACTCCGCTTCGGCCCGGTGCCCGATCCCGAAGACGCCCTCCGCCGCCGCCATCCGCTCGAGGCACCCGCCCGCCCGCGCCGAGCCGGGATCGAAGTAGCAGAACAACATTCGCTCCCCCGTCGCGACGATCTGGTGCCTCGTCCGCGGCGGTACGAGCACCGATCGGTGCATCACGTCGGCGCTCCCGTCCACCCGCAGGATCAGCGGCGCGTCCACGCCGACCGCCAGGCAGTACACCGCCGTCGAGTGCGGGTCCAGCCGCAGCGAGGGCCCGAGATAGACGGCGTGCCCGTAGCCGACCCACAGCGCGGGCGCCGCGGTGACAGCGCACGTTTCTGGAAGCGGCGACCGGTCCACAACCGCCATGCTGACACAACAACCACCACGAAAGGGGCAACCATGTGGGCCGATCGGATCGCACGGGCATTGTTGGTCGGCGTCGGACTGGTCAACCTGGCACCCGGCGCCGCGGCGCTCTCGGCGTCACGGGTCGAGTCCCTCTACGGCGTGCGGGTGGGCGACGCCGACCTGGAACTGCTGCTGCGCCACCGCGCTGCGCTGCTGGCGATCGTCGGCGGCGGACTGCTGGCGGGCACGTTCGTGCCGTCGATCCGGGTCCCCACCGTCGCCGCCGCCGCGACGAGCATGGGCAGCTACATCGCGCTGACCGCGGCGGTGGGACCGACGAACCCGCAGTCGTCGCGGGTGCGGGCCGTGGACGTGGGCGCGCTGGCGGCGCTGGCCGTCGCGGTTGGCCTCGGGTCCCGTTCGCTCAGGCCCGCCGCAGGCTGACCAGGAAGTCGACGGTCCCGGACCCGTCGACCGTGACGAAGCCCAGCGACGGGGGCTGCACACCGAAATCGGTCCACGTGACCGGGATGCTGCCGGAGGCCACCAGCGCATCGCCCGACCGGAGCACCTCGACGTCGGCGGTGACCGGCCGCGCCTCCCCCTTGATCGTGAGGGTTCCGGTCGCGGTGACCGTTCCGCTGGTGCCGTCGACCGGCAGGCCGGACAGGTCAACGGGTCCGTCGAGGACGAAGGTGGCGGTGGGGAATTCGTCGGCCGACATCACCCTGCCGTCGAACTGCCCGTCGCGGCGGGAGTCGTCGGTGGAGATGGACGCGACCTGCACGGCGATCTCGCCCGCCGTCAGCTTCTCGGCCTCGACGGTCGCCGAGCCGCTCACCTCCCCGGTGGAGCCGACCACAGTGACGCTGGCGCCGTTGAGGATCTCGTGCACCGTGTAGCCGGCGGCGGTCTCGTTCGGCGGGAGGCCTGCGTAGACCACCCACTGCCCGTTCACCTCCCCCGTCGCGGGCTCGGCGCCGGAGGTGGACACCGAGGCGGCGGGCGCATCGTCCCCGGCGATCCAGGTGCCGTACACCCACGGCCCCACGACGAGGCCGAGCACCGCGACGACCGCGATCCCCCCGAGTACCCACCAGCGTCTGCTCATGTCGGGGACAGTACTGACCTCCCGCGCGCTCCGCAGGGTGTCAGTTCACCGCGCCGAAGTGCTTGCGGGTGTCCCGGGCGAAGCTCGCGAACAGCGCCTTGTTCACCGGCAGCGCGAGCCGGACCGGGACCCCGAAGCCGCGGCGCGCGGTGAAGGCGAAGGTCCAGACGAATCGGCAACCCGTCGGCGTCGGCTCGACCCGGTAGTCCTCGGCGAACGATCGGAACAGCGGGACGTTGGCCTGTTCCACGTAGAACGCGTGCCGCCGTTGCTCCTTGTCCCAGACGAAGAACTGCTCGCGCAGCTGCATGAAGCCGCCCGCCACCTTGGCGACCCTGGTCGTCGCCGTGCTGTGCGGGGCCACCGAGGTGTAGTGCACGTCGAGCAGCCGGCACCACGACAGCGGCTCGGCGCCGGTCAGGCCCCGCCACACCTCGTCCGCCCCCGCACGCAGATCCATGCCGTAGGTGTAGACGAAATCCGCGGTCTCGAAGTAGGAGTCGTCGATCGGGTCGAGATCGAACCAGTGCATGGTCGCTCGCTTTCGCTCGAGGGCCCGCCGATTGTGTCGCGCGACATGTCTCGAGGGCCGACAGTACCGAACTATGCTGACCGACATAGGCAGCAAGGGAGAACGAGCACGTGACACAACGCCCCACCGCCCGCGACCGGATGCTCACGAGCGCCATCGCCCTCTTCCGTGAGCGGGGCATCGACGCAACCTCCTTCGCCGACGTCATCGAGCGCGCCGAGGCCCCGCGCGGGTCGATCTACCACCACTTCCCCGGCGGGAAGACCCAGCTGGCCGAGGAGGCCACCCGCACGGCGGGCGGCCTGATGGAGACGCTGATCGAGTCGAGCCTCGCGCAGGGCGGACCGTCCGAGACCCTGGCGCGGCTCATCGGCATGTTCCGCCGGCAGCTGCTGGACTCGGATTTCCGGTCGGGCTGCCCGGTGGCCGCGGGCGCGCTGGAGAGCGGGGACTTCGCGGCCGTGCGGGAGATCGCAGGCGAGAGCTTCACGGCCTGGGAGGAGGCCATCGCGACGGCCCTCGCCCAGCGGGGTGTGCCCGCGGCCCGCGCCGAGTCCCTTGCGACCACCGCCGTCACCGCCATCGAGGGGGCACTGCTCGTGGCGAGGGCGCAGCGCAGCGTGCAGGCACTCGACCGCGTCGGCGGCGAGCTGTCCGGGCTGATCGACACGGCGGTGGACGCGGCCCGGCGGTGACCGCAGCGAGAACCGGCTAGCTGGAGCCCTGCCCGTTCCCGTTCTTGACGGGGAACAGACTTCGTGCGATGACCAGCAGGATGCCGATGACCTCCACGACCGAAGCGGTCAGCCACGCGATCATCACCTGGGAATCGGGGTTCTCCCGGTTTACGAAGAGATACACCCCGAAGAACACGTTCGACATGAGAAGTTGCGCCCCGACAAAGATGGTCGACCAGAGTGCGAGGCGCTTCCGAAGCTTGATGTCCTGTTCGCGGTTCTTCGCCTTCAGAGTCCGTATGCGCAGCTCTGCCGCGAGGAGAGCACTGTTCGAGTCCTCATCTCGCTCCGATTGCTCTCCAGATTCCGAGCCACCATCGGATTCAGCGGGCGTATTCGCCGCATCAGTGTCGCCGGACCGGGCGCCTGAAGGCTCCTCTACAGCTGCCTGTCGCTTGTGGAGCTCTTCCAACCTGGTCGCGCGCGCCAATTTGGCGCCGACCTGACTTTGATCGACGGCAGTTCCATCCCCGGTCACCGTCCGAGCAATCCCAGGCCGGCCAGGCGATTGTTCATCGCGGGAGTCGACACGTTGAACTTCCGTCGCAGATCACCGATCGACAAGCCCTCAGCCCACCATTTCTTCACGATCGCCGCAGGCATCAACAATTCGGCGGCAAACTGGTTTGCCCAGATCTCCTCGGAGTCTGTTCCTGATGAGGCGAGCTCGGCCCGCTCGTCGACGAACCCCATCGGCTCGGGGTCGTCTTGGTGCCGAATGTAGTGGCCGATCTCGTGCGCGAGGGTAAACCGTTGACGTACCGGGTGATCGGATTCGTTCACATAGATCTCGGTCGGGCCGTCTGCCTGCTCCCGGACAATGAATCCAGCCAGGTTGTTGTCCAGCATCGCGGGCCGAACCGCGATACCGAGGCGCTCGGCAATCTCCCAGGGATCGATCGGGAAGGCAATGTTGCCCATGCCGTCGTTCCAGTACTGCATTCGCAGTTTGCGGGCAGCGTCCTTCGCAGTCGCGGTTGCCATGTCCACCTCCGATCGCTGGGTTCGCTCGCGCCAAGGGGCGGGTATCCATGACCTGGCCTGCCGGGCAGGTTGGACTGTACCCACCATCCATGACGCGTGAACTCGTGCCCTCGGGCCGCTCGGCGTGTGTCGCACGTGGCGACGCCTCTGATGGCAAAAAAGACCCTCACCTGCGTGAGCAGGTGAGGGTCCTTGGCGGTGGCGGAGGGATTTGAACCCTCGGACGGGGGTTACCCGTCACACGCTTTCGAGGCGTGCTCCTTAGGCCGCTCGGACACGCCACCGCCGGTGACTTTACCCGACTCCGGGCCTGGCGCTAAATCGGCCGCTGACCGGGACCTCCGCGCGATCAGCGCTGCTCGCGGAAGAAGCCCTCCAGCAGCGCCGCGCACTCGTCCTCCAGCACGCCGCCGCGCACCTGCGGGCGATGCGTGAGCCTGCGGTCGCGGACCACGTCCCACAGCGACCCGACGGCCCCGGTCTTGGGCTCCCACGCCCCGAACACGACCTTCTCGATCCGGGCCAGCACCAGCGCCCCCGCGCACATCGTGCACGGTTCCAGGGTCACCGCCAGGGTCGCGCCCTCCAGCCGCCAGCCGTCGCCATGCACCAGGGCGGCCGCGCGCAGCGCCAGGATCTCGGCGTGCGCGGTCGGGTCGGCATTGGCCTCGCGGGCGTTCGCGGCCCTGGCCAGCTCGACGCCGTTCGCGTCGAAGACCACGGCGCCGACCGGGACATCCGCGGAGTCCGCGGCGGAGGCTGCGGCGATCGCGGCCCGGATCATCGCCTCGTCGCGGTCCCTCGCCCCGCTGGGCAGCGACATCTACCGGGGCAGGGTGTCGAGCACCGAGGAGAGTTCGGTGGCGAAGCCGAGCCGCTGCGCGATCATGCCCAGCTGCTCGTCGGGGTACAGCTCGGTCTCGGCGAGGATCACCCCGAGCACCGGCTCCGGCAGGCCGAGGTCCGCGAGCAGGCTGAGGTCGCCCTCCTCCCACGGGTCGACGTCGTCGAGCTCGTCGGGGTCGAGGTCAGGGGTCTCGATGTTGAGCGCGTCGAGCACATCGGAGGCGATGTCGTAGTCGAGCGCGGCGGTGGCGTCCGAGAGCAGCAGCCGGGTGCCCGACGGCGCAGGCCGGAGGATGACGAAGAACTCGTCGTCGATGTCGAGCAGGCCGAACACGGCGCCGGAGCTCCGCATCTCGCGCAGCTCGGTCTCCGCGGCCTCGAGACTGTTCAGTGCGGCCGAGGTCAGCGCCGTGCACTTCCACTTGCCGTCGTCGAGGACAACCGCGACGCCGAAGCCATCGAGATCCTCGAACTGGTCCGAGGGGGCGCTGTTGTCACGCGCGCGCTGAGCTGCCATGCCGTCACCGTAGTCCGCCGGGCGCCGGTAACTGAAGTCCGCTGGCAAATGTGCCAACCTATCCGGGTGTCTGATGAAGCGACTGACCCGCCGGTGTGCGTTCTCGGGCTCGGACTGATCGGCGGTTCGGTGCTGCGGGCCGCCGTCGCCGCGGGTCGGACGGCGTGGGGCTACAACCGCTCCGCCGGCGCCGTCGAGGACGCCCGCGCCGACGGATACGACGCCGACACCGACATCGAGGCGGTGCTGCACCGGGCCGAGCGGTCCGGCGCGCTGATCGTCGTCGCGGTGCCCGTCCCGGCCCTCGACGCCGTGCTCGGCGCGGTCGCCGCACACGCCCCCGACTGCGCGCTCACCGACGTGGTCAGCGTGAAGCGGGCGGTCCTCGACGCGGTGCGTGGGCACGGCCTCGGCGCCAGGTTCGTCGGGGGGCACCCGATGGCGGGGACCTCGCAGTCGGGCTGGGCGGCGGGCGACGTCGCCCTGTTCCGCGACGCGGTGTGGGTGGTCGGCACCGACGACGGCGTCGACCCCGTGGTGTGGGGCCAGGTGGCCGCGCTGGCCGTGGACTGCGGCTCGGTGGTGGTGCCGGCCGCCGCCGACGAGCACGACGCGGCGGCCGCCCGCATCTCGCACCTGCCGCACCTGCTGGCGGAGGCGCTGGCGGTGACCGCGGCGGCAGGCGGCGACCTGGCGCTCGGGCTGGCGGCGGGCTCGTTCCGGGACGGCACCCGGGTCGCGGGCACCGCGCCGGAGCTGGTGCGCGCGATGTGCGAGGCGAACTCGGGCGCGCTGATCGTGGCGCTGGACGAGGCACTGCGGCTGCTGACCGACGCCCGCGACGCCCTCGCGGACACCGGCAGCACGGAGACCCTGGTGACGGCGGGCCACGCCGCGCGCCTGCGCTACGAGAACCTGGACCGCTGGGAGATCACCGACGTCGCGGTCGGCGCGGACGGCTGGGTGGAACGGATGCGCGACGCCGGCCGCCGGGGTGGGGCGCTGCGCGCCCGTGCGCGCTTCGTGAGTGCAGGGACTCGGTAACCACGCACAGGCGGCGTAGCCGCCTCAGATCCGCTCGGCCAGGCCCTGGTAGTCGAGGATGAAGCCGTCGCGGTCGATGGTGACCGAGGAGCTCGACACCGGCGAGAGCACGTGGATGCCGTCCGAGCCGCTGCTGTAGGTCAGGCTCGCCTCCTGCACGCTCAGGTCGGGCAGGTACACGTACACGACCGGGACCTGGATGTCCTCGGAGTCGGTGTGCATGCCCAGCCGCCGGATCGGCAGGGTGTTGAAGAACGGGCTGAGCACCACGTCGACGTCCAGCGCGCCGCCGAAGGTGGATCGCTTGGGGTTGGTCCCGTTCTCGACCATCCAGTTGCCCTCCGAGTCCCGGCTGATCGAGACCTGCCGCTCACCCGACGCCAGGCTGGTCCGCAGCGAGAGCCTGCGGGTCACCCCGTTCTCGTCGGTGACCAGGTCGTAGGACGCGCTGAACGCCGGGTGCTCGGCGCACTGACCACCGATGATCCGGCCGGCCGCCTTGATCCGGTTACCGACGAGCTGCACACGAACCGACTCCATCCGAGGAGCGGTGTGGGCCCGCCACGTGAGGACCGCCGGCCAGACCGATTCGGTGGCCGCGGCGCCCTGAGCTGGATTGGTCACCTGACTACGGTAAGCGACGTGGGGCCTTCGGGCAGCGGTGGCGCGGAACCTCGCGGGTCGCGGATGTGCCGGCCGCTCACGCCGCCTCGGCCGCGCGGCGCTCGAGCACCGCGATCCTGGCCGACAGCACCGCCAGCGCGAACAACCCGACCACCACGTTGAGCAACGCCCCGAACTCCTGCGCGACGAAGTCGAACACCTGGGTCAACAGCACCGTGACCAGCGCCGCGGCCCGCAGGAACTGCAGCGGCCACAGCTTGCCGTTGCGGAGCCTCACGACGCCGACCCAGCTCAGCACGCACGCGACGGCGGTGCCTGCGAGCTGACCGAGGGTGGTGATGGTCCCGGCCGCGCCCTCGAGATCGGAGGACAGCGTGACGATGGCGTTGATCAGCCCGGACGTCGAGAAGAGCACAAGGACGAAGGCCGCCACGCCGACCGCGGTGCGACTGTTCAGCGCGGACGGGATCCGCCGCGATTCCCACGCCCGCACTCCCCCGAACCGGCCGGGCTCCCGCGGATCGCAGCGCGCGAGCAGGTCACCGATGTCCGCGATCGCGGCCACGTCGGCGCCCGCCACCTGCGCCCGGTGCAGTTGCGCCTGCGCGAGCGCCCGGCGCTCCGGCGGCAGTCCCCGGATCAGGCCGTCCACCGCGATGGCGGCGGCGTTGCTGATGTCCTCGGCGACGCTCGGCGGCCGGGAGTCGTGCAGCCAGCGGTTGAGCAGCAGCAGGACCACCACGACGACGTACATGATCGCGACGGCGGGACGGTAGAAGTAGTCGTTGGTCTTGGTGACGAACTTGCCGACCTCGTCGAGGAAGAGCCCGAATCCGATGCCGCCCAGCACCACCGCGAGGAGTCGCGGCCGCAGGCCGAGGAACGAGAACACCACGACCAGGGCCGCCACCATCAGCAGCCCGCCCCACAGCACGTGTGCGACGTGCAGTGTGGACCCGCCGACCTGTGGGTACCCGGTCAGATGCAGGTAGGCACGGGTGACCAGGATCGTCAGCACCCCGATGATGACGAACGCCTCGACGAGGGAACTGGCCTGCGCGTCCCGCAGCAGCAGCGGCCTGCGCCGGGCGCGCCCGGTCTCGGTCCGACCGATCAGCGCGGACGCCAGTGTCATGGCTGCTGTCCTTCCGTGGCCCTGGGTTCCCCAGTGTCCCCCAACCGGGCGGCCGTCGTGCCCGTCACCGATCCCGCGACTTGTCCACAGCTGTGGACAAATCCTGTTAACACCCGGCGCCAGACTGTGGACAGTGTGGACGAATCTGTGGATTACATCGATGTAATTAGCCTGTACCTGCGGCTTTGCCATCCACAGGCCTGTGGATAACGGGATGACGCGGAGGCGACGGACTGTTGATCCCCAGCCCGACCGGAGGCCCGTCCACAGGCGGCACACAGATGGCGAGGAGAAATCCGGCAATTCGCGGCACCGCCGCGCCTGATCATCGATGCGAAAAGCCCCGCCGATCACGTGGATCGGCGGGGCCCGCATGCCGCCCCAGGTCGGGGAACCGGGCGGCACGTTTGGTGCGGGCCCATGCCTTCGAGCTGGCTGGCTCCATCGGCCCGCGACAACCACCTTAGCGGTAATCGAACGTGCGTGCTAGTCGCGCCACCACCGGTCGCGCGGCCGAAAGCCGCTGCGTCCGACGGGAGTTCAACCGGAGGCCCACGAGAAAACCCCTCACCGGCATTGCTGCCGGCGAGGGGCTCCTCACTGTGCGCCCGAAGGGATTCGAACCCCTAACCTCTTGATCCGTAGTCAAGTGCTCTATCCGTTGAGCTACGGGCGCATGTCTTCAGTTGTGCTGGCCTACGAGCACCAGCGTGGCGGAAGCGAGAGGATTTGAACCTCCGGTCCCCTTTGAGGAGGACAACTCATTAGCAGTGAGTCCCATTCGGCCGCTCTGGCACGCTTCCTAGGCTCAGGTCCTTTCGGAACCGCCGGATGGAAAGATTACACAGGCACGGCGTGGGGCGCAAAACGGCCGGTCACAGCGATTTCTAGCGAAGATTGCCATCGAACCAGTCGAAGATCCGGCGCTGCGCATCCATCATCGCCTGCGCGGCCGGATCGTTGTCGTCGCCGTCCACCGGGAACTCCGGCGGCTCGTCCGCGCGGTGCTCGAGACCGCTGTAGCTGACCACCAGGGTCGCCACGTCGGCGCGCGCGATCGCGTCCCGCAGTCGTTCGACCTCCTCGCGCGGGGTACCCGGGTCGTCCTCGCCGTACAGCCCCAGCCACGGAGCCTGCAGCCTCGGGGCCGCCTCCACCAGAGCCGGGGCACCCTCCGCGAGTGGGTGGACGATGCCGCGCGCGGACACGCTGACCGCGGCGCCCACCGGCCTCGACGTCGCGACGAGCAGGGCGGCCGTGCCCGCGTCGTCGAAGCCGAGCACCCCGACACAGTCCGGGTACACCCCGCGCGCGGTGAGCCAGTCGAAGGCCGCGTCGAAGTCGGCGAACAGGTTGTCCCCGAACACCTCCGCGGTGCTGTGCAGGGGCTCCCGATGGAAAAGGTGCGGCGCCACCGTCAGCCAGCCCTCGGCCGCGAGCGAGCGCATGAGAGCGAGCAGGTTGTCGGTGAACTCCCGCGATTCGTGCAGGACCACGATGCCGCCGCGGGCGGGTCCGTCCGGTTCGACGGCCGTCAGGGGGACGCGAACGGGGGGCTCGTCCGGATGCTCCCCCAGGGCGCGCAGCACCGCGCTGTCCGTGAAGATTCCCGACATACGTATACCTTGGCACGCTCACGGCCCACCCGTTCAAGATTCTTTTCGGGGTCACCGGGTTCTTTTTCGCCGCACCCGCCACGCCCGATCGGAAGCGGCGCATAATGTCGATCCATGACCGTGCGCACCCGCCCCGACCTCTCGAGAATCGCCCCCTACGTGCCGGGACGCAGCTTTCCCGGCGCGATCAAACTGGCCAGTAACGAGACCACCGCCGGTCCGCTGCCCAGCGTGATGGAGGCGATCGCCGAGGCCGCGGCGGGCGCCAATCGCTACCCGGACAACGGCTCGGTCGCCGTGCGCGACGCGCTGGCCGCCAAGCTCGGTGTGAGCGCGGACCGGATCACCACCGGCTGCGGATCGGTCGGCATCTGCCTCGAACTGGTGCAGGCGACCTCCGGGCCGGGCGACGAGGTGATCTACGCGTGGCGCTCGTTCGAGGCCTATCCCGTGGTGGTCAAGGTCGCGGGCGCCACCCCCGTCGAGGTCCCGCTGACCGCCGACTACGAGCACGACCTCGACGCCATGCTCGCGGCCATCACCGACCGCACCCGGCTGATCTTCATCTGCAACCCGAACAACCCGACCGGGACCGTGGTCGCCGCCGAGGCCCTCGCGCGGTTCCTCGACGCGGTCCCCCCGCACATCCTGGTCGCGCTGGACGAGGCCTACTACGAGTACGTGCGACCCGACGCCGGCGCCGAGGCCGCACCCGACGGCATCGCCCTGGCCGAAGGCCGGCCGAATGTCGTTGTACTGCGGACCTTCTCGAAGGCCTACGGCCTGGCCGGACTGAGGATCGGGTACGCGATCGGCGACCCGGAGATCATCGCCGCCCTGTTCAAGGTGCACCTGCCGTTCGCGGTCACCAGCGTCGCCCAGGCCGCCGCGGTCGCCTCGCTCGCCGCCGACGCGGAACTGCTCGCCCGTACCGACGGGGTGGTCGCCGAGCGGACGCGGGTGCGGGACGCGCTGATCGCGGGCGGATACGACGTGCCGCCGACCTCCGCCAACTTCCTCTGGCTTCCGCTCGGCGACCAGGCGGCGGCCTTCGGCGAGGCGGGCGTCGCCGCGAAGGTGCTCATGCGACCGTTCGCGGGGGACGGCGTGCGCGTGACCATCGGCGATCCCGACGAGAACGACACCTTCCTGGCGTTCGCCCTCGGGGCCGGCCTGCCCATCTGGAAGGCCTCCCAGCAGGGCTGAGGACTCCGTACCACGCAGAACGGCTCCGACCAGGACACGCCCGGTCGGAGCCGTTCAGTTTGGCGGAAGCGGAGGGATTTGAACCCCCGGTGGGTTTAACGCCACGCTCGCTTTCAAGGCGAGTGCATTCGGCCGCTCTGCCACGCTTCCACCGCAGATCCTAACGGCACCCCCGGCGCCCGGCGGAATCCACCGCGCCGGGTCAGCCCGCCGATCGCTCGCCGATGGCGGCGTTCACCTTCGTGAACACCCTCTCGACGCTCGTCAGCTCGTCCGCGTCCAGCAGATCGACGAGATAGCGACGCACCCCGCTGACGTGCGTCGGGGCCGCCTCCTCGAGCCGTCGGCGCCCCTCCTCGGTGAGGATCGCCAGCACCCCGCGGCCGTCGTCGAGGCAGGTGTTCCTGGTGACCATCCCGTCCGCCTCCATCCGACGGATCTGATGGGTCAGCTTGCTGCGCGAGGAGATCACGCCGTCCGCGAGATCGCTCATCCGGACCGACCCGTCCGGCGATTCGGACAGCATCACGAGAATTCGATAGTCGGCCGTGCTGAGCCCGTGCCGATCCTGTAACTCGCGGTTGAGTAATCCCATCAGCCGCTGGGAGCCGTCGATGAAGGCGCGCCATGCGGCCATCTCCGCGTCGTCGAGCCAGCGGGGGGTCTCGTGCTCAGAACCGTCGATCTGTGTTGTCACGCAACCATTCTAGTTGCCTGCGCTCATGATTCATACCGCTCGGTCTGAAAGTCCGGCGTTGCATCAGCCGGACACCGCGCGCAACGCGGAGGTGTCGATCTCGGCGAGGTTCGCAAACCCGGCCAATCCGAGCGTCAGATCGAAATCCGCCAGCAGGATTCGCAGCGCGTGCCGGGCGCCCGCCTTGCCCGCGAGGCCGAGCCCGTACACCCACGGCCTGCCGTAGAGCACCGCGTCCGCACCGAGCGCCAATGCCGTGAGCACGTCCGCCCCGCACCGAATTCCCGAGTCCAGCAACACATCCGCGTGGCTGCCCACCGCAGCGGCCACTGGCGCGAGGGCGTCAAGCGCGGCGATCGCACCGTCCACCTGCCTGCCGCCGTGATTGCTCACCACCACGCCCGCCGCGCCCGCGTCGACCACCGCGCGTGCGTCGTCCGGGTGCAGGATGCCCTTGACCGCGATCGGCAGGTCCGTCCACTCCCTCAGTCGGGTCACGTCGGCCGGCCGCAGGGTGTGGTTCCCGAACATCGACACCCAGGTCAGCACGGCCATCTGCATCGCCTCGGCGCTCTCCTCGGGCGCACTGGCGAGCCGGGAACGGAAGACGGGGTCGGTGAGATAGTTCGCGATCCCCTTGCCCTGCAGGAACGGAAGGTGACCGAGCTCGAGATCTCTTGGGCGCCAGCCCATTCCCGGCGTGTCCGCGGTGAGCACGATCGCCTTCGCGCCCGCGGCCTCGGCCCGGCGCACCAGCGACTGCGCCACCTCGTCGTCGGCGGGCCAGTAGAGCTGATACCACCAGTTCTCGCCGGACACCGCCCCGACCTGCTCGATGGGGGTGGACGACGCCGTGGACAGCACCGAGCCGATCCCGAGCTCGTCGGCGGCCTCGCCGACCGCCAGCTCCGCGTTCGGGTGCACCAGTTCGAGGACCCCGACGGGCGCGGTCAGCACCGGCGCGGCCAGCCGGGTACCCAGCACCTCCACACTGAGGTCCCGCGCGTCAGGGGCCGCGGTCCCGCGCAGCATCCGGGGCACGATCGAGTGCCGCTCGAAGGCCGCCAGGTTCGCGGCGGCGGTCCGCTCGCTCGACGCGCTGCCCGCGATGTAGGCGAAGGCCTCCGGCGACAGCGTGGTCGCGGCCAGCTCCTCGAGCCCGGCCGCGGTCATCGGCAGATCGGGCCTGGCGCCGCCGACCCCGGACAGGTAGATCTCGTTCTGCATGTTGCCGAAGTAGGTCACCCGCGTGACGGTAGCGGGTCCCGGCCCCGGACGGGAGGGGTCGGCGCACCGGTTCGGCCGCTCCCGCGACAGCGGGACGGGCGCGGGCTAGCGTCGACATCATGCGCGCCATCACCGTGACCGGCCCCGGCGGACCCGAGGTGCTCGAGTGGGCCGAGGTCCCCGATCCGCGGCCGGGGCAGGGGCAGGTCCTCATCGACGTCGCGGCCACCGCGATCAACCGCGCCGACCTGTTGCAGCGGGAGGGCCTGTACCCCCCGCCGCCGGGAGCCAGCGAGATCCTCGGGCTCGAATGTTCGGGCACCATCGCCGAGCTCGGCGACGGCGTGCGCGGCTGGGCGGTCGGCGACCCGGTGTGCGCGCTGCTCTCCGGCGGCGGCTACGCCCAGCGGGTGACGGTCCCGGCGACCCAGCTCCTGCCGGTGCCCGAGGGCCTGGACCTGATCGCGGCGGCGGCGCTGCCCGAGGTGGCCTGCACGGTGTGGTCGAACCTGGTGATGATCGCCGGCCTGCAGGCGGGCCAGGTGGTGTTGATCCACGGCGGCGGGGGCGGCATCGGCACCCACGCGATCCAGGTGGCGGCCGCGCTCGGCGCCACCGTCGCCGCGACGGCAGGCTCCGAGCACAAGCTGGCGGTGTGCCGTCGGCTGGGCGCGTCGATCGCCGTCAACTATCGCGAGGACGACTTCGTGGCCGCGCTGTCCGCGACCCCCCGCGGCGGCGCCGACCTGATCCTCGACAACATGGGCGGCGCCTACCTCGGCCGGAACATCGACGCCCTGGCCAAGGACGGGCAGCTCTGCGTGATCGGCATGCAGGGCGGCCGGGTCGGCGAGCTGGACCTGGGCAAGCTGCTCGCCAAGCGGGGCCGGGTGTTCGCGACGGGCCTGCGCGGCAGGCCGGAGACCGGGCGCTCGAGCAAGGCCGCCATCGTCGCCGCGGTGACCGAGCGACTCTGGCCGATGGTCGCGGACGGCGCCGTCCGGCCGGTCGTGCACGCCGAGCTGCCGATCACCGAGGCCGCGCGGGCCCATGCCCTGTTGGATGCGCCCGAGACCGTCGGCAAGGTGGTGCTGACGCTCGAGTGAGGCCGATCAGCCGAGGGCGGCGACGGCGCGCACGAGCTGATCGATCTCGTACCGGGTGGTGTAGGGCGCCAGGCCGATCGTCACGGCACCGCCCTCGTCACTGACCCCGAGCGAGTCCAGCAGCCTGCTGCCGCCGCGCTCGCCGACGAGGGTCCCGATCCGGCGCTCGGCGAAATGCAGCGACACCTTCTCCGCGGGCACCCCGGCGACCGTGAAGCTGATGGTCGGCACGCGGCTGTGCGAGGTGCCGATCAGCATCACCTGGGGCAGCCGCCGCAGCGACGCCATCAGGTAGTCGAAGATCCGGTCGTGGTAGTCCTGCAGCGAACTGATCGAGGTCTCCAGGCGCTCCCTGCGGCTGCCGCGGGCGGTCTCGTCCAGTCCGGCGAGGTAGTCGATCGAGGCGGTCAGCCCGGCGAGCAGGGCGTACTGGTGCCCGCCCATCTCCAGCCGCTCCGGTCCGGTGGCGTACGGGTTCAACGAGATCGCGGGGATCTTGTCGAGCAGCGCGGGCTCGCGGAAGATCAGGGCGCCGATCTGCGGACCGCCCCAGCTCGGCGCGTTCACCGCGAGCACGTCGGCACCCATCTCGTGGATGTCCACGTGCGCGTAGGGCGCGGCCGCGATGGCGTCGGCGACCAGCAGGCCACCGACCTCGTGGATCCGGTCCGCGGCCACCCGCACGTCCGGCGCCGAACCGACGATCGGGGAGGCCGCGGTCAGCGCGACCAGTCGCGTCGTGGCCCCGATCAGCTCGGCGAACTGCCAGCTCGGCAGGTCGCAGGTGTCGATCTCGACCTCGGCCCAACGAACCTGCGCACCATAGCGATTCGCCACCCGCAACCAGGGCGCGACGTTGGCTTCCTCGTCGAGCCGGGAGAGCACGACGCCGGTGCCGAGGCCGAGCCTCGAGCTGAGTGCCTCGGCCAGCCAGGCCAACAGCACGGCCCGGTCCTGGCCGAGCACCACGCCAGCCGGGTCGCCGCCCACGAGATCGGCGACCGCCTCGCGGGCCGCCTCCAGCGTCGCGGCGCTGCGCCGCGACGAGACGTGCCTGCCGGTGTGGGAGGCCGCGGAGCCACGGAACGCGGTCGACACCGCGGTGGACACCGAATCCGGATGCTGCATGCCGGCCTGGGGATCGAGATGGATCCAACCGTCTCCGAGCGAAGGGATAAGTCCCCGCACCCGGGCGACGTCGTATGCCATGCCCGACAGCCTAGGACCTAATTTCGAATCGGTGCGATGCGGATGGCCGGATTGTGAGGCATCACAGTATCTGTAACTGCATACAACACAAATTTTTCCGGGTTCCGCGCCGCGCGCCGAAACCCGTGCATGGTTCGCCGTCGGTCGATGCGCGGGCTGCTCTCCTGATACAAGATGGAGCCATGACGCAACCGGACAATGAGCAGGTGGTCGTGATCGGACCCGACGGGCAACCCATGATGGTCGCTGCCGCAGGCCTCCCCGGCGTCGGATCGGGTCCGGGCGACACCGGCTTCGCGGGCGCGGGCCGCCCCGAGGGAGAGAACGGCGAGAATCTCGCGGAAATGGTCGAACAGCCGGCCAAGGTGATGCGGATCGGCACCATGATCAAGCAACTCCTCGAGGAAGTCCGCGCGGCACCGCTCGACGACGCCAGCCGGAACCGGCTCAAGGAGATCCACAAATCCTCGATCCGGGAGCTCGAGCAGGGCCTGGCCCCCGAACTCCGCGACGAACTCGAACGACTGACCCTGCCGTTCACCGACGACACGGTCCCCTCCGACGCCGAACTGCGGATCGCGCAGGCGCAGCTCGTCGGCTGGCTCGAGGGCCTGTTCCACGGCATCCAGACCGCGCTGTTCGCCCAGCAGATGGCGGCCCGGTCCCAGCTCGAGCAGATTCGCCAGGGTGCGCTGCCACCAGGCATGGGCGCAGGCCACGGGCACCAGAATCCGCAGCAGGGCTCGGGTACCGGCCAGTACCTGTAGCCGTGCGCCTGGTCGGCCCCGCGCGGCCGACCAGTAGGCTCGGTCACCGTGTCAGCATCCGCCCCAGAATCCGAGGCATTGGCCACCGATGTCCCCCCGGTCTCCGACTCGCAGACCCTCCGTCGCGGGTTCAAGGACCTGAGGGACGGATTCGCGCAGCGCGAACTGTGGCTGAGCCTCGGTTGGCAGGACATCAAGCAGCGCTACCGCCGCTCGGTGATCGGCCCGTTCTGGATCACCATCGCCACCGGCGTGCAGGCCACCGCCATCGGCATCCTCTACGCGGCGCTGCTGGACATGCCGCTGAACGAGTTCCTGCCCTACGTGACCGTCGGCCTGATCGTCTGGAACCTGATCAACGCCTCGATCATCGAGGGGTCCGAGGTTTTCATCGCCAACGAGGGCCTGATCAAACAGCTGCCCTCGGCCTTGAGCGTGCACATCTACCGCCTGGTGTGGCGACAGCTGCTGTTCTTCGCGCACAACCTGGTCATCTACGTGATCATGGTCGTCGCATTCGCGGTATGGCGGGACCTGAGCTGGGCATCGCTCGCGGCGATCCCCGCGGTGGCATTGCTCGTGCTCAACGCGGTGTGGGTGTCGATCGTCTTCGGCATCTTCGCCACCCGCTACCGCGACATCGCCCCCATCCTGTCGTCGATGACGCTGCTGCTCTTCGTGCTGACGCCGATCATGTGGACCACCCAGAGCCTCGTCGCGCAGGGCGGCGCGGTCGCCGAACGCGCGAGGATCGCCGAGCTCAACCCGCTCTACCACTACCTCGAGATCGTCCGCGCGCCGATGATCGGGCAGCCGCAGGCGCTGTACCACTGGTACATCGTGCTGGGGATCACCGTGGCCGGCTGGGCGCTGGCGCTCGTGGCACTGCGCAAGTACCGGGCCCGCGTGCCCTACTGGGTCTAGGAAGAGCGGTCAACAGATGACGAAGCACGTCAGTATCGACACGCACAACGCGTGCGTCGACTTCCCGATCTTCGACGCAAAGTCGCGGTCGCTGAAGAAGGCCTTCCTCGGCAAGGCCGGCGGCGCGATCGGCCGCAACGACTCCGACGTCGTGGTGGTCGAGGCCCTGCGCGACATCACCCTCTCGCTCAAGGAGGGCGACCGGATCGGGCTGGTCGGCCACAACGGCGCGGGCAAGTCGACGCTGCTGCGGCTGCTGTCCGGCATCTACGAGCCGTCCCGTGGCAGCGCCAAGATCCGCGGGCGCGTGGCGCCGGTGTTCGATCTCGGCGTCGGCATGGACCCCGAGATCTCCGGCTACGAGAACATCATCATCCGCGGCCTCTTCCTCGGCCAGACCCGCAAGCAGATGCTGGCGAAGATGGACGAGATCGCCGAGTTCACCGAACTGGGCGAATACCTGTCGATGCCGCTGCGCACGTACTCGACGGGCATGCGAGTTCGGGTCGCGATGGGCGTGGTTACCAGCATCGACCCGGAGATCCTGCTCCTCGACGAGGGCATCGGCGCGGTCGATGCGGAATTCATGAAGAAGGCCCGGATCCGGCTGCAGGCGCTGGTCGAGCGCTCCGGCATCCTGGTCTTCGCGAGCCACTCCAACGAGTTCCTCGCCCAGCTCTGCGACAGCGCGATGTGGGTCGACCACGGCCAGATCCGCATGCGGGGCGAGATCGAGGACGTCGTGCGCGCCTACGAGGGCGACGACGCCGCCGACCACGTGCGGCACGTCATCGCCGAGATGAAGCGCGAACAGGACCAGCCGGGGACCGCCCTGTGACCGAACGGATCATCGGCGTGGTGGTCACCCACAAGCGCCGCGAGCTGCTCGCCGAGTCGCTGAAGGTGCTCTCCACCCAGTCCCGGCCGCTGGACCACCTCGTGGTGGTCGACAACGCCGACGAGGCCGAGGTGCGCGCGCTCGTCGAGGGCTCGGACGTGCCGACCACCTACCTCGGCTCCAAGCACAACCTCGGCGGCGCGGGCGGGTTCGCGCTCGGCATGCTGTACGCGCTGTCCCTCGGCGCCGACTGGCTCTGGCTGGCCGACGACGACGGCCGCCCCGAGGGGCCCGAGGTACTCGCCACCCTGCTCGACTGCGCCACCCGGCACGGGCTCGCGGAGGTGTCCCCGGTGGTGTGCGACATCGACGACCCCGACCGGCTGGCGTTTCCGCTGCGCCGCGGCGTCGAGTGGCGACGACTGCGCTCCGAACTCGGAACCGAGGATCTGCTCCCGGGAATCGCCTCCCTGTTCAACGGG
>Ga0105243_10001654_pt1 | contig 19301 bp, 16 predicted proteins | sample KBSM34metaG_FD_81525 | JGI IMG/M metagenome (GOLD analysis project Ga0105243, IMG submission 81525) | Miscanthus rhizosphere microbial communities from Kellogg Biological Station, Michigan, USA - KBS M3-4 metaG | ecosystem: Host-associated > Plants > Roots > Rhizosphere > Soil | place... | reverse complement strand
GAAGGTTATTAATTCGTTGCTGATCAATCGTTGTTGCGACTGCCGTCTTTGATGTTTCCACAATTTCAGATGTCGCATCCGAAATAGTTACGCTTTCACTAATTGCACCAGGCTCCAACGACACATCGAGTTGTGCGGTTTGGCCCACCGTTAAATTAACCTTGGTCAAAACAGCTTTCTTAAAGTTTGCTGCTTCGACCGTGATTTCGTAATCACCTGGTGTGAGATTAACGATTCGATAGAAGCCTTCATCATTCGAAGTCGCAGTGCGCGAAACGTTGGTGGCGGCAAATCTCGCCGTAATAGTAGCGTTGGGAACGACCGCACCAGTAGCGTCTTTCACTGAACCCTGTAGATCGGCGGCAGCCGACTGTGTTTGTCCGAAGGCAACGTTCGCGAAGGTCAGGAAGACAAGGAACAAAGAACTTACTTGAAAAGTTTTTGTAAGCAATGTCTTTAGGGATACCAACATTGTCATAGTCTCCTTAACTGTTTACGAACGATTGAAACTTGTGCTGACTTGGAATCGTGATCTTTCGAGAAGCTGTACGGGAGATGCACTTCTCACCTTTTCGAACGACGCGCGGGAGTGCGCCGGAACGGTCGTGACTCCCCCGGGAATTGGATCGATGACGGAGAGACAGCAACGCTCAGCCTTTTTACTCTAAAAGAGTCTACGTGGCAAGCAGTTATCTGGTGGGTTATGACCCTATCATGTTTGGTAATACGAAGCAGGACAGTCACTTAGGCAAGAGGTGCTGCGCTCGCGTTGGATCGCTCTTTGAACGAGTAGAACGTGCGAGCCAACCACGCAATCGATCGCTCGTACCAAATGCGCTTATCGTCAACTGAGCCAGTAGCGGTCTAAACGCAACGCGACGCAAAAGACCTGAAAGACGAAGCCGTGAATCGAACTTCTGACGGTACTCGCGAGCATAATCAAGCGACAGTTGCGTAGCGTTCGATTTGTCCAGTTGGCGAACTATTACGTCTGCCACCAGTTGACCGCTCTCAAGCGCCATCAACATTCCACTTCCCGTAAACGGATCGATAAAAGCCGCAGAATCACCTATCGCCAGCAAGCCATTCGTGGGGTTGGGCCGTTGCCTACCAAAACTCTCCAGCGACACGCTGAGCCATTCGGATTGAATCTTCGCTCGCTCGAGCGTCATCGACGCACGCTGGTTTTGCATAACGTTTTCGCGCATCACAGTCTCAGGATCTGAATGAGCTCGGATAACGTCTGTTGCCTGGATTATGAAACACAGATTACTCAACCCGCTTTCAACCGTGCTGAGTCCGCCGTAGCCTCCTGGATACGAATAGATCTCACACGCAGATCGCGGAGCGCGTGTATCGGATAAGTGTGCTTTGAAAGCCACTAGCTTTGATCTTTTTGCATGTCGCGAATCTGAGTTTTTTACTCTGCGAGCCAGGGCGCGTGCTCGGCCCGTCGCGTCGACCACTATAGAAGCGTGGTGTTCTTGTTCGCCGAGGTTTGTCTTCAGTCTGATTCCACAAATTCGAGACTCGTTCTCAATCACATCAGTGACTGTGGCGTCCTCCAATACGTCAACACCGACAACCTTCGCCCGCCGCAAAAGGTTGTCGTCCATGGCAGCGCGGCTCAACCCTAGAGCTGCGCTTCCGCCAAACCAACGACTCGGAACAATAATTCGTTTGCCGCGTCGCGAATAGAAAACTGTTTCAGTGATGTCGGCAGGACCAGACAACCGCATCTCACAAGCAACACCCAATTTTTCAAAGTGCTCGACGCATTCGGGTGAGATGAACTCACCACACAGCTTGGGCCGCGGAAAGTTCTTTTGTTCGACCAGCAATACACGAACACCGTGTTGGGCCAGATGAATTGCAGCGCTCGTGCCCGCAGGGCCAGCACCGGCAACAATCACATCGTAATTTGTATTCATTCGTTTTTGATCAAGCGGCCCGGTCAGTCCTTAGGCCTGATTCGGCGTAAGCAGGATGTCCCTTACCGGATGCGGTCAGAACCAATCGAAACGGAAAATGCCTGTTTACAACCGCATGGTTCATCCCGGCTCGTTTAGCCAATTCGACCAATTCCTCGACTTTGAAACTTCGAAGTATTGAAAGTGCGCCATCCTCACGAAGCAAGCGCGTATGCAGAAACAACCGGCAGATCGTGGTGTAAAAAAAGTAAGCGAGTGGATGGCGATGAAGATCAATGATAAATACTTTTCGCCTGGCGACGCGGGTCATCTCCTGAAAGATTTCCACGACCGAGTGATCTTCAAAGTGATGCGTGAAAAGAGAGCAGATAGCGAAGTCAAACTGTCCGTCGGCAAAGGGGAGTCGCAGCGCGTCGCCACGCACAGCCGCTATTTCGCTGGACGACTCTTCAAGGATTGCCTGGGCTGAACGCTCGTTTAGTTCTAGACCTACGCCAAGCAAAGTTCGTTTTGTCGCGCGCGCCCAACTTGCAGCTACACGCAACAGTTCACCGGATCCAGCCCCCACATCAAGAACAGAAAAGGTTCTCAAGTCCAGGGATGAAACTTCGCGCAGGAGCGTATCCCTTAAGATCTGTGAGTCTCCAAGCCAACGGTTCACACGCTGGAGTTCAACGATGCACCCTTCATATTCTTCGGCAGTGTAATTTCCAGTATCGATGTGCTCGAGTTCGTAACTGCGCTGCTTGAATTTGGTAAACATGAGTTCGCGTCCTCAGTCGACCTAGGTCATCTTTTCGATTATGAGGGCGCTATTCTTCGAACCGAAGCCAATGCAATTGCAGAGTGCTATTTGTACGTCAGCCTCTCGAGCTTCGTTAGGAACATAGTCAAGATTGCAATCAGGATCTGGATCATCCAGATTGATGGTGGGTGGGATTCTATTAGTGTGCATCGCGCAAAGAGCTGCGGCAATACCTGCGGCACCACTGGCACCTTGAGGATGTCCGATTTGCGACTTGGTAGCCGACATCGGTATGCGTGCGGCGTAACCATCAAACGCCAACTTCATGGCGCTAGTTTCGATTCGGTCATTTAGCAACGTCGATGTGCCATGAAGATTCACGTAATCCACGTCCTTTGGTTCTCGCCCGGCATCTGCAAGCGCCAACTTCATAGCACGAGCTGGTTCGTCACCATCTTCAGCAAGACGGACCCGATGATAAGCATCACAAGTGGCCCCATAGCCAGTGATCTCAGCGTAGATCTTGGCACCACGATTTCGAGCGTGATCGAGTTCCTCCAGGACGTAAATCCAGGCGCCTTCACCCAACACGATTCCAGATCGATTAAGGGAGAAAGGTCGTGAAGCGCGATACGGTTCGTCGTTCCACTCGTTGGTCAGAACAGTCATAAGGTTAAAGGCGGCCAGAATCCCTGGAGCAATCGGCGCGTCAACTCCACCTGCAAGCATTAGATCCTGGCGTCCCACGACTATATGTTCCGCAGCGTAAGCGATGGCGTCAGTTGAACTCGTGCATCCGGTCGAAACGATGTGTGATAGACCACGCAGACCAAACGCCATTGAAAGTTCACTGGAAAGCCCGCCGTGTGTCGAAGCTGGAATGGTGTAGACACTCGCCTTGTTGGTTGGCCCAACATACCAATACTCGTACTGCTGTTCAGTGAACGCGAGGCCGCCGCCACCTGTTCCAAGTTGGACTCCTATGCCGCGGCGTTCATCGAGCGAGAGATCGTTGGGAAAGATTTTGGAATCTTCCAGGGCTTCACGTGCAGCTGCGAGCGCGAGTGGGACAGTGCGAGGAACGTGCTTGCGATCTTTAGGATTGATTTGAGCTTCCCAGTCGAAGTTGGGAACTTCGGCGGCAATCTTGACGGGCGAGTTTGAAACGTCAAACGATTCAATTTTGCGCACTCCGCTTTTGGCGGCGATGAGAGCGTTCCAAAAGTTCTCACGGCCTATGCCCAAGGGCGTGACACACCCCATGCCGGTAATGACGACACGACGTGGACGTCTAAGGGCTCTTAACATTTACTCTGATCCTCTCCGAGCTGATCTGAAACCAAGGGAGGAAGAAAGGATAGCACGCAGTCAAGTACCGCGTTCAACGTGGGGAAACTGATCGCCTGCTGAATCCAGAACCCAGCAGGCGATCTTTAAAGCACTTACAAACTGTTGGGCCGGGCTACACTTTTTGGCCACATTCATTGCAAAACTTAGCACCAGGCGCGACCTCAGCTTTGCAGTTTGCACAGCTGAGTTTTTCTTGTTTCGCTCCACATTCGTTGCAAAACTTCGTGCCGGCCTGAAGGCCAGCGCCACACTTCACGCAAGGAACCGTCTGCCCTCCGACTTCTAAAGTTGCACCACAATCGTTGCAGAACTTTGCGCCAGGGGCGTTGTTACTTCCACACTTCGGACACGCAACTCCGCCCGCACTCTTCGGCTTCATAGCATCTGTCATCGCGCCGGCCATCGCGTTTCCAATCGCAAAACCCGCACCCAGGCCCGCGCCTGTACCAGCGCCGCCACCTGTGTTCTGCGCAGCGTCACGCATCGCATCGGCAGCCTGGAACTGAGCGTATCTTCCAACGTCGCCAATCACACCCATCGAGGTTCGCTTGTCCATTGCGGCTTCGACTTCCGGCGGCAACGAAATGTTTTCGATAACAAACTTCGTTAACTCGAGACCGAGTGTCTTGAATTCTTCGTTGAGCTTCTCCCTGGTGAACTTACCAAGTTCATCGTAATTGGAAGCAAGATCCAGTGCGGCGATCTTCGACTCACCGAGTCCATCACTAAAGCCACCAACCAGGGTTCGTTTCAGTTGACCTTCGATGTCCTCGGTAACAAACCGGGCATTGGTCCCAGCGATTTCTTTGATGAACGACTTGGGATCCGCGATGCGAATCGAGTAAATGCCGAACGCTCTAAGGCGCACCATGCCGAAGTCTGCGTCGCGCATCATGATGGGGTTTGGCGTGCCCCACTTTAGATCGGTGAATTGCTTTGTGTTTACGAAATAGACTTCCGCTTTGAATGGTGAGTTGAAGCCGTACTTCCAGGCGCCAAGCTTTGAAAGGATCGGAGTGTTTCCACCATCGACTGTGTAACGTCCCGGCGGAAACATGTCGGCTATTTGACCTTCGGCAACAAAGACGGCGGCCTGGGATTCGCGAACAATCAGTTGCGCACCGTTTTTGATCTCCTGGTCTTTGACCGGAAACCGGTAGACGAGGGTGTTGCTGCTTTCATCGAGCCATTCAATAACCTCAATGAATTGTGAGCTCGGGCTTAGGCGATCAAGTATTCCCATTTTTGAACTCTCATTCGTCCGCAGAGATAGAAAACACGATGGATTATACGCTGAGAAGGATCAATTTGATGCATCATCCTTGCGCCTGCGCAACCAGATGACTACGAGGGCGGTCAGGCCGCCACTCATATCGATGAAACTGTCAAAGACTGAGGCAGTGCGAGATGGAACAAAGCTCTGATGATATTCATCCAAGAGAGCGTAGAGGACGATGATAGCGAGTGAGACAAGAAACCATCGGTGTTTGAGGTGAGGGTTCGGAGATGAACCGAAGGCGCGGACTGCCAGGATCGCAAGCAATGCGTACTCACTAAAATGGGCGAGTTTCCTCGTTAAAAAGTGGATCGACTCGAGGTGCGCCTGACTGATATGAGGAAACAGCCAGCGAACTATTGGCTCAATGACGCGTGAGGTGTTGCTGGCTGAGAAACCATCGGAGGAGGCAAATGAAATGAACGCCAGCCAAATAACCAGTGGAGCGTAGCGGCTGAGAAACCTGGCGAGTGATTGTCGTTCCATTTTGACTTCCATAAATAATGGGAAGCGGCGAACCGCTTCCCATCTTCTTAATCTTCAGGACTCGTCGTGAGTTTCAGAGTGCCGCAGCACCAGATACGACTTCGATAATCTCGTTGGTAATTGCTGCCTGCCTGATGCGGTTCATATTCAACGTCAAGCTATCAATAAGTTCGCTTGCGTTTTTAGAAGCGGAATCCATCGCAGTCATGCGCGCGCCCTGTTCAGAAGCAACCGATTCGAGAAGTGCACGGAAGACTTGAGTCTCAATCAACCGTGGTAGAAGTTGTCCAAATATCTCGGCGGGTGGCTGCTCGTATTTGTAGTCCACTAGCGACACTGCTTGTTGCGACTTCGTTTCGGGTTCTTCTTCTTTCTCCCTGGAGACAGGTAGGAGTTGTTCAAGAACGACGCGCTGTTGAAGGACCGACTTGAACTCGTTGTAAATCAGAAAGACCTTGTCGATGCCTTCGTCTTCCGTATAGAGCTTGATAATTGATTGGGCAACCTCGAGCGCCTCAGAGAAATCAACCCGACCTTTGCCGGTTAGTGCGACGTATTCTTCTACGATGACGGCGTTGCGATTGCGGAAAAAGTCGCGGCCTTTGCGACCAATTGCGAATAGCTCGATGGTCTTACCTTCATTGTTCTTCACAAAGGTCTGAGCAGCTTTTACGAGATTTGTATTGAAGGCTCCGCAAAGGCCCTTGTCGGCTGTCACAAGGACCATGAGATATCTTTCATCCCCACGCAGATCCAACAGTGGATGATGAAAATCTTCATCGGTTCTTTTGGCGAGCTCTCCGAGAACCTCCATCATCTTGTTTGCAAACGGGCGGGCAGTAACAACCCGATCCTGCGCACGCTTCAGCTTCGCGGCAGAAACCATCTTCATGGCCTTGGTGATCTGTTGCGTATTCTTAACCGACTTGATGCGCCGGCGAATGTCTAAGAGATTCGGCATCGCAAAGATTAATTAGGCTGTTGCTACAGGAGTGGCGGCACTCGCTTGCGCCGCTGATGCGACACCCAGTGCTCCTTTTGCTTTCGGCTGATTCCAGGTTTGTTTGAAATCTTCCAGCACGGTTTTCAATTCCTTCTTGATGTCATCAGTAAGGCTCTTCTTCTCGTTGATGCTTACTAGCAAACCTGGATGGGAGTTTTCGACAAAGCTCAAGAGCTCCGTTTCAAATCTACGTACGTCCTCGATGGCAATGTCGTCAACGTACCCGTTGGTGGCAGCCCAAATGACGAGAACCTGCTTTTCAACGTCCACCGGCTTGTACTGGGGTTGCTTAAGAATCTCCGTCAAACGCTGACCACGGGCAAGTTGGGCCTGAGTTGCTTTATCCAGGTCTGAACCGAACTGGGCGAACGCCTGCAACTCTCGGAACTGGGCCAAGTCGAGCCGCAGCGTTCCCGCTACCTGCTTCATTGCCTTTATCTGAGCTGAACCACCTACGCGCGAAACGCTGTTGCCCACGTTGATAGCGGGACGAAAACCACTGTTGAAGAGGTCGGCCTCAAGAAAGATTTGGCCATCAGTGATCGAGATCACGTTCGTTGGAATGTATGCAGAGATGTCGCCCGCCTGGGTTTCGATGATCGGTAGACTCGTGAGCGAACCGCCACCCTTCAAGTCTGAGAGTTTCGCAGCACGTTCCAACAATCTTGAGTGCAGGTAGAAAACGTCGCCCGGATATGCTTCACGACCCGGCGGTCGACGAAGGAGCAATGAGATCTCACGATAAGCTGCGGCCTGCTTCGAAAGATCGTCGTAAATGGTCAAGGCGTGTCGGCCATTGTCGCGGAAGTATTCGCCCATCGCCGCTCCTGAGTATGGAGCCAGGAATTGCATCGCAGCCGGATCAGACGCAGTGGCCTTGATTACAATCGTGTAATCCATTGCGCCAAAGTCTTGTAAGGTCTTTACGACTTGTGCGACGGTTGATGCTTTCTGACCAATCGCGACGTAAATACAAATAACGTCTTTGCCTTTTTGGTTGATGATCGTGTCGACTGCAACAGCAGTCTTTCCCGTTTGCCGATCACCGATAATGAGCTCGCGCTGTCCACGACCAATTGGCACCATCGCATCGATCGCTTTCAAACCGGTTTGGAGTGGTTCCTTTACAGGCTGTCGATCAACTACGCCGGGAGCAATGCGCTCGACTGGGTAGTAGGTCTCTGTAATGATTGGACCACCGTCGTCGATTGGATTACCGAGCACATCAACCACACGACCAACCAGGGCTTCACCAACCGGAACCTGCATAATGCGGGCGGTGCGCTTAACCAGATCGCCTTCGCGAATGGCTGGGAAATCTCCGAACAACACGGCACCGACTTTGTCCTCTTCAAGGTTCAAGGCCAGTCCCCGTACGTTGTGTGGAAACTCAAGGAGTTCGCCGGCCATCACCTTTTCGAGACCATGAATTTCAGCGATGCCGTCACCGATTTTGATCACGGTTCCAACTTCAGTAACAGTTACACCGGTATCGAAGTTCTCGATCTGTTTGCGTATGATGTCGTTAATTTCGCTAGCGCGTATGGGTTCCATGATCTCCTCTAACTTCTCCCTGGTAACTCAGCGGTTTACAAAGTCAGCTGCCAGACGTTCAAGCTGACCTTGAACCGATCCATCAAATATCGTCGATCCTATTTGTGTGACTATCCCACCAATGATCTTGTCGTCCGTCACAAATGAAAGTCTGACGGTGCGACCAGCTGCGGACGACAGACTGTCGCGAAGCGCATTTTTCACATCGTCTGGTATGGGCCGTGCGGTCGTCACATTTGCGGCCACCACGCCGTTATGTTGGTCCAATACTTGTCCGAATCGCTCGGCAACTTGTTTAAGCTGGGCAATTCTCTGGTTTTTTAGCAGCACTCGCAGGAATGAGGCGGTGGTCTCGCGAACACGTGTTCGTGAAATTAATTCTTCCAGAACTTTGCGTTTTTGATCGTACGGAACGGTTGGGTTGGAGAATACATCGCGCAACAATTGGCTGCTTTCAACTAAAGAGGCCCAGGCATCAATCTCTTGCTGAACCTCAACTTCTTCGCGTCGCTCGATTGCCACTTCGGCAAGAGCGGTCGCATAGCGTCGTGCGATTGTTTGAAGACTCAACCTCTAGCCCTCCTGAGTTCGCCGATGCGTTCCCTGATCAACCTGAGGTCGTCTTCCGGACGCAGTTCATTGATAACTGATTGCTTCGCGATCTCGAGACTTCTGTTTGCGAGAAATTGCTGTAGTCCTTTGTGAGTTGCCTTTCGGGCCAACTCTAATTCCCTTGCTGCTTGAGTTCTTAGTCTCTCCATTTCTTGCTCCGCGGCAGAAACTTGTCGCTGACGTTCAGCTTCTGCTTCTTGCGAGGCCTGATCACGGACAGTTTGAACGTCGGTCTTGACCTGAGTCAGAAGTGCTTCCGCTTCAGCAAGCTTTGCACTCGCCTGGTCTCGCTCCGCCTTGGCTTTCTGGAGTTCTAGTTTGATTCCTTCACCCCGAGCGATCAAAGCGTTACGAATTGGCTTGCGAAGAATAATGATGGCAGCCGTGAGGAAAATCCCCAAATTCAGAAATTTCCAGAGTTCGAGGCCTGGGTAGTTGAAGTACTCGATCCATTCTGGGAGATATATCAGTAGCATTGGAAAATGAACTCTTGATTCAACTCCGGTCTATCTTCGCTCAAGTATCTGAGCTGTAATCATTGAGCCCAGCGCTTCAGCTTGACTCTCTAACTCCTTCTTGACCATTTGTTCCTGTAGATGAGTTGCGTCGATTCCGGCTGTGATCTCTCGACTTGTTTGCTCCCTAAATGTGCGAACCTTCTCGTCCTTCTCTTTTACAGCTTGTGTTCGTACTTTTTCGATAAGCTGGTAACCCTCGGTGCGGGCCTCATGGAGAGCTTCGTGATATTCATCGATCTTCTGTTCACTTGTCTGGAGTATTGTCTTAGCTTCGTCAACCTTCCCGAGGATGTATTTATCTCGATCCTCGAGAATCTTATTGATGGGCTTTAGAAGGGTCAGGTTCAGAACCGCGACCATCACAGCCACCATAAGCAGGTGAAGCAGTAAGGTCCCGTCCGGAACTAGCTGGATAGAAGTCTCCGCCAAAAACATTCAGAATCCCTCTAGAGAGTAAACTTTAGGTGCCGAAAAGCGCGCGAGTCTAACATGGCCGTTTTGGACGGTCAACCAAAGCACTAAAAGATGACAAACCCAGTCTTTCGTGGCTTGTTGGGGCAAACTAGGCTAACCGAAATTGGTTGAGTGCTACATTCTAAAAGCCGCTGCTGTACTGGCGAGAAATCGATGTCACAATCTACATGTCAGTCAGTGACTTCATAATAACCGAGTAGACGCGATCGAGATCTTGGTTGTTAAAGAACGCTATTTCAATTCTTCCGGGACCATTGTCGACGCCTTGCATGATTCGTACTTGCGTTCCCAGGGCGCGTCTGAGTTTTGCTTCGGCGGCTCGGACGTTTGGATCAATGGCGGCTGTCGCTGATCGCTTTTGGCGTTCTGGTCCACCACTTAAAGATTTCTTGACCAATGCCTCCGTGGCTCGAACCGACAGACCTTTGTCAATAACCTGTCTGGCGATACGGCGCTGCTGATCTGGATGCGGGAGACCCAAAACTGTTCGAGCATGCCCGGTCGACAGTCGACCTTCCTCAACAAGTCGTTGGATATCATCAGGGAGACGAAGCAGCCGTAGGTAGTTGGTAATGTAGGAGCGGTCCCTTCCGAACTTGTTAGCCAGGGCCTCCTGGGTGAGCCCAACCCTCTCGATTAACTTTTGATAGGCCTGAGCCTCTTCAATAGGATTTAGGTCTTCCCGTTGAACGTTTTCAGTGAGAGCTATTTCCAGGAGATCCGAATCCGCCACGTCCTTTACGACGACGGGAATTTGCGTCAGCCCTGCCTTCTGAGCAGCACGCCATCTTCGCTCTCCAGCAATCAACTCGTATCGACTTCCCTGTCTGCGCACGAGAACGGGCTGGACTACTCCGTGCTCCCTTATCGAAACCGTCAGACGCTCAAGTGCGGCCTCGTCAAACCGAGTCCTCGGTTGCTCGGCTCCGGGATCAATTAGATCTACATTAACCTCAAACGCTTCCTGTCCGATACTAACCGTTTGATCCGACCCCAGAAGGGCTCCCAGACCCCGACCCAAGGCTTTTCGATTCATAGACAATCTCCCTGGAAATAATTTCTCGAGCTAACTGTGAATAAGCCTCGGCGCCTTTTGAGTGAGGATCGTAGGTGATTATTGGCTTTCCATAACTGGGTGCCTCAGCCAATCTTACGTTCCGAGGAATCACCGCTGTAAACACCTGTTGTCCATAGAAATCCCTAAGATCTGCCGCGACTGCCCCTGATAGGTTTGTCCGCTCGTCGTACATCGTCAAAAGCAGACCTTCAATTATTAACGACGGATTATGAACTCTTCGAATTCGAGCCAAAGTATCAAACAACTCCGTGACGCCCTCGAGCGCGTAGTATTCGCACTGAATTGGGACCAGGAGCGACTTGGCGGCGGTGAGCGCGTTAAGAGTTAGGAGACCCAGCGACGGAGGGCAGTCAATAATGAAATAATCAAAGTCCGACTCAATAACAGCTAGGGCATCCTTGAGCCTGGCTTCTCGACGGTCAATATCAACCAATTCGATTTCGGCACCAGCCAAATCCTTATTGGCGGGGACAACAAACAAGGACTCTATGTCGGTCTTTAGAATTAGCTCGCTCAAGGGCTCGCCCATGACGAGTCCGTGATAAAGACTGCGACGAAAACTCCCGCGCTGAATCCCAACACCGGACGTTGCGTTTCCCTGAGGATCGGCGTCTACCAAAAGGACGCGAAAGCCCGAACTCGCAATTATTGCCGCAAGATTAACAGCGGTTGTTGTTTTACCAACACCGCCCTTCTGATTTGCTACAGCTATAGTCTTAGCCATACAGGCGAGCAAGGCCTCACTGGTCAGGTTGGCGGCTAAACTAACACAAGCCGACCAGTCGGGCCACTGCGATACTGTATTTTGGAGATTTAGAGGGTCAAATGTTTCACGTGTCCCGCTCTACAACGTCGGACCCGTCATGGGACACGTGAAACATTACGCGGCTTGCGTCTGTGCTGAAAGATGCACCAGCAAGGTCGAGAGTGCGGCTGGCGTGAGGCCGGGTATTCGCCGGGCTTCTCCAAAGGTTCTGGGTTTCGCCCGTTCGAGGCGCTCCACCACCTCGTTAGACAAACCGCTGAGCCCCCGAAAAACAAGCTGTCCTGAAATCTTAAGATTGTCGTGCTGATGCAACCGCTCGACGGTCAACTTATGAGCGTTAAGATAGCCGGCATAAAGCAAGTCAGCCATCGCAGTGTCGAGTTCTGAATCAACCACACCGGGCTTCATCTCCCCGGGCAATAGTTCCTTCACTATGTCGGACCGAACGCCAGGTCGTTTTGCGAGTTGTGCCAGGGAAATCGAATCGCCTAAATCGGCATTCAATTGTGCGCTTAGGGCCGCATGAACAGGATCCGAACGCTTGAAACGGGTTTGCTCCAAGGCTTGGCGAAGCTGCGCTATCCGACACTGCCGCGCATTGAACCGCTCCCAGTCGGTATCTCCAATCAACCCGATCTCGCGACCGTAACCCTCAAGCCGCGAGTCAGCGTTGTCATAGCGGAGCGCTAAGCGATACTCAGCGCGCGAGGTGAAGATTCTGTATGGCTCATCCACCCCCTGCGTAATCAAATCTTCAATTAGAACTCCGGTGTAAGCCTCGTCCCTGCGAAGCCGGAGCGTCGCTCTGCCTTGTGTAGACAAGGCCGCGTTGATGCCGGCAATTAGCCCCTGACAAGCGGCCTCCTCGTAGCCGGTTGTGCCGTTAATCTGCCCTGCGTGGTACAACCCTGATACACGTCGTGTTTGAAGATCCGGCCCCAACTCTCTCGGGTCCACAAAGTCATACTCGATGGCGTAACCCGGCCGAATAACTCTCGCTTCTTCCAGACCCGTAACCATTCTCACTAGCTCCTGCTGGAGCTCGGCGGGCAATGAGGTCGAAAAGCCATTCAAGTAAACTTCATTTGTATCGTGACCTTCGGGCTCCAAAAACAACTGGTGCCGACTCTTTTCTGCAAACTTTACGACCTTGTCTTCAATCGAAGGGCAGTATCGCGGGCCGACTCCTTTGATCTTTCCGGAGTATAAAGGTGATTCGGAGAGGTTCTTTCGAATGGCATCGTGAACTGCGTCACTCGTATATCCGATGTAGCAATTGATTTGAGCCTGCTCGACTTTGTCGGTGGCAAAGGAGAAAGGCACCGGGACCTTGTCACCAGGTTGTGGCTCAAAAGCAGACCAGTCGATCGTTCGACCATCGAGGCGGGGAGGTGTTCCTGTTTTCAGTCGTCCGACTGAAAAACCTAATCGCCTGAGTGACTCCGACAATTCAATGGCGGCCGGCTCACCAGTCCGTCCTCCCGGATATGTTCGACGACCCGTATGTATCAAACCGTTGAGAAAAGTGCCGGTAGCGACGACGACCGCCTTTGCTCCAAATGTTCTTCCATCCTCGAGTTCAATGCCAACGATCTTAGCGTTGTGGACTAACAGGTCTACAACCTTTCCTTGCCGCAAAGATAGATTTGAAGTCGACTCCAAGACGCGCCGCATTTCAGTTCTGTAGAGCAGTCGATCGGCTTGCGCACGTGGTGACTGCACGGCGGGTCCACGCGACCTATTCAATAAGCGAAACTGGATTCCAGTCCGGTCTATTACCCGCCCCATAATTCCACCGAGCGCATCAACCTCTCGAACTAAATGCCCCTTTGCAATTCCACCTATTGCCGGGTTACACGACATCTGTCCGACGAGATCCAAATTCAAGGTGATGACTGCAGTCTCTGCACCGAGACGCGCTGAAGCAGACGCTGCCTCGCAGCCCGCGTGTCCAGCGCCTATCACAATTACGTCGAATGATTCGTCGAAGTGCTTCACTCTATTTCCCAATACAAAATGTAGAGAAGATCTCCGTTAGGATATCCTCGCTCGTCGTCTCGCCGGTAATTTCCCCAAGGTATCGTAAGGCATTGTGCAATGGCACCAACACCAATTCCTCGCTCGCACGATCTCCGAGAAGTCCCAAGGCTGCCTCGATCTCCCCACTAGCTGCATTCAGAAGGTCGTGATGGCGAGCATTCGTTATCAACAATCCTTCGCGATTCTCTTGGCCTCCGTTTAGGCGGCTGAGTATAGCAGCACGTAACTGCTCAAGCCCCTGACCAGTTAATGCTGAAACCCGAACGGAGTTTTCTCGATCCTTCAGAACTGGACCAGGCAAATCGCTCTTGTTGTAAACCACGATGGTAGAGATGGGAAACACATCAAGTGGTTCGCCTTTTGGGTTCGAGCCGTCAACAACCTGCAAAACCAGGTCGGCATCGCTGATAGCCCGTCTTGTTCGTTCGATTCCCAAGCTTTCAATGCTGTCGTCTGTTTCGCGCATTCCTGCTGTATCAATTAGGACAACGGGAATGCCCCCGATGTCGATTGAGTGTAAAAGAGTATCTCTCGTCGTGCCCGGGATATGAGTCACAATCGCTCGATCCTGTTCGACCAGTCGATTGAATAGACTCGATTTTCCCACGTTTGGGCTGCCAACAATTGCGACCTTGATCCCATCTTGGAGTAGTCGTCCTGCAGAAAACGTTTCAGCGAATTCGTTTACTCCCGCCTTCGTCGACCGAAGTAAAGCTTCGACAGCTTCTATCTCAGCCGCCGGTAGGTCATCCTCGACAAATTCTAGTGCCGACTCCAAAAGAACGATTACTTTGATTAACCGCTGCTCGAACTGCTCCAAACGGCGTGAGAGTTCTCCACTAATCTGACGCGATGCCTGCCTAACAGCCGCCTCGGTTTGCGCCGCAATGAGATCTCTAATCGCTTCGGCTTGCGCGAGATTGATCTTTCCATTTTGGACCGCGCGCAAACTGAACTCTCCTGGCTCCGCAAGTCTGGCCCCCAATGAAAGTGTCTGATCCAGTATCTGGCGAACCACAGTCGGCGAACCGTGACAACCAATCTCAACGACATCTTCACCTGTTACTGAATTGGGCTTCTGAAAGTAAGTAATCAGGACCTCATCGATCGTTTCGCCGGTGTTGGGATAACGAATTCGACCGAGGGTGGCACGCCGTGCTTTTACATCATCTAACTCGCGGCACAAAGTCTTTACGATGGCGAGCGCCAAATCTCCGCTCAGCCGTATGATTGCGATAGCGCCACGGCCAATCGGAGTCGAGGGTGCTACGATCGTACTCATCGCTATAAGGAACTGTTGGTTAGAGGCGGGAAACTACTTCGCGGATTCTACTTGGAAATCCGTTTTGGGCTAATCTTTAACTTCCGATCGCTACCTTCGCCAATAGACTCGGTAAACAAGTCTTCGCTCTCGGCCAGCGTAAGGTGGATAATTCGGCGCTCGTTCGCGCTCATCGGTTCAAATGTAAAAGCAATGCCTGTCTGACGAACTCTGGAAGCAGCCAAATTGGCCATCGCTTTCAATTCAGCCTCTCGCGTAGCGCGAAACCCTCGAACGTCGCACACCAAACGCTCGCCGCCTTCGAGGCCTCGCCCGAAAATCTGATTCACGAGGTGCTGAAGTGCTTCGAGTAGTTCGCCAGTCTGAGCTTGCAGTAATTCAGCGTCCTCGCCGTCGATGTCGAGCACTGGTCCGGTCAAGCCGGCTCGCACGGTTACGCCCAATTCGAGGCCAGTACTATTGAAGACGGACTCGAGAAACTCTCCTGCCTGCTGCGGAACGTCATTCATATCGTGACCTCATGCGCTCGCTGCTAGCGGCGAACTAGGGTTTTTTTTTCCGCTTGCGTTTGATTTACCTGTGGAAGGCGGACTCTCATCTTCGTCAGTTGCGGTCCAACGGTTTATCAAGAACTGCTGAGTGAAGCCAACTATGTTTCCAACCAACCAATACAAGACCAGGCCGGAGGGTGCGCTCCAAAGAACATAGAGCATGAACATTGGCATCCCAATAGCCATCATCTTCCGCTGGAGCGGATCCGCAGAAGGGGCTGGAGTGACTAGCTGTAGTACGACCATTGTGCCCGTCATTAAGATAGGCAAAACGTGAATCAGGTATGGCTCAGGAGCCGAGAGATCCGGAATCCACAGGAACGTCGCCTGACGAAAATCCAGCGAGATCGTTATCGCTCTATAGAGAGCGAAGAGGAACGGCATTTGAATTAGAAGCGGTAAGCATCCACCAAGTGGGTTGCCCTCCTTCATAAGCCGCAGCTGTTCCATCTGGAGTTCTTTTAAGCGCGGATCATTTTGCTTAACTCCCTTGATCTTCTCTTGCAGCTCTTTCATTCGCGGCGCAAGCTTCTGCGCCTTCTTCATCGATTTCGACGAACGCCATTTCAACGGAAAGAAGAGCGAGTAGATCACAATCGTGAAGAGAATAATTGCCACACCATAACTACTGGTCAACTCATACAGGAAAGTAATCGCCTTCAGAATGGGTACGGCCAGCGGTCTTGAAATCCAGCCTAGGAAACCGTAATCAATCAGGCCTTCCAGATCGATTGGTCGCTGGACCACTTTCGAGACGTCTGCGCTAGCGGAGGTAAGAAGATAGTGATCCTTTGGGCCGGTATAAATTAGTGTGTGTGACCCATCAGAGGGAACGGGAACCAGGCCGGTAATAAGGTATCGTTTCTCCGGTTTACTTCCTTGTATTGCGTGTTCGTATGCAGTAGTTCGGTACTCCAAGCCATCGGTTTGTTTTAACGGTATCGCCACCATGGCGAAGTACGTATCCCCGACCCCTGCCCAATCAACCGGACCAGGGAGTACAAGTCTATCCGGGCTATTCTTATTACCGTTGATGTTCGCGGCAGGATGTCTTTCTACCTTGCCGCCGGCGAACGAGATGGCCTCAGGAGCAACGGAGTAAAAAGTGTGATGTGTAACTCCTTGATCGCTGACGCTTGGTCCAATGGTAACTTTGACTTGAGGTACAACTTGATCGCCGCGCTTTACAGTTAGACTCAAGTCCGTCGTATAGTGATCCGCATCGAAGGTGATGGTCTTTCGCACCTGCAATCCATTCGCACCTTCTAAGGCAAACGTCAGCTGTTTCTTTTCACCAGCAAGGAGATTAACTTCGACATCAGGGCCTGCGTTCTGATCGATCCCTTCTACTCGGTACGTCGTTGCCGCTAGCGCATTGTCTAATGCAGCATCCCCGGTATGTACTTGCAAAGGCACCAGTCTTGGCTGTCTGGTCAACCCTTCCGGTGAAATAAGTTCGAGTGCGCGTCGATCTGACTTTTTACCGGCAACGGAAAAAATCTCGGCCTGACTATGGCTGTTTCTTAAAAGAACCCAACTCACAGGTTCAGCACCACGTGATTCAAACTTCGCAACGTATAAAGGGGTTCGAATCGTTATAGTTCGTTGTGGCGCGGCGTTCGGATTGGTAGCGACAGGCGGTGTTGCAGGTGTCGATGAACCAACCGGAAGAGAAGTATCTGTACTCGGTTGGCCTTGTGTCGCTGTTGGACTTGGTGTCGCGCTGGCCTGGTTAACCTGCGGGGGTTTAGCTGGATAGAAGTAGCTCCATAAAAACAGGATGGCAGATGAAAGCACCAGCGCCAATATCAATCGTTTTTGTTGCATGACTTATTAGGCCGACTTACTTAACAGGATCGTACCCACCGGGGTGAAATGGATGACAACGAAGCACCCTCCAAATGGCCAGGCGCGTTCCGCGCAACGCCCCATAACGGGTGATTGCGTCGATTGCATACTCCGAACATGTAGGAATAAATCTGCAAGAGGGAGGTAAAAGCGGTGAAATCGCCAGTTTATAGGTTCTGAGAAATGATATTAGGACTGTCTTCACACAACTATCACTTACTCAACGCGTTGGGCCGTGGAATCGGCCCTCAGTTCCGACTTACTCACTCTGTCGACTATTCCCGCGAACTCTTCAGCTGGTGCAGCGAGCTTTACGCTCAACAATGTCGACTTCGCATTCAAAACCCAGTCGTATCTTCTCGACAGCGCTTCTAAGGAAAGATCGTTGGATCGAAACGCCTCGCGCATCAGGCGCTTTGCTCGATTACGATGAACAGCCTTTCCTATTGCCTTCTTTGAGGCCGTTACACCCAGCCGATGATGTAGGCCTTCGTTATTGATTACAAATACCGTAATAAACCGTCCGTCGTAACGCTTGCCTTGTCTATATACGTATTGAAACTCAGATGGGTCTCGCAAATAATTTCGCAAACTCGGTCTCCACAGCGGATCCTAGTAATGCGACGGGGTCAGGCGCTTTCGCCCTTTTGCACGACGTCTCTTCAAAACCAGTCGCCCATTCTTGGTTGCCATACGGGCTCTGAACCCATGGGTCTTTGCGCGACGTCTATTGTTCGGTTGAAAGGTTCGTTTAGACATAGTCTTAATTCTCTCCTGTAGACGAAAATCCTAAGACTAATCGGCGCCTTGGGTTATGTCAAGAATGCAAGTCTGCTTTTGATCTTCGGACCACCTAGCGCGCATTCAAGGTTCTCTTGCCCCTACACCCAACCTTACAAAGGCATCTGAACCCTCGACTGGTCTCGATCATTTTCTGTACTGATATGATACCTACTGCTCAAATTTTCTAACGACCAGAGGCCTGGGAATTTGTACTTGTTTTATTAACTCCACTCGCTTGATAAACCGAAAAGTTATGTGTTAGATTCCGCCTGCCTTCCAACTAAAGGGACTGTAAATAATTGATAAGAAAAGACTTTAAAGCATTACTTTAAGCGCTGAGATCTTTTTCCACTAGCTGTGGAAAACGCTGTGGAAATCACCGGCGCTGCTAGATTACGTAATTTCGGTAGGAATCCTGGGAATAGGGTAGGGTTAGAGTTCTCGAAGAACCGGTGCACGGTTGTATTACGCGGGCTTTAGTCAAATTGAACCCCTCCAGTTTTACGTCTTCAGATGAATCCAACAATTGAAACGAATGTATGGGGTGAGATTCTCCATTCGTTGAGCGGACGACTAAATCAACAGACTCTGGATCAGTGGTTTGGATCGATTCAGTTTGAAAGTGTTGACACTGCCGGACAGGTGATCCGTTTACGCGCGCCCAATCAAATGATCAAAGATTGGGTTGTTAGTAATTACGCCAAGCTTCTCGACGAGTCTCTCAATGACCTTCGGCTCGGCGGATATTCACTGGGTTGGGAGATCGGACAAGCACAGGTAGCGACGGCCGCTGGGGCGTCCAGTGCCTCTTCTACTTCAAATCTCCCACAAAACACTGTACCTGTGCCCTTCGGCGACTCAACGCCCACTGGGGAGAACGCCCGCGTCGAACCCCTTGGTTCTACCGTACTCCAGTCTGAACCAACGCTGAGTTCACGCTACACCTACGATAGCTTTGTGGTTGGGTCATGCAATCAGTTTGCTCATGCGGCGTCGATGGCTGT